>Ga0181524_10001031_pt1 | contig 33201 bp, 24 predicted proteins | sample PEATcosm2014_Bin_34_FD_119761 | JGI IMG/M metagenome (GOLD analysis project Ga0181524, IMG submission 119761) | Peatland microbial communities from MTU Mesocosm Facility, Houghton, MI, USA - PEATcosm2014_Bin05_60_metaG | ecosystem: Environmental > Terrestrial > Soil > Wetlands > Peat | place... | reverse complement strand
TGTTTGTCGTAGAGAACCACGGTCTGCCGGTCGGGGCTGATCATCAGGTAATCGGTGTGCGCCACGACAAAGGCCTGCTGATCGCCGAGCACAATCCGAACCGGTCGAAAGGGCTCAGCGTTCATCAGTTCTTTGATCTCGTCTGTGATCACGCCTTGGAATGTAGCTGCCGCCCCCCGGCAAAGGCAAACAGTTTTTTTCAGGCTTCGTAACGGGTCAGTGATGGCGGGGCGTGGCTTTTTGTCAACCACGGATGGACACGGATAAACACGGATTTGGGCCTTATGTGTGTTCATCTGTGTCCATCCGTGGTTTGAAATCCCGCCGTCACTGGGGCCTTAGCAGGCTTCACGTTTGGCCACACGACCATCAACCTGGGGCGCGCGGACGTGAGGAAAGAGGGGCCGAGCTTCGCTTTGCCCGTCGGCCTGGCCACGCTGGCCGCCGGCGAGCAGATCGAAAGCGACCAACTGGATGACTTATTGGACTTTGCCGAGGTCAAAGGCCAGGAGAGCGTCAAGCGGGCGATGGAGATTGCCGCCGGTGGCGGCCATAATCTGCTAACATTGTGCGGAATCACCCGGTCCGGTGTAAGTTGCTGATTATCAATCCGCTGCGCCTTGGGAACCCTCCCTGTCAAACGGCACGAACGCTTCGGCGTGATTTGAGGACTTGACCGGCCACGGGAGGTTGCGTATAAACTATGTAGAAACATAGCTGACATGACGGCAACCATACACAAGTGGGGCAATAGCCTTGCGGTTCGGCTCCCGAAAGCTCTTGCCGATGAAGTTCAAGTCCATGAAGGGGCAAAAGTAGAACTCGTTTCCACGCTCGATGGAGTTTTGATAAAGACCAAGCGGAGGCCTCGTTACCGGCTCTCGGATTTGCTGGCCGGCATCACGCCAGACAACATGCACCCGGAAACCGACTGGGGGCGGTCCGTCGGCAAAGAGCGCCTCCCATGAAGGCGCCCGAGCGCGGTGATTTGCTTTGGATCGATTTCGATCCACAGAAGGGGCGAGAGCAGGCCGGGAGGCGGCCCGCCCTCGTATTGACCCCGGCGCGCTACAACGGGCTGGTCGGTTTGCTGATCGCCTGCCCCGCCACCGCGCACGCAAAGGGTTACCCGTTTGAGGCAGCAATCCCGGATGGCCTGCCTGTGCAGGGGGTCGTACTGGCCGACCACCTTCGATCCTTGGACTGGCGTGGCCGGCGCGCCGAGTTTATCTGCAAGGCCCCGGCCCAACTGGTAGATGAGGTGCTGGCCAGGGTCCACGCCCTCTTCGGTGACGAGCCCTGATCTCCATCGGCGCGAGCTTCACAATCCGCCAACCCCAAAATACTCGCCCTTCCAGCGAGCTGGCGCTCAATTCCTGATTGCGCTCCCAATTCATGCTGGTCGCGGCGATGAACCCGACCGGATGTGGCCTTCGGATTTCGGATTTCGGATTTCCTTCGGATTTCGGGCCTTCGGATTTCGCCGTTCAGGCTCCGCCCTTCCCCTCACCTGTTGCAGAGGGCGGCCTCTTTTCTCGCCCAGGCGTCCGCTTGGAGGATCTGGTCCAGCGAGGGGTGGGAGATCGGCTCGTGGCGTTCCATGGCGCGGCGGACGGTGGCGGAGATCTGCGGGAAATTGATGCGCCGGTTGACGAAGGCCTCGACGGCGACTTCGTTGGCGGCATTGAGGACGGCGGGCATGGTGCCGCCGATTTCGCCGGCGGTGCGCGCGAGGGTGAGGGCCGGGAAACGGACGGTGTCCGGTTCGGCGAAGGCAAGGGTGCCGAGCTTGGCGAGGCTGGTCTGGACGCGGTTGCTGGGGGCGCGGTCGGGATAGGTCAAGGCGTATTGGATGGGCAGGCACATGTCCGGGCTGGAGAGTTGGGCCAGCATCGAGCCGTCCACGAACTCGACGAGGGAGTGGACGACGCTTTGAGGGTGAACGACGACTGAGACGCGGTCCATCTCGATGTCGAAGAGCCAGCGGGCCTCGATCATCTCCAGGCCCTTGTTGAAGAGGGTGGCCGAATCGATCGTGATCTTGCGGCCCATCACCCAGGAGGGATGCTTCAAGGCGCGCTCGACGGTGATGAGGGGGAACTCCTCGGCCGGCGTGGCGCGGAAGGGGCCGCCGGAGGCGGTCAACCAAAGCCGGCGGATTGAACTGGCCGGTTTGCCGTCCAGACATTGGAAGATGGCGGAATGTTCGCTGTCCACGGCCAGGACGCGCACGCCATGTTTGCGGGCCTCGCTCATCACGATCTCGCCGGCCATGACGAGGACCTCTTTGGAGGCGACGGCAAGGTCCTTGCCGGCGCGGATGGCGGCCAGGGCCGGCGCCAGGCCGGCGGTGCCGACGATGGCGACCAATACGATGTCCGCCGCAGGCAGCGTGGCCAGCTTGACCAGCCCTTCGGCGCCGGAGAAGACCTCGGTGGCTGAACCCAGGGCCTTGCGCAGCTCAGCGGCCTTGGCGGGGTCGGTGATGGAGATGGCGCCGGGCCGATGCTTGCGGGTTTGGCGGAGCAGCAGTTCGGCGTTGTTGCCGGCGGCCAGCCCCACCAGGCGTATCTGCTCCGGCAGGTCTCCGGCCACCTTGATGGTGCTGGTGCCGATGGAACCGGTGCTGCCGAGTAAAACGACGTTTTTCATGGGGCCGTCAACACGTGGCGCAGATACAAATACATAATCGGGGCATTAAACAATAAACTGTCCAGCAAGTCGAGTATGCCGCCGATGCCCGGGAAGAAGCGCCCCGAGTCCTTGACCCCGGCCTCGCGTTTGAAGAGGGATTCGATCAAGTCGCCCAGGACGGCTGCCAGGCCCAAAAGAACGCCAAGCACGATGGCATGGAAAGTGTTCATGCCGGCCATTCTGTGCCCGAGGAAATGGACGAAGAGCAGGCTGGCGAGGATGGTTGCAGCGATGGCGCCGGCGAAGCCCTCCCAGGTCTTGCCCGGACTGATGCGCGGGATCATCTTGTGCCGGCCCAACAGAGAGCCGACGGCGTAGGCGCCGGTGTCGCTCGACTTGGTGAGGACCAGGAAATAGAGGAGGTAGTAATGGCCCTCGACGCCGGGGAAGAAATTGATCTTCTGGATGAAATTGAGGAGCCACGGCACGTACATGAGGCCGAACAAGGTGGTGGCGATAGCCAGGAACCCAGCGGGATTTGACCGGGAAGCGAACTGGCGGGCGCATAAACCGAGGACAAAGAGAATGAGGAAGGTGGTCTCGAAGTCATTGACCCGCGCGGGCGAGCCGCTGGTCCCCAGGACGCCGTTCAAGTTGAGGAATGTGCCGATGATCAGGAGCCCGCCGCCCAAGATGCCCCAGCCCTCGAAGCAGACCAACCCCCGTTTGGCCGCCAGCCCGTAGAATTCCGCCAGGCCGCTCACGGCCAGGAACACCATGATGACCAGGAAGACATAGTTCGAGACCAGCCGATTGCTCGAGAAGAGCGCGGTCAGAACTATCGTCCACAGCACCAATGAACTGAGCAGGCGGCGGAAAAAGACTTTCAGCCTGGTGGGCGCCGGCCTGATTGCGTCGGACATTTCGGGCAAAGGGTAAAGAAGGGCCGCCGCGTGTGTCGAGCTATTTCGGGTTTCGGTGTCATCGATCTGCCCGATGATCCGCAAGTTCGAGGTTGACGACGGGGCCGCGCCGAGTAGAATCCGGCAAAAGCCTGAAAATGATGAGTGCGAGCGAAAACCAGCTCTGCCTCGCGGACGTAGCGTCAATAGACTGGCGGCACGTCAAAAAGCAAGTTCTTGTCAGGCCTCATGCCCCCCGCGGGGATCCACAAGGGATGAAAATCGCACAGTTGATTCCCAACAACTTGCGCCTGCTTTCTCCTCAGTTTCAGTCAGTAACCGCAACCTTCTGTACGACCGACCTTCATGAAAGCATCCTTCATTAAGTATCTCAGCACCGTGTCACTGCTGGCAGGCTCCAGTCTGCTCTGCACCTTGACGCCTTTGAGCGCCGGGGCAACTGTGACCTTCACGAACAACACCTACATTGATGTCACCAACACGACCTACGACGCCCAGGACATCGTCGTCAGCGGTTGCACGGTGACGGTCAACGGGACGCATGGGTTCAACAGCGCCCAGCTCACCAATGCCGCGATGCTCAGCATCGTGGGCGGAAACACATTGAACATCGCGAGCGCCCTGACGGTTGGCAGCAACTCGACCGTTCTGTGCCAGGGCACTAACGCGAGCGGTCAAGTGTCCGGCCAATGGGCCGGTGTGGGCGTGACGATCAACGCCAGCAACGTGACGGTGGAGGCCGGCGGGTCGATGAGCGCCGATGGACAGGGGTACACCACCGGGATGGGGCCGGGCGGCTCCGGCTCCTACGCCACTGGTGGCAGCTACGGCGGTCAAGGCAGCGGTAATGGCGGGCCGACATACGGCAGCGCGACTCAGCCGACCGATCTGGGCTCGGCCGGTGGCGGCGCCTACGGCGGGTCGTCGCATGGCGGCGGGGCGATTGCCCTGAATGTGCCAGGCAACCTTGTCCTGGATGGCGCGATTACGGCCAATGGGCAGAGTAATGCTAGCGGCAACAACGCAGGCGGCGCTGGTGGTTCGGTTTGGATCACCACCGGCAATCTGACTGGCTCGGGCACAATTTCGGCGAACGGGAACCAGGGCAGCAACGCCGCTGGCGGGGGTGGCCGCATTGCGGTCTATTATGTCTCAGGCAGCGGCTACAGCGGGTTTGCCAACTGCGCGGCCAATGGCGGCGGCACTGGGGCTGCCAACGGCACGGTGGTGTTCTTCGACACGAGTGGCACCAACAACGGTCTGTATGTGTATCAACAGATGTTTTTTGCTCCGAACAGTGCGTTGCGTTTTGCCACCGTGACCCTGGGCACAAACGCGACGCTGACCCTGGGCGGAGGCAGCACCTTGCAGGTGGACAACGGGCTGATGGTGCAGAGCAATGCAATACTGCTCTGCCAGGGCGCCAACACGAGTGGCCAAGTGTCCAACCAATGGGCCGGCATTGGCGTAACCATCAACGCGAGCCATGTGACGGTGGAGGCCGGCGGGGCGATCAGCGCCGATGGACAGGGGTACACGACCGGGGCGGGGCCGGGCGGCTCCGGCTCCTACGCCACTGGTGGAAGCTACGGCGGTCAAGGCAGCGGTAACGGCGGGCCGACATACGGCAGCGCGACTCAGCCGACGGATTTGGGCTCGGCCGGTGGGGGCGCCTACGGCGGGTGGTCGTGTGGGGGCGGGGCGATTGCCCTGAATGTGCCAGGCAACCTTGTTCTGGACGGCGCGATTACCGCCAATGGCCAGAGTAATGCCGGCGGCAACGACGCGGGCGGCGCCGGTGGTTCGGTTTGGATCACCACGGGCAATTTGACTGGCTCTGGCACGATTTCAGCCAACGGGAACCAGGGCGTCAACGCCGCCGGTGGTGGTGGCCGGATCGCGGTCTATTATGCGTCCGGCAGCGGCTATAGCGGGTTTGCCAACTGCACGGCCAATGGCGGCGGCATTGGGGCGGCCAACGGCACGGTGGTGTTCTTTGACACGAGTGTCAGCAACACCGGTCTGTATGTGTATCAGCAGATGGTCTATGGTCAGAGCAGTGCGTTGCGTTTTGCCACCGTGACCCTCGGCACGAACGCGACTTTGACCTTGGGCGGAGGCAGCACCTTGCAGGTGGACGGCGGGCTAATCCTGCACAGCAATGCGGTGCTGGTCTGCCAGGGGGCCAACACGAGTGGCCAGGTCTCCGGCCAATGGGTCGGCATTGGCGTAACCATCAACGCGAGCAATGTGACGGTGGAGGCCGGCGCGCAGATTTCGGCGGATGGCCAGGGCTACACGACCGGGGCGGGGCCGGGCGGCTGCCCCAGCGACTCCTACACGATTGGTGGAAGCTACGGCGGTCAAGGCAGCGGCAATGGCGGGCCGACATACGGCAGTGCGACTGAGCCGACGGACTTGGGCTCGGCGGGCGGGGGCAAGTATGGCGGATGGTCGCGCGGTGGGGGCGCGATCATGCTGAATGTGTCTGGCGGGCTGTTGCTGAACGGGCTTCTGACGGCCGACGGCCAGGCCGGCGCAGGCGGCAACGATGGCGGCGGGGCCGGAGGCTCGATTTGGGTCACTGCGGGTCCCTTGGCGGGAACCGGGGCCATGACGGCCAACGGCGCTCAAGGTTCCAATGGCAGTGGCGGCGGCGGGCGCATCGCGGTCTATTCCTGGGGGACTGTGTCCCTGCCGATTTCAAATATAACCGCTGCAGGCTATCAGACCGGCAGCGTCTTCGTCACATCTCAACCGCTGATTCGTTTCGTAAACAATCCCTCGATTTGGCATGGCACAGAGGCGATCCACTGGCAGGCGTTGGCCCTGGATCCGAATGATACGGTGGAAGTCACGATTTCCCGCGGAGGCGTCACCTACTTGGATCAAGCCGGAAAGCTTGGGAGCGTTGGCGGCGCTGATTGGACCACGGTCTGGAATGCAGCGACTCAAAGCAACGGTGTTTACCAGGTGATGGTGACTTTTCTCAATCAAGCGGCTCAGGTCGTTGGGCAGATTTCACAGGATGAACTGGTCAACAACTCCGTCGCGTGGCATGAGGGGACTCTCTCCACGAACCAGACCTGGACGAGCAACACGGTCAATGTTGTGGACCAGAACGTCATCATTCCCAATGGCGTGACGGTCACCATCCAACCGGGGGTCATCGTGAAGTTTGCCTCGGGCACCAGCATCACAGTGCAGAGCGGCGGCGTGCTCAATGCCCCGGCGACGATCGACGCGCCCATCGTGTTCACCTCGCTGGCCGATGACACGGCCGGCGGCGACACCAACATGGACGGCGACAACTCCCGGCCGCAGCCCGGGGATTGGACAGGCATCAATGTCCTTGGCGGACAGTTCAATCAAACGGCCTACGTGGATATCCGCTACCTCGTCCTGTCGCTGAGCGGCACGTTGGCCGCCAACCAGTCCCTGTTGGGCACTTATGTTTACGTGGTCACCAACAACGTCGTGGTGCCCGAGGGCATCACCTTGACGATCAATCCGGGCGCCATTTTGAAATTTGCCGCCGCCGCAGGAATCACGGTACAGGCGGGCACAGTCCAGGCGCCCGGCACGCTCAACGCGCTGGGCACGCTCGCCCAGCCCATCACCTTTACCTCGCTCAACGACGATTCGGTCGGCGGCGACACCAATGGCGACGGCGGCTCGACCAAGCCGGCGCCGGGCGACTGGGTCGGGCTCAGTATTTCCGGCCTGGCGGCCTTGGATCATTGCAACATCACCTATGGCGGCAATACCGGCTCAGGAGTGGGCGCCAGCGGGGTGATTATCGTCGAGGCCGCCACGCTCAACCTCTCCAATAGCGTCGTGGCCAGCGCGCTCTGGGACGGCCTCTCCGTGGTCAATGGCGTGAACTGCGCCGTGGTCAATTCCGTTTTGCGCGACCTCGACCGGGCTGTGTTGTGTGCGGACGGCGGCAGCATCCATCTCCTCAATTGCACGTTCGACCAAAATCTTATCGCCATCGATAATCATGGCGCAACCACCATACTGGCCGAGAACTGCATCCTCGCCAATAGCATTCAAGCCAGCGTGAGCGAGGGCGCGGTTACGACCAGGTACTGCGACAGTTGGTCCAGTTATACGAACTCGGACAACGCGCTGGCTGGCGTGGGTCAAAACGGCAACATCTCCGCCGATCCGAAATTCGTAAATGAGGCGCAAGGCGATTACCGCCTCAACTACGGCTCGCCCTGCATTGACGCCGCCGATACGACGGTTGCGCCGCCGACCGACTTCATGGGCGACCCGCGCTACAACGACCCGCGCACGCTGGTCAAGACTGGCATTCCCAACACCAACGGCGTCTATGCCGACATCGGCGCCTTCGAGTTTGTCGAGACTGCCCCGTCAGACGTTGACCTCATCGTGACCAGCGTAGCCGGTCCGCCGGCGATGACGGCGGGCGACACAGTGAATGTGCAATGGACGGAGGCCAATATCGGGAGCGGCAACGCCATAGGTCCCTGGCACGATGCCCTGTCCCTGGTCTCCGCCTCGGACACCAACCTCGTCGTCACTGTGGCCGACCAACTCACCGGCCAGGGTCTCTTGCTCGGTCCTGGCGAGTCTTGCGTCGGTTCGGCGCAGGTCGTTGTTCCGGCCCTGGCCGACGGCCAGTATCGTTGGCAGGTGCATGTCAATTACCTGGGTGAGGTTTTCGAAGGAGCAAACTGGACGAACAATGTGACTAGCAGCGACGCCGTGGCGACCGCTGCTGATCCGAGTTTGGATTTGGGCCAGACCGTTACCAATTCCTGGAGCTCCGCCGCCAGCAGCTACTGCTACCAGTTCTATGCCCGTGCCGGCCAACAACTGGTGCTCCAGCTGGATAACGCCGATGACGGCCTGAAGACCGAGGTCCTGGTGAAATTCGGCTCCGTCCCTACCATCAACGATTACGACCTCCGTGGCGTCCTCGGCGGCGCGGCCCATCAGACACTTGAAATCCCCGACGGCGTCTCCGGGGAGTTTTACGTGCTCCTCTGGACTCCTGTCCCGGCAAGCACGGCGTCCACCTTCACCCTGGGCCTGGCGCAAGATTCCTCGCTCAGCCTGAGCAGCATCGACCCGCCGGTTTGCGGAAACACTGGCCAGGCTACCATCCGCATCCAGGGCGGCGACCTGGATTCCCAGTCGCGGGTCTTCCTGGTTGGCCCGACCAATGCTTATGAGGCCGCACGCGTGTTCTATCAGGACTCGACTACACTGTACGCGACCTTTGACGTCGGGTCTGTGGCGGATGGAACCTACGACGTGGAAGTCCGCCAGCAGGACCTGGTGATCGACGACATCACCGGCACCAATTCGGTCCTCAATGTCACCCATGCCCTGCGCGGCGGCTTCGCGGTGAAACCCGCCCAACCCGGCCAGCTCGAATTGCAGTTCATCGCGCCCGGCGTCGCCCGCCAAGGCCGCCCCTTTGATTTCTCGCTCGAGTACCAGAACACCGGGTTCACCGATCTCCGCGCTCCGCTCATCACCGTCACCGCGCCGGGGGCGCAATTGCAGATCCCTGGCGACGCCTTCTTTTATGATGGCGCGCTCCAAGTCCTGGGCATCGGGCAGGAAGGGCCGGCCGATGTCCTGCGTCCCGGCCAGAGTGGAACCGTGCGGTTGTCTGCTGTGGGGCCGCCGGCGGTGTCACAGGTTACCCTTGAGGCGCAACCGGCAGTCAGTGGACCGGGCGGTGCTGACTTCACCTCGGTGGTGGAGGCTACTGGCACCGACCCCAGCAGCCCTGCGGGCGCAGCCATGGTGGCCTGCCTGCCCGCTTTGCTGGGCACCACCTGGGATTCTTACCAACAGGCCCTGGCGGACCGCGCCCGACAGCTCTCCCAAGGAGGAGTGTATGAGTCCTCGGTCCGGGCTTTGCTGGCCGGCATGGCTGCCGGCTGCCTGCCGCTGTCAAACTCGGTCCCCGGCTCCCAGCTCGCCGCCGCCGCCGCCGCGACTCCACTGCCCTTCGCCCCCGGCGGGGTCACGCCGCTGGATGGGACTGGTTCCATGTGCGATGGCTACCCCAGCGGCGCCTGGCACCCGATCCCGATCCCGCCCCTGCACTACCAGGTGGACCAGTGGCCAAATCCCATGCCCAGTGAGTATGAGTATAGCTCTGTCCGGGACGTCAGCTATGCGGCTTCTCTGTCAGCCGTCGCCTGGGGCTTTACACACAATGGCTTTACCATGAACTACGCCGGCGCGGCCCTGAATCACTTCCTGGACAAAACCGGCACCACTGTGAACTACGGGCCAGACGACCCCTTTACGCTCGAATGCAAACCCGATTTTGATGCATACATGAATAGCCCGAGCGCTCCAATTCGCGCGCAGTTGATAAACCTGGTCAAGACCCAGGCCCAAACCCACAACCTGCCTTGCGGCGGGTCCCTTGTTGGGTATAACGGCCATGTCAGCCTGGACGAACCGGGCCCAGGCGGGATTGGGCTCACCTTTAATCAGTCAATCGACGCCCGCTACGTCTGGGGCAGTGTTGATGCCATCGACCTCGATTTGTCCACGATCTTTATCGAGCGTGCGGGATGCAAGCTCAAATACAGCGCCTATGTCCATGCGAAAATCAGTGACTTTTATCATTGGGCCGGGCACAAGGTCTATTATCCCCCCTCCCCGGAAGGCGTCTGGAACTGGTGGGCGTGCTATCTGGAATATTGGTGCGAGGCCAAAGGCTTTTTGAATGTCATGGACTTCGGAGATTACCATCTCAGCGGGGAGTGTGACATGCCCGACTGCCCGCCGCCCGATAATCCGGATGGCAACGGATCCTGTCCGCCGCCGCCACCGCCACCGCCACCACCGCCTGGGCCCGGCCCCATTATTATTGTTAATCTCAGGGCCTCGCAGGACCCGAACTTCAAAGCGACCATCGGAGCAGGCCCCGACAATTACCTCGCTGCCGACACTTTCATCCTTTACACGGTCGGTTTCGAGAACCTCTCTAACGCCACGGCCAAGGCCCAGGAAGTGGTTGTCACCGATGCCTTGGCTCCAACCCTGGACTGGTCCTCGTTTGAACTGGTGGCGCTCAGCTTTGCCAACCAGAACGTGCAGATTCCCCCAGGCTCGCGGAGCTTTGACGCGCTGGTGCCCGTCGCTACCGACCCGAATCCCGTGCATGTGACTATCGGCTTGGACCAGGCAACTGGCGTGCTGCGGTGCGATCTGAGGTCCGAGGACCCGGTCACGCATTCCCTGCCCGCCGACCCGCTGGCGGGCTTCCTACCGCCTAATAACGGTTCCAACGCGGGCCAGGGCGAGCTGGTATTCCAGGTCCGGCCGCTCCCCGGTCTGGCCAATAACACCCTGATCACCAACCGGGCGAGCATCGTATTTGATGTCAACACGCCTATTCTCACCGGCGTCGTCACCAACACGATCGATAGCCGCGGGCCCTCAAGTTCCGTCTCCATGCTGCCGGCCACGGACGGCACCAATATTCTCTTGTCCTGGTCGGGCAATGATTCGCAGTCCGGAATTGCGGCCTATGATGTCTATGTCTCAACCAATGGCGGTCCGTGGCATCTATGGCTGGATACCACCACCAACACCACGGCGATCTTCCAGGGCGCCTTGGGGAATACTTACGGTTTTTACTCCATCGCCCGTGACGAGGTGGGCAACGACGAACCGGCCAAGACCACCGCCGACACCGTGACTCAGGTCGAGCCCCCGCCCATGGCGATGATCACCTCGGGCCCGGCGGACAACGCGCAGTTAACCAATGCCGTGGTGCAACTCGCCGGCCGGGCCACCGATAATGTCGGAGTGGCCAGCGTGCAATGGCGCATGAGCAACGCCCAAGGCATAAACGCCTGGCAATCGGCCAACGGGACAACCAACTGGTCCATCACCGTATCGAATCTTGTCGTTGGCCTGAATACCATTACCGTCCAGGCCTTGGATGCTTCGGGCAACCCTTCTGCGCCGGTCTCCCGCTCCTACGTGTTGCTGACCCCGCTGACTGTCACCCTCGACGGCTGCGGCAGCCTGGCTCCGGATTATAGCGGCGCCACCTTCCTGGAAGCGGGCTCGAATTACGTCCTCACGGCTATTCCCTGCCCCGGCTACTCTTTTGCCGGTTGGACGGGTGGCCTCGTCGCCGACACCCCCACCCTGGCCTTTGTGATGCGGCCGGGCCTGGTTCTCCAGGCCAATTTCGCTCCCTTGGCCTATGCGCCAACCAATGGAACCTATTACGGGCTGTTCTGCGCTACCGACGTGGTCACGCACTCGAACTCTGGGTCCATCACCCTGACAGCCACGGCCAGGCGGAGTTACAGCGGCAAGCTGCAGATCGATGGCAGCACGTTTACTATCAGCGGCCAGTTCACTGCCGCCGGCGTGGGGACCAATCTGGTCAAACGGACCCGGCGCAGCCCCCTCGACGTGACCCTGGTCCTGCTCGGCTCGGACTGGCTGATAGGCACCGTCAGCTCTTCCCTGAGCAATGAGGTCTGGACGGCGGACATCTCGGCGGATCGGGCCGTCTTCGACGGCAAAAAGCGTCTGATGCCCGAAGCGGGCCGTTACACCTTGATGATTGCCGGCGCCAACGAATCGACAACCGTGCCGGGCGGTGACGGTTACGGCACCTTGACGGTGAGCGCCGCCGGGATCGTCAGTTTCGCCGGCTCACTGGCGGACGGGACCAAGGTCAGCCAGTCGGTCCCGGTTTCCCAAGAGGGGTTGTGGCCGCTTTACGCGCCGCTCTACAGCGGGCAAGGCTCAATCATCAGTTGGATTGGCTTCACCAATGCGGTCTCGCTGGGCGGCGGCCTGGTTTGGACCAAGCCCGCCTCGAAGACCGCTTACTATCCGGATGGGTTCTCCTGGTTGACCGAAGCCTTCGGCGCGAGTTACTCGGCCCCCGGCAAGCTCGTCAACATCCTGGGCGCAACCAACTCGGCGGTCTCGCTCACCCTCGAAGGCGGCAATCTGCCTTCCAACCTGAGCAACCTGTTCACGCTGAACTCGAAGAACCAGGTCCGGAATCCCAGCCTTACCAATAAGCTGATGCTGACGTTCACCCCTTCCAGCGGTCTCTTCAGCGGCAGCCAGGTCAGCCCCGACACCCGCAAGGCCATTTCGTTCCAGGGGGTCCTCTTGCAAAACGAAGCCATCGGCACCGGCTTCTTCCAAGGCACCAACCAGGTCGGCCGAGTCCGGTTAACAAAAGAGCCGGCTGCCGGATTCTGAAAGCTGCTCAGATGCTTGTTTGCTTATGAAACTGCTGCTCAACCCAGGCGCGGCCCTTGTTGCCTTCTGTTCACGGCTCAGAGGGCCGCCTCGGCAACGACGTGCCCAACTTCTCGGTTACCTTTGCCGCCCGCTTGAGCACCTTCGGATCGATCCGGCATCGGAAAAGCACATTCATGCTGCAGACGTGCCATGAGCCAATAGAGGGGCGCAAGCGTTTTGTCTATAAGCTGCCGAACCTCCGGTGACGGCGGTTGTATTCTTCCAGGGCGGCGTAGAGCTGGGGTTTGCGGAAGTCCGGCCACAAGGTGTGGGTGACGAGCAATTCTGTGTAGGAGATTTGCCAGAGGAGGAAATTGCTGACGCGCATCTCGCCGCTGGTGCGGATGAGCAGGTCGGGGTCGGGGAGGTTGCGGGTGTACAGGTGCTGGGCGAAGGCCTGTTCGGTGATGTCGGCCGGGTCGAGTTCCCCGGCCTTGACCTGGTTGGCGATGCTGCGGACAGCATCCACGATTTCGGTGCGTCCGCCATAGCTGAGGGCCATGATAAGCGTCAGGCCGTTATTTCTGGAGAGGGTGGCGATGGACTTTCTGAGGTGTTCCTGGACCACTTCGGGGAGGCGGTAAACCTGGCCAATGACCTCGAGGCGAACGTTGTTCTTGTTTAGCTCGGGCGTCTCGGTCTTGAGATAGTGGACCAGGTATTTCATGAGGGCATCGACCTCTTCCTTGGGCCGATTCCAGTTTTCGACCGAAAAGGCATAGAGCGTAAGATACTTGATGCCCAACTCGCCGGCGGTGCGGATAATCACGCGGGCGGATTCGGCCCCGGCCCGATGCCCCTCGACGCGCGGCAGGCTCCGTTCTTTGGCCCAGCGGCCGTTGCCGTCCATGATAATGGCCACGTGCCTGGGAAGGGAGGCCTTGGCCTCCGGGCTCAGATGCGCAGTCTGCGAGGTTGTCATTCGGAGGAGCAACTTACGGAATCGAGGCTGGAGGTCAAAAACAAACTGTGGCACGAGACTGGCTACAGAGAGGGACGGAAGCATGAGCCTGGCCAATCTGCCCATCCGCTTGTTCGATGTGCTGCTGGTGGCCGTGCTGGCGGCCGGCCTGTGGAGCGGCCGCCAGCGCGGCATGTCGGTCGAGCTGCTCGACTTGGCAAAGTGGCTCGCCCTGCTGTTCGGGTCTGCGGCCTTGTACGAGACCCTGGGCCGCCAATTGGCCGGATGCACCCGCATCTTCGGGCTGCTCTCTTGCTATCTCCTGGCATACCTTGGCGTCGCGCTGCTGGTTTTCACCCTGTTTGCCCTGCTCAAAGGCGCCGTGGGTGGCAAACTTTTGGGCAGTGACATTTTTGGACATGGCGAGTACTACCTGGGCATGGTCTCGGGCATGGTGCGCTATTCCTGCGTGCTCTTGGCCGCCCTGGCGCTGTTGAATGCGCGCTCTTTCAACGCACTCGAGGTCCGGGCCATGCGCCAATTCCAGAAGGACCAGTTCGGCACCGACCTTTTCCCGACCCTCCATTCCGTGCAGACCTCGGTCTTCGAGGAATCCTGCCTCGGCCCCTGGATACATCGAAACCTGGCCTTCCTGCTCATCAAGCCCACCGAACCCGACCGCTGGGAACACCACCTGCCGGAGGTTCGCCCGCCGTTTTGAGCTGGGTCCTATCCATTTACTGAGTGCGTCATCGCAGTTCGGCTGGATGGTTGATCAAATCCACTGCCGGTTTTCGGCTGTCCACCTCTAGTACCGAGAGCGAAAAACTCGGCGGACCTCCGGCGGCCCGGAGGGCCAGCAGGATAATAGCGCAGGGCAAGGCCCGCCGGAGCGGAGCGTAGGCGGAGCCGCCGCCCTGCTATGCGGCCACCGCCAGGAGGACCTGGGCCCGGTCCGGGCGATGGTCGCTGCTGTGGCCGTAATGGCTCAGACCCGCGGGTCCCTCGCCCTCGAAATAGACGCTGGTCAAATCATAGAGCGCCAGCGAGACGGCTTTGGGAAAGGCTTGGTGGTAGAGTTGCTTTTCCATGGGGTAGTATTATGAAATATCCGGGCCGCGGGGCCTCGGTCGTTGCTTTTTAGGACCACAAGGGACCTCCTTCCCGACCGATCGTCGTCCGCAGGGTGGCGACGTAGTTGCGGGAAGTGGGTCCTCTCTCGAACGAGCGGCAGGAGCGCTCGAGGCGCGACATGATGGCCTCGAACTCCGCCTGGCTCAAAGGGCGCGTGCCCAGGATGAAGGCGGCCGCTTGCCACATATAATCATGGACGAAGCCCAGGCTCGTGCCATCGGGCCGCCGCCGCAAGGTAGAGTACACCTCGAGCATCTCGAGGTCCCGGCGGTCGCCGAAGATGTTGCTGAGTTCCAGGGCGTGAAAGTCCAGAAGGGCAAAGGAGTCATTGTATGCCTCCGGGTAGTCGCCCAGGACGGGCGGCTGCTGGGTACCCCGGAACAGGGCCTGCAAAGAATCCGCCTGCCAAAAGCAGAAACCGGTGCCATCGGTTAGACAGAGCGAGTGCCGATCCATCCCGTCCGGAAGGACCGACACGTCGGGGTTAGGCTCTCGAACCTGAATCGCCGCCCGGATGATCTTCTTGGTGTCGAGCGGGTTCTCCTCGAATGCCTGGCGGAGGCTGGGCACGAATTTCTCGAGGTTGAAAAATGGATCAGGGAATCCTTCCATAATTGGATGGGAGTTGAGAATGTCTTGAGCAATCGCAAGTTACTATTTCATAGTTTGCTTGTCGGGTGTGTTGTTGTCTTTTTTGGCGACGTTATTCAAGCCGAGGACGATTTGATAGGCCTCTTCGCGGGTGGCGTCCGGGGTGAAAAGAAGGATGCCGTCGGAGATGCGCGCGGAGATGATAGGGGCGGCCAGCCATCGGCTTTGGTGAAGCTCCGGGGTCTCGGGCCTGGCGAACTGGGTTTGGATGGCAAGGTGCTTGCCCTTATTGGCGACGGTGTATTGTTCGAGGAGCCAGGTGCCTCGGCGGTCCAGGCGGATGCGGATGGCAAACCCGCCGACCGCCTCGACGACTCGCGCTTCGGAGACGTTAGCTTCGGTCAGGAAAGGCTCCGCCTCGATATTGACGGTGGAGGGGGCGTTGCGGTAGATGGGGACAGGCCGGCTGCGCTGGGCAGCGTCCTGGTTGACCTCGACAAAGACATGGAACGTGCTCAGGGCCTTTTCGCGCTTGCCTTCCTCAGTGCGGCACCCGCAGACCAGCGCCAAGGCCAATGTCAGGGCCGGAAGCAAATAACCATTGAATCGATCCCGATGATTCATCATAGTACTCCAGACAATCGGAAAGTGCCGGGAAAGTAAAGACGGTTATGAGCAAACAATACAACAAGACTGAAAAGCGAAAGCGACGACAAAGCTATCTCAAGCGCAAGAAAGTGGCGGGCCGTGTCAAAACCAAAGAGCCTGCCCCGGCCCCGGCTCCGCCTGCGGCTGCGACGCCGCCACCTCAACCGCCGGCCGCGGCTCCCGCCCCGGTGCCGACGCCCAGTCAAAACCTGCCGCCTGAACGCGGCGTTCCGGCCTCGGCGCCGACGCCGGCCGCAGTTCCAGGTCCAGTGGCAGCGGAGGCTCCAGCCCCGGTGCCAACTCCAGCCCCAGCCCCAGCGGTGCCAGAGGCTCCGCCCCGGGCCTGACCCCCGGAGCGCACAGCCGGGCGTCAGTGGCGTCTATCCAAATCGGGAATGCCGCTGAGGTTCGAGCCAACGCATCCGGGACAAGACGCGGAGGGGTTCGCCTGAGAATTAGCCACAGATTGCACCGATTGCACAGAAAAGAATAGGCATCTGTGCCATCGGTGCCATCTGTGGCTTAAAGATCAGGGTCGATCAGCCGACGTAGGGCAGGGGGAAGCGGGCGGTGAGTTCGCGCACACGCTGGCGAACTTTGGCGGTGGTCTCGAGGTTTTTGAGGTCGAGGAGCACCTCGGCGATCATGTCGGCAATGGCGGCCATCTCAGGCTCTTTCATGCCGCGCGTGGTCACAGCCGGGGTGCCCAGGCGGATGCCGCTTGCCTGGAAGGGGGAACGGGTCTCGAAGGGGATGGTATTCTTGTTCACGGTGATGCCCGCTTCGTCGAGGGCGGCCTGGCAGTCCTTTCCAGTGACTCCGCGAGCGCCGACGTCCAGAAGCATGAGGTGGTTGTCCGTTCCGCCGCTGACCAGGCGGAAGCCGTTGCGGCGGAGGCCATCGGCGAGGGCCTGGGCATTCTTGAGGATCTGCTCCTGGTGAAGTTTGAAGGAGGGCTGGAGGGCTTCATGGAAACAGACGGCCTTGGCGGCAATCACATGCATGAGCGGGCCGCCCTGGATGCCGGGGAAGGTCTGGGAATCGATTTCCTTGGCGTATTTTTCGCTGCAGAGGACGAGGCCGCCGCGGGGACCGCGCAGGGTTTTGTGGGTGGTGCTGGTGACGAAATCGGCGTGGGGGACGGGGCTGGGATGGAGACCGGTGGCTACCAGGCCGGCGATGTGGGCGATGTCGGCGAGGAGGTAGGCGCCGACCTCGCGGGCGATCTGGCCCATACGCTCGAAATCGATGACGCGCGGGTAGGCGCTGGCGCCGACGGTGATCATCTTAGGATGTTGCTCACGGGCGATCTGGGCGAGTTGGCCGTAGTCAATCCGCTCGTCTTCCTTGCGGACGCCATAATGGACGACCTCGAAGAACCTGCCGGAGAAATTGGCCTTGTGCCCGTGCGTGAGGTGGCCCCCGTGGGATAAGTCCATGGTGAGGATTCTGTCGCCGGGCTTGAGCACGGCGAAATAGACGGCCATGTTGGCGCCGCTGCCGGAATGCGGCTGGACGTTGGCGTGCGCGGCGCCAAAGAGCTTTTTGGCGCGGTCGATGGCCAGTTGCTCGACGACATCGACGAATTCGCAGCCGCCGTACCAGCGTTTTTTGGGGTAGCCTTCGGCGTATTTATTGGTCAGAACAGACCCCTGGGCTTCCATCACGGCGGGGCTGGTGAAGTTCTCGCTGGCAATGAGTTCGATGTTCTCCTGCTGGCGTTGACGTTCGTGTTCGATGGCCTCGGCGATTTCGGGGTCAATGGCGAGGAGGCGGAGGTCGATGGGGATGATTTGGGTTTCCATTTTGTTGACGCGGCGGTCGTGGCGACCGCCTTCAAATGGGGTGCTGAGGAACGTATCAAGGATTCTTTTGGCCTGGTCGGGGAGGGTGGTCCTGGCGGCCAGACAGAGGACATTGGCATGGTTGTGGCGGCGGGCCAAAGAGGCTGCCTCTTCGCTGTCGGCCGGCGCCGCGCGAATACCCGGGACTTTGTTTGCGGCAATGGTCATGCCAATGCCGGTGGCGCAGACCAGGACGCCAAATTCGGCCTTGCGCAAGGCGACGCTCTGTGCCACCGCCAAGGCGTAGTCCGGATAATCAACCGGCTCCTCGGACCGGGTGCCGTAATCGGCGACGCTGATGGCGCGCTCCTGGAGGTGCTGTTTGAGCAATTCCTTGAGTTTGAAGCCCGCGTGGTCGGACCCAATGGCGACGGTGGCGGTTTTGGCAGGGGGTTGGGCGCCTGCGGTTTGGCCTGCGTCGAGGAACCGCACCAGCGAAACGATGCCTTGCTCGATCTGGTCGCGACAGTTGAGATAGACCTCGTACGAGCCGCCGATGGGGTCGCTGATGTCCTTCTCATAGACGTCGAGCGTTTCATCGAATTCGCGCAAGAGGAAGGTCTTTTCGGCCGACTGAGGGTAGAGCAAGTTGACCGTATCGATATGGCTGTGGGTCATGCCGAAGATATAGTCGGCCTGCTGGACCAGCTCGGGGGTGAGCATCCGGCTTCTGAGGCCGGAGATGTCGATGCCCAATTCCTTGACAACCTGGACGGCGAAGGGGCTGGGCGGTTGGCCCTCCATGGCGCCCAACCCGGCGGAGAGGGCTCGGTAATCCTTTCGGCCGCCAACGGCCTTGCGGAAGAGGCCCTCGGCCATGGGGCTGCGACAAACGTTGCCAGTGCAAACAAAGAGGATGGTCTTCATCTCGGGGTCGGGCGCCTGGTTCCAATGAGCGTTCACTCCGAATCAGGAGCGGGCCTGGCGAACGACCGCCAACCCCTTGAGCAGGTCCAAGGCGCGCGCCAGCACGGGGTCGTGGACCACCGGTTTATCCGGCTCGCGAGCCCGCGGCGGCGCGATCTCGGCGTCGGGGTTGAGGCCCTCCCGGTGCTCCCGAACCAGTTCGGCCTCGTTAAAGCGCATCCGGCGGGCGGCGTTGGCGCCGACTGCCGCGTTGGTTGCCCCCGGCCCCAAGCCCGCCGGGTTGGAGGCCGTTGCTCCCTTGTAGGCATCCGCATAATAGGCCCGCTCGTCCTGCGGACTGACCTCGATAGCGATATCCGGATGGACGCCGCCGGACATGGCGGAACCGTCGCCGAGTTGGATTGGGGCGGTGGCGATGCGGAGGCGGTCGCCGTTCTTGAGGGGATATTCCTGGGCCATCATGGCCTGGCCGGCGGTTTTGCCCCCAAGGATCAGGCCCGTACCGGTCTGGCGCACCAAGGCCGCCAGGGCCTCGGCCGCCCCGGCCGTTTGGTGGTTAACCAGGGCAGCTAGCGGCACCGGGATGGCGTCGCTTTTTGGCTTGGATTGCGCCATGCCGGCGCCCCAGTTCATGAGCGGACACTGCTTCTTGACGAACAAGTCGGCCACGGCGGCGGCGGCGGCGTAATCGTTGCCGCCAGCGTAGCGCAGGTCCAGCACCATCCCTTTGATGGGGTTGGTCCTGGCGAGTTGGTCAAAGGCGCTGCGCACTGCCTCAGCCAGGCCGTTGCCGATGCGCTCGACCCGCACATAAGCGATGGCATCATCGTATAGACTCGATTTGCTAACGGCCAAGGCTCCAGTTGTGCCCTGCTGGGCCTCGTTGCGATTGGTCAGGAGCAACACCCTTGGAGCCAGCGCAGAAACCAGTCCCTGCACGGCCGCCTGGTTCAATTCAGCGTCAGTTACACCCGCCAGGTGCGCGCGGATGGCCTCATACACCTCACTAAAACTGAGTGCCTCAGCGCCCGGCGCCGCCCGCAACGGCGGCAGACCCGCCAGCAGCGCGACCAGCCCGGTCAAAATGCAACGTATCCCAAATCGCAACATGATATGTTAGATTGCGCGATCCGGCGGCGAAAGTAAAGAGCCGGCTACGACAATGATCTTGCGTTGCGCCTGCCGCGGACTGCTTCAATGGTTTTGGGGCGCGGTTTGGGCACCAGGATAATCGGGCAGCCTTCGTATCCAAAGGCCCGGCGCATCTGGCCGGCGAGGTGCTTCTTATACTGGTCGGAGAAGAGCTCGTCCCGGTTGACGAAGAGCAGGAAAGTGGGGGGCGCCAGTCTGACCTGGGTGGCGTAGAAGAACTTCAACCGGTGGCCCTGGGCGCTGACTGGTTGGCGGCGTTCGACGGCCTCCTGCAAGGTGCGGTTGAGGATGGCAGTGGGAATTCTCTGCTGCAACTGCGCCGCCACGTAGCGCACCGCCTCGAGGAGTTGGTCCAGATGAAAGCCGGACTTGGCTGAAGTGAAGATCACCGGCGCGTAGTCCAGGAAAAACAAGTGTTCCTGCACCCAGGCGCCAAACTCCGCGAGCGTGGTCATGACCTTAGGGCCGCGCGGGCGGTCTTTCCGCTGGCGGCGCCGGACCTCCTCCTGGCGCGCGGTGCGGACCGCTTCCTCCACAAGGTCCCACTTGTTGACGACCAGGATGCAGGCCTTGCGCTCGTGGACAATCTTGTCGGCCACCTTTTTGTCCTGCTCGGTGATGCCGCTCTGGGCGTCCAGGACCAGGATGGCGATGTCGCACCGGGCGATTGAGTCTTCGGCCCGTTTGAGGCTGAAGAACTCGATCGAATCGTCAACGCGCCGGGCCTTGCGCATGCCGGCGGTGTCGATCAGGACATAGGACTGCCGGACGCCATCGGTCTGGACCTCGAAAGGGACGTCGACTGCGTCTCGAGTCGTGCCCGGAATGGGGGTGACGACGACGCGCTCCGACCGGGTGAGCGCGTTAATGATCGAGGACTTGCCCACGTTAGGCCGGCCGACAATGGCCAGTTTGAGCGGCGCCTCGGGTGTCCCGCGCGCGGCTTCCTCCTCCTGCCCGCTCCCGGTTTGACCTTCGGCTCCCGCGCTCCGTCCTCCATCCTCGCTCCTCTGCTCTTCCTTCGGCAACAACGCCACGGCCGCGTCCAGAAGGGGTTGGATGCCTTCGCCGTGAATGGCGCTGACAGGGAAGACCTGATTGAAGCCCAGTTCGGCGAATTCCGCCGCCTCGCTCTCGACGCGGTGAGTGTCCACCTTGTTGACGGCCACGAGAATGGGTTTGCCGCTGCGGCGCAGGCGCTGGGCGGCCTCGAGGTCCAGCGGCACCACGCCCTCCTGCACGTTGACGACCAGGATGATGACGTGCGCCGCCTCGATGGCCAGTTCGACCTGGGCCAGCGCGGCCTGGATGATGACATCCTGCGCCTTTTCGCCGCGCAGCAGTCCGATGCCCCCGGTATCGACCAGGGTAAAAGGCCGCCCGGCCCACTCGGCCTCGGCGGTAATGCGGTCGCGCGTCACCCCGGGTTGATCATGGACAATCGCGATGCGCCGGCCAACGATGCGGTTGAACAGGGCGGACTTGCCGACATTGGGTCGGCCGACAATGGCAATCAGGCCAGGCATAAGGACAAGATGGCGCACTGGCAGGGACTGCGAAAGGAAAAGATGCCAACGTAGTGTCGGGCAAGTAACTTCACATCGAGCAGATGTCCGGAGAGATCGATCGGAGAAACCAGCTTGAAACCGTCCTGCCGTCCAGTATGTTTCTTCCATGCGAAGCGAAACCTACCCATTGGCAATGCCCGAGGATCTGATGGCCGAGGTCAGGCGGACAGCACAACAAACCGGCCTGTCCCTGGCGGAGGCCATGCGACAAGCAATGAAATTCGGGCTTCCGAAGCTCCGGGAAAACTTGTCCGGCTCTCTACGGCCCTTCACAGAGGCAGAATGCCAGGAGTGCTGGGGGAAGCCCGATCCGGAATGGGATGCCCTCGAACATCACATGGCCGGACTGCCCGTCCCTCGGCTGGAGGAGGAATGAAGGCCTGGGACATCTATAGCTACACGCCTCCAGGCTGGCCCTCGCCGCACCCAGCCGTCATCGTCTCGCACCCGGATCGGGTTGCAAACAAGCCGGATGTGACCATCTTGATGTGTTCCTCTCAAGAGCCTACCCGTCCGCCAAAACCATCAGAGGTAGTCCTGGACACGAGCGACGGCATGCAATGGCCGACGCTCTGCAGGTGCGACCTGCTCTATGCGGTTCGGAAAAGCGACCTCGGACAATACCGTGGAACGGTTACCTTGGAGCGGAAGCGCCGGATTGTTGAGACCATCAACCGTTCCAACGGGTGGGTCTAGGACATTTTCCGGCATCTCCAAAGGCAGAGCTCGTGGGCCGCGAACTGCTTTGGCTGCTGGGCGATGTCAGTTGGCTGAGGACATGTTCGATCGCCGATGATCGGTTCGGCTTGTTACTTGTCCGCGACCAGTTCGATTTCGCTCAGGGTCGGTCCTTCGGTCGCCTCGAGGATGTTCAGGCGCAACTCACGCGCCATGATCGGCGGGAATTGGCGCGAAAAGTCCCGGCCAAGGGTGGCGCCGGAGAAGATCGTTTTCCACTCGGACCCTTCTTTGCGCTGGAACTCGAATCGCTGGACACGGCCGGCGTACTCCTCGTGAATGCGCACGCCGGAGAGCCGTTTCGGACTGCCGAGATCGATCGCGATCCAAGCCTGCCGCGTGCCGGCATCCGTTGCCCAGCGGGTCTCCGGGTCGGCGTCGAACGCTTTGTCGGGGCTGTATTCCTCCATGTTTTGAAACACGTTGGAGGCCGTGGCCTTTATGCTCGAGGGGGTGGCGACCGGTTTGAGGTCCATGGCAGAGCCTTCAAGTTCGAGGCGCACGATGGAGTCGATGTCGGAGGGGCTTGGCGCAGGGGAGAGGGTGATGGCGAGTTGGCCGCCCTGCTGGGTGACCTGGGCAGAGCCGCCCGTCAATACCTGGCTGCGGACGATCCTCGAGGGAATATCCGGCAGGGTAAGTGTGGCGCCTTCAGGGCGCAAGACGTGGACGAAGATGGTGTTCCCATCTCGGGTGCTGGCGGCCGTGCGGGTGGGCTTCCACGGTCCGCCCCGGGTCCCATAGATGCTGTGGCCGTATTGTTTGAGCCAAGCACCCATTTCCTGGAGCCGCTGGACCTGGCGCGGTTCGATGCGGCCATCGGGCATTGGGCCTACGTTGAAGAGCAGGTTGCCGTCGCCTCCGGCGCAGAGCACCAGGGTCTGGATGCATTCCCGGAGCGACTTCATCTCATCGTTTGGCTTCCAGGCCCATTGGCGGCAGATAGTCATGCATGTTTCCCAGGGCCGCTGGTCCTGGAATTTGCCAACGCGCTGCTCCGGCGTGTCGAAGTCGCCCGCAGCGCCGCTGCGGTCGTTGATGATGATGTCGGGCTGGAGAGCGCGTGTAAAATCGATGAGGCCCTGGCCCCGCTGGGGGCTGAATTCCTGGGGCACATCGAACCACATCACCAGGAGCGGGCCGTAGTGGGTGACTAACTCCGAGACCTCGGCCCGGAGATACTGCTCGTAGCGGTCCAGGTTCGAGGCCTGGCGCTGGACCGAACCGCCTGGGCTGGTGCGCGGGAAATCGGGATGGTGCCAGTCGCAGACAGAGTAATAGGTGCCGAAGGCCACGCCCTGCCGGCGGCACGCGCCCGCCAATTCCTTCACCACGTCGCGCCCGAAGGGCGAGTGCATGACATTGTGCTCGGTCTGCGCAGTGTCCCACATGCAGAAACCGTCGTGGTGTTTTGTGGTGAAGACCATGTACTTCATGCCGGCATCGCCAGCCGTTTTGACCCACGCCTCGGCATCGAAATTGGTGGGATTGAAATGCTGGTAGAGCCTGTCGTACTCCGCAATAGGAATCTCCGCGCCCCGCGACCAGCCGATCTCCGTGCCCTTCAGGCTGACGGGTCCCCAATGAATGAACATGCCGAAACGGGCCTGGCGCCACCACTCCAGACGCGCGGCATTTTGCGGCCCGCTCGCTGGCGCCGCGGCCATGGCTATAGATTCTGCGAAACTGAGCGCCAGACTGCCCGCCACCGCCCAAACCAACAATGAGGATTTCATAAATGTCTTTTCACTGGTCTGGCTCGTTATAGCCCAGCGCGGCGGCGTGGCAACGAAAATCGGGCAGCGTATGGCTCCGCTTCGTAGGCCCGGGCCTACACGCGAATCGGGTTTTCCCTATTAGCCCTTCCCTGATTCTCGCGTTATTATGTATGATCGTCGGACCATAAGGAGGCCCGTGATTGCTTAAACCTATGAAGATCTTGCTGATCGAAGATAATCCCGCCGATGCCCAGCTTATCCAGGAGATGCTCAAGGCAGAGCCGCGAGGGCTGCTTGAGGTCGATCTGGTGACAGTTGCAGAGTTGCGGATGGGTTTGGCCGCGTTGCGGGAGCGAAGTTGGGACGTGCTGCTGCTGGATCTGTGCCTGCCGGATTCCCGGGGTTTGGAGACCCTGGTCAGTGCCCTGGAAGCGGCGGCTGAACGGCTTCCGGTCATCGTGCTCACGGGCATCGAGGATGAAGTTGTGGCCGTCGAGGCGGTCCGCCAGGGCGCCCAGGATTTTCTGGCCAAGAGCGGACTGACGCCGGAGTTGCTGACGCGCACCTTGCGCTACGCCGTGGAGCGGCACCGCGCGCAAAGAACACTGCTGGAAAGCGAGGAGCGGTTCCGCGAGATGGCCGAGAACATCGAGTGCGTGTTCTGGATGAGGAGCGCCGAGCAAAACCGGATGCTCTATGTCAGCCCGGCATACGAACGGGTGTGGGGCCGCTCGGTTGCCAGCCTTTACCAGCAACCCGGGTCCTTTATTGATGCGGTTTTCCCCGCAGACCGCGAGCGAGTCCTGGCCAATGTTCTCCAGGAGGACCTCACCCGGCCGGAGGAATTCGAAATCGAGTATCGAATTGTGCGGCCCGACGGCGCGATCCGTTGGATTCGGGACCGCGGGTTTCCCATGAGGGGCGCCTCCGGACAATGCCCGCGCACCGCGGGCATTGCCGAGGACATCACCAGCCGGAAGGCCTTGGAGGAAACCCAGCATCGCTTGGCAACAGCCGTCGAGCAGGCTGCCGAGGCCATCATCATCACCGATGTTCGGGGCACGATTGTTTATGCCAACCCGGCGTTCGAGAAGATCACCGGCTACAGCCCGCAAGAGGCCTTGGGCCAGAACCCGCGCATACTCAAGAGCGGCAAGCAGGACCTGGCGTTTTACCGGCGGATGTGGGGCAGCCTCGCGCAAGGCCAGGTCTGGCACGGCCGCTTTGTCAATAAGCGAAAAGACGGTCTGCTCTACGAAGAGGACGCCAGCATCACCCCGCTGCGGGACGTCACGGGCCAGATCACCAACTATGTTGCCGTCAAACGCGATGTGTCCCGCGAGTCGCAGCTCGAGGCGCAATTGCGCCAAGCCCAGAAGATGGAAGCCATCGGCCAACTCGCCGGCGGGGTGGCGCACGACTTTAACAACCTGCTGGGCATCATCAGCGGCAACGCGGAACTGCTCCTGTTGGGTGGAGCCCGCCTCGGCGCCGACGTTGTCGAGGGCCTCAATCATGTGCTCCGCGCCGCCGAACGGGGCGCGAGCCTGACCCGCCAACTGCTCATCTTCAGCCGCAAACAAGAGATGCAGTCCCAGCCGGTCGCCTTGAACGAGCTGATCGGCAATCTCACCAGGATGCTCAAGCGCACGATCCCCGAAGACATCCACCTGGAGTGCCTCTATGCGGAATTGCTGCCCCTGGTGCAGGCCGACCCAGGCATGCTCGAGCAGGTGCTCCTTAACCTCGTTGTCAATGCCCGCGACGCCATGCCCCGGGGCGGCCGCCTCCTCATTGCCACCGAGAAGGTCAGCCGGGATGAGCAATTCGTCCAAACCAATCCCGAGGCCCGCGCCGGCGAGTTCGTGGGGTTGGCTGTGAGCGACACCGGCACCGGCATCGCGCCGGAGCACTTGCAGCATATCTTCGAGCCTTTTTTCACCACCAAAGAGCCAGGCAAAGGCACTGGCCTGGGCTTGGCCACCGTCTTTGGCATCGTCAAGCAGCACCAGGGGTGGGTCGAGGTGTACAGCCGCCCGGGCCAGGGCGCCAGCTTCAGGGTCTTTTTGCCCGCCATCCCGGCCCCGCCCTCAGCCAAGACTGCGCCGTCGGCCAAAACGCTCTTGCGCGGAGGCCCCGAAACAATCCTCCTGGTGGAAGATGACCTCTCGCTGCGATCGGTCACGCGACGCCTCCTCGAGAAGTTCCAGTACAAGGTCCACGAAGCCGCCTCCGCCAGCGAGGCCCTCGAGGTCTGGCGGCGCCATGAGGGGCAAATCGCCCTGGTGCTGACCGACTTCGTCATGCCCGGCGGGATGAACGGCCGCGACCTGGCCGAGCGGCTGCGCGCCAAGCGCCCCGGCTTGAAGCTCATTTACATGAGCGGCTACAGCCCGGACGTGCTGGGCAAGGACACCGAGTTCATCCGGCGGACGCGGAGTTATTTCCTGCACAAACCATGCTCCCCGCGCACGTTGCTGCATACCGTGCGCCGATGCCTGGACGGCAATTACGGCGCCGGCTGGTAAACCCTCACATAGTCAATGTAATAGCGTTGCGGGAATATGGAGTCGTCAATGCCCTTGGCTCCGCCCCAGGCGCCGCCGATGGCCAGGTTAAGAATCAGGTATTGGTCCTTGTCGAATGGCCAGGCCTCGGAGCCGCTGCCCTCGTTCCGATAGGTGAAGTACTTCTGGCTGTCAACGTAGAAGTCCATCCGCTCTTTGTCCCATTCCACCGCATAGACATGGAAAGCCTCCGACGCATCGGCTATCGTGATGCGCTCCCCTTTGCTGGTGTTCTTGACGTGATTGTATTTTCCTGTGTGAATGTGGGCCTCGATGATGCCCGGCTCATAGCCCACCTCTTCCATAATGTCGATCTCGCCGCACGCCGGCCAGCCTGCGGCGCGGTTTGTCCCCAGCGTCCAGATCGCCGGCCACGTGCCCCGGCCCTTGGGCAGTTTCGCCCGCACTTCGATGCGCCCGTATGTCCAGCTTGCCTTGCCCCGCGTGGTCAGGCTGGCGGAGGTGTACTGGGCGAATTCGCGGCCGCGCCGGCCCTCTCCCTTGCCCTTGCCCACGGCATTGGGGTCGTAGTCCGGATTCTTAAACTGTTCCTTGCGGGCCTCGATCACCAGCATCCCGTCCTCCACGCGCGCATTCTCCGCGCGCTGACGCGTGTAATACTGCGCCTCGTTATTGCGGATAAGGCCGGTTTCGTAGCCCCACTTTTCCGGGTCGGGCAGCCCGGGTTTGTCGAACTCGTCGGACCAAACCAGTTTCCAGCCGCCCCCGCGCGCCGGGCCGGCCGCCAGGAGCAGCAGCCACAAGCCCAGGAAGGGCAGGGGAAAACAGGATGAAAAGCGGGAGAATCCAGTGGAAACAGCAATGGTCTTCAACATAGGCTCGTTCGGCTTAGAATATCCATTCCCTCGCCCTTGGCCAGCAGATTCTCAAGGCCTTGCGCCTGTCGCAGACCAGGGATTTGCCTTGTTCATCTGTTGTAACGATGCAACCCTGTAACCCTCGGAAGCCCGTATGTTTGACGATACGATAGCGGCAATTTCGACTCCGCTGGGGGACGGCGGCCTGGCGGTGATTCGGCTTTCGGGGCACGGGGCCTTGGCGCTGGCAGACCGGTGTTTTGTGCCCAGCGGCCATGGGGCGCTCATGCCGTCGGCCGCGCCTACCCACACGCTCCATTTCGGACATATCGTCCGCGCCGGGCAGACGGTGGACGAGGTCATCGTTGCGGTGATGCGCGCCCCGCGGACTTTCACCCGGGAGGACGTGGTCGAGATCACCTGCCACGGCGGCATCCTCCCGGCCAAACTGGTCCTGGATACAGTCCTGGCCAATGGCGCGCGCCTCGCCGAGCCGGGGGAATTCACCCGGCGCGCGTTCCTGAACGGCCGCATAGACCTTGCCCAGGCGGAGGCGGTGGCCGACCTCATCCATTCCCGGACCGAGTTGGCGCTCCACGCCGCCAACGAACAGCTTGCCGGCAAGCTCTCCCGGCGAATCAACCAGCTCAGGGATGAGATGCTGGGCACGCTGGCTCATATCGAGGCGCACATCGATTTTCCCGACGAAGACATCGCCCCCGACACCCGCCAAGAGCTTCTGGGCAGGCTCGAGGGGGCGGTCGGTTTCATGGACCAATTGCTGCGGACGGCCAACGAGGGCCAGATTCTGAGGCGCGGCATCCGCGCCGGCATCATTGGCCGGCCCAACGCCGGAAAATCCAGCCTCCTCAACCAGCTCCTGGGCCGGGACCGGGCCATCGTTTCCCCGATCCCCGGCACCACGCGGGATACGATCGAGGAAACCGCCAACATTCGAGGAGTGCCGGTGGTTTTCACTGACACGGCCGGTCTGCGTGAGGCCGGGGACGAGCTCGAGATGGAGGGCATCCGGCGCAGCCGCCAGACCCTCCGCCAGGCCGAATTCATCCTGCACGTCTTTGATGCCTCGGAACCTCTGACCGAGGCGGACCGCAACTACCTTGCCGAGTTCGCCGCAAAGCAGCGCATCCTGGTTCGCAACAAGATTGACTTGCCGTGCAGGCTTGAGTTCGCGCCGGATTTGGCGGCGCCGGTGGCGGACGTTTGCTGCCTGACAGGGCAGGGGATAGATGCCCTCAAGGATGCCATCAAAGAACTGGCCTGGTCGGGCGAGATCAAAGCCGAAATGTTGGAGGTGATGATCAACTCCCGCCACCAGGACGCCCTGAGCCGCGCCCGCGCCGCGACGCTCCGCGCCCGGGATGCCTTGGCCTCGGATGCCACCCTCGATCTGGTCGCGATGGACCTCCGCATCGCCGTCAATGCCATCGGCGAGGTCGTCGGCAAGACCACTACCGAAGACCTTCTCGACATGATCTTCAGCCAGTTCTGCATCGGCAAATGACGGGCCGGGCGGCGCTGCAGGGTGGACACTGACAACCTGTTGAACTCCCCGATTGGTCCCGGTTTTCAACCGGCCGTAAAGTGGGGCAGGCATCCTGCGTGCCAGCAGGCAGGATGCCTGCCCCACGCCGGCTCGCCATGCGAGCGAACACCGGGATAGCTATTAGCAGGCGCATCCCGGCACTGCCACCAGAATCCAATTTGCCCGCACGCAGCCTGGCACTCTTCTGCCGAGGAGGGGCAGCGGAAAATAGCCCAGGGCAAGGCCCGCCGGAGCGCAGCGCAGGCGTGCGCCGCCTGGGTGAGTGCCCGGCTGGTCTCCAGGAAGCCCGGCACGGTGGAGTTGTCCCAATTGGCGAAGTCGGCGATGAAGTCGAGGCGGGCGGGCCATTTCGCCGGTGAAGAAATAGCGCGTGAAAATGCGACTGCGCTTGAACAGTGACCTCGTATGAACCACGCTCATTGCCCATGCATCGACCCTTCGAATTGGAATGCCTGTGAGCGCAGAATTATTCCCCTTTCTTGCCGCATTGCTCTGCGGCTCCACGCTTGCGGGTGCCACGGAGCCCAAGGAACCGAATGCCCAGGTGGATCGTTCCGTTTCCTTGGCCGTTCCTGGCGCCCCCACGATTCACATCGGGCCGGTGGAGGTGCCGGCAGATTGCGCGTTGGCCAGGCAGGAGCATCCGCGCCTGCTTTTCATCAAAGCGGACGTTCCGGCGATTCGCGCGCGCATCGCGAAGCCGGGCTTGCGTGAGATTTACGGACGCCTGAAGCAAACGGTTGATGCGCAGATGGCCCAGGGTATGGGGCGCGTTCAGCGTCTTGGCGCGGCCAGGATGGTGGTGCCGCTGGGCTTGCTCTACCATCTTACCGGTGAGGCCAGATATGGCGAGGCCTGCCGCGCGCTCACGGTCCACGCACCTTTCGGCGTCTATTGTACGGAGGGCGCTTATGGCTACGATCTGATTTACGATCTGCTCAGCCCGGAGGAACGGCGCCAATGCGAAAGCAAGATGCTCGAGCATATCGCACGGCCGTACCCTGACGGCAGCGTGTTCACCCAGTGCGTGGCCCTCTGGGGCGGTGGCAACCAGGATGAACGGGTGGCCCGCAAACTATCCGAGATGCGCGCCTGGTGCCTGCAACGCAAAGCCTACCTCAACGATTGGGCGGCCGACCGTGGCGGCGACGGCAATAGCCACGGTTACATCGGCCAGCACGAATATGTCGGCACGATGGGGGCCTTCCAAGCCTGGCGCGCCGCCACCGGCGAGGATTGGTTCGAAGGATTCAACTGGGCCAAAACGATGGGACCCTACTACGTGTATCATCTCCTGCCCAATCGGCGCCTCACGGTAAACATCGGCATCAATTCATGGGGAGGGCGGCATGCACCGATTGAGACTGGGGCGGAGGACTTCGTTTCCATCGCCCAGGCCAAATGGCAGTGCGGTTTGACCGGATGGTGGACGCGGAACATCGTCTGCGGCGACACGGCCTATTACAACATTCTGGACCACGACTGGGGCATGGTCCTGTTTTATGACCCCGCCGTGCCGGACATCGCGCCGGACCAGTTCCCGCCGGATCGGCTGTTCCGGACGCGGGGCTATGTGTGCATGCGCAGCGACTGGGGCGAGGACGCCACCTTTGTTCATTTCCACTGCGGACGTTTCGAGACGGATTCCCGCAATCACGGCGACAACAACTCGTTCATCATTTACCGCAGGGCCTACCTGGCCTGCGACAGCGGCACGCGCGGACTCAACAACCCGGAGCAGAAGCAATACTCGGACGGCAAACACCATGAGAGTTACTTCGCCCAGACCATTGCGCATAACTCGATCACGGTGGGCACCAACTCCGACCCCAGCCCGCTTTGCCATACGGTCTTCGGGGGGCAGGTTTCGCGCGTGCCGATGGACTGGCTGAGGAGGTATGGGCTGCCCCCGAAGGACGAAAACCGCTGGAGCCGCCAGGCGGGCGTGATCGCGGCCTACGAGACGACGCCGGAGTTCTGTTATGCCGTGGGCGACGCCCGCTGCTCTTACGACCCCGAGGTGGTCCAGGCCTTTACCCGGCAATTCCTGTATGTCCGGCCCGGCGTGGTTGTCATCTTCGACCGGGTCCGCGCCGCGCGGCCACTCGATGTGAAGCGGTGGTATCTGCACACGATGGCCCAACCCCAGTGCCTCGACGGCCAACTCACCCCCGACACGAGTGTGCATCGGGAGGGACATTTTCTGGCGCTAGGCCACGTCCTGCGCACTGCCCACGGCGGCAGCGCGCTCTTTTCCACCACGTTGCTGCCGCGCAACGCCACCATCCGCGTGCTGGGCGGCAAAGGGCACCAGTTCGAGGTCGCAGGGGAGAATTACGATATGTACGACACGTGGTGGCAGAAAGTCGGCACGCCCGAGTATCAGGAGGACATCGGCCTCGGGTGGTGGCGGGTCGAGGTCGAACCCCCGCGACCGCAAGCCGAGGACGTTTTCCTGCATGTCCTGTGGGTGGCTGACGACCAGGTCTCAAAGATGTTCCCAGTCGAAACCATTGAGAAGGAAGGCCAAGCGGGCGCCAGGTTCACTGCCGACGGGATGGACGTGGAAGTGCTCTTCGCCACCACCGGGGAAGTCGGCGCGCGGCTCAAGCTGGCCGCCAGCGGCAAACCCATCTGCAACCGCTCGCTGGCGAAGGGGGTCGAGGACGATTACCGGAAATGGAGCCGCAATGGCCGTTTCTCAGCGTGGTTGACCAATGCGCCTATGCGGGCCGTAGTGGGCAAGCTGGACCCCATCTCAGGGAACTGAGCCTCGCGTCTTTTCAGCTATTCATCGTTAATGGCGGCGGGCTGGAAGGCCCGGCGAGAAGTGCCCCCGCAACGCCGCCTGGTGGCTGGCTATTATCGGGAGGGCATCGAACGCTGCCTGCTGGCCTCCGCCGCAAATCCCTTTCGCGCCGGCGTTCCGTTTATCCGGTGCTCGAACAACCTCATGACCGCGCTGGTCACGCAATGCCTGCTTTACGAGCGCATGACCGGGGACCGCCGTTACCGCGAGTTCTGCTGCCGCCAGCGCGACTGGCTGCTGGGCTGCAATCCCTGGGGTGTCTCGATGTTCACCGGCATCCCCGAGGGGGGCATTTATGCGAATCATCGTCACGTGTGCGCCGGAGAAGGTGCCGCCACCTCTGACCGCGCAGCTCAAAGACGGCGGCCGCCTGATTATCCCTGTGGGGTCGCTCTCGTCCCAGGAGTTGGTGCTGGTGCGCAAACGCGGCGACAAACTCGAGCGTCACGCTGTTCTGCCGGTCCGATTTGTCCGGATGACCGGCCAGTCCCAGGCGCGGGAAACTGTGGAATGAGAAGGGTCCTGCCCGGTTTGGGGTTGCTCACCGACAATTTCCTCATTTTCGGAGCCAACCCCGGCTACGTGGACTGGTTCGATGACGCAGGCTGGAGAGAGATTCGTGAGCACTGCCGATTGCTGGCACGGCTGGCGCATGAGGGCGTTCAGTGAATGCTCCCATGCGCTGGGAGCGGGCGCCGATCCACAAGCCGAGCTGTCAAATGGCGGCTATGGATTACGGTGGGGCGCCCCGCAAGCTGGCTTCGGCGCTGGCGGTGCTGACTCACGTGCCTGGGCCGTCCCCCAAGTGCGTTGGCGCCAGGGCTATCGGGAACACCGGTTGTATTGCCCAGCCAGAATGAACGCCTTGACGGGACTCCTGCCGGCCCCTTCATGGGGAACGGCCGCCTTTCCGGCGTGAGGCAGGTTCTGGAGAAAGGCGATGACGGTGGGGGGTATGGCCGCATTCGAAATTGGATCGAGGCTCTTGCTTCCTCCGCCATAAACCGGAGTCCCATATTCCGGGGCCAGTCTCGCAAAGAAACGATCCAGTTCCGTCCGGTCCCCTTCGGCCAGGAAATATGCGTCGTGGAGTTGCCCCCAGATGCCGTCCCCCTTGGCTTTCGTAAGGCAGTGCATCCGTTCCACGTTTTTGCCCAGCCACAAGCGATACGTGGCGAGCTTGACCACCACCTTGTCCCGGCCCAGGAAGTTCTCCAGGAACGAGTTCAGGCCGCCGGCAATCGTCGAAACGGTTGCCTTGCCACCGTTGGGACTCCGGATGGTGGCGCTATGAATCCACTGCTGCCTTTCCTGGTCAAAGACGTAATACCTCGTGTCGGTGGTGTCGGGTTGGCTGCCGGGCTGTTTCTGCACGAAAAACTGGAAGGTCTCGTTGGTTTTCCAGGGCCAGAGCATGTGCGTGTGGCCGCCTTC
>Ga0181524_10001030_pt1 | contig 33205 bp, 23 predicted proteins | sample PEATcosm2014_Bin_34_FD_119761 | JGI IMG/M metagenome (GOLD analysis project Ga0181524, IMG submission 119761) | Peatland microbial communities from MTU Mesocosm Facility, Houghton, MI, USA - PEATcosm2014_Bin05_60_metaG | ecosystem: Environmental > Terrestrial > Soil > Wetlands > Peat | place... | reverse complement strand
CCCGACATCACCAATGTCAAAGTAGTCAAACTGTAGATTTGTGTTAGAACTGAAGATAGTTTTTATGAAACCAACGACCATCTCACTCGTCCTGCTCTTGGGCGCCGCCGCCTTCACCACGTGGCGCGCCTCGGCTCAAGCGCCGGCCGCCACCGGCGCCGCCGCGCCTGCCGCGCCGATCAAACCGCTGGACCTGTTCCCGGACAGCGTCATCGCCAAAGGCAAGAACGTGGAGGTTAAACGCAGCCAACTCGACGACGAGGTCATGCATCTCAAAGCCCGGGCAGCGGCCCAAGGGACGAAGATCAACCCCGAGCAGATGTCTATGTACGAACAAGGCCTCCTGGAGGACCTCATCCGCCTCCAAATCCTGCGCGCCAAGGCCACTGCCGACGAAAAGGCCGCCGCCAAAAAAATGGCCGACAAGAAAATGGAGGAAGCCATAACCCAACTAGGCTCCCCTGAGGCCCTGGACCGCCAACTCAAGGCCGTGGACCTCTCGCGCCAGGATTTGCTCAGCAAATGGACGGACGCCGCCACCGCCGAAAACGTCTTGAAACGCGAACTCAACATCAATGTCACCGATGGGGATGTGAAGAAGTTCTATGACGAGAATCCATCGAAATTTGAACAACCTGAAATGGTCCGCGCCAGCCATATCCTGCTCATGACGATCGATCCCAAGACCAAAGCTGAACTGAGCAAAGAGGTCAAAGAAGCCAAGCACAAACAGATGGAAGACATCCTGAAGCGGGTCCGCTCGGGCGAAGATTTCGCCAAGCTGGCCAGGGAGTACTCCGAAGACCCCGGCTCGAAGGACAACGGGGGAGAATACAGGTTCCCGCGCGGCCAGATGGTCGCTGAATTCGAGGCCGCCGCCTTCTCGCTCAACACCAACCAGGTCAGCGATATCATCACGACCCAGTACGGCTATCACATCATCAAACTGAGTGAGAAGATCCCCGCCAGGAAAATCGAACTGGCCACGGTCGCCGACCGGGTCAGACAGGGCCTCCTGGACCAGGCCATTCAGAAACAATTCGCCGCATACTACGCGAAGGTCAAGACAGAGGCCGGTGTCCAGATCCTGGATGAGAAACTCAAGCCCAAGGAAGACCCCGCCGGCCTGCCTCCGGGACATCCGCCGGTCAGCGCGGGTAAGAAATAGTTCGGTCCCGGGAAACCTTCAACCACGAGGCCAGGCCGGTTTTGGTTTTACACTGATTGGCTCACAGCTCCTGCGTTGGCCACGGAGGGCAGTAGTTTCACCTGGGACCCCAGGGTCAGGCCGAGCATGGCGGTGCAGCCCAGTGACATGGTTGCGATCTACGCGGCGCGCGAACGCGGGCTGCGTTCCTGGCCTTCCTCGGGAAGATGGTGCCCCGGCCAGGACTTGAACCTGGAACCAATTGATTAAGAGTCAACTGCTCTACCAATTGAGCTACCGAGGCAACCAATGTGCCACGCCTGATGCAATACGTGCCAGGCGGGATGTATTTTGCACGCATTCGGCACAAAGGCAAGTTGTTTGGCAAACGCAGGCAACAATATCGGAGGTCAGCATTATTTGGCTTGAGAGAACCGCGGCTCATTCCAAAGACGCGCCGCCTCCGCCAGCGTCTGCCCCTCCACGACTCTGCAGCGCTTCTGCGAGCAGGCGATTTGGACAACCCCCTCGTTTTCCTGGACGCCAGCACTCGAGCCGCAGCACTCGCACGGCTTCAGCGGCTCACATGCCCTGGCCTCCTCGCGCGCGTGGAGCTCCAGCAGCATATCGGGCCAACCCGTGCCGCCGGCAAAGTACCGCTCATAGTCGCTTAAGCTATCCATTCAAGGACCTTTCTCAACTGGAATATCCTGCCCCGATTTCACCAAAAAGCAGGAGCGGTGTCAATCGCTTGTGAGTCACACGATAGACGGCAAACCGCTCAGCTTCAGGATAGCGATCGAGTCCCGGTGTCATAGTGTATGTCGGTATCTTTATGAGCGTGTGATCCGTTCTTTATGCGAACTCTTGTTATGGGTCGAGTCCCACCTTCTTCAGCAGTGCCCGGAATCGCGGCTCCTTGTGAAGCGGAGCCAGCCCAGGGTCCACCTTCAAGAAGGGCATATCGGTGTCGCGTTCCTCGCAAGCCTTCTCGAGAAGCCCGAGGGCGGCATCGTTTTGGCCCAGCCCCAGGTGGACCCACGCCGGGGAACAGCGTGAGACATACCGCTTTCCGGCAAGTTCGTCTAAACTCGCCAGTAACTTGAGAGCGTCCGCCCGCCGCCCCGCCACACCGAAGGCATAGCCGAGCGCCGATTGTCCGAGTTGCCAGTCTGGTTGGAGCCGCAGGGTGGTCTGAAACTCAGCCAAGGCTTCGCCTGTTTTACCCTGGTACACAAGGCTCCAGCCGAGCCATAGATGTGCGATCTTGTCATTGGGGTCCATTTCCAACGCCTTTCGCAGAGGCGGGACGGCCCGCTCGAACTGCCCGGAGTACAGATAAGCAACGCTCAAGTCGGCGTAGAGAAATGGCGAAAGAGGATCCGATTCGAGGGCTTGCCTTAACAAGGCGATCGCCTCATCAGACCGCCCCCGTGCCGTCAGGAAGCAGCCATAGTTATCCAACACCTCCGGGGACCGCGGACTCAGTTCCAACGCGCGCTTGAAATCTGTTTCGGCGCCGGCCCAGTCCCAATCGCGTAGCATCCGGGCATAGCCCCTCGCGGCGTAGCCATCTGCCAGCAAGGGATCCAGTTCGATGGCCCTTTGCGCCGCCGCCTTCGATTTCGGCATCGTTTCTTGAGGCGGCAGGTCATAAGTGATTGAAGCCCACTGGTACGCCAACGAGACGCCCGCGTGCGCCGGCGCATAGTTCGGGTCGATCGCGATGGCCTTTTGAAAATTCTGCAGGACGTTGGTGAAATCCGCATGGATGGAACCCCAGTACTGGCATCTGCCCAACAGATACGCTTCTACGGCCTGAGGATTGGCCGCTCGTGCTCGCGCCAAGCGAGCCTGATCTTCGGGTGTCAGGCGTGCCTGGACCTGGGTGGCGATGGCCCGCGCCACCTCATTCTGAACTTTGAAGAACTCACCGAGGTCGCGTTCGTAGCTCGTGGACCAAAGATGCCTGTCTGTGGCGGCCTCGATCAGTTGTGCAGTGACGAGGATGCGGCTGCCGGCCCGTTGAATCGATCCCTCAACAATGGCATCCACGTTCAGTTCTTTCGCCATCTCTTGAATCGATTTCTGCCCGCCCTTGTAACGCATCACGGAGGAGCGGCCCGGAACCCGCAACGCGCTGAGGTTGCCCAGCGCCGCGCATAACGCCTCGGTCATACCGTCGCTCAAGTAGGCCTGGTTGGTGTCGCCGGAGAAGTCATCCAATGGCTTGACGGCCAGCGAAATGATCCGGCCCGGAGCTTTGCTTGAGGAACGGGAACGGTCCGGTCGCGGCCAAACCAACCAGACACATAAGGTAACCGCCAAGAACAGAAGCACAGTGGCGCCTGGCCATAGCAGTCGAAAGCGCTGCGGGGGACTCGATGCTTCACCCGGGGCGTGAGTTTTCTGAACCGGTGCGGGTCTGGAGGATTGGGCGCCGTCCGGTTTGGTCTCCGGCCTTTCCCACGGCAGGACGACCCGGAACAACTCCATCGGCGCCTGGATGTTCTTCAACTCTGTCGCCGCCAGCTTGACCAGCGAAACCTCGATTGCGCTTCGAATCTGCCGCTCGACATCAACGGAAACGCATATACCGCCCGCCCCGGCCAACGGCTCGATCCGCGAGGCGATGTTCACTCCATCACCCAGCACGTCGCCTTCGCGATGAATTACGTCGCCTATGTGGATGCCGATCTTCAGTCCAATCCGCTGGTCCATGGGCGCGTCCGCATTGCGCCTGGCCAGCGCGCGCTGGACCTCGATGGCACATTGCGTGGCTTCAAGGGCGCTGCTGAACTCGACCAGGAACGCATCGCCGATGGTCTTGATCTCTACGCCGTTGAAGCGGGGGAGAAGGGCGCGCAACAAAGCCCGGTGCTCCTCAAGCAACTCCAGCGCAAGCTTCTCGTTTCGCTGCGCCAGGGCGCTGTACCCCACCATGTCAGTGAACATGATGGCCGCCAAACGCCGTTGCTCGGTGCCGGTTCCCATGAGATTCACTTAGCCTGCTGACCGTCAGAATGTAAAGCCAAAATCGTTCTCGCTTTGCCCTCATTGGGGGGCTGCGGGGGCTGTGTAAAGGCGGGCGGTTGAAGCAGGACGTTTGGGCCTCAACTTTAAGTATGGGCCGGTGGTGGATAATATCGTGCGGTTTGTCATGGCAGCAGGGGTCGGCCATAACTTGGGATTCTGCTGAAAAACCCGGTGGCTACTTTTTGGTTCTGGGTGAAGCCGGTGGCGCCGCCAACCGCTTGAGCCGGAGGTCGGAGCGGTCCAGCAGTTGCCACTGAACCTTTTCGCCCGCCGCCAAATCCAACGCCGCCGCCAGCGGGAGCGGAAGATTCACGAAAAATCGGGGAGGGCGGGCCTTGGAGCGGATGACCTGAACTTTCATCACATATTCTGCATATTCTGCTTGCATAATCTAAGGCTACTGTATAGACTAGCCTAATGTCAATCGCGGATTTACGGTTTCCAGACCCTCACCTATGAGCTTGCCGGACTTTTCCACTCAGGCTGAACTGTTCGAGCAGCCTGGTGAACTTTCGCAACCGCCCGGAGGAGCATGGCCAAAGTGCGCTGGCACGGGTCTTTGGCGAGCAGTTTGAAGTGAGGGCTGGCAGCGCGGCGCCGCAGCCAACTCGCAGGGAGCCGGTGGCCTCGCTCTCAGAGGCACCGCTGGCGTCTGCGCCGTCGGCCACTGGCGAGGCACCGGCTCAAGGGCTGAACCCAGAGGCGCTATCGGCTGGGGCGTCGCAACCGAGCGCGCCTCTGGCTGGCGCAGCCCAGATGCACCCGGTGGCGGCGCCGCAACTTTCGCCGGAGCAGAAACCGGTGCCCGCCCCTCAAGTGTCTGGTGCCATGGTCGAGTCTGAAGGCAAAGGGCAACTGGCCTCCGAGCGGGTGCAGAACCCGCAGCATCCGGAGGCGGCCTATGCCGTCAAGGGCCAAGGGGAAAAGAAGAAGGAGCATCTGGGTTACAAGATGCAGGTGGCCGAGACGGTGTGCGAGGCGGTGCTGGCGCCAGGGGAGCCAACTCGCAATTTCCTTATGGGCATCGTAACGCAGCCTACATCCTCACCCCCGCTTGCGCCCAGCCAGGTATTCCTCGAGCAGACGACAGTGAAGCGGCCGGCGGCGGGCGCGTTTCAGCCAGGCCGCGTCCTCAACGTCCTCAGCGCGCCCGGGCAGTTGTTGGCAGCCTCCGATATGGATGAGGAATGAAACGGGTTTGCGCTTGCGCCTCGCGATCTCGGGTTCAGCCAGACTTGTCTTCATGCCGCCGGTTCGAGCCGAGTATTGTGGGAGGTCAAGTGGCCCGCCGCCGCCGGGCGCACCTGGACATTGCCACCCGAACGGTTGCAGTTATAGGCAGAATATTCCTCACCCCGGCCAGACATTTCATTAACACCGTGGCTTCAGCCCGGTGTAAGAAGGCAGCGGGGGCGCTGCAACCGTTTCAACGGTTTGGCTGAGAGCGCGGAAAGCCGTTGACATGGCTGGGACGGCTCGCCGCATGGGCACACCGCGCTGAAGCAGCGGTGTTAATGAGAGAAAGGCGGCTGGACTGTGGACTGTGGACTGTGGACTGTGGACCGTGGACCGTGGACCTTGGACCTTGGACTGCCCAAGGCAGCGCGAAATTGGGAGTGACTATTTTGCGGCTTTGGGTACACCCTATGCGGCATGAGAGCCTTGAGACTGGATTGGCGGTGGTGTTGGACGGTGCTGCCCTGGGTGTGCGGCGCCGCGGAGATTCCCGAGCCTGTTCTGCCGGCCGGCGTCGGAGTCAATATTCATTTTGTGACCGGCCATGAGCGGGACCTGGATTTGCTGGCGGCGGCGGGGTTTAAGTTCGTGCGCATGGACTTTGGCTGGACCGGCACGGAGACCTCGAAAGGCCAATACACCTGGCGGGCTTACGATGAGTTGCTGGCCAACCTCGACCGGCGCGGCCTGCGCGCAATGTTCATCTTCGACTATTCCCACCCGCTTTATGAGGAGACGGTGACCAGCCCAAACCCGATGACCCAGGTGCCTTACAGGAATACCGCATCGCCGCGGCATCCGGAGAGCATCGCGGCTTACGCGCGCTGGGCGGCGGCGGCGGCCACGCATTATGCGGGGCGCCACGTAATCTGGGAAATCTGGAACGAACCCAACGGCCATTTTTGGAGTCCAACTCCCGATGCGCAGCAATACACCGCCCTGGCCCTGGCGGCCTGCCGGGCCATCCGCGAAGCCGACGCGCAAGCCACCGTTGTGGCCCCCGCCACATCCGGTTTTCCCTGGGAGTACCTCGAGACCTTTCTGAAGTCCGGCGTCCTCGAGTATCTCGATGCCGTGAGCGTGCATCCCTACCGCAGCCCGCGCCAGCCGCCGGAAACGGCGGCCGGCGATTATCAGAAACTGCGCGCTTTGATCGATAGCCATGCCCCGCCGGCCAAGCGGGGCCGGATGCCCATCCTGAGCGGCGAATGGGGCTACTCAAGCTTTGCCCGCGGCGTTTCGCTCGAGAACCAGGCCGCTTTTGCCGCCCGCCAGCAGCTTGCCAACTTGTATAGCGGCATCCCACTCTCGATCTGGTACGACTGGAAGAACGACGGGACCGATGCGAGCGAAAACGAGCATAACTTCGGCACGGTGTTGCCCGACTTGCAGCCCAAGCCGGCCTACAGGGCCGTGCAGACCCTGACCCGCCAACTCGAGGGCTATCGCATCCTCCGCCGGTTGAGCCTGGCAGACGACAAAGATTACGTGTTGGTTTGCGCTGGGCCGGCCGGAGCGAACAAGCTGGCCGCCTGGACGCTGGGCGAGCCGCATTCGGTCCGGCTGGGCCTGACAGCCGCCGGCAGCAACCCGCCGACCGCTGTGTCGAGCGAGGGCGCCAGTTTCTCGCCGAAACTGGATGGCACCCAACTGCTCCTCGAGCTGAGCGCCGCCCCGCAGTACGTGGCGCTGGGGGACGCGCGGATTGCGGAGCTGGCGGCCCCGAGATAATCCCGCAAGTCATGGCCAAACTGATTTTCGACATTGAGACCTCCGCCCTGCCTTTGGATCATTTCGACGAGGCGCAGCAGGAGTATCTGTTCCGGGAGTGCGAAAAGATTTGCGATGAGCCGGCCCGCGCCGCCCGCCATGCTGAAATCCAGCAGCAGTGCAGTCTCTGGCCCTTCACGGCCCAGGTGGTCTGCATCGCCATGCTCAACGCCGACACCTCGCGGGGCCAGGTGCTTTTCACGGCGCTGGACTACGAGCAGCCCGGGGATGAGGCGGGGCCGGTCGAGTTCGTGGCCTGCGTGGACGAGATCGAAATGCTGACCGCCTTCTGGGACGTGGCAAAGCACTATGAGACGGTCGTTACTTTTAACGGGCGGGGCTTTGATGTGCCTTTCATCTATCTCCGCTCGGCCCTGCTCAACGTGCCCATCTCACGCAAAGACTGGCTCGGCTACCGCTTCCAAACCGAGCCTCATTGCGACCTGGCCGAGCAGTTGACTTTCTACGGCGTGAGCGGCCGGGAAGGGGCGGGGCGCCGGTTCAACCTGGATTTCTATTGCAAGGCCTTCGGCATCGAGTCGCCAAAAAGCCACGGTGTTACTGGCACGGATATCGGTTCGCTGATGGCGGCCGGCCGTTACCGGGAAATTGCCGAGTACTGCCTGCGCGACGTCAGGGCCACCGTTCTGCTGTACCACATCTGGAAGAGCAGATTATCAGGCATCAAGTGAGTGCGGAGCGCAGAGCGCGGATTGGGGAGTCGAATCTTGAATTCTGAAGTTCTACCTCAACGCTGGACGACACGCCCTGGGGGAGTTCTGGTCTGCTTTGCGGTGAAGACGGAGGCGGCGGCATTCGACAGACTGGCCTCAGCCAGGCCGCGCGTGAGGGTACTCCTCACGGGAATGGGCCGGGACAACGCAGCGCGGAGGGTCGGCGCCGCCCTGGCTGGGGAGAAGCCCGAGCTGGTTCTGAGCTGCGGGTTTGCCGGCGGGCTTGACCCGGAACTGCCCGCAGGCACAGTGGTCTATGCCGCCGACGCCGAGACCGGGCTGGGGCCGGCCTTGCTGGCCGCCGGCGCGCGGCCGGCCCGCTTTCATTGCGCCAACCAGGTGGCCTGCACCGCGGCCAGCAAACGGACTGCGCGGGCAGCCAGCGGCGCCGATGCCGTGGAAATGGAATCCGAGGTCATCCGCGCCCTCTGTCACGAGCAGAACATCCCCAGCGCGACGGTGCGGGTTATCCTGGATGGCGCCTCCGAGGACTTGCCCCTGGATTTCAATCTCCTCATGACGCCCGATCAACGGTTGGACCCTGTTAAACTCACGCTGGCCCTCGTGAAATCTCCCGCCAGAGTCAGCGCGTTGATCCGGCTCCAAAGGCAGAGCCGCTGCGCCGCCCGGAAACTTGCCGATGTGCTGGCCAGGGTGCTCGAGCGGGCGGCTTCATGCTGACCGGTCCATGTCTGCAGGAATGGCGCCCTTGACATAAAGGGACACGAGCCGGGAGACCAAAACTGTGAGGTACAGGACACCGCATAGGGCCTCGAGCGAGGCCAGAGAACGCGCATGCCGCGACACTGGCGCGATATCTCCGTAACCGGCCGTGGTCAGGGTGCATAGACTGAAATAGAGCGCATCGAATGAAGTCAGTTCCCGCGCGCCAGAAAGCCGGGAAGGCACCGAAAATGAACCGGGCGCAACGGCTTGCGCCAGGAGATAGAATTGCGCCCAGAGCATTCCCGCCAGCAGATAGATGGAAATGCCGGAACAGAGCACCTCGGCGTCAACCATTCGCGCGCGCAGAACGAAACGGAGCAACTGCCATGTGGTGAAAGAGATGGCCAGAGCCATGCTGATCAACGGCACGGTGGTGTCCTTGCCGATGGAGGTAAAGTGAGGCAGCCATCTGAACGTCAGGGCCGGGGACATAAGCACGATGCCCGCGATCAAGACCCGGCGTCGGCCCCCCACGGCAAACAGCGAGGACAACAGCACCACTGAAAAGAGGCTGCTGGCAAGATAGTCGCCCCCGGGGAAGCTCTCGAAGAAGGGATAAGCCACCAGCAACGCAACCAACGAAGCCAATAGTTGCCGGCCGGAAAATCGGAACAGACCCTTCTTAAAATCGGTCGTAACCCATCTCACGTTTGGCCCTTTGCAGAAATACTACCACACTGGGTTAACGCGGGCAAATTCCTCAACCGTCACCGCGCCGCCTGGACAGTGATTCTCCCCATGTCGTACCAGCCTTCGACATCGCGCCCCGCTATCGCCAGCTTGATGCCCGGCTGCTGGGACTGCGGGTCGAGCAAGGCCAGGCCCAGTTCGTACCGGCCCGGCGGCAGGTTGCCCGGAACCTTGACCGCGCCATCAAACAAGTTGTCCCCGGGCAGCCAGGCCGTTGTATCTGCGCCGGTGAACAATAGCTCCGTTTGCGGGCTGCCTTTGAGCCGAAGCGCCAACGGAAAACGTTTGTAGCACGGCGCCACGCCCTTGTTTTCCCACCAGGAAGTGAAGGCCAGGCTCTCCCCCGGACGGACCACGGCTGGATAGGTGAACTTGCGCAAGACAAAACGGTAACCCATTCTCTTGAGCCACCGGTCCACTTGCGGCCGCCATTCCGCGGGCACAGCCGAAGACTTGCCGTTGAATGAGGAGATGTGCCACTTGAGCGACTCATCAATGATGTGGTCGATGTCCCAGCCTTGATTCTTCCAAAACTGCATTACCCAGCAGGCCTCCAAGGTCACGGGGGCGCGGCGCCAGGCCTCCTGCAGGCCCGTTTGGATGAGCATCTGCGGATAATAATCCTCCATGTGGCACCATGTCTTGCTGAAACCCCCGAGGTCGCCCAGGCAATCGGCGCGCCAGCCCACGGGCCTTTTGAGCAGGGCGTAGTGCGTGGCTTTAGGGTCCTGGAGCTGGACCACGAGCGGGGTGGTGTGAAAAGTATCCAGGTAGCAATCCAGCAGCGCCTGCCGCGTGGCGTCGGTGAGTTGTTCCGAGCCGGCGCCCTCGCCCCAGGCGCCCACGATGGACACATCGACCAACTCGAGGTCCGGATGCCCGTCGTAGCGGGCGCCCAGCGCGCGAATCAAACCTCCGAAATGCCGCACATACAGAGGGTTCTCCGGATGCACCCGCCACTTCTCGACGGGCAGCTTCTTCTCCATCTCCTGTCCCGTCACTAACGCCCGATACCACGCCGGCACGTCATTGTCCGCGCCCGTGCCGTAGGGGGCGATTCTGAGCATGAGCGATTGGCCGCGCTGGCGCGCCACCGCAAGCGCCTTGTCGAGCATCTCCCAGCGGTACGCCCCCGGCTCAGGCTCTACGAACTTCCAGTACACGCGGAAGTAGGCAATGCTGGTCATCGGGTGGTCCCGGTTGGTCAGACTCCCGGAAAAGGGTTGGTACTCGATCGGAAATCCCTCCGTCCACTTCAGCCCCTCATTCAGAGCGTCGCCGTTGAACCGCTGGAAGGTGGTGAAACCCACGCCCGGATTGATGAGCACCTCATCAGTTTCCTTTGGGCGCACGGTAACGACCTCGCCGGCCAGGGCAAGAACCTGGCCAGCCAACAGCAGCATCGAGCAGATCAAGCGCATGGCATTCATCGTCATTCAAACACCGGCAGCAGGTCCCCCCGTCCATCAAACTCCGGCAAGGCCGGCTCGCTTTCGAGCCTCAGGTCGGGGCGTCCACGCGCCTCATCCAGGCAGGCTTCGGATGCGGCGAGGGCCTGGCAGTTCAACGTGTTCTTGATCCACAAGACCTTGGCCTGCCGCGGGTCGGCCCGGCCGATGACTTGCATCGCCGCCGCCAGGGCCTGCCGGTCGGTCGGAAAATGCATTGGCAGGCGCGCGTTTGCCGGCATCAAAGCGGTCATCGCGTTGAGCCAGGTGGCCTGTGGGTCAATCGCGTTCATGAGCCGGTCGTGGACAAAATCGGCCAGGCCGATGCCGGTGGCGTTCCCATGGCTGGCCGGGTGGAGGGAGCGGACATAGATGCGGAGCACCGGATTCGCCGCGGGCGTGACAAAGCTGCCCGCGCTATTGCGCCGTATTACATTCGTATCCAGGCCCGAGCCGCTGAGGTTCTTGCCCATCTCGTCCACGATGAGCAGGTCCACCTCCTCGAAGGGCAAACGCGGCATCAGGCCCCGCGCCTCCTCCAGCAATCCCATCTCCTGGCGCTCCATACTCTCCGCCGGCACTGCCGCGATGCGCGCCGTCTGGTGAAGGGGGTTCTCCAGAATGCCGACTCCGAAGACGATCCGGCTGCGTCGCAGCACTTCGCGCCCGCCCTCGAGCAGGGCCTGGGCATGGCCCTGCCGGACGGTGGCCTGGTGGAATTGGCTGGCTCCCTTCTGCTTGCCCAGACCGACAACCGCCATTTTCATCAGCCCACTCTCGATAGCGCCGTGGAAATCGGTATGCGGCTTGATCCGGTTGACCGGCACGATTGCGTCAGCCCCCGCCGCGTGGCGATCCTGGTACAGGACGAACTGACCTGCGCGGCCCAACTCAACCACCTCCATGCTGCTCCTGACCGGCACCCCCATCGCCCCCGGGGTGATGCCATAGTGCGCCAGCACTTCCGTCTGCCCTGTGTCGGTTCCCCCGCCGTGGCTCCCCATCGCAGGCACAATAAACACCTCCGCCCCGAGGCCCTTAAGCTCCTCGCAGACCGTCCGCACGATGACATCGTAGTTTGCTATCCCGCGGCTGCCGGCGCACACCGCCACCCTCATGCCGCTGCGGATAAACCTCGAGGCCGGCAACTCTGCCAGCGCCGTCCTCGCGGCTCCCGCCGGATCGGCAAGCCTCTGCGCCTTAATAACCTGGCTGACGCGGAACAACCGCGGAAGCTCGATCCCACAAATAGCACTCGTCGTGCTCAATTCGATGCTTGTTGTATTAAATGCGACTGATTCAGCCGTCCCTTCGGGACGGACCCAACATTAAACCGGTTCCCCGGCGCTGAAGCGCCGGGCTATTGTCGGGATGTCCCTCCGGGACAACGACCGGCCACAAAACCACTTGACGGTTCGAGGGGCGCCTGCGACGCCGTGGCAAACGAATGGGCGCGCATCGGAACAGCTTCCCTCTTCTTCCTTCCGCCGCGCTCCACGCTCGACACGCTCAACACGCCCCGCCACCCCCTACCCATTGAGCGTCCAGCCGGGACGATACTCGCGGTGCAGCAAGGCGTTGGCCTTCTCGTCGTTCGTGAGTCCAGCCGCCCCGTCATACGAGACCTTCTTGCCGACACGATACGCCACCAGGCCCAACAACATCGTCTCGATCATCTTGCCACCGTAGTCGAAATTGCACGAGGTCTGGAGGTTGCCCTTGCAGGCGTTAATCCACTGCATCTGGAAGTTGCCCATGCGCGGGATCAGCTTCTCCTTGGGGCGCGATTTGTAGTACGTCAGATCGGCCTGGTTGCGGCCGGGGATGAGCGCGCGGAACTCGAAGCCCGCCACCACAGCGCCTTTGGTGCCCTGGAACATCGCGCCGTGGTCGATCTTGTTCAAATCCACATAGCTCACCGGGGAGTCCGGCATCGCGCCGCCCTGGTACCAGGAAACGCGGATGGCGCGCCGCCAGTGGTTGGCCGGAATCTCAAAATCCTCCTGCAGTTTAACCGGCGTGACCTCGGGGTTGAACGGCTCGCCCTTTGCCTGCGCTGAAGTCGGCAGGTCGGCATCCAAGGCGTTCCACGCCAAATCCATCGTGTGGCTGCCCATGTCGCCAATCTGCCCGGTGCCAAAGTCCCAGTACATATTCCACGACAGGCAATTCATGCCCGGCCCGCCGGAAAAATACCCCGGATTGTAGGGATGCTCAGGCGAAGGCCCCAACCAGAGATCGAAGTGGAACGTCGCGGGCGGTTCGCCTTGGGCGGGCAGGTAGCCGGGGCGAGGAATCTGCCGATTGCCCCAGGCGCACACCTCCGTCAACTCACCGACCGCGCCATCGAGAATCAGTTCACGGACGCGGTTGAAATTCTCATATTCGTGCCGTTGGGTGCCGATCTGGGTGGCCAGCTTGTCCTTGTTCTTCAGATAGTTGGCGCGCGCCACCCGGACTTCCTCGACGCTGATGCCCAGCGGCTTCTCGCAGTAGATGTGCTTGCCGCGGTTCATTGTCCAGTTGGCCACGAAAGCATGCGTGTGGTCGGCAGTGCAGCAGACCACTGCATCGATATCTTTTTGGTCGAGACACTTGCGCCAGTCCACATACTGCTTGGCGTTGGGGGCGTTAAGTCTCCTGGCCCCGAAGGCCAAATGCTCCTCGTTCACGTCGCACAAGGCGACGACGTTTTCCCTGGAAAGAGCGCCGAAATGGGCCTCGCCCCGGCCCCAGGTCCCGATGAGGGCCACGTTCAATTTGTTGCTCGGGGCCTCCGCGCCAAACAGATGCATGCGCGGCAGAATCAGCCCGGCGGCTCCGCTGAAAGCGGCCGTCTTGAGGAATTGGCGTCGTTTCATAAAGGTGTGTTTGTTTTCGGGAGTTTTACATTGTCAGTTTCTCGGACTTCATGGCGCGCATTCTGGCCTCCCCCGGCCCGCCAGTCAAGCCCCCCGTTGGCAACTGTTCAGGCGCTGAGGATTTGCGCCAATCCAAATGAGCCTTATAGTGGTAATGTGAAAAAGTTACAGAGAGGCCGATTGGACCCTAACGAAAACACCGCCGGGGAGGACACCCTCCCTTCGGAGCCAACACCGCCCGCAGCAGGTCCTGAGAACATCTCCACGCTCCAGCTCGTGGATCGCATGACATACGAGCTGGCTGCCCAGGGCATACCTCCCTCGGGCATGAGCGCGTTGCGGCGCCGGGTCGCGGAAATGGAGGAATTGCAGGACCAGGCGCGGGTGGCCGTCGAACAGCTCAACGAGGCCCTGGAGAAGTTGCGGGCGCCGGCCCTGCGGTTGGGCACCCTGATGCAGAAGCTGCCCAACGGGCGCGCCTTGGTCTGTGCCAGCGGCACGGAGTACATCTGCAACCTGGACCCCGCCGTCCCGGAGGTGCTGCTCGAAACGGGCGTGCGGGTATTGCTCAACGAGGCCTTTGCCGTGACCGAGGTCTTCGGGTTCGAGAAAAACGGGCCGGTCGTCCGCGTGACCGAGTTGCTCGCCGATGGCCGTCTGCGGGTCGGCAACGAAAGCGGCATTTCTGACGCCGTTGTGGTCCGTTCCTCGCTGCTGGCCAAGGAGAAGCTCAAGCTGGGGGTGGACGTCCGATTGGACAGCCAGCACCGAGTGGCGGTGGAGGTGCTGGGCGGGGCCAAGCGGCTGGACTGGGCCTTTACCCGCGTCGAACCGATTCCCTGGCACGCCATCGGCGGCCAACAGGAAGCAGTCCAAAGCATCCGGGATTGCATCGAACTGCCCTTCCTTCATGCCCACCTGTTCCGCCGCTTCGAGCACCCGGTGCCCAAGGGGTTTCTTCTCTACGGCCCGCCGGGCTGCGGCAAGACCCTCCTGGGCAAAGCCACCGCTCACAACTTGCGCCTGCAAATCCGCCAGGAAACCGGCGAGGACCGCCAGGAGTTCTTCCTCAGTGTCAAAGGCCCGGAAATCCTCAACATGTGGCTGGGTGAATCCGAGCGCCAGGTGCGCGAACTCTTCCTCCAGTGCCGCGAGAAGGCCTCCGAAGGCCATTTGGCCTTTCTGTTCATCGACGAGGCGGAATCCATCCTGGGCACCCGCCACGCCGCGCGCGTCGGGTCCAATATCCTCTCGACCCTCGTGCCGATGTTCTGCACCGAAATGGATGGCCTGGAGGCCCTGCAGAACGTCGTGGTTATCCTCGCCTCCAACCGGGCCGACCTGATCGACCCGGCCATCCTGCGCCCCGGCCGCATCGACCGCAAGATTCGCGTCCGCCGTCCCGACAAGGCCGCCGCGCGGGAGATTTATCTCATCTACCTGGGCCTGAGGCTGCCCCTGGCCGAACCGCGCGAGCAACTGGCCGACGCCATCGTGGAAGCGCATTACGCCCGCGACGAGGCAAACCGGTTCCTGGATGTCGCCTTCCGCAGCGGGCGGCATGACTATCTCTATCGCGGGGACCTGGCCAGCGGGGCCATCATCGCCGCCGTGGTCGAGCGCGCCAAGGAATTCGCCATCAAACGCTCTATCGCCGAAAAGGCCGAATCGCCCCTCACTCGACACGACCTCATCAGCGCCCTGGCCATGGAGTACCGGGAAAACGAGTTGTTCCCGCCCAGTGACATCACTGAAGACTGGCTCAAGCTCACTGATTTCGATCCGGGCAACGTTGTCCGCCTCTCCCCGTACCGCCCCAGCGAGCGGGATTGGCTGGCGGCTGCCGCTTGAGTGAGGCCCCTTGGATTGCGCGCAGTGACAGGGAATAATGTTAGGTGAACGGGTAGAAAGGCAGTAAATCGTCTGACCATGCAAGGAGGACTTGATATCCAGTTTGGCACGGAAACCGAGATCGGCATCAGCCGCGAGCGCTTGGAAGGCCAGGACGTGGTGACCGAAGCCATCTCCCTGATCAACGCCGCCACCGCCCCAGGCGTCCGCCGCCGCTGGGACTATCAGTGTGAAGACCCGCACTGCGACGCGCGCGGATTCCGCGTCCAGGAACTGCTCCAGGATCACGATGAAGCCAACTACTTCGCCCAGGATGCCCGCCGCGGGCTTTCCCCGGACGCCATCCGCTGCGACCTGGTCTTGCGCAACGGCGCCCGCTTTTACAACGACCATTGTCACCCCGAATACTGCTCCCCCGAGTGCAGCACGCTGCTCGAGCACCTCCAGCAGGACTACGCCGGCGACCAACTCCTCATGGAATGCGCCCGGAACCTCAACCAGCGCACAGACAACCCCGTGCGCCTCTACAAGAACAACACCGACTTTTGCGGCCACAGCTACGGCTGCCACGAGAATTACCTCCTCCCCAGGACCCTGTCCTGGGATGCCCTGAGCCAGGGCCTTATCGCCTTCCTGGTCACCCGCCAAATCATCTGCGGCGCCGGCAAGTTCGGCTGGGAAGACGAAGACCGGTTCCTCAACCCGGGGTTTCAGGTGTCTCAGCGGAGCGATTTTTTCTTCGAGATCCAGAGCATCGATACCATGCAGCGCCGGCCCATCATCAATACCCGGGACGAGCCCCATGCCAATTCCCAGCTTTTCCGCCGCTTCCATGTCATCCTGGGCGACTCCAATCTCTCGCTTTACGCGACTTACCTCAAGATCGGCGCCACCTCTCTCGTGCTCCAGGCCCTGCTCAACGGCGCCCCTGCTCAACGCATCCCGCGCCTGGCCGACCCCCTCTTCGCCCTCAAGTCCATTTCCCGCGACCGGACCTGGCGATGGGCCTGCCAGTTGGCCTCGGGCCGCGACACTACCGCCCTCGAAGTCCAGCGCGCCTACCTGCAACTGGTCCGCGAATTCTGCCCCCATGTCAGCGCCGATTGGACGGCCCTGATGGACGCCTGGGAAGGCGTGCTCGAGGACCTCGAACGCGAACCCCTGCGCACCGCCGACCGCCTTGATTGGACCGCCAAATTCAAGCTGCTCGACCAGTTCCGGCGGGCCGAGAAGCTCGCCGAGGAGGATGCGTGGTTGAGGAGCCTCGACCTGGCCTATCACCTGCTCGACCCGCAGCAGGGTCTCTTCTACGGGCTTATGGACCAGGCCGCTTTCCTGCTCCCCTATCCTTTGGCCGAAATCAGCGCCCACAGCCTCTGCCCCCCATCCTCCACACGCGCCGCCGTGCGCGGCCGATGCATCGAGAAATTCGGCTCCGCCGTCCAGGCGGCCCAATGGGACTACATCCTCCTGCTCGGCGCCCGCGGAAAAATCAAGCTCGACCTGCGCGACCTCTTTGACGCCCAACAAATCAAGAAGTCCCTCGAGATCATCAATGCCGCCCGCACGGTTGACGATTTGGCCTGCCTGGGATTTGCCAAGCTCGTTTAATGGAGTAAATAGATATAAGGGAAATGCACCCAATGAGTCATCAACCCAATTAGCAATATGCCCGATCGCATCCAAAAACCACATCCTCCCATGCCGGCTCCCGGCGGCGGAGGCGAAGGCCCCGCCGCCCCAAAGGTGGACAAGCCCAACACTGAAGAACTGCTCAAGCGCATGCGCCGCGTCGATCCCGACCAGGCCAGGCGCTACCGCCAACGGACCGGCGAATGACAGGCGACTTTCTGGCCTTGCTGGAAGAGCGCCCCTCTGTCCCCGCCGGGGCCGTTGGACTGGCCCCGACTCCGCTGCAGGCGACCACCGTCTTTGCCTTCCATTGCGCCGAGGGGGTCCTCATCGCCGGGGACCACCGGGCCACTGCGGGCAATATCATCTTCTCCGATCGCACGGAGAAGATACTCGAGTTGGACTCCCACTCGCTCATGGCGATTGCCGGGGTGCCGGCCACCGCCTTTGAGATGGCCCGCACCCTCCAGACCGCCTTCGAGTTCTACCGCCGCAGCCAGCTCCAGCCAATGACATTGTCGGCCAAACTCCGGGCGCTCTCCAAGTTGCTCCGCGACAACCTGCCCGCCACCTTGCAGGGCGTGGGGGCCGTTGCCCCCATCTTCGCAGGAGTCGACAGCCGCCAACCGGAAGCCAAACCCTTGATCTTCTTCTACGACCCCCTTGGCGCCCAGTTCGACGCCGCCGCCTTCGCCGGCTCCGGGTCCGGCTCCGGGGCCATCAAGAGCGTCCTGCACTACCTCGAGAACTGGGGCCATCCTCCCCCTGCGGAATTGCCCCTGGCCGAAGCCGTCGTGCTGGCCAATCGCCTGCTCATCACCGCCGCCGAGTTCGACTCGGCAACCGGCGGAGTTCACCCCGAAGAGCAGGAGTTTGCCACCATCAAGCTCCTCTCGCGGCAGGGGGTGCGCACCATCACGCGCCAGGAACAAACCCGATTTTGGAAGGATTCCCGGCGTGATTGAAGAGCCTTATCGCTGGCTGGAAGCCATCGCCAACCGGCGCGAGTACATCAGTGACCGCCTCAAGGGGGGCACTCCGGTGTTTGCCCTGTCGCGCCCGGAAGGCATCCTGCTACTGGGCGTCGGCCAAGGACAATCCAAGGTCTTCGAGATATATGACCGCCACGCCTTTGCCGCCCTGGGGCACCCGGTGGACATCGAGAAGGTGCGTCAGGCCGCAATCGAGGCCGCGCACCTCGAGGGATTCGCCCGCTCCGCCAGCGATGTCACCCTCCGGCGCCTCATCAGCTTCTCCCTGAGCAGCACCCTGAAAAACGCCTTCGAGCAAGTCTTCGCCCCGCCGCTCATCGTCGAGGCCCTCTTCGCGGAATTGGGCGATTGCCCGGCCCACGACAGCCTCGTTCGCGTCCACTACGACGGCGATCATCATTACGAAACCTCCGGCGTCTTGCTGGCCCACAGCGAGCCACAGCCCGAGGCCGAAGCCCGCGACTGGATTCGCAGCGTCCTGCAGCCCTCCGATTCACTCCTGCACGCCGCTGGGGTATGCCTCATTGCCTGGCAGGCCCTGACCGGCAAAACCGCCTTCGCAGGGCTCGCCGTCCCGCGCAAACCCTCGTTGCAGGTCCCCGGCAAAGTCGTCGAAGCCGCCCTCCTGGACCGCCAGGCCCCCGGCCCCGCACAGTACCGCCCGCTGGATCTGAAGTGATGGAACGTGTCGCAACGAATCACAGGTTTGGAAACCGAGTACGGCTGCCTGGTTCAACCCCCGACCCAGGCGCTCGACGTGCTCACGCGCATCCGCGACTGGTTGTTTGAAAACCAGCGTTACGGACTCATCGACCTGCAGGCGCGGGGTTGGGACGAGCCAGCCGGAAACGGCGGATTTCTCTTCAATGGCGGCCGGGTTTACCTCGACATGGGCCACCTCGAGTACTGCACCCCCGAGTGTGCCTCCGCCCTGGACGTGATCCGCTATGACCGGGCCGGAGACCTGCTGTTGCTCGAGGCCCTCCGCGCCCTGGGCCTGGCCGGCCGCGTCAGCTTCTTCCGCAACAACGTCGACCATTACACCGGCGCCACCTTCGGTTGCCACGAGAATTATTCCATCGAGCGCACCGTGCCGCTCACCAAGAAAAACCGCCTCTCGCTCCTGGCCTTCCTGACCTTGCGCGTCTTGTTCACCGGCGCCGGGCGTGTCGGCTCCAGCCGCCCGAACTTCTTTGGCGGCCAGGACCTCCCCGGCACCGAGTCGGTGCCCTTCCAGATCAGCCAGCGAGCCGACTTCATCGTCAATGACTGCTTCGAGTGGGTCCAGCATAACCGGGCCATCATCAACTTGCGCGACGAACCCCTGGCTGACGCCCAGCGGTTCCGCCGGCTCCACCTAATCCTGGGCGACAGCAACGTCCTGCCCTCCGCCCTCTTCCTCAAAGCCGGCGCCACCCGCCTCGTCCTGGACCTCCTCGAGGCCGACGAGTTGCCCGCCGTGACCCTGGCCGACCCGGTCGCCGCCTTGCGTCTGCTCTCGCGCACGATCGAGCCTCCCTGGCGCGTCGCGCTAGCCGATGGCAGGACCGCCGACGCGCTGGCCCTGGCCGGCCTTTACTGCCAGAGAGCCAGGCAACTCTTCCGCGGACGCGACGCCGAAACCGACGCCCTGCTCGCGCTGTGGACCCGCGTCCTCGAAGCCCTGGCCACTGAACCCGAGTCCCTGGTCGGCGTCCTCGACTGGGTCAGCAAGAAATACTTGCTCGGCCAATTCCGCGCCCGCCAGGGCCTCGAGTGGGACGATCCCTGGCTCGAATCACAGGACCTTGAGTTCCACCACATCGACCCAAACCGCAGCTTCGGCCTGGCCCTGGCCCAGCCCCACGGCTTCTGGGACCCAACCGGCGTGGAGAGCGCCAAGCGCGAGCCCCCCGGCGACTCCCGCGCCTGCGCCCGCAGCCGCCTCATGCGCAAAATCCAAAACCAGGCCTGCTCCTATTTCGTCGACTGGGAAGAAGTCAGCATCCCCAACCACAAACGCGCCCTCCTCCTCGACCCCTTTCGCGCCGGGTAAGGCTGGAAAGAAAACCCGGAAGAAGGGGCCGGTATTACCCTTGGGACTTGGCACACATGCTGGGCGACTCGAGCCCCGATATTTCATAAGCCGGCGAGACGTTCCATTAACACCGTGGCTTCAGCCCGGTGTAAAAAGGCGCCTGGAGCGCTGGAACCGTTTCAACGGTTTGGCTGGGTGCGCGGAAAGCCGTTGAAACGGCTGGGACGGCTCGCTGCGCGCACATACACCGCGCTGAAGCGGCGGTGTCAATGAGAAATTGGCGGTTGGCCCGTGAAATACCCGTGCTAAAAGCTGCAAACCTGGCAGAGCACCGCGCCGACTTTCTCGAGGACGGGGCGAATGCGCATTAGGCGGGGGCTGGTTGCGAGGGAAATTTCGCGGTCGAATGCCTTCAAAAACGGGACGGCGACTTGCGCGACCCCTGCAACCTCCAGGTCGGCGGCGGCGATGCTCGGAAGGATCGCTGCGACTTTCCCTCCGGCCACGGCGCGGGCTGCAAGGGGAAACGAGGAGCACTCAACCTGGATGTTCACCCGCACGCATTGCTTCCTGGCGGCAGCGGAGAGCGCACTGCGGAAACTGCCCTCTCCTTCGAGCGTGGCGAGCGGCAGGCCGTCGAGGACCTTCAGTCCGTCCTTTCGACCGTGCTCAGCGCGCAGGCCCGCCGGGAGGAACAGGGAATAGCCCATGACGCCAAGGGCCTTCGCCTGAAGTGGGCGGGCCACCGCGTCCTTGCGAACCATGGCGAAATCGATCATGCCATCGACAAGGCGCTTCACTGCTTCCTCAGTGGGCAAATTCAAGAATTTGAGCCGGACGTTTGGCATGCGTTCGCGGATTCGGTCCAGGCGCGGCATCAGGAGCCACTCAATCACGCTCTCCCCGGCGCCAATGACCACTTCCACGGGCTGGTTTTTGCACTGGTCCTTGAAATCGAGCAAGGAGGCAAAGCACTCACGGGCGATGACGTGCAGGCGGGCGCCCGCATCGGTGAGGACGATGCCGCGTCCTTTGCGGCGGATAAGCTCAGTGCCGAAGAATTCTTCCAGCTCTTTGACCTGGCGGCTAAAGAGGCTTTGCCGGGCGGGGTCGCCCTTGGCCGCTTTGGTCACTCCGCCGGCCTGGGCAACGAGGCAGAAGCTCTGCAGGCGATCGAGAGACAAGCCGCCCTGGCTGAGCAGTTCCACAAACATGACTAAAGAGTTATGGGGTTTATGAAGTTTAGGCTAGAAGAAAAAGCGCTGCGGAGCAATACTGGCGGCGTGATTACAGAATTGGGCATTGGCAATTTCAAGGCGTTCGGTGAAACGCAGCGGGTGCCAATCAAGCCGCTGACGCTGATCTTCGGCGCGAACAGCTCGGGCAAATCGAGTATCATTCACGCACTGCTCCTGGCCCACCACGCCATGGAAACCGGCGAGTACGATGTGCGCCAGACGAAGTTGGCCGGGGACATGGTCGATCTTGGAGGTTTCCGCAATTACGTCCACGGGCACGACCTTTCACGACCAGTGACGCTGCGCCTGGAAACAGATATTGATCGCCAGGCTAAGCGCCAGGCTTTGGCGGAGAGATTGGACGGAAAAATTGAGGAGATACTGCCGTTCGTCAAGCTGCCTGAGTTTGGAAGGCTTTCCAGGTTTGGGGATTCCCTGACGCTGGCCGGTCCGGAACCCACATTGGCTGGCATCGAGGTCACGCTCAATGGGCAGCCAGTGTTGGCCTTTTCACGCATTGCCTCCGGGAGGTTTCAGGCCCGAACTGCCGCGGGCTCTGAGAGGTATTTCTCGGTCCTGGGGAGCTGGATGATGGAGGTGAGGCGCGCCTATAAAGCCATCCACGAACTCTGGGCGGATCAATATGACGTCGGTATATCACAGGAGGAAAGGAGGGACAGAGAAAACAAAGCCAAAGAGATTCTTGGCGCGATCTGGCAGCGGGTCGCAAGCGGTGAGGCCTCTGGTCAGGGCGGCTTGGACGAGTTCAACCGGGCCTTTGCGAAAGTCATCGCAGAAGATGAGTTTTCGTTTGAGGGCTTCGTGCTGCGCGATCCGGGGCAGAAGGGTCTCCGCGATTGGCCACTCGGAAGAGAGCAAATGGTCGAGGGGATGTTCGGAGGCTTGATGGGGCTTTTCGAGGAGATCGAGTCTTTCGGGAGTACTCCTGACACGCCGCCACGTTGGGTGGAGGCACAGGCTGCGCGGCACAATCTCTCGGCTCTCGTGAACTTATGCACGGCCAGGATCGCCGATGTTCTCGGTCGCCTCTCCTATCTCGGCCCGCTACGCTGCGTGCCATCGCGGTACGCACGCTTGGAGGGTGCGATGGACGCCAGCGCACTGGCGAGGGGCGGCGGTGCCTGGGACGAAATCCGCCGCAATCCGCGCGTTTTGGGGACCGTAAGCGGATGGCTGGGAGAGGGGCGGCTGCGCCTGCCCTATATTTTAAAGTCTGTTGCATTTCTGGACGCAAGTAAGCTTAGGATGGCGTTGGAAGAACGTGAGTCCGGGGCGAAGTCGCTGGTCCAGCAACTCGCCGAAAGCCCTGATGCGAGTGCTCTCATTTTCGAGGACGTACTCGCAGGGGCTGAGGTGACTCAGTGTGACATCGGCTTCGGCGTCAGCCAGGTGTTGCCGGTTTTGGTCAACGCCGCGGCAATGCGAGAGCGGCTTATTGCCATCGAGCAGCCTGAGCTGCATCTCCATCCGGCGCAGCAGGCTGAGTTGGGCGATGTCTTCATCGAGTCCGCCCTCGGCGAGCGGAGGAACACGTTCGTTTTGGAAACGCACAGCGAGCACCTGATCCTGAGGGTCCTCCGGCGCGTTCGGGAGACGACGGAAGGCAACTTGCCTGCTGGCGCCGCGCCGGTCCGTCCGGAGGACGTGTCGGTGGTGTTTGTTGAGCCAACATGCCAGGGTTCCTTTGTGCGGCAGTTGCCCGTCACACCGGACGGAGATTTCGGCGCGCCGTGGCCGGGTGGATTTTTTGCTGAAAGATTTCAGGACCTGCCATGAGCCTCATCAAGGAGTTTGCCATCGAGCCAGGAGTGATGGCGACCTGGGAACATTTCAATTCGCTCTGGACGGATTTCGGGGCCGGACAGGGGCGGCTGATATCGAAGTATCCGCTTCTGTGGAAGAGCAAAGTTGACGAGCTGGCAAGGAGGCTGAGCAAGCCTGTGCGGGCCGCATCCATATCCGCGAAGATACGGAGGGATGAGCACAAATTCCTCGACACAGAGCGAACGTACAGCGGGGGCGACTGGCTGAAAAATGCACTGTCCCACATGGCGGCGCAACCGTTCCACGCCATTCTGGCCCTGGAAAACCCTGCCGGGAGCCAAGGAGTCCTTGTGGCCGAGGACTTTGCGAAAGACGAGCCGCCCTACAAGGTCGTTGCCGAGGACTTCATTCCGCGAAAGGCCGCGGAGCTTGCGGGTTCCGCGAGCCTGCTGTTAGAGCACTGCGAGCAAATTCAGCTCGTTGACCCCCACTTCGACCCGTGCGAGCCGCGGTTCAGCAACACCTTCGGCGCGATGCTGAGGCTCTGCAACACTACTTCCATCAAGGTGCTGGAAATCCACCGCGAGAAGCCCAATCCGTTCAAACGGGACGTGCAGGAGAGGAACTACAACTGGCGGTTGGCCAGGCTCGTGCCTGTCGGGCTGACCTTGCGGGTGCATTTTTGGAGTCAGAACCCCGGTGGTCTGCAAATGCATCCTCGTTTTCTTCTCACCGAGCTTGGGGGAATCCATTTCGAGAACGGGTTGGATGAGGGGGAACCGGGCGAAAGAACACTCGTGAAGCCGCTGAGCCATGAAGTTTGGCAGAAGTGCCGGGCGTTCTACTGCCAAACGAGTGCGGCGTTCGCCATTACGCCGGATTGCGTCGTCACCATCGCCGGGCAGAAGTAGCGCGTCGTTTCGTCGAGCGCCGCGGTCGGCTTCCGGCTCGGGGCATGGCTATAAGATTTCAGCGAAGACGCGCTCGAGGACCGCTCATTCAGGTTGTCTCCACAAACACACCAAGGCCCCATGGAAAGCCGGCCTTATCCTGGTTAAAACGTCTGATTTCAAGGCGGCGCGCTTGTGCCTTTGTCTGCAGGCCGGTTAGAGCAGTCCTGGCCCCCATGGGTTTTCGGACGCGCAAAAACCTTGAGTTTGGCGTCCTCGCGTTAGAGACTCTGTTTCCCAATGGCGCAACCACCGCCGCAAGTCCTGGAACTGATCCAGCGGTTCGACCGCAACCGCGAGGCCTACCGCTCGCCCCATTACAACGAAACGCAGCTTCGCCGCGAATTCCTCGACCCGTTCTTCAAGGCGCTCGGCTGGGACATTGATAACGAGCGGGGGTATGCCGAGCCTTACAAGGACGTGGTTCACGAGGACGCCATCAAAGTCGGCGAGGCCACCAAAGCCCCCGATTATTCCTTCCGCATCGGGGACACCCGCAAGTTCTTTCTGGAAGCCAAGCGCCCCTCCGTTGACATCAAGAACGACCCCAGCCCCGCCTTCCAACTCCGCCGCTATGCCTGGACCAAGAGTCTTCCCCTGAGCATTCTCAGCGACTTTGAGGAATTTGCCGTGTACGACGGCCGCTTCAAGCCGCACCACGAGGACAGCGCCGCCACCGCGCGCGTCCTTTACATTCCCTACACCGAGTACGCCGGCCGCTGGGATGAAATCGCAGGCGTTTTCTCTCGTGACGCCGTCCTCAAAGGCGCCTTCGACAAATTCGCCGAGTCCGTTAAGGCCAAACACGGCACCGCCGAGTTTGACGATGATTTTCTCAAGACCATCGAAGCCTGGCGCGCCGACGTTGCCCGCAACCTGGCCCTGCGGAACCCAAAGCTCTCGCAGCGCGAGTTGAACTTCGCCGTCCAGCGCATCATCGACCGCATCATCTTCCTTCGCATTTGCGAAGGCCGCGGCATCGAAGACCACGGCCGGCTCCGCGCCCTCGTAAACGGCGAGCGTATCTATCCTCGCCTTTGCCAGCTCTTTGAACAAGCCGATACCCGTTACAATTCCGGCCTCTTCCACTTCAAACCCGAGAAGGACCGCCACGAGGCGCCTGACGAACTGACGCTGAACCTCGAGCTGGATGACAAGCTGCTCCGCGACATTATCAGGGACCTCTATGACCCGTCGCCCTACGTCTTCGCCGAAGTCGAGGCTGACATCCTCGGACAGGTGTACGAGCGGTTCCTGGGCAAGGTCATTCGCCTCACCGAAGGCCACCGCGCCGTCGTCGAGGAGAAGCCCGAGGTCAAGAAGGCGGGCGGCGTGTACTACACCCCCACCTACGTCGTGGAGTACATCGTCCAGACCACGGTCGGCCAATTGCTCGAAGGCAAGACCCCCAAACAGGCCGCCAAGCTCAAGGTCCTCGATCCCGCCTGCGGTTCCGGCTCCTTCCTGATCGGCGCATACGAGCACCTCCTCAGATGGCACCGCGACTTCTACACCGGGCACGACCCCGCCAGGTGGGCCAAAGGCCCCAAGCCGGTCCTCGTCCAGGTCGGCCCCGGCGACTGGAAACTCACTATCGCCGAACGCAAACGCATCCTGCTGGACAACATCTTCGGCGTGGACATTGACAACCAGGCCGTCGAGACGACCAAACTCTCGCTCCTCCTCAAAGTCCTCGAAGGCGAGACCCAGCAAACCCTCCAGCCCGTCCTCCGGCTCTTCCACGAACGCGCCCTGCCCGACCTGGGCGACAACATCAAATGCGGCAATTCCCTGATCGGCCCGGACTTCTACCAACAGGGGCAACTGTCACTGCTCGACGATGAAGAACGCTACCGCGTCAACGTCTTCGACTGGCACGCCGAATTCCCCCAAGTCTTCCGGCGAAGGACTTCCCCGCTCGAGTTGCGTGAAACTGCCGCTGCCTCGCCCTTGGATTACACGCTGCCCGGCGTGCCGCTGCATGGCAGCTACAGCTACAAGACGAAACCAGAAGAAGGCGCGCCACCCCCGCCGCCGAGCGAGCCGGAATGGGAAGGCGGCTTCGACGCCGTCATCGGCAATCCGCCTTATGTCCGTCAGGAGTCCCTGTCCCGCCTCAAAGCCTATTTCGAGACCCACTACGACGCCTTTGACGGCGTGGCCGACCTTTTCGCCTATTTCATGGAAAGAGCCGTCAGACTCCTTTCAACCGGCGGGCGCTTCAGTTTCATCGTTTCCAGCAGTTTCTTGCGGACCACATACGCCGAGCCGCTCCGCTGGGTTCTCAAAAGGAACGCCGCCGTGCTCCGCATCGTGGACTTCGGCGGGTTGCCCGTCTTCGCCAATGCGAAGGACACCTACGTCTGCATCCCGCTGCTCGCCAAAGAAGCACAGCCCCGCCGGGTCGAAGTCTCCCGCGTGGACTCTCCAGCCATCCGCAAGCTCAGCCAGCACGTCGCCGAACATCACTTCACCATTCCCCAAGACCGCCTCTCGCCCGAGGCATGGGCGCTCAAGTCCGACGAGGAAGCCGCTGTCTTTGCGAAAATCATGCGGACGGGCGAACCCCTCGGGCAACACGTTGAGCGAAGGTTCTTCCGGGGAGTGACGACCGGCCTTAATGAGGCGTTCATCATCGACACCGAGACGAAACACGAGCTGATTTCAAAAGACATACGCAGCGCGGAACTGATTCACCCCCTGCTTGGCGGAGAGGATATCCGCCGGTACATTTATCACAGGACCGGGCTTTGGCTCATTTTCACGCGCCGCGGGGTGGACATCGACCGTTACCCGGCAATCCGAGAGCACCTCGCGAAGTGGAAGGAAGACCTGACGCCAAAAAGGCACAAGGACGCGCGGCGCGGGCGGAAGCCCGGCCGATACAAGTGGTACGAAATTCAGGACGATGTCGCCTATTTTCCTGCGTTTGAAGGGCCGAAGATCATCTTCCCTGACATCTGCAAAGGCCCCAGATTCTGCCTCGACACCGGTTGTCATTACATCGCCAATACGGCCTACTGCCTCGGCACCGGTGACCCGTACCTGCTTGGCGTCCTCAACAGCCGCCTCTTCTGGTTCGCCATCAGCAACCTCAGCATCCCGTTCGGCGTCCGGGCCGGCAAATACCGTTACCGCCTGATATACCAGTACATGGAGAAAGTCCCCATCCGCCCAATCAACCCCGATAACCCGGCCGACAGATCCCGCCGCGACAATGTTGCCCAACTGGCCGAGCAGATGCTTATCCTCCACCAGCGCCTGTCCGCGGCCAAAACCCCGCAGGAGAAAACCGCGTTGCAACGTCAAATCACGGCCGCCAACGCCCAAATCGACAGCCTCGTGTACGACCTTTACGGACTGACGCGGGAGGAAATCAAGATTGTGGAAGGAGCCACCCCATGACAATCGAAAACGAAATGGTTCACGGCAGCCTGCCCCGCTCGGGCGGTTTTCATCGACAAGCGCAGTCCCGTCCCGCTCGCATTGGCCCCCCACTCAGCAGCGGCTTGTGCTGCTCCCATTGTCGGAGCACTGGGGGTGGGGCGAGTGGGATGCCGGTCCTCGGCTTATGGTCCAAAAAACACCCTGCCGCTCTGATTGGTCGTCAGGAAATAGCCGCTCCCGTTTGTCAGGCTGGGAAGTAGGGCGCCGTAGAAGGGGACCTGCAGGAGGTTGGAGTAATTGTAGAAGCTGCCCTGGAACAGGCCGGTAGCCGGGTTGATGCTCATCGTCAGGCGATTGGTGCGCGTCAGATCGGTGAGCGTGTTGGCCGCGCTGAGCAGCACCTGGTTAGTCAGGTTCAGGTTCCGCGGCAGGCCGCCGCTTTCGATGATGACCCGGCCCTGGTTGAAATCAAGCACTCGGGTGCCGTTGGTGAAGGCATACACGGAGCCGATGGCCTCGGTCTGGAATGTGTATCCGCCGGGATAGAGCTGCCTCCATGCAGGAATCGGCCACTTGAACCAGGTGACCTGGCCGCTGATGGTATCCAGCGCGGGGCCGGTGAACGAGAGCCAACCCAGGATCAAACCACGACCCGAATACATGGAAGCATAGAGCGGCCACAGGCCCGAGCTGGTGACAAAGCTGTCTTGGGTGATGTGCGCGCCGTCGCCCAGGGTCCCGCTGAAGACAATGTTGCCCAACTCGTCGACGGTGAGGGTTCCGAAACCGTCCCCGCCCGGCGCGGCCAGTGAATTGGCGCTTCCGGGGAAGCGCAGGATGTACTTGCGGCCCCTCTCCGGCGCAGGGTTGGCGGCCGAATACACGGGACGATAGGCCACGATGTCCGCCGTCCATGTCCCGTCGCTGACCTGGCCCGTCATGCGATTGGTTGCGCTCGAGTCGAGCTGGAGCTGGACCTGGAGCGGGGTCAGCAGGGTGCCTCGGGGGATGACGCCGTAAAAGACGCCGTTGGTCGAGAATTGGCCCGAGAGAGAATAGCCCACGGTCCCCGGCCGCACGGTGGCGCTGCAAGCGCCGTTCCCGGCCAGTGTGGCGGTGAACAAACCCGAACTCTCGAAATCCAGGTTGTTGGTATCGAAAAACAAGCCGGTGTATGTGCCGGCGGCGGCGGCAAAGAGGCTGGGGAGGAAGCTGGCCTCCAGGACCAGGCCGTTGGTCATGACGAAGCTAAGCGAGGCTGAGTTGGTGTTTACATCCCCGCTCCAGCCAGCGAACAGAAATCCAGGGTTGGGCATGGCAGTCATCTGGTAGCGCCGGCCAACCTGCAGGCTCTTGCCGTTGAGATTGGGCGATACCGTGCCGGGGCCGTTCACCACGACGCGCAGAAGGCTGGCGCCGGCCCCGGTGAAATCGGCCACCTCAGTTATCGGCCCGTTCATGGTCACGGTGGCGGGATTATTTGAGCCGGAGAATGCGCCGGCGCCGGCGCCAGTCCAGCCGGCAAAGCTCGAGTTCAGGGCAGGGGTGGCGGTGATCGGAACGACCGTGCCGGCGTCATACCAACTGGTGCCCGGGTCAACGCCGCCGCCGGGAGCCGGCTCCATCGTGAGCAGGTACTGCGTTGTGAAGCGGGCAACATAGTTGGTGATGGGGCTGGAGGGGCTTACGCGGTTGGATATGAGACCCCCGTTGCTCCAGGAGGTCCAGACAAACCGCGTGCCCAAACTACCGCTCTCCATGGGGATGGCCGCGAGGTTATGCCCCGACCCAAAAACCCAGTTGGTCAGCACCGGCGCCGTGTTTGTGGCCCCATCGACAACCAACAGCAAGTTGGGCGGCACGGTATCTATCGTCACCTCCGCCAGGGCGTCCGCAAATTGTATCTTGGCCAGAAAACCATCGCTGTGACCGACCAACGCCGGTTGAAGGGGGTCCAGGACTGGGAACTGGCCTGAGAGAGTTTGGCCGCAAACAAAAGCATTGCCGAAGCGGTCCACATCAATGCCCAGCCCGAAATCGTCCTGCAGGCCCCCGAACATTACGGCGTAGAGATTTGTGAGCACCACGTTGGTGACGGCCACCGCCACGTAAACCGGCTCGGTCCGGCCCTTGACGACTTCATTGGTCAGGAAAAAGTTCGTGCCCACGTACGTTATGGGCCTGAAGGCTGCCACGAACACGTCATTGCTCCGCGTGTAATTGGTGGCCTGCAAGAAGGGCGCATTGGTGGCCGAGAACGGAGAAGCCGGAAAATTCGTCGAGGTGGTGGTGCCCACGATGAAGATGTTCGTGGTCACCGGGTCCAGGGCAATGTCCCAGGCCGTCTCGTCCTGCGGCCCGCCAAAGAGCAGTGAATACTGGATGACCGGCACGTTGTCCTTCGCCACGATCTTTGTCAGAAACGCATCGCTGTTGATATAATCCGCGTTGGTCATGCCGTGGGGGACGATGTTGGTGGTCAGAGACGGGACGATCGGGAAGTCCCAAGAGTAGGAGGAGCCGGCCACATAGACGCCCCCGTCGTCATCCAGACGGATGCGGAACCCGGAATCATTGTTTGTGCCGCCCAGGAACGCGCAATAGAGCAACTCCGACCCCATCGGCGCTATTTTGGCCACGAACGCGTCGTATTGCGGCTGCACCCTCCCGTTATACCTTCGCACCGCGTTGGTCGAGTTGTTGAGTTGGCCCAGCAAGGGAGCCAGCACGGCCGTTACCGGGAAATTGGTCGAGGCGGTATAACCTGTCACGTAGGCATTGCCCTCGCTGTCCGCTGCGATGCCCTGGCCCACGTCGAAATTGGTGCCGCCCAGGTACGTGGAATAGACCAGACCCGCTCCCTCCGGAGCGAACTTGGTCACAAAAACGTCATTGCTTCCGGAGGCGTCGGTAAAGGTCAAAACTCCGGATGAGTACAGCGGCTGGACTACCAGCGCATTGGTGGTGGGGAAATCGGTCGAGTACGTGTAGCCGGTCACATAGATGAAGCGGTTCGGGTCAAGGGCAATTCCAAGCCCCATGTCCCGGTCGCTCCCGCCCAGGTAGCTCGAGAAAACGAGAGCCGACCCGTCGCTCGTCACTTCCGAGACGAAGGCGTCGGTGAAATGGACATGAGCCGGGGGAGGGGCTATGGCGCCGCTGATGTTGGTCGAATTCGGGAGTCCCGGCACGCCCCCGGCAGGGGCGCACGGAAAATTGGTCGAGTCGGTAAAACCGGTGATGTAGGCATTGCCTGCGCTGTCCAGCGCCAGGTCCAGCGCGCCGTCGTCGCCGCTGCCCCCGAGGAAAGTGAAGAACAGGAGGTTGGTGCCGGTGCTATCGACGCGGGCCACGAAGGCATCGCCGTTGATCGTGCCCCCGGCATTGGTCGGATAGGCCCCGCCCGCAGGCAGCGTAATGGGGAACTGGCTGGAAAGCGTCTGGCCCGCAAAATAGACCGACGCATCCGCCGGGTTGACTTTCACCGACCAAATAATGTCGTCCCCGTTGCCGCCGAAATAAGTCGAATAAATCATCGTTGGGTCAATCACCAGCGGAAGCGAGCGGTCATACGGGCCGGCGGCGAAGCTGACGGTCCGCGCGTCCTTGAGCAGGTAGCCGCCGGAGATGCGTCTGCGTTGCCCCCCGGCGTCCTGGTAGAGCACCGGCCGGGGCTGGCGGATGTCCTCCGCCCCAAGGCCCAGGACCAGGTCGCCTGCCTCATCCAGCGTGAGGCGCTCCACGCCCTCAAAATGCATCGCAATCACCCCGGGATCCGCCCCTGGCGCGATGTTGAAATCGTATTCCAGCCGCCGCTGGTTGCCGTAATAGACCAGGCTGACGCCCGGATACAACTCCTCGACCCGCACCTTGGCATAAGTTGCGACGCCGGTGCGCCACCGCGCCGGGTCGCTCCCGAGCAAATAATTGATTTTCCCCGGCATCGCCCCATTCCCGGATGTCCGGGCCTGCGGATTGGCTCCGGCGAAGTCGATGCACAAAGCCCGCGTGGTTGTCGAATGTGACGCAACGGAGCGCGCGCGATCCGTCAAGGGCGCGCCCGGGGCCGCGCCGGTCCTGGCCAAGACAAGTTGCACCCCGGCCGGGGCGATGTGGAATTGGAAATTCGGGCCGCGGGCCAGAAAGTCTTTCTGACCGTTGAGCGGCTCGAAGGCCAGCGGCAGCGCCAGAAGGGCGTGGGTTGAGGATGAGCCCCCGGCGGCGCCTTGGGCCATGGCACCCGGCCCGAGGCAGACCAGAGCGGCGCAAAGCGTGAGTTCATGTTTCATACTTCATCCTTCATACTTCATCCTTCATCTCGCCTAATAGTCCCTGGTGAAGCCGACGCCGAACTGGAACTTGCCGGAGCTGCCGTTGTAGTAGTCGTGGTGAATGGGAATGCCGTAATCCAGGCGGATCGGGGCAATCGGCAGGTTGATGCGCAGGCCGAGGCCCCAGTTGTCATCGAAGTTGCTCATGGTATAGCCGTAGGACTTCGCGTCCACGTCGCCGATATCGTAGAACATGGCAAAGCGGAGGCTCAGGCCGTGCTCCTGCTCGATGATCGGGATGCTGTACTCGGCCGAGCCAAACCAGTAGGTATCGCCGCCGATAGGCTCGTTCAAGCCGGGCTGGCGGGGGCTGATGCCACGGTAGTTGAACCCCCGCAACGAGTACATCCCGCCCAGGTAATATCGCTCATAAAAGGGCACGTCGCCCGACTCGAGGCTATGGGCCACCCCGGTCCGTCCCACGATCTCGAGGACGTGGCCCGGCGCAAATCCCTTGAAATACCAGGCGGTATTGAGGTCCAGCTTGTAAAACTCTTTGTCAAAACCGAGCGGCCCGCCGACAAACTCGGTTGCCAGGCTGGTGCGCTGGCCTTTGTTGGGCAGCATGCCGCCCCCCCGTGTGTCGTAAGCCAGGCTCGCGCCCACTTTCGACAGCACATGATAGCCCACCTCGTCCAGGATGGCATCCGGGAGATTTGGTCTGACCGCCCCGCCGGGCAGGCCCCCTGGTGAAGTCAATCCCCCAATGGTTCCGGGCGTGGCGGGGGCCGTCGGTGTGGGCCTGCTCCCGTCGTTGACAAACTGGTGGAAAGGCGGGTTCAGGACAATCCCCACGTCTTCCAGCGTGTAGCTGACGCTGCCGATGACAAAGTCGTTGTTAAACAAGGTGCGCGAGAGGCTGACGCGGCCGCCGGCCCGGATTTCGTCATAGACGTTGTCGAGGCTCTGGTAAGCCAGGTTGCGGTAGTAGAGGTCCACCCCCAGCGTCAGCTTCCGTCCGAGAAACCAAGGCTCGATGAAAGACATGAGGTAGTCCTGCTGGAGCGTGCCCAGCGCGACGTGAAGACGGAATTTCTGGCCGCCGCCGGTGAACTTGGGCGGGTTGAACAAGTCAAAATTGCCCTGGTAATACTCCGCAAAGCCCACCAGTGATTCCAGGGAGCTGTAGCCGGCGCCCACCGTGACGTGGCCCGTGTGGCCCTCATCGACGGCAATGACCAGGTTCTTCATGTTGGGGATTTCGGTCGGCTCCGGGTGGGCATCGACCTTGGAGAAGTACTGCATGTTCTCCAGCCGCATCCGGCTGCGCCGCACGCGGACCATGTCGAAAACCTCGCCGGGCGCCACCGCCAGTTCCCGGCGGATGACCTTGTCCTTGGTGATCGTGTTGCCGCGAATCTCGATGCGCTCGAT
>Ga0181524_10001028_pt1 | contig 33244 bp, 22 predicted proteins | sample PEATcosm2014_Bin_34_FD_119761 | JGI IMG/M metagenome (GOLD analysis project Ga0181524, IMG submission 119761) | Peatland microbial communities from MTU Mesocosm Facility, Houghton, MI, USA - PEATcosm2014_Bin05_60_metaG | ecosystem: Environmental > Terrestrial > Soil > Wetlands > Peat | place... | reverse complement strand
CGGGGACAGTTTTGGACTCACGACGGGCTCGGAAACTTGGCCGCGCTCAAGGGCGCCCGAGAAAACAAGCACTGGGACGAGATCTGGTTTGCCGAATAATGGTGGTACAGGCCAGATGCGCCCACTTCGGGCTGCCCGCCGCCGGATCGAGGTTCGCTCACTCGAAACGGCCTTCACTCATTGCGTCGCAAACGGCCGCGAGCCTCTTACAAGTATCTTGTAATGGCTTGCGCTGATCCGGCCCCGGGCGCATAGTGGGGTGCATCGATATGAGACGGGAAGCGACCAGGCGGCGGATTGAACTGGGGCGGCACATCGTGGCTGACCCGGAGGTCTGCGGCGGACAGCCTACTTTCAAGGGGACGCGGATTATGGTGTGGATTGTCTTGGAGCAGCTTGATCGCGGGTTGACCTGGGACGAGATCCTCCGGGAGTGGCCCGGCAAGTTCCCCAGGGCGGCTATCGCCGAGGCGATTGCCATCGCTGATCTCGTGGTCAAGCACGAGCCGCTTAAGGGCTTTAATGTTGGTGCTCGACGAAAATCTGCCCGCCCACCAGCGGCAATTGCTGCGTGACTGGCGGATTAGTGGCAATCTGGCTGGTTCTTTTGAACCCGCTGAGCCCCGCGCCAAATCCTCGCCTAACGAACGCAGATTCGACTGAGCACCTCAGAAAGCGGAGACCTTCAGCTTCCGTGCCAATACAGGAAACGGATTGAACCGCAAGATACTTAGAGCGGCAAAGCCGCAACCGAGGAAAAAGATGAACCACGGATGCCACGGATCAACACGGATCTCTTCTATCCGTGCCATCCGCGAAATCCGTGGTTGAAAAATCTTCGCAGTCTGCGGGCGATCTGGGCCATGGCAGTGCAATACGCAGAAAAGCTCCACGTCGTCTCGGCTTTCCGCGTAACTGGCGTGTTCCGCGGTTCAAGAAATTGCAGAGGCGACGATTTGGGCCGACTTCGGGCTTGCCTTGGCTCGCCGGGGCCGGGTAAGGTCGGCGCACGCATGGCGACTAGCCCGCTCCACCGCGAGGACGAACTCCAAAGCCCCCAGGCCGGGGCCGGCAGCGGCAGGCTGCTCGCCAGCGCGCTGCTGGCTTCCTTGGGGTCGTTCCTGTTCGGATTCGACACCGCGGTCATTTCCGGAACCACGGCGTCGTTGCGGACGGTCTTCCAACTCAATGACAACACGCTCGGGTTCACTGTGTCGAGCGCGCTCTTTGGCACGATGGCCGGCGCGCTCCTGGCGGGGCGCCCGGCGGACTGGTGGGGGCGCCGCCGCGCGCTGACGTTGCTGGCGGGGTTGTTTCTGGTCTCCTCGGTCGGCTGCGCCGGGGCGTGGAACTGGTGGGCCTTGCTGTTCTTCCGCTGGCTGGGGGGCGTGGCCGTTGGGGCTGCCTCGGTGGTCTGCCCGGTTTATATCACCGAGATCGCCCCCGCGCATCGGCGCGGGGTGCTGGTTGCGGTCAGCCAGTTGAACATCGTTATCGGCGTTCTGCTGTCCTATCTTTCCAACTACGTCGTGGCACGGCTGGTGGGGGCTGACAATCCCGCGGTATGGCGGTGGATGTTCGGCGTCATGGTGGTTCCCTCGGTGGTCTTTGTCCTGGCGGCGGCCGCGCTTCCGGAGAGCCCGCGCTGGCTCGTCAAGAAGGGGCGGTCGGCTGAGGCCGAGGCCGTGCTGGTCCGCTTGGGCCATGGCCAGACGGCGGCCGAGTTGGGGGAGATCGAGGCCTCGCTTCGGGAGGAGATGGCCGGGGCTCGTCAACGGCTCTTCCAGCGCAAGCACCTCAAGCCGTTGCTGCTGGCCTGCATGATAGCCGCCTTCAACCAACTCGACGGCATCAACGCCGTGACTTACTACACGGCCGACATTTTCCGCATGACCGGCTCGGACAAGAACAGCGCCCTGATGTTGTCAGTGATGGTCGGGGCGACCAACCTGGTGATGACGCTGGTGGCGATGGCGCTCATCGATCGCGTGGGCCGCAAGGCCCTGCTGCTGGCCGGCTCCGTCACCTTCGTGATTTCGCATCTGGTGGCGGCCTGGGTGTTTCAGACCCACGCTCACGGCTGGATCGTCCTTGCGGCCATGATGGGCATCGTGGGTTCGCACGCCTACTCGCAGGGGGCGGTCGTCTGGGTCTGCATCAACGAACTGCTTCCCAACGCCGTGCGCGCCTCCGGTTCGGCGGCGGCCTGCATTCTGTTGTGGGTGCTCGACCTGGCAGTCAGTTGGTCGTTTCCGGTGGTGGCCGGCGCCTCGGGGGCCTACGCCTTCGCCTTTTTCGCCGCGATGATGGCCGCCCAGTTTGTCCTGGTGCTGATGTTCTTTCCCGAGACCAAGGGCCTCTCGTTGGAAGAACTCCAGCGGCGGCTGGAATAGCGGGCGAGGGGCCAGGGGCGAGGGACGAGTGTCGAGGGAGCGCAGCGCGGCCGCCCCTGGACTCTCGCCCCTGGACACTCGTCAGTCCGGCGGGGGGCAGTTCGCGGCCCATTCCGGGTTGGGGGTGGGACCGAGTTCGAGTTCCAACTGTCCCCCTTGCACGACCTCTTTCTGCCGAATCCACCAGCGGTCCAGGGGCTGGCCGTTGAGCCGGGCGGATTGGATGAACCGGTTCAGCCGTGAGGCATTCCGGGCCAGGATGGTGAAGGTCTTGCCGCCGTAGTGCTCCGCGGACAAATGGAGCGCGATTTTCGGGTAGAGCGGACTGCCGATTTCATAGACCGGGCTGACCCGGCAGCCGCCATCGGTTTGGAACAGGCCGAGGGCAGACATCACAAACCAGGCGCTCATCTGGCCCTGGTCTTCATCGCCCAGGTAAGCATCGGCCGGGTTATGGCCGTAGTAGGCCCCCAGAATTGCCCGCACCCACTCCTGGCTCATCCAGGGTTTTCCGGCCCAGTTGAACAACCAGGAGGCGTGCATGGTCGGTTGGTTGCCCTGGTTGATCGGGTAGTCGGCAAAGCGGTCGCCGGCGGCGTTGAAGCGGGTGGGGGCGGATTTCCCGAAGGCCTCAGTTAGCCGGCGGATGAATCGGTCGCGCCCCATGGCCTCGACCAGGCCCGGCACATCCTGCGGCACAAACCACGTGTATTGCCAGGCGTTGCCTTCCACAAAACCCGGCGTCTGATACGGGTCGAACGGAGTGACCCATTGGCCGTTGGCCTTGCGCGGCCGGGCAAATCCGCTCTCCGGATCGAAGACGTTTCGCCAGCTCCGCGAACGTTTCAAGAACGGGTCCGCGATGTCCTGGCGCCCGAGGGCCAGGGCGAGTTGCGCGACGCACCAGTCGTCGTAGGCGTACTCGTAAGTGTTCGAACACCAGGCCCGGCGCCATTCGCCTTTGACCAGGCCTTGCGCCACCGGCCCGTCCTCGGCGACGTAGCCGTACTTGAGGTAATTCTCGAGGTTCTCGTTGCCGACGGCGCCGCCTCCGGGGTACAACCGTGGAAGGGTCGTTTGCATCTTTAGAGCCGCCTCGAGCACCTTCCCGGCGTCCAGTCCCTTGACCCCATGCTGGCAGGCCGCGACCATGAGGGGAATCTCGTGCTCGGCCACCATCACGCTGATATACTTCAAGCCGCCCGGGCCTTTGGAGAGCCAGCCGCATTTGTCGTAGAGTTGGAGTTCGGATTTGGTCCACCGCGCCGACCACTCGGGGGCCAGCAGGTTCATCACCTGGTTCAGGTTCCAAAAGGTCGTCCACAACGCATCGGAACCCAGCATCACGGCGTCCGGGTCCTGGAGCTGCTGGCGGCGGCCATCGGGGTCGATCCACTGGCCGTTGGCGTCGCTCCAGGTGTTGCGGCCGCTCAGGGCGCGGTAAAGGTTGGAATAGAACCGGCTCTTCTCCCGGGCGTCGGGCGTCGTAATCTCCACGCGCTCGAACAACTGGTTCCAGGCGCGGCGCTGGTTGGACACCACAGCTGCGAAGTCCCACCCGAAAGGCCGGGCCATCTCCTGCTCGAGGTTGAGCCGGGCGTTGGCCACGCTCACCAGGGAAATGCCGGTGCGCACCAGCACCTTCTCGCCGGCGCCCGTCTTGAATTCCACGAAGGCCCCGCAATCGCCCGATTCGCTAAGCTCCTGGGCGTCGGCGACGACTCGTTCGCCTTGCCAGCCGCCCAACCTGTCAAACGGGCGGTTGAATTGGGCCACGAAATGCAGGTCGTAGCGCTGATCCCCGTTGTAGGGCAGCTCGGGCACATCGCTCCGTACGGTCCCTGAAATCTCGGCAGGGCCCGTGCGGCGCGCTTCCGCGCCGAGGACGTGCATCTGGTATTCCGAGGGGATCAGGAAATGGAAAAGCACCCGCGCCTGGGCGCTCGCCGGAAAGGTGTACCGCTGCAAACTGGCCCGCGTCGTCGCGCTCAGTTCCGCGCGAATGCCGCTGTCCTTGAGGAGCACCTCGTAAAAGCCGATGCCGCCTCGCTCCGTGGCCTTGTCGAAGCGGGAACTGTAGCCGGCCCCGTCGAGGCCGGGTTTAGTGCGAAGCGGCCCGACCGCCGGGATCATGCCCAACCCCGCCATGGTCCATTCGTGAATGTGACTGAAACAATCGATCGTTTCGATCGAATACTCATAGCCGGCGCACCAGCCCTGGGTCTGGTTGTCCGGGGAAATCTTCACCATGCTGAACGGCATCCACGGTCCCGGGGCGATCATCCACCGCGAATGCGCCGTCCCCTTGAAGACGTCCACGTAATCGGCCGGCGTTGCCGGCGCAGAGGCCCGCAGGGCCAGCCGGGTCTCTTGCAGCCACTGGCCCTCGGAGCTCAAGCGGACTCGACTCGTTTCACCGGGGGGCGAGGCCGGGGCCGGAAGTTCAAGGACCTGCAGCCCAGGTTCGAGCTCCGGCTCCTGGGTTTCGCCGGGGTCCATTTCAACCCTGAGCTTTCCGCGCCGGCCGGCGCGGAACAGTTCTACTCGCAGGGTGGCGGGCGACGCTTTGTTGTCTGACACCGCGTATGGGGCAGTGGAAACGGAACGGACAACGGTGCTCGTTGCCGGGGCCAGCCGGCACTCCGCCGGGGTCTCCAGACGCAGCCAGTCAAACATCAGCCAACTGCCGGCGGTGCTGCGGAGCGCGATTTCATTATAGCCCAGCCGCAGCATCGAGGCCGGAAAGTCGAGCCGAACCACCTGCGGTTTGGCCGAAATCATGTTGCCGCGCAGAGAGTCATCGCTGCCGCCCGGGCGCAGTTCCCGTTCAAAGGCCGCGCCATTGACCGTCACCCGCAACCTGGGCGGGCGCCGGGGCGGCGTTTCTGCGACGCCGATGGTGAGGGCGCATTGGCCCGTTGTCGCCGTTTGCGCCAGCACGAACCCGATTGGGAGCGTGTTCATTTGGTCCCATCGCCCGTTGCCGCTGCTGCCTCCCCAGCCGTCCAGTGGTCCGGGCAGAATGTAAGGCCAGTCCTTCTCCGGCCTGGACAGGCCGACGTAATAGGCCGCATCCGGACTGCCGAACCGTTGCAGGAAGGCGGTGTGGTTTGTGGGCGCCAGGGCAAACCTGGCGGCGCCAGGCCCTTTGAAGCCAATCTGCCAAAGAGGTTCGGGCGATTCCGCCGCGTGGCCGGCCAAAGAGACTGCCAGCGCCGCCAGAAGAGCACTGCGGAGGAGTGTGCCGGTGGCCATGTTGGACGCCATTCTGCGCGGCGTCTCTGAACCGGCGCAAGTTTAATGTTGTTAGGCCGCAGGCTGGCGCAGACGGCGCGGCAGGTTCCGGGCGCCATGCATAAGGCGCACCGCGGCCCCCGCCTGATCAACGTACCAGGCAAACAAGTTCTCAAAATCCGTTGTGAAATCCCGGGCCTTCTGAATCGCCCGGCTCATTTACCCTGTCTTTGCTTGGTGATGCGTTCTCCGATGGAGCGCATCTCTTTTGGCGAATAGGGTGTAAACGGCCCGTGTATGGACCTGAGCAATTCCGCCTCGAGTTCAGGATTGTCGGTCTCCAAGTCCAGCGGCTTATGTGTGTCGAGCCAGACCTGCTTCTCGCCATCGGTCAAGACGATAACCGTTCCCTGATGCGCCTCAGCAATCAGTTCGGCCAGTTGTCCCTGGGCTTCGCCAACGGTCAACGTTTTCACGCTCCCAGCGTATCTCAGGATTTTCGGAGGAGCAAGCCGAAACGTGCCCCCCCAAGTCCTCGTCTAAGGCTTTTTGAGAACCGCGGAATACCCGGAATACGGAAAAAGAGCCTCGTCCGCGCATTCCGCACTGCAATAGCCGAGGTTGCCCGCAGACTGCGGAGGTTTTTCAACCACGGATTTCAGAGACTCCTTACGTCGTCACCTACGGTGATTGCTGTTCTGTAGTGCGCCCGCCCTTGATGGCTGCCTAAGAAACCTTGCGCTCCGGTGTCTTATGATCGGAAGCTGAACGCGCGTCGGACCCCCGCGAACCGCCGATTGAACGGGTCGGCGCATTATTGAATATGAAAACGACGTCGTTGTTTGTTTGCGTCACCGCCTTGGCGGCTTGGAATGTCTCCGCCCAGGAGATCGGTTACATCGAGACTTTTGCCCTGGCCGGCGACCGGGAAGCCGCGCTCAAGGAATTGGTCCCCGGGACCGACGACTATTTCTACTACCACGCCCTGCAGGCCCAGAACACCGGCCAGCGCGAACGGTTCCAGGAGGTCATCGACCGGTGGGTCCGCGAACGGAACGGCCGAGTGATGGACGGCGCCCGGGAACTGCTGAACCGCCAGGCCCTGCTCGATTACGACAAGGACCCGCAGAAGACGCTAAGGTATCTGCGGGAGCAGTTGGACCTTCATTTCGACCACGCGCGCAAGGCCGGCGAGCGCCGCAGCGACGCCCCCACGAAGTTCGACAACTCCCAGGTCAGCGTCGAGGCGCTCCTGAGGCTGGCCCTCGCCCGGGACAAAGGCAGTCTCGAGAGAATCGAGAACGCCGGGCTCGAGTTGGCCGCCGGGCAACCGCTCACCGGAGACCAGCGCCGCAACCTGCTGGCGCGCCTGGAGCGGCCGGACCTGCCGGCCCTGGTGGACCTGATCCTGGCCGACCTGAAGTACCGTGACAGCCGCGGTTTCGGCAGCCTCCTTATCCACACGCGCCTGACCCTTGCGCAGATGGAGGAGTTGCTGCGCAAGGAGCCCGGCCTGCGGAACCAGGCCTCTTTTTGCAACGCCTACCTGGCCAAGCTCGCCCCCGAGAACGAAGCGGACCTGGAAACCGACCCTGCCGCCCAGGGGGCCTACCTGGATCGGGTGTGGGCGTTCGTCCAAACCCTCGACCCCGTTCATAACTCCCTCAAGGCCCACGTCCTCTACCACCGTCTCCGCCACGACCAGAAGCAGGGCGTCTATGACCACGACCGCTTTCTCGATTACGTGAAGCTGCCGCGCAATGTGCCTTACCTCCGGGACGAAGTCCGCCAGCAGCTTCCCCGGGGCGATTACATGGCCCAGCTTGACCAGGGATTTGGGCTGGTCTCGCTCCCGCCGATCGGCAACGAGGAACCGCTGGTCCGGGAGTTCCTGTTGGCCTTCTTTGGTGAGGCGGCCAATTGGGACGAATACCGCCCGTGGCTCCGCGACGATTTCCTCAAACGCATCTTCGCCGAGTCGAAGATCGTCAACGGCATCGGCGACCCCCAGCAGTGGGCGCCGCTGCTTTCCCCGGATGAGTACCGGCGCCTCAAGGAGCGGGTGGACATCGACTTCGCGCCCGACAATCCCGGCGTCCTCGGCCCCGATGCGGCCGTCAAGCTCACCGCTTTGGTCAAGAACGTGCCCGCGCTCATCGTGAAGGTCTATGAGATCAACACCTTCAATTATTACCGCCAGACGGGCCATCCGTTGAACCTGGCCCTCAACCTCGACGGGCTGGTGGCCTCCTCCGAGCGCCGCGTTCAGTACCAGGAGACGCCCGAGCGCCGCATCGCCCGCACCTTCGAGTTCCCGGAACTCAAGGGCCGCGGCGCCTACGTTGTCGAACTCATCGGCAACGGCAAGAGCAGCCGCGCCCTGGTGCAGAAGGGGCGGCTGGGCCTGCTCCAGGAAGTCACCGCCGCCGGCCACGCCTTCACCGTGCTCGACGAAGCGGGCCGCCGCCTGCCTGACGCCCGCGCCTGGCTGGGCGGACGTGAATTCGCCCCCGGCAAGGACGGGCGGATTCTGGTCCCGTTCAGCACCGAGCCGCAGTCCGAGACCATTATCGTCCAGCAGGGCGGCTTTGCCTCCATATCGAGGTTCAACCACCTCGCCGAGAATTACGAGCTCAACGCCGGCATTTACGTGGACCGCGAATCGCTCCTCCGCCGTGAAAAGGCGCAGGTGGCGCTCCGGCCCGTCCTCCGTGTCAACGGCCAGCCCACCAGCCTCAAGTTGCTTGAGGACCCCCGCCTGGTGGTCCGCTCGACGGACCTCCAGGGCATCCCGACCGAAAAGGAATTCCCCGGCCTGGCCTTGCGCGAGGACGCAGAAACCGTCTGCGAAATCCTGGTCCCGGAGAACACCGTCAGCCTCACGGCGACCCTCAAGGCCCGGGTCCGCAACGTCAGCCAGAACAAGACACAGGACCTGGCCGGCGGCGCCACGTTCACGCTCAACGGCATCGACCGCAGCCAGGCAGTTCAGGCCCTGCACGTCACCCGCGCCAGCGCCGGCTACATCGTCGAGTTGCGCGGCAAAAACGGCGAGCCGCTTCCGGGCGAGCCTCTTGCGTGCGCCTTCAAGCACCGGCAGTTCCGCGACGAGGTCCACGCCGACCTGAAGACTGACGACCGGGGCCGCGCCTGGCTGGGTCAACTCGAGGGAATCGAGTGGTTCCGCGTGAAGGAGCCGGCCGGCGGCGAGCAGCAATGGTTCACCTCGCGCGGGGCCTGCGCCTACCCGGCCGAGTTGCACGGCCGCCTCGGCGAAACGTTGCGCGTGCCGCTCATGTTCGAGGGACCCGACCCGCTCAAGGAGGTCTCGCTGCTCGAGGTGCGGAACGGCCAGTTCGTCAAGGACTGGCGCGAGGCCCTCGCCGTCGAGGGCGGCTTCCTGGAACTGCGGAACCTGCCCGCGGGCGACTACTCCCTCTGCCTCAAACCCGAGGCGCGCGAGCTCGCAGTCGCGGTGACCCAGGGTGAGGACCGGGACGGCTTCACCCTCTCGGCGCGGCGCGCCCTGGAGCGGCCCCGCCTTGCGCCCTTGCAGATTGCCGCAGTCCAACCCGAGGCGGAGGCCGTGGAAATCCGCCTCGCCAATTCCACGCCTTTCACGCGCGTCCACGTGTTCGCGACCCGCTACCTGCCGGCCTACGACGTGTTCGCCAGGTTGGGCTTCACCGGCGCGCCAGGGCTCCAGGACCAGGTTTGGCGGCCTTCCCGGACATTCTACGAATCCGGCCGCGACATCGGCGACGAGTACCGCTACATCCTCGACCGCCAGTTGGCCAGGAAGTTCCCCGGCATCATGCTCGAGCGCCCCGGCTTGCTGCTCAACCCGTGGGCGTTGCGCGACACCGAAACCCAGGCGGAGGCGCTCGCCGGCGGCGCCAGCTATGGCGGCGGCGCCGCCTCAATGCCGCAGCAGGCCGTCGCCGCCGCCGCCCAGAGCGGCGAAGCCGCCTCCAAGCCGCTCGAGGGCTATGCGTCGCTCGATTTCCTCAAACAGCCCTCGGTTGTGCTGCTGAACCTGGCGCCCGATAACCAGGGCCGCATCCGCATCCCTCGAGGCAATCTCAAGGGCAAACCTCAGTTGCGCATCCTGGCCGTGGACCCGCTGACCACTGTCCTGAAAGACGTTGCCCTCGAGGACACGCCCATCGAGACCCGCGAGCTTCGGCTCGCCGCCGGCCTGGACCCCGCGAAAAGCTACTCCGAGCAGAAACTCATCACGCCGGTGACCTCCAAAGGCGGCCTGGCCATCGCCGATGTCACGACCAGCCGCTTTGAAATCTGCGACACCCTGGCCAAGGCCTATCGCCTGCTGGCAACGCTGGGCGGCAACCCGGCCTTCGAGGAGTTCTCGTTCGTCGCCAACTGGCCGGACCTGGAGCCGTCCGAGAAACAGCGCCAATACTCCAAGTACGCCTGCCACGAACTGAGCTTCTTCCTCTACCACAAGGACCCCGACTTCTTCCGGTCCACCATCGCGCCCTACCTCAAGAACAAGAAAGATAAAACCTTCATGGACCACTGGCTGCTCGGCGACGACCTCAAGGACTACCTCGAACCCTGGCGCTTGGGCCGGCTCAACATCGTGGAGAAAATCCTGCTCGCCCAGCGCCTCCCCGGCCAGCAGGCCTCCCTCACCCGCGACGTGGGCGACCTCGCCGACCTCATCCCGCCCGACCTCGAGGACTTCAACCGCCGCTTCGACACGGCGCTGCAGACCGGCGCGGTGGAAACCGAAGGCGGCCTGCGCAACGCCATACAGGAGTTGCGCGATAAGGAGGACCAATCAAAGGCCGCCAACAGGTTCGCATTCAGCCTGAACAAACCGGCTCCGGCGGCGACCGCCGCCCCTATGGCGGCTCCGTCGGGACTTGCAGGAGGGACGGGCGGACCGGGCGCCGTCAGGTTGACGGTGAACGGGGCCCTGGCCGGCCAGGGCGAAGCGGCGGCCGAATCGGTCAAGCTCGGCGCCAGGGCCCCGGCCGAACGCTTGCTGCGGCAACGGGGCGTGCAGAACTCGGATTCCAAGGTCGCGGCGCTTAAAGAGGCGGCGGATCAGGCCTTCTTCGCCGCGGACGCCACGGGACGGGAGGCGGGCCGGCGTTTCTTCCAGAAACTCGACCACACCAAGGAGTGGGCCGAGGACAACTATTACCACCTCCCGATCGAGCAGCAGCTCGCGGACCTGGTCATCGTGAACGACTTCTGGGCCGATTACGCAAAGCACGGCGGCCAGACGCCGTTCCTGTCGAAGTCCTTCCCGCAGGCCACGCGCAACTTCACGGAGATGATGCTCGCCCTGGCCGTGCTGGACCTGCCGTTCAAGGCAGGCCGCCACGAGGAGAAGCTCGACGGCCTGCGCTACACCCTGGAGGCCGGCTCGCCGCTGATCGTCTTCCACCGCGAAATCCGGCTGGCGCCCAAGGCGGACGATGCGGGCGGGATGCTCGTGGGGCAGCATTTCTTCCGGGCCGACGACCGCTACCGCCAGGAGAACAACGAACGAATAGACAAATACGTCGCCGAGGAATTCCTGCCCCGCGTGGTCTATGGCGCGGAGGTGGTCCTGACGAACCCCAGCGGCAATCGGCAGAAGCTGGCGGTGCTGTTGCAGATCCCCATCGGCGCGCTGCCCGTGGGCAACGGCATCTACACGCGCGGGGCGTACGTGGTGCTCGAGCCCTATAGCACCCAGAGGCTCGAGTATTACTTCTACTTCCCGGGGACCGGCAAGTATCAGCACTACCCGGTGACCGTTGCGCGCAACGGCCAGGTGGTCGCCGGCGCCGCCCCTTTTGCGTTCAACGTGGTCGAGCGCCTGAGCCGCATCGACAAGACCTCCTGGGCCTGGGTCTCCCAGAACGGCTCGCCGGAGGAGGTCCTGGCCTTCCTCGACCAGGCGAACCTCCGCCGGCTGGACCTCAATGAAATCGCATGGCGCATGAAGGACCGTGACTGGTTCAAGCAGGCCACGTCGTTGCTCCAACGGCGGCACCTCTGGCAGGAGACGTTGTGGTCCTACGGTCTGCTGCACAACGATCCGGAGACGATTCGCCCCTTCCTGCGCCACTCCCCGTTCGCGGACCGCTGCGGCCTCTACCTTGTGTCGCCGCTGCTGGCCCTCGATCCGGTCGAGCGGCTGGCCTACCAGTACTTGGAATACGCCCCGCTGGTCAACCCTCGCGCCCACCAGCTCGGCGCCCGGCCCAAAATCCTCAACAACCGGTTCCGCGAGCAGTACCAACGCTTCATGAAGGTGCTCAGCTACAAACCCGCCCTCAACGACGCCGACAAACTGGCCGTGGCCTGCTACATGAACCTGCAGGATCGCATCCAGGAGGCGCTCGATTGGTTCGGCCGCCTCGACCGCAAGGCGGTGCCGGAGCAATTGCAGTGCGACTACCTCGAGGCCTGCCTCGCCCTCTGCCGCGGAGACGTCGAAGGCGCGCGGAAACTGGCCAAAGCGCGCGCCGACGAGGGCGTGGGCCGCTGGCGGAACCTCTTTGCCCAAATGCTGGGCCAACTCGACGAACTGGCCGGCGGCCCGGCCGGGGCGGCGGACAAGGAAAACCGCGACCAGACACAAGGGGCCTTGGCGGCGACTGAGCCGGCCCTGGAACTGCAAGTCGAGGCCGGCCAAATCCGGCTCGACTATCGCAATCTCAAAGGCTGCACGCTCAACTTCTACCCGATGGACATCGAGCTCTTGTTCTCGCGCAGCCCGTTCCTGCAGGATGGGGCGGCGCAGTTCTCGTTCATCCGGCCCGTGTTGAGCCAATCCGTGGAACTGCCGGCAGGCAAGGAAATGCTCGCGGTCGACCTCCCCAAGGAGTTCCGCGCCAGGAACGTCATGGTCGAGGCCCTGGCCGCCGGCATCCGCAAGACCCAGGCCTACTATGCCAATACGCTCAAGGTCCAGTTGATCGAAGCCTACGGGCAACTGGCAGTGACCCACGCCGAGTCCCGAAAACCTGTGCCGGGCGCATACGTCAAAGTCTATATGAGGACCAGGGCGGGCGAGGTGAGATTCTTCAAGGACGGCTACACCGACTTGCGCGGACGCTTCGACTACGCCTCCCTCAACACCAACGAACTCGACAACGCCGAGCGCCTGGCAGTCCTGATTCTCAGCCCCGACCTGGGCGCCGTCGTGCGCGAGGCCGCGCCGCCCAAACGGTGACTGGAAAGGCAGCCGTGCGGCTTCAGCCCGCGGGTGGCGCTTTTCGCCTTATGTCCGAGCGCCAACGGCGCACCCTATCCCAATCAGGACGTCGCAGGGATAGCCCTTGCCGTCTGTACAAAGGATTGCTCGTTCCCCAGCGTCGTATCCTCAGATAGATTCAAGCCGCATCGTGGATACGGATGAAGACAAAACCTGGGTGTCGCAAAGCCAAAATGGCGATGATGCGGCTTATGAATCGCTGATACGCAAGCATCAACAGATGATTCATTCGCTCACGTTTCGCATGACCGGTTCGATGGCCGACGCCAAGGATTTGGCGCAGGAAACCTTTGTCCGCGCTTACCGGCAACTGGACTCCTATCAAGGCGCTTCGAGGTTCTCTTCGTGGCTCTATCGCATCGCCGTCAATGCCGACCACCTACCCATTGGGAACAAGATCAGCAAGCTGCGGAGAGAGCGCCCCATCTCCGCAGCCCAGGTCGAGAATCCGCTCGGTTCCTTGCAGATCGAGTTCGGCAATGAGCTTCGTCCCCCATTCCTTCTGGCGGGCAGAGGCTTTCTGGTACTCCTTGCCATCGAATTCGTGTGTCATGTCCTGAGTCGTCTGGTTAACCCTCAGCCGTCCGGTTCCTATATCCGCAGCCGACAACTTCCCGTCCCATTGTGCGTAAGTTGCTCATTATCAACGACGCCTGTCCGAATAATACGACGGCTGGTTCGTATATTGCAAGTCCGCAATGCTCGCTCTTTGTGAAGGGTGAATTCACTTCGGTTCCTCGATTGCAAAGTCTTCCTGCGCCTTGTCTCGTTGCCCTAAGGCCTCATAACACTGCCCTCGGTGTAGATGAACCCCTTCGGTATTGGGGTCCAGCCGCAGTGCCTGGTTGTAATCAGCTACCGCTTTGGCATAGTCCTTTTTATACCACTGGTAAGCACGTCCGCGATAGTAGTATTCAAGCGCCAACTGGTGGTCTTTGTTTCCGACTAGAGAGAAATCAGTATTGCCCTCGATCAGTGCGGTGTAATCGGCGATGGCATCGTCAAACTGACGTAGTTGTTCATAACAAGCCGCCCGGTTGTGCGCGGCAGAACAATCATTTGGCTTAGCCTTCAACACGCGGCTGCAATCAACCACAGCCTTTCCGTAGCCTTCGGAAAGAGAGGCTCGAACGAACAACGCGTAGCGGCAATGTGGGTCCATCTCGATGGCTTTGTTGAGGTCGTCGAGTTCGGCCTCATATTCATGCTCCATCCCATGTTTCATTGCATGCTGGTAATATTCCTCTGCCAAATTAAGTGTGAGTCGTTCGTTATCGTCGCGGAGGACGGCTAGCTTGCTCGCAAAGTCGTCACGTTCACGTTGCAATTGCTGGATTTGCTCAGTCAACGGCGCTTGTTGTTGCTCAAGTCTCTGGACTTCGGCACGGGCGTTTGCCGCTTGGCGAGCTTCGTAGATTCCCGTGCCGACAATGGCAGCGAACGCGGCGGTAATAACAGTCTTCTGTAGTGTGCTCATGGCGATGGCCTTGGTGGCGGCAATAACTGCCCTGGTGATGATGGCGGTTCCAGAAAGTGTGGCGGCGATTATGGCGGCAGCGAGTCATGCGGGAGCGGCTTGGATCGAATTCGCCGCAACGGCTCCGGCAATGGCCGTTGCGGAAAGGGTAACACCCCTCTTTGTGAAGAACTCCCGCAGTGTTTCTACCCCGCAGGTTGAAACCGACGCGCTGCCGGCGCATTCGGTGGAGCAAAAGTTAGGCCCTTTACTTCGTGGGTGCAGTCGTTGCATTAGGAGGAGATGTCTTGCTGTCCGTGGCTGAAAGAAGGTGCGTGTCGAGCCAATTCTTAAGTGCGTCGAGTTTACCCTTGTCCCACTCAAGACGCCCCGAGAAATCGTTTGTGGATTTCAGAGGGATGAACTTGTCGTCTGCGCGGAAGTAGATCGCAGCGTTATTGACACTCTCCCCGTTAAGCTGGTAGTAGAACTCAACGTAGCCGATGTCACCGATCGCATGCAGGTCCGTGTGGCTCTTGTCGCTGATTGGGTTGCCGGTGTGCAGGCCACTGACCATCATGCCCTGGGAGGCGAAGATGGGCAGAACGAGGTCGGCGGGGTGTTGGTCAAGTTCCGGGCCGGAACGCTTGCCGTAATATTCCCACCAGTTTGTAGCGGTGGCGAGCTTCGGCCCGAACGTTTTCGCAACGTCGTCAAGCTTGAGTGGGAAAAGGCGTGCCTTGATAATGGCGCGAAACTCGTCCAAGAGGGGCTTCAATTCAGGGCGGTCCTGAACTCCCGTACGCGCTTCGGGCCCGTCTTGTGGGGCGGCGAGATTGAAATGTATTACGGCGAAGCTCGCGCTACAGAGCGCAAAGAGCAGAGTGGCAATCGCAATGGTTCGCTTCATGTTAGTATCTCGGGGTCTTGGAATTAAAGCTACCGTCGCACATCCCCAACCTTTCGTGAAATAATCGCTCCCGTTTTGAGGGAGTGAACTTCGTAAATCTGCTCCGCTCCAATACTCGTGACAAGAACTTTGTCCTCTTCGATGCGAACGCGAACCTCGTGACGGTACTTCGAGTGCTCGATGCCAAGCGGTTGAACGTGAGCTCGCCATACAACAACATTGTTTGTGGTCCTCTCCAACTCGACGCCACTATCGGAGATCGGACCATATCGGATGTAGAGCCTTTCCGTAGCGTTCGTGTTGAGGTCAATGAACTCTCCTTTGGTGAAGATTCCGTCAACGGAGCCAAACCACTGCTTCTCGACTGAATTGGGACGAAATACTCTGACTGCATCCAATGATGGGTCAAGCTGTCCAGACACTGGTGCAAATCTCGATGCTCCATCTGGCACTAAATACAATAAAAAGCGGTTTGTGTCGCCCGTCTTCAAATCAAGAAAAGATGGGCCGTTTGGCGGGCGAAAATGCGGCGGATCAAAGCGATAATAATGCAGGACGACTGTGCGCACTGTACAGTCACCCTTGAGGACTTGTGAAACTGCAAAGGTCGCCTCAACTCCAACAAACTTGCAGGAAGGCCAAAGTACTGTATTGGTCTCATCCAAATCTCTCACGTCTGCCACTGTGCCGACAACAATCAACTGTGCTGCCTTTTGCATTTCGGCTTCCGTCCAGGTGTGAATACGCCGAGCAAACGCCGATACACCGGCAAGCAGCAGTAAAACGATGGGTATTGATTTTCTTTTCATAGCGTAATGTCGCCTTTCGCACTGTTATGAGTTTAGCGAAGGCAGAGTTCTCCTGAATGGGGGATTCAATTCGGCTTCTCTATCGCAAAATCTTCCTGCGCCTTGTCGGGTTGCTCTAATGCCTCGAAGCACTGACCTCGGTGCAGATGAACCCCTTCGATATTGGGATCCAACCGTAACGCTTGGTCGTAATCATCCACAGCTTTGACGTAATCCTTTTGCAATGTAGTCATGGCAATATCTTTCGTGGCGCCAATAACTGCCGAAATGTTCTGTCAATCAGGGTGTGGCAACGCGATAGAAACGCGTCGGGTGGTTTTTTGCGTCGGGGTCACGGAAGACCCCAATCCCGGTTGCGCTCGCCCGGTTGGTGGTGAAGCTGTTCCAATCGGAGGCGTCCAGCGAGTCCTTGCCCTGAAGGATGTAAGCCTTGTTCGGGTTGCCGGTGAATTGAATGACGGCAACCCCGCCGTGGTAGTTCAGCGAGCTGATCCAAATCGTCTCCGGCGCCACCGAGGCTCCTCCCGCCGCCGCGCCGGCATCGGTCTCCGCCTCGGCCGCTTGCGCCAGAGGTTGCACCGGGAACCTTACCGCGTTCAGCGTTTCGAGGCTCACGAACGGGCCCTTGAACGCCGCGTCCAGCGAACCGTCCGGATTCAACCGCGCCAAGTGCTGGCACTTGACGCCGTTGACGCTGGTGAAAAAACCGCAGATGACAATCCGCCCGTCGGGCTGGACCACAAAATCCATCACTCGGTCCTCCCACGACCCGCCGGTCTCGCACCGGAAGCTCCGATCCATCTGCCCGTCTTCGTGCAAACGCACCAGGCCGGGAAAAGCCTCGCCGTTCATTTCGCCCACGATGCCGGCCACGAGCAGCTTCCCGTCCGGTTGCCGCTTGACGGTCAGGCAGCTCCGGATATCGCCGGCATAAGCGTTGGTGAAGCTCAAATCCGGCCGCCAACCCTTGTCGAAGCGCATCAACCCACCGTACCCGGTCATGCTGCCATCGATCACCTCGCGGCGTATCGCCAGGACGGTGCCTCCGTCCGGCAACGGCGCCGCGTACCGGCAAAGCTTCATCGGCACCTCGTCAAAAAGCTCCGCCAGCACGGGCGCGGCGTCGGCCGCTGAGGGGCGTTCATCAAAGGCGTCGAACGGGATGTCGGCCGCCGGGTGTTCCGTGCCCGGGGCGAAGTGCAGTTCGTGACGCTTAGCGGGAGTCGTGCGGCCCCACTCGATCGGTTTGCGCGTCCAAAAACCGAGGGGGCCGAGCGCGAGAATCAAACCCGATGGGCGCGAGAACAGGCGCGCGCGCCCGTCGTCTTTTGCCGGCCGAATCCATTCGCCGGAGGGAGAGAGCCGGTAGGCGGTCAAGGGATAGGGCGCCATTGGCCCTTCGAACGCCACGCTCATCACCGCCACCGAGCCGTCGCTGAGCGCGGCCGCCGGGTAAGTGCCGCCGGGCATGTAAGTCCGCACCGGCAGGTTGGTCGTGCCTTGCCATGGGGCAAACGACTCGTCCACGCGGCCATCGGGAAGCAACCTCGCGTAACCGGGCCGTGGTTTGCCGTCCACGGAGTCGAATAGTCCGGACATGAGAACTCGGCCATCCGGTTGGATCACCAGGTGGGCCCGGTGAGCATCCGAGCCGGGAAGCTCCACGTGGCAGCAGAAACTGCGGTCCAAAGACCCGTCCGGATTTAACCGGAGCGCACCCCTTTGGAACTGCCCGAGTTTGCCTGATTGCGGATCAATATAGGAGCCGCACAGACTCGCCGCGACCACGATCTTCCCGTCCGGCTGCACCAACAATGCTCCCGGAGGGGAATCGAGCGACATGAGGGCGCCCTCCGTGAGCGGTTCGCGCGGTTCGGCCACCGGGTCTTCGGCCGGGACAGCGCCTGCCGTAACAGTTCCCTGCGTTGCGCCGGAGTCCCTCGTTGTCAACGGCGCGCCCGCGTCGCCATGCCAAAGCGTGGCAGCCAGCGACCCGCCCACGACCACTGCGGCCACACCGACACCCGCGGCGAACTTGAGTTTCAACCAGGTCATTACGCTCAAAGTTCCCTCGACCAAGGCCGCCACGGACGACGCCGCGGTCGCTCCCTTGGCCGCCGTCGTGGAGACCGTCGCCGCCAGTCCCGCCGGCGCGGCTTGCACTGAATTCGCCGAGACCGCTCCGGCGATGAGCGTGGCCGACAGCGCCACACCGCGTTTCATGAAGTATTTCCGCAGCTTTTCCAGCGCTCGGCTCACGCGCTTGTGCGCCGCCGCTTCGCGCAGCTTCAGTGTCTCGGCGACTCCTTGCGCGGTTTTGTTTTCAAAGAACCGCAGCACGATGACGTTGCGGTCGGTCTCGCCCAATTGCCCCATGGCTTCATCCAGCAACGGCGCCATTTGTTCCCAAGCTGCCGAGTTCGGTTCAGTAAGACTTGATCGCATATAAGCCTCCTGCTCGCGGCGTTGGCGGCGGATTTCGCCCTTCACAAAGTTGGCCGCCGTCAGCCGCGCGGTTTGGTAAAGCCAGCCGGACAATGCCGTGCCGCGCCGCAGACTGCCGGCTTTGCGCGCCAGAATAATGAAGACGGCCTGAGTGATTTCCTGGGCGTGATGCGCATTCCTGGTGAAGCGTAGCGCGGCGGAATAAACGAGGTTCACATGCCGCGCAACGAGGCTGGCAAACGCCGCCTCGGATTCGGTGCAGGCGTATTGCGCGAGCAAATCATGGTCGTTCGGCTCGGTCATCTACAAGTAATATGTCCACGCACCGCAAAACTGGACAAACTATTTCACATTTCCACCCTCGTCAAAGAACAGAGGATTCAGGATTCTCTTTTCCAGCCCACAGTGGCAAGGCCTCTCGCTGCTCGTGTCGGCGGTGTCCGTCCATTTCGGTGAGATTTGCGGCGGCCTGGGAGCGGAGAGGGCACTCGAGGGAATGGGGCTGAGGCTGCTTGAGCGCAAGCGCCGGTTGCGGGCCGACCTGATCGAGGGCGGGAGGGCGGTGGTCTTTGACGGAGTTGGCTGGACGGGGCCGAAGGTCAGCTCATTTTTGGGGAGCGCCGCGGAGCGGACACCAATTTGGATTTGCACGTGGTCCGAGCATCCGTGGGGTATTGGCCATATCTGGCCAAGCTCCTCTATCACAAAAACCCGGGCGTCCGCAAACGCGCGGCCAAAGCAATTCCGCAGACCCCTCGCCTGCAAGCCGCCGATATCCATGACAAATCCGATGAGGAACTCATCGCCTTCGTCCGAAAATGGTGGGAAACAGACGGCATGAAGGTCCAGTGGCAAGAATAAAGAACCGTCTTCGTCTCGGCCTTTGTCGGAACCTTCGTCGGGAAAATGCATCTTGCCTTGAGGAGCAGGTTGGATTGCCATAGTACCAGCGGCCAGTGCATTTTCACCTCCCACAGTCCCTGCTTCATCAACCTCTGCGGGATGGACGCCACGGGCTGAGCGGGTTATCTTATGCCTGATATGAATCCCGGTTGAAAATGGACCGCCAGGCGCAAATAGACCTGGAAACGCTGCGCGCGGTCGTTCCGGCCCTGGAACGACTCGAGGGCGAATGGAACGACTCGAGGGTTTCGGTGGCGGCGCGCCGCCGGGGCTACTTCACCCCGGACGAGGAAGACCGGGTGCGGCAGATTCTCCTGGCCTATCGCAATTATCGATTCGCCTTGTACGAGATAATCTATCGCGGCTACGAGTACCCGCGAATCCAGGCGCCGGAGCGCCAGCTCATCGTCTTCCTGCTCGCGTTCGCGGCGGCGCTGACGATTTATGCCAAATCTCTCAAGCTGATCCTGGCCTACGAACGGGAGCCGCTGGTGCGAAAAAAGCTGAACGAGCCCGACACGACATTCGAGCTGGAGCCGGGCTTTTTCGAGGAGGTGCTCCGCGGCTATAGCTCGCCGGCGAATTACCGCGGCCTGGCCAAAGCCGCCTGGTTCTGGCGCCGCAACCGCCGGGGCGCGCAGAGACTCGCTGCGGCCTCGCCGGACGATTGGAAGTGGCTGCTCGAACTGATCCGGCGCCAGCGCGGCATTGTGCGCCAGCGGCTGTTGCACGTTCTGCTCTGCCGCTTGCGTTATGACTGGCGGGCCTTTGGCCGCACGGTGCTCCAGCCCGTCCGCAACACCCGCTACAACATCCGGTCCCAGATCGCCGGGGCCTGTTCGAACCTGCGAACCACTCTTCACTACGACCCGGCCCTCAAACCGGAGGTCCTGGCCCGGCTGCATCCCCGCCTGCGCCCGGGCGATGTGCTGATGATCCGCGCCGAGAAGAAACTCACTTCCGCCATCCTGCCCGGTTTCTGGGCGCACGCGGCCCTGTTCATCGATGGGGCCGCCGGGCTGGAGTCCTTGGGCATCGGCGCTCAGCCCCTGGTTGCCAGGCACAGAGACTGCCTCTTGAAACAGGACGCGGGCCGTGGATGCGTCATCGAGGCGATCAGCCCTCGAGTGCAAGTGAACTCGCTCGAGACCGCCTTGGTTGCCGATCACCTGGCCGTGCTCCGGCCAAGGCTCGGCGCCGAGGAACTCAGGGCGGGCGTCGCTGCGGCCTTCCAACACATTGACAAACCCTACGATTACGAATTCGACTTCAACATCAGCACCCGCATCGTTTGCACTGAACTGATCTACCGCTGTTTCCACAAGCGCGGCCCAATCGAGTTCACGCTGGTCAAGCGGCTAGGCCGCTTTACCCTCAGTGGCGACGACATCATGGACCAATGGCTCGACTCTTTGAATTGCCCGGGGCGGCCTGGCACGGGCGGCTTCGACCTGGTGACGCTGGTCCTGAGGCTGGACCATGGCCGGGCGGAGTTCTTTGAAGGGCCGCCGGCCCTGGCCGCCCTTCAACGGATTCGGCAGGGCTGGAGGCCCGCCAGCCAACCGGCCCTGTGCTTGGAGGAGCCGCGCCAGGTTGAGGCATGAGCGGCCAATACGATCTATGGCACCGGTTCGTGTATCGCTTCATTTTGGGCGTCTATTTCGCCCGGGTGACCGTGGCCCACCGCAACCGGCTGCCGACGCGCGGCCCGGCGCTCTACCTGGCCCTGCATCGGAACGGGGCCGTCGATGGCTTTGTTTATCATCGCGCCCTGGGCGGGCCGGCCTTCATGATTTCGACCCAGCTCCGAAAGAACTGGTTCGCCCGGCTTTTTTTTGCCGGCATCGCCGTCGCCCGCATGAAGGACGGGGGCGAGCGCGGCGGGAACGAGGCCGCCCTGAAGCAGTGCCTGGAAGGCCTCCGCGCCGGCGGACAGCTTTGCGTGTTTCCGGAAGGCACCAGTTCGTTGGGCCCGCGGCACCTGCCATTCAAGAGCGGGGCGGCGTGGCTCATCATGGATTACCTGGGGACCCACGGCCCTCCCCTGCAGGTCGTGCCGGTGGGGATTCACTATGAATGCCCCTGGGCCTTCCGGGCCAAGGTCGAGGTCGCGGTGGGCAAGCCAATCGCCTTGGGCCTGCCGGAGGGACTCAGCGCTGGAGAGAAACTCAAGACGCTCAAACTGCGCATCCAGGCCGGCCTCGAGGAGGTGGGGCTCAATGTGCCTTCGGCGGCCGACCAGGCGAGAATTGAGCGCCTGGCCTACGCGGCAACCTTGGCTACACCCAGGTCCTATTTCGATTCGCTCAAGGCATTGGAACGAGGCATTCCCGAGCCCCTGAGAACTGCCGAAGAAAACCTCGCTCCGAAGTTGAGCGAGGCGAAGTTGCTGTTTCATCAAGGCGTCCCGTTGTTCCCCCTGGGTCCGGTTGGCCTCTATGCCCTGGCCTTGGCGCTGCTGGCGCCCGTGGTGCTTGGGGCCATCGCCTTGAATCTGCCGCCGCTCCTGGCGGGCTGGGCCGCCGGACAAAAACTCCCCGACGCCCGGAATGTTGTCTCCCTGTGGAGGATACTGGCCGGGGTGCCGGCCTTATGGATTTGGATGGCGAGCGTTGCCGTCGTCTGTTTGCTTCTTGGCCGGCCACTGTGGCTTCTCGGTTACGCCGGTCTCACCTGGGCTGGTCTGCATCTCTATTACCGCGTCAAGAAACTGGCCGTGGCGGTCCACAATGGAGCGCGTTACCCGGCGCTCAAGCCCGCCATGCTGGAATTCCGCGAAACCCTGCTCCGCAACTTGCCCGCCGAGAACGCGAATTCAGGCGCGCATTGAACATGGATATGGAGACTGCCAAGGCCCTGGCCGCCGAATCAGCCCGCATCCCGCCCCGCTGGCCGAGGGCGCCGCTTGGCCTGCTGCCGCACGAGATATTCTTCGGCTTGTTTTTGCTCGTCACTTGGGTGCGGTTGATTTTTGCCGAGGGACTCTTCGGCGGGGACGCCCTGCTCTACCTCGGCCTGGCGGCGGCCAATGTCGGGGCGGGCTGGCTTTGCCGGCGCCAAGGCGCTCCCGGACGCCGCCGGCTCGGACTCGCGTTCTATCCCATCGCGATGAACCTCCTCTATGCGAACATGCGATTGGCAGTGCCCAGGATTCATCCGCAACCCATGGACGCATGGCTTCAGCGCATCGACGCTCGCCTCGTCGGCGCCAACTTGAGCCTCCGCCTCGAGCCGTGGGTCCGCCCGGTCTTCACGGAGTTCTTCAGCTTGTGCTATTTGCTTTTCTTCATCTACGTCCTCTTCAGCCTGGTCTATTATTTCCTGGGCGATCTGGTTTTGCTGGAGAAATTCATCCTGGGTCTGTTCACCATCTACGGCATCGGCTTTCTGGGCTATTCCCTGGTTCCGGCGGCCGGGCCCTGCCACGCCATGGCCGGCCAGTTCAGCGTCCCGTTGCATGGCTGGTGGTTCACGCGCTTGAACGCGGCCGTCGTGAGCCGCGGCAGCAACGGCGTCGATGTCTTCCCCAGCCTGCATTGCGCTATCTCCTGTTTCCTCCTGTTCTTCGATCGCCGGCACCGTCCGTGGCGATTCAGACTCTACCTGGCGCCGTGCGTGGGTCTGTGGGGGTCCACCATTTATCTGCGCTACCATTATGCTGTCGACCTGGTGTGCGGATTTGCCTTGGCCGGCCTCGCACTCTGGCTCTCAAAGGGACGCCCGCCTCCCCGGCCAACTCAAACCAATCGGGACCTATGAAATACACCTGTTCCTTCCAAGAGCCGGCGGCAACGCGGCTCGAACTGAGCGGCGGCAAGGGGGCCAACCTCGCCATCCTCACTCGACGTGGTTTCCCGGTGCCTCCGGGCTTCATCCTCGGCGCCCAGGCCTACCGCGACTTCATCGGAGGAAGCCGGGAACTGGCGCGTCAGGTCGGGCAATTCCACTTCGAGGAGCCTGCGCGCCTGCGCGCCGAGAGCGAAGCCCTGCGCCACGACCTGGACTGCCTTGAACTCCCGCCGGGAGTGTCGCAGGAGGTCCGGGAACGCCTGGCGGCCTGGCCCACGGTCCGGGCCTTCTCGATCCGCTCTTCCTCGACGATGGAGGACCTCGCCGGCGCTGCCTTCGCCGGCCAGCACGATACCTATCTTAATTGTGCGGGCGCGGACCACATCCTCGACCGAATCAAGGCCTGCTTCCTTTCGCTCTGGTCGGATCGGGCCATCGCTTACCGCCATCAACAGGGATTCGATCATGCCCTCGCCGCAATGGCGGTGGTCGTGCAAGAGATGATCCTCTGTGATGTCGCCGGTGTCGCCTTCAGCATCAACCCGATCAGCGGAGACCTCAGCGAGATCATCGTGGACGCAAATTTCGGCCTGGGCGAATCGGTGGTGAGCGGGGAGACCGAGGTGGACCATTTTGAGATCGACAAAAGCAGCGGCACGGTGCGCTCGGCGGCGATTGCCCGGAAGACGCGCAAGGTCATCGGCGTCGCCGGCGGCGCCCGCGAGGCGCCCCTGGGCCCGGAGGAAGGCAAGCTCCCCTGCCTGGATGCGCGGCAGCTTTCCGCGCTGGCCGCGCTGTTGGTTCGCGTCGAGACCAGCTATCGCTTTCCGCAGGACATCGAATGGGGCTTCGCCAACGGACGGCTCTTCCTGTTCCAGTCCCGGCCCATCACCGCCATTCCGCCGCGGTGGACCCGTGATGAATCGGCCGAACGGTTCCCGAATGTCATCACGCCGCTGACCTGGGACTTTGTGGAGAGCGGCTTCCATCGTTCGCTCAACCACTCATTCCGGCTGATGGGTTTTCCGCCGTTCAGCGGCAAGTGGTTCGCAATGCGCGGCCATTACATCTACGGCAACCAGAACGCGGTCGAACTTTACGGCCGCAGGGCTCCCTTTATTGCGCGCAACCTCGAGGAACTGTGCGCCGCGGTGCCGGACCTGCGCGAAGAGTACCGGTGGGTCCAGGAATTGCCGGTCCTTTGGGCCCGTGACCTCGACCACTACCTGATTGGCATTGGCCGCTGCCTGGCCGAGCCGTTGGAGACCAAGGACCTTCGCCAGGTCTGGCAATTCGTGCTCGAGGTCAACGAGCACGGCGCCAACTACTTCCTGCCCAACATCGCCATCTCCATCACGCACAGCACCCTCTATCGCTTGCTGCATCACCTGCTCAAGCTCTGCGTCGGGCCGGAGGCGGCCGATTCACTCTTTGATCGCCTCATGGCGTATTGCGAAACCAAGACCGGGATGATCAACCGGGAGCTGTTTGAACTGGCGCGGATCGTCCGCTCCCAACCGCTCCTGGAGGCCCTGTTGCGGGAGCGCCCCTCACTCGAGATCGTGGACCAAAGACTGCTGGACTCTTTCCCTGACTTCGCGGCCCGCTTTCAGAGGTTCCTGCGCGACCACGGCCACCGCGAGGTTGATTTTGACGCCTACTGGCCAACCTGGCTCGAGTTGCCGTGGGTGGTGCTGGATAACGTCCGGCTCATCCTGCAGACGCCCATGGACCGCCTCCCGGGCGACCGGGAAAGGGACTTGAAAATCCGCCTGCAACAGGCCGAGGTCGAATTGTTCCAGAAGCTTCCCGCTCACCTCCACTTTTTCCTGGCCGAAATCCTGCGCTTGGCCCGGGTCTATACGAGCCTCGACGACCTGGAACATTACCAGACCACACGGCTGACCCTGGTGCTCCGCCGGGGCCTGCGCGAATTGGGCCTGCGCCTGGTCAAACGAGGCGCGCTCAGCGAGCCTATGGACGTCTTTTTCGCGCACATCGAACAAATCCAGCGGGCGGTGGACGCAGACAGCGCCCAGGGCTGGAAGGAGCTTGCCGGGCGGATTTCCAGCCAGAAGGAGGATTACCTGCGGGATAAGGCGCGCAAGCCGGACTGGATTCTGGGCGCGGACACCGCGCCCACCGAGGCAGAGGGCTTTCTGTCCGGACTGGCGGGCAGCCCCGGGGTCGCCGAAGGCCCGGTCTTCCTCGTCTTGGGACCGGAAGACTTTGCGAAATTCCCCAAAGGCGCGGTCCTGGTCGCCCGGACCACGAACCCCACGTGGACGCCGCTCTTTTACAGCGCCGTGGCGGTGGTCACCGAAAGCGGCGGCCCGCTCTCGCACGGGGCGGTGACAGCGCGGGAAATGCGCCTTCCGGCCGTGATGTCGGTCAAAGAGTCCTTGACCCGTCTGCAAAACGGCCAACGCGTTCGCGTCGAGGGCGAGCGCGGCAGGGTTACGCTGCTCTAACCGATATACTCTCGCATCATCCGCAGATAACGCTGGCAGGTTTCCTTCATGTCGCGGTCCCCGGGATGCGAGTCCTGCTCCAGCGAGGCGAACCCGCCGAAGCCGGTCTGTTTCAGAGCCGCCACAATCGCCTGGAAATCCATCACTCCGTCTCCGATCGGGGGGAACGACCGCATCAGGCCGTCAATATCTCGCATATGAAGATTCAAAAGGTGGCCGCGGACTTTGTGGACGGCAACCGGAGGATACTCGCGGCCAAGCAACGCCCAACCGGCGTCGAGATTGATCCCCAGGTCGGGGTCGCGAATCGAGTCCCAAAGCCTCAGGAACGACCCGGTGTCGGGCAGGAGGGTGTGGTTGTGGTTCTCGATGGAGAATTTCAGGCCGTGCGCCTTGGCGCGGGCCAAACAGGCCCTGGTCGTCTCCACGTAGCCGCTCCATATCCGCGCCCAATCGAATCCCTCGGCAATATCGATGTGGAACTTCTGGCCTGGCGCGGGATTCGGGATATCGTAATAGCGAGGCAGATAACCGCCGGGGCCCTTGAGCTCGCGCGCCCAGGGCGCCACGATGTTCACCAGGGGCGACCCCAGCTTGGCGGCTATACGGCAACCGGCCTCAAAATGGTCCAAGGCCCGCTCGCGCTCATCGCGCTCCGTGCTGGACAAGCCCTCGACCACCGGCTGGAACACGGCAAACTGCGACACCTGCAGCTTCCTTCGGGCCAGTTTGGACTTGAGGCTGCCAATCCGGCCATCCGTCCAGAAGGTCTTGATATCGTTGCTCGCCGTGAGGATCAACTCGATCCCGTCAAAGCCCATCCCACCGATGAGGTCGATGGCCGGTTCCGGGTCGGCGGCAGGACCCAGCCCGTGAAAGCACCAGCTCAGGCACCCGACCCTGATCTTGGCTTTGGCGGCAGGCTGCAACTCCGCCGCCGCCCCGCCGGCGGAACCCAGGAATGAAACTGCCGCCAGGCCGCCTACCGAGGATAGAAACTCCCGGCGCCGAATGGGTGAGGAACGGTGCTGTGTCATGACCGGACCATAGCCGCCGCCGCCCCGAAGTCAAAAGGAAACCAGGCAGCGGCTTCGCCGGATTAGTCGAGAGGCCGAAAATGCGAGCCTGCACGCCCCAATGTCCTCGCGTCCGGCTGCTACGAGCCGCTGCCTGCCCCGGGGGCTTGCGCGGCTGCTGGCGCAGGGCCTGGTGCTGGCGCCGCCGCCGCGCCGCGCACGAGCGAGCTCGCGGGGCGCGGGACCCGACGGCCCAGCGCCGCTGAAACGCCACCCGGTCCCACAGGCAGGTCCGACCGGCTATAGCACCGGCGTTAGACGCGAGCCGGTCCTCAGTTGAGCCTGAGCGCCGAGCGCTTGGCACGCGGCAGGGCGGCGGCGGCGCGGAGCGCGGCGCTCTGCCTGTCGAGGACGCCCGCTATGGCCCTGAGCGTGGCGGGGCTGTGGCTGCGTATGATGCGGCGCACGTCGTCCCCCCAGGGCCTGGGCTTCCACTTAGAAGTCGGTGCCGGCAGCATCAGCCTCCCCCCAGTTTACGCGAGCCATCGCCACCCCGTGGCTCAAGTATGCCCCAACAGAGACTTCGACCTCGACGCGGTCGCCCACCGACGGGACGCCCTGGCGCGTTGGACTGTCCGTCCAGCGGTCCGCCTGGACCACCCTGTCCGGGGTCTGGACGAACAGGCTGATGCAATACCTCAGGCCGCCGTCCGATTTTCTCACTTCCCTCCTCCGCCGTGCCTGCAGCACGCCTCGCAGGAAGAGGCCGTCCTTTTCTGTCTTTGCCACTTTGGCTCCTTTCGTTTGGCTGGTTGTCTCTCGCGCGGTGGGACTCGGCCCACCGCGAAATCTTCTCGAGGCCGCCCTTTCCGAGGCCTGGCAGGCCCCCGAGCAGGCCGCGCCTGTAGAGCCTGGCGAGCTCGTCTGCGCGGGTCACGTGCGGCGGGAGGCAGGCGGCCTGGGCGCGGCTCAGCCCGACCTCGGCCAGAAGCCCCGGCACGAACCGCTGCTCCGCGCCGAAAGAATACTTCGACTCGTCGTATGGCTCCCCGAGCCTGTGGACGTGCCAGAGCGAGGTAGCGAGGCGGCGAGCGATTGCCGAGGTGGCCTTGCGATAGACTCCCTTCTTGTGCCGACCGGCAATCGAGAGCCCCCAGGCTCCGTGTGCCGATAGAGGTTGCCTCATCAGACCGCTCGCCGCGAAAAGTAAAGCCTTGTGCAGCCTTGAGCTGCCCTTGCGCCTCACGTGGTCGGTGACCTTGCCGGCGCTCACCTTCACGCTCGGGTCGCAGCCGCAGAAGGCCGCCACCTGGTCAGCGCACGCGAAGCGCCCTGGGTCCAGAACCTCCGAGAGCCACGTGAGCGCCGTCGTGATGCCGACGCCGGGCACGGTCATGAGCAGGCGCAGGAGCTCCCCGCCCCTCAGGCGGCCCTTGCCCGCCGGCCAGGCGCGCTTGGCGACGAAGTCCTGCGCCTGGCGGCGGGCCGCGGCCTCCCTGGCGGTTGCCGCATCGAGGTCGGCAGCCAACTCCGCGATTACCGGCCTCACCGGCGCCGGAAGGCCCAGGGGGCTGACCTGGGGGCACGGCGGGACGTCGCCCGCGACGAGCGAGTCAACCAGCGCCCTGCCGACCGAGGACCTGATGGCGTTCTTGGCCGCGATGACGTGGCCGAAGCGGAGGATGATGTTGTTGATGCGGTTCGAGGCCCTAGTGGCCGCCCTCATGGCCTCGGCACGGCAGGCCCACAGCACGCGCAGCTGGAGGCCTGCCTCGCTCGCAAGGAAGCTCTCAGGCCACATGCCCGTTATTGAGTGGTGGGCGAGAAGCCTCGCGTCGAGGACGTCGGTCTTCCTCCTTGTTGGTCCTGCGAGAAGTGGGTTGACCACGCTCGGCTTCCCGCCCCACGACCTGAGAACCGGCATGTGGTAGCAGCCGGTGGACTCGATGCAGTAGCGCAGAGGCTCTGCGGCCCTACTACCGCCGATTGCGGCCACGGCCCAGCTGCGGGCCGCGGTCAGACTTGGCCAATCCACCGGGAAAGATTTTTCGAGGCGCTCGACGCGGCCCTTGCGCTGGACGAGCACGCAGACGGCGACGAACTTGGAGTGGCAGTCTATGCCGACCCCGTAGGGCTCGAGCACCTGGTGCTCGACGAAATCGGACTCGCGGCGCGCCAGACCGTCGCGCTCCTCGGCTCGGCCTGTGGCGGCGGCGCTCATACGGCGGCGCTCTCGTAGGAGTCCCACGCGAGGACCTCCGCGTTGGTGGGGTCGCCCATGATGCCGCGCCGGTGCGCGACGGGCGCCGCGACGAGGCTGGGGCTTCCACCCCAGGCCGCGCAGATCTCGGCCACGTGCGGCCCGGCCGCGTCAATGGTATAGCGGAGCGGGGCGGGACCGACGGCGCGCATCTTTTCGCGGACCCAGAGGCAGGAGCCCGCGAAGCACATCCGGTTCGCCGGGAAGCGGCCGTGCCACGTCCTGAGGCCGCCAGCGCGCCGCATCAGTACGCAAACGGAGAAGAACTTGGCGTGGCAGGAGATGCCGATGCCGTAAGGCGCCTGGAGCCCGGGTGCTGGACACACCCCCCCCGGCTTTCTGGGGCAAGGCGAGGGCCTTTTCTTTGTCGGTCGTTGACATATTTCGTCCGCCGAATCGTGCGTTCTCCAAAGGTCGGTCTTCCGGTGCTGCCGGGAGTTAACAAATCTCCCCTAGGCCGTCAAAGCGAGCACGTGCAAATCGAACCGGACAAGTCGCCGCCTGGTAAAGGCGCCTCAAGGGCGCACGGAGTTAAACGCGATCTGACCCCCTTTATATGGTTGCCGCCCTCGGGGTGGAATACAAAAGTGTTGCACATTGGCCACGCTTCGTTGTCCATAAGCGACCACAGTGGTTTGTAGCCAATGCAGCCGCGTGCCGTCGAGGCGCCTGCACCCGGCACGTTCAGAGTCGCTGCCGGCTGGGCACGCTCGGTGCCAGGCCGGAGGCCGTGCGCGAGAGGGGCCGGGCGCGTCCCGCTGCGGCGGGAGCCCCGCGCCCTTGTCCCGCCTGCGCAGCGGGACCTCCCCTGCTTCCGTAGAGGGGTCGCGGCGCGTCCGGAGCGCGGCGTGCGGCCCCGCCAAGGCTGGCGCAGAAAGCACTCCCCCCCTCTCCTTCATCAGGGGAGGAGTTCAAGGCCCCGCCAATGCCAGAGGCCGGCGCTTGTTGGCTCCGGAAGAAATCTGTCTCCCACGCTGTCAGCGGCGCGCCTGGGCGACGATCTCCAGGGCGGCAATGCAGCGGTCGCGGATTTCGGCCCATTGGCCGTCCAACAGGTCCTGCCTTCTGGCAATCCAAGTGCCCCCGGCGGCAGCCACTGTTTGGAGCTTCAGATAGGATTCCAGGTTGGCCAGGTTCAGGCCGCCGGTGGGCATGAAACGGAGGCCGGTGTGCTGGAAAGGGGCCGAGAGGGCCTCAAGCATCGCCACGCCGCCCAGCGCTTCAGCCGGGAAGAACTTCAATAGCTTGCATCCCAGGGCCAAGCCCATCTCGATATCGGTGGGCGTAGCGACACCGGGGACGAACGGCAGGCCGACGTCCCGGGCGCGCTTGACGATGTCGGGATTCAAGCCGGGCGCCACGGCGAAGGCGGCGCCGCTGTCCTTGGCAGACTTGAGGTTGGCGGGCGTGAGGACTGTGCCGGCGCCAACAACCAGCCCCGGACACTCTTGCGCCAGCACGCGGATAACCTCGGCGGCGGCGGCCGTCCGGAAGGTGATCTCGACCACGGGCAGTCCGCCTTGCAGCAGGGCGTTGGCCAGCGGCAGGGCGGCCTCGACATTTTCGACGGCAAGGACGGGCACCACGCCGTAATGCACGGCTCGACCCAGAGCAGATTCGTCTATCATAGGATAGCCAGGAGGGCGGCAGCCCGCTCGTGCGCGTTATCTTCTCCTGATCCCTGTCTGGGAATCAAGCCGCGATTTTTTCTCCCCCCCAAAAGGCCCCGCGTCCCACTTGTTCTGGACTTGGATGGAGTTCAATGTGCCTCCGCGGAGGCATTGCCGCTTGGCATAAATGCTGCTTCCGAAGGGAAGGGCTTGGCAGTCACGCGCACCTTTTTGCGTTCCTGGGGCAAGGCTTGATTTTTGAACGTTTGTGTCCAATAAAACGCTGGCGAATGTCTGGTTTCTGGCTTTGCTCTTTGCGCTGCCCTCTGCTCGTGGCGCAAGTGCCGGGCCGGAGCGTGTGTCCCTGTACGGCTATATGCCGGAGGCAGTGGCGCGGCTCACTCCAGGAGGCCGTTTGCCGGCGACACGCAGTCTTTCCCTCGCCATCGGGTTGCCCTTGCGAAATCAGGCCGTGTTGGATGAGTTGCTCCGGCAAATTTACGACCCACAAAGCGCCAATTTCCATAAGTTCCTCGGACCGCCGGAATTCACGGCACGCTTCGGGCCGACGGAACAGGATTATCAGGCAGTAATAAGATTTGCGGAGGCGAACGGCCTTGCTGTGACCGGCACTCACGCCAACCGCCTGGTGCTGGACGTGGAAGGCAGCGTGTCGAGCATCGAGCAGGCCTTTCAAGTCACGCTGCGCACTTACCGGCATCCGAGGGAGGCGCGCGATTTTTTTGCGCCGGACACGGAGCCTTCGGTGCCGGCGAATCTGCCTGTGGCGGATATGTGGGGCCTGACCGATTACGGACTTCCAAGGCCGCTCTCCCACAGAATTGATCCGTCGAAAGTCACGCCGTTCAACTTCAACGGTTCAGGGCCGGGAGGAAGTTATCAGGGCGGCGATTTCCGCCACGCCTACGTTCCCGGAGCCGGCTTGACCGGGAGCGGACAGATAGCGGCGGTAGCTGAATTTGACGGCTATTACGCAAATGACATCACCAGCTATGAAAACGATTGCGGCTATAGCCATGTGCCGCTGCAAAACGTTCTATTGGACGGCGTCACCGGAACTCCCGGCTATAGTGGCGTTGCCGGGGCGGTGTCCGAAGCCTCTCTGGACATAGAACTGATCATTGCCATGGCCCCGGGATTGTCCACGCTGATCGTTTATGAAGGCAGCTCTCCTTACGATGTTTTTAACAGAATTGTCACCGACAATTCGGCCAAGCAGGTGAGTTGTTCCTGGTCTTGGTCCGTCGGGCCTGCTCATACTTGGGGCCGTCCCGGAACAAAAACCCTGGATTCGCAGTTGCAGGAGATGGCGGCGCAAGGGCAGTCGTTCTTCCAGGCCTCGGGTGATTCCGACGCTTACACTGGGAACCAGGCTTTGAGTTCCTCAAGCGGCCCGATTCCCGTGGACAGCATTTTCGTCACTAGCGTCGGCGGAACAACCTTGAACATGAACGGCGCCGGCGCGTCCTGGTCATCGGAAACCGTTTGGAATTGGGGTGACAACACCGGCTCCGGCGGCGGCGTCAGCCCGAATTACGCAATCCCTGCATGGCAAGCGCATGTGGACATGGCGGCCAACGGCGGTTCAACTGTCAATCGCAACATTCCAGACGTGGCGATGACCGCGGACGCGGTCCATGTGGTCTATAGCAACGGCGTGTCCGGCACTTTCGGCGGCACCAGTTGCGCCGCGCCACTGTGGGCGGGCTTTTGCGCCCTCGTCAACCAGCAGTCCATCGCGGTGGGCGGAACTAACATCGGGTTTTTGAACCCTGCGCTTTACGCCATCGGCGCCGGCTCCAATTACACAAAGTGCTTTCACGATATCACCACCGGCAACAACATCGGAACCAACACGCCAGGGTTCTTTAACGCTGTCACCAACTATGACCTTTGCACCGGCCTTGGCACCCCGAACGGAACGAACCTGATCGATGCCCTCGTCCCGCTTGCTTCTTCATATTCCATAGCCTGGACCAATCCGGCGCCCATCACTTACGGGACCGCCCTGAGTTCAGTTCAGTTGAACGCAACCGCCGGCGTGCCCGGCAGCTTTGCCTACAGCCCGACCAACGGCGCAGTGCTCAATACGGGCGCCAATACGCTTTCCGTTATCTTCACCCCGGCCGACACGATTGATTACAGCAGCACAGCCGACAGTGTGAGCCTGGCGGTATTGCCCGCGCCCTTGATCGTGACGGCGGCCAATGCAAGCCGGGCCTATGGTCAGGCCAACCCGGTCTTCACGGGCGCCATCGCCGGCGTGACGAACGGGGACAACATCACAGCGACCTACAGTTGCAGCGCGACCGCCGCCAGCCCTGCGGGGACCTACCCTATCATTCCCAGCCTGCTGGACCCCAGCAACCGCGAGACCAACTACACGGTGAGTCTGTTAAGCGGCACGCTTACCGTGCTCCGGACCGCACCGGCTGTCTCCTGGACCAATCCGGCGCCCATCACTTATGGGACCGCCCTGAGTTCGGTTCAGTTGAACGCAACCGCCAGCGTGCCCGGCAGCTTTGCCTACAGCCCGGCCAACGGCGCAGTGCTCAATACGGGCGCCAATACGCTCTCGGTTATCTTCACCCCGGCGGACACGACTGATTACAGCAGCGCAATCGGCAGCGTAAGCCTGGCGGTATTGCCCGCGCCCTTGATCGTGACGGCGGCCAATGCAAGCCGGG
>Ga0181524_10001026_pt1 | contig 33292 bp, 32 predicted proteins | sample PEATcosm2014_Bin_34_FD_119761 | JGI IMG/M metagenome (GOLD analysis project Ga0181524, IMG submission 119761) | Peatland microbial communities from MTU Mesocosm Facility, Houghton, MI, USA - PEATcosm2014_Bin05_60_metaG | ecosystem: Environmental > Terrestrial > Soil > Wetlands > Peat | place... | reverse complement strand
TTGTCGGGACCGGCCGGGCCGTCTCCTGGTTCCAGGTTGTGCGTCATTGCTCGACACCTTCCCCGCCCTCATTGCTCAGATGGTGGATGGTGAAGATGTCTCAGGGTTTGTGGACACAGAGGGGAACGCTTAGAGCAACCGCCTTCAGGACGACACCCGAGGACCGCGCCGCTGTCAAATGCCACGTCAAGCGTTTACTGAGCCAAAACGCTATCTACCATGGATCTAGAAGAGAACACCCGTGGTCCAAACAGTAACTCGAACGGAATTCAGGGCATGGGCCGTTCGCGAACGGCACAGCAGCCAATCCTTCGTGGGTCCGGATGGTCGATCGTTTGATCGCTCCCTTCAACGTGATCTTGGAAAGACGCGAAAACGCCACGAGTCGCGTTAACCAGACTGCGCTGGACGCTAGGCGCCCGATACCTTTCCTGCTCTCGCCCGCACCCAACTGGAGAGGAGCTGCTTCTGGCTGGACGGGATCGGGAGGGCCTCGATCCGTTCGATGATTGTGGCCGCGTGCACCAGTTCTTCTCGGAGTAGAGCAGCGGCGAACTCGAAGTCCTTCTCGCGGCCGGCAACGAGCTTGGCTGCAACGCAATCGTGGGGATCGAGACAAAGCCCCCGTCCGGGCTTCGTACTTGCGTTCTCGAACACCACAAGCCGGTCTTCCCAGCCGGGACCGAGGACTGCCGTCGAGGTGCTCACGCCTTGGGCGTAGTACTGGTACGTCTCGTGGAACTGCGAGAGCTCGCCGATCGCACCGTCCACCTTGTCTGACTTCTCGCTCGCAGGATCATCAAGGAACGCGACATCCACCTCGATCGAGCCGATGACTTCCTCTGGCAGCACTTCGTCGGCGAAGGTCCCGAGCACTGACTGGCTCCCGATGACCACGACGTCGCGCACCTCGGCGATCCGCGAGGCCGCGCGGAGAACGTGGGCGAGCTGTTCGCGGGTCACGCTGCTAAGCCTTGGAGGTTCGCAAGAATGCGTGCCCGCTCGCGCTGGGTCACTACCCCCGCGAACGGTGAGTTCTGCCGGAGCTCGCACCCTCTCTCCGACCGCGATGTCGTGGCCTCGAGCAGCTCATCGACGGGACCGTCGAGGAGTCGCGTCCACTCACCCAGCCAGTGCGCCGCGACGCCGCGGGGGTGCGCTGCCTTGAGGCGACGGAGGTTCGCCCGAGCACGGCGCAGGGTCCGCTCTGGATCGGCCACGAGCCGCCTCGCCACCGGCTGGTGGAGCCAAAGGCTCCGGATCTGGTCCCTGGTGAGCTTGCCGGCCGTCTTTTCTCCCTCCTTGAGCCTAAGGACGTCGTCGAGACGGACTCGGCGGTGCGTTCCGACCGACGAGTACCCCAACCGCCCGCTGTCGCAAAGGTCGACGACGTGCTGCCGGGATGATCCAAGGATCGAGGCAGCTTGACCAGTGGTGACCAACTTCATATTTCTCTCAGCTACTGTTTCATCGATCCTTGTCACGGGTTGGATTATATCATCAAACACAAAAAACACAACATAGGGTTTGGCGCTCATAGCCATCGCCGGCAGGTCGACGAGAGCTCACCGACACACCGTCGGCGTCCGATCAGACAGCTTCTTGTCCGCTGCCTTCTACTGCGTCCTCCAACGTCGTGCTGTTGACCGAAGCCCTACCGTCCGCATCAGGCTCCCTATCCTCGTCGACCGGTCATCTCACCACCGCCTCGGACATAAGGGCGCCCCGACTGAGCTGTCAGGTTCGTCAACAGCCACCCTTGATGGGACCTCTGGACCCTCCCCCAATAGGTACGACACCATGGCTACAGTCCTCATCGAGGACGGTCTGCACGACGCCTCCGGTCGCCCAGTTGCGGGAGAAGCACGGTGACGCAATTCGATCTATAGGATTGAAGCACCTACTGCGGATTTCAGGCCATTCCGAGCGCCGTTCCGATCGAATCCGTACACCTCGTCCGATGTTTTCGTACACCCGGTGCCCACACCCCGGGCACTGCTCTTCTCGACGAGCAGGAGTGCGACTTCACGCACAAGAAGGCCAACCACTCTCGCGGAGTTGGTGTCGGGCCTCGTCGTCGCGGTCTCGCTCTTGGGACCCAGCTTGGGAAGGGCGGTCAGGCGAACGCTGGCGAACCACAGCGGTGTCTTACGGTAGGTCAGACGGTTATCCACACTCTTGCGAATAACCATGAACGGCTGCGGCCGCGGCCGCGGGATATTCGCGGGATGAAGTCTTACTGTCAAATGGGTCCGCTCCGTGGTCCTGAACCAAATCCGTCAAGCTCATCAAGTGAGCGGTCGGGGCTGCGGCCTATCTAGTAGCGATCCTGCCGGAGGGTGTGCCTGTCCCGCGTACTCCGCCTTGCCGGGGCGAGGTGCACGAGGGCGTTATAGGTCACAAGTGCGATCGCCAGGTGCATGACCATCAGCACGAGGACGGCCTTCGGCCGCTGGCCCTTGGCGAGGATGTACAGGTCGGGCAGCCACAGCACTGCCGTCACAAGGACGGCCATCCGGAAGAAGACCCAGCGGGGAGCCGAGGAGATCCGCGTTACCACGGGCCATGCGACGCAGGCGATCACGACGCCGACGACGGTCAGCCTGGCGTAGTCGGAGAAATGGAAGTGCACGTAGCCACTGGTCGAGGGGAAGATCCTCGTGCCGATCGCCACGAGGACGGCATCGGCTGACAAGGAGCCGGCGAGGGAAACGATCGTCGCAAGGAGAACACGTGCAGCCGTGGGCTGCTTGTGCTCCGGAGCAAAATCGACCCGGAAAGCTGCCAGTGCGGAGGTCAAGGTCGAGTCGCGACGCTGCCGCGATGGTTTCGTTGGAATGGACACTCGCCGATCTTAAGCGTCCCGCGAAGTGATGAACGGCAGAATCGCCAGCCTTTGAGCAGTCTTTGCCGAGTCTTTACCAATCACTGGGGACGAGCTGGCCGTCTGTGGTCGTAGGTTCGCTCACGAGCCCGCCGTGAGGAGAACGATGGCGACTCGCCCGAACTGCAGCACCAGGACGGCGGCCTCTCGCCCGGCAACGCCGCGAGGCCGGGAGAGCTCATGAGCTCGTTGCTGCACGGCATCGTCACTCTTCACGGGACGGTGGCCTACCTGATCGTCGGCGCCCTCTGTTTCGGGGAGGCCAGTGTCTTCGTCGGCTTCGTGCTGCCGGGCGAGACCGCCGTCGTGCTCGGAGGCGTGCTCGTCTCGTTCCACCACGTCAGCCTGGTGCGGATGATGGTACTGGTGGTCGCCTGCGCCATCGTGGGCGACTCGGTCGGCTACGAGGTTGGGCGTCGCTTCGGCCCGGCGCTGGTCCGTCGCCTGCCCGGAAGGGCCCGCCGCGGCGCAGAGGAGGGTCGCAAGTTCCTCGAGCGCCGGGGCGGCCCGGCGGTCTTCCTCGGTCGCTTCACCGCGGTGTTCCGGGCCGTGATCCCCGGAGCCGCCGGGCTATCCGCCATGCGGTACCGGACGTTCCTTTTGTGGAACGCGCTGGGGGGACTGTGCTGGGGTGTCGCCTTCACCCTGGCCGGCTACGGCGCGGGACGCTCCTACGAACGCGTCATCTCGGCAGCGGGCACGGCATCAACGTCGATCGTCGCAATTCTGGCCATCGCCGTGGCGGGATTCCTCGTCTGGCGCCGGGTGCGCAGGCGCCGTGACGGCCAAGAGGCGCCTTTGGAAGCCCCCGAGGCAGGCGCCGAGGACACGGCCCCTGCCGACGAGGATCTGGGAGCGCTCCCTCGGGCCCGAAGGTGACGGCCTGACGGGAATGTCCCGCCACGCCCCGATCCTCAACGGTGCAGGGGCAATGGAGCCTTGTAGGCGGTTTGTGCCTGCAGACCGGTGAGGACGTGATTGGCGACCAGCTGGTCGAGCACCTGAAGCTGACGCTGCTTGGCGAGGGCGAAGTGGAGGACCGGGTCGTAGTCGGACGGCGCCTGGGGGAGCCCGGCGAGCAGGGAGGCTTCGGCCCAGTTCAGCTCGTCGGAAGCGACGCCGAAGTAGCCCCGGGCCGCGCTCAGGTAGCCCCAGTAGCCGTTCCCGTAGTAGATGGCGTTCAGGTACATCTCGAGAATCCGCGGCTTCGAGTAGCTCAGTGAGAGCTTGAGGCCGAGCCCGACCTGCTCCAAGGTGCCGGCGAAAGAAGGACTCGACGGGTAGAGCTGCTTCGCCAGCTGCTGGGCGATGGTGCTGCCGCCGGGATCGCCACTGCTGTGGAGCGCCGTGAGGGTGGCCCGGGCGGCGCCGTCGAAGACGTCCAGCAGCACGTTGGAGTAGAAGTGCTCGTCTTCGACGGCGACCTCGGCCTCGGCAAGCTTGGTCGGAAGCGGCAGGTGACCCAGCTCGCCTCCATGTGCCCGCACGATCGCAGCGACCTTCACCGGGGCGCCGGCGACGCTCGGCAGGCTCAGCTCGTAGCCGAGACCGGCAAGGACGAGGGCGATCCCCAGCACGCCGAGGCCGGCCCGGACGAGCCGCCGCCTCCACTTTCGCCGCGGGGCTCTCGCGGCCTCGGCCTCAGCCATCTGCGGCCTCGAGCCGCACGACGGCGTCGACCCCTCCGCCAGGGGCGGCATCGAGCCAGGCCGTCCCACCCGAAATGCGGGCGAGCTGGGCGACAATCGCCAGCCCGAGCCCGGTCCCTCCGTGGGGCGCCCCCTCCCGCCTCCAGAACCGGTCGAAAGCCCGCGTCCTGTCGGCGGCGCTCATGCCCGGTCCGTCGTCGATGACATGGACCTCGACGCGCTCGCCCAGGCGGTGCGCGTCGAGGGACACCTTCCCGCCGGCCGGGGTCGCCTCGAGGGCGTTGGCGAGCAGGTTATCGAGGATCTGCTCCAGCTGACCCGGGCAGGCAAGGGCTCTGAGCGCCGATTCGTGCGGCCCGGCGGCCGGCAACTCGCAGGTGAGCGTCACCTGGCGCTCCTCGGCTAGGGCGCCCCAGGCCTCCGCTCGGTCGCGCAGGACGGATTCGACATCGACCACCTCTCGCGCCGGCCGCACGCCCCCCTCGCTGCGGGCGAGCGTAAGCAGCCCGTCGACGATCCGCGAGAGTCTGTCGGCCTCGGCGAGGGCGGGGGCGAACTCGGCCCCTTGCTCGGGCCCGAGGGTGTCCTCCAGGTTCTCGAGTCGCAGGCGCAGCGCCGTGAGCGGGGTGCGGAGCTGGTGGGAGGCGTCGGCAAGGAACGCTCGCTGAGTGTGGACGAGCTCCTCGAGGCGGTCCGCCATCTCGTTGACGGTCTCTCCTAGGGCCATCAGCTCAGCCGGGCCGCGCTCGACGGGTGCCCTCTCGGAGAGCCGGCCCGCCCCGACGGCGGCGACAGCACTCTCGATGCCCTCCAACGGGCGGGTGAGCGAGCGCGCCAGGAGAGCCCCGAGGGCGCTGGCCAAGGCGAGCACGCCGAGTCCGAAGAGCCCGAGGGCGATCCAGTTGTTGCGGATGCGGGCGTGCATGGGCGCGGCCGACTCGGCCACGAGGAGGACCACGTCGCTCCCGCGACCGGGGGACGAGCGGCTGCTCGCAGGAGACACCGAGACCGCCACGGGCAGCGCCACGTAGAGATAGTCGTCGTCGGGATCGTCCGAGCCCTCCTCGCCCGAGATGTGGCCGGAGGCCGCCGAGGCGACGATCACCTTCGTGCGGCCGTCGTTCAGCTCCTCGAGGACGCCCTTGCCGGCCGCTGCTAGGACGTGGCCGGCCGAAACAACCGCCACGACGGCGCCGTCGGCCCAGGCGAACTGGCTGACGGTGAGCTGAAGGCTCGACCCGCCACGATGGTCCAGCCCGGCGGCTACGAGCACGGCGAGCGAGGAGGCATCGCGCTGCACCTCGGATATGGAGGTGGTGCGGTCGTTCCGGGCCAGGCTGAGCCCGAGAGGAACCTCGAGGGCGACGACGAGGGCGAGCGCGAACAGGAGAAAACCCGCGAGCAGCCGCCTCCTCATTGAGGGACGGCGAGCCTGAAACCGACGCCCCGGCTCGTCTCGATCCACTTGGGGTCGCCGAGCTTCTTGCGAAGAGAGGCGATGTGGACATCGACCGTCTTCGAAGTGCCGTACCAGTGAGGATCCCAGACCTCGGCGAGGATCTCCCGCCGCGTGACCATGGCGCCGGGATCGAGCGCGAGCAGGGCCAAAAGGTCGTACTCCTTCGGAGTCAGCTGTACCTCTTCGCCCGCCAGCAGCACGCGGTGGGTGCGCCGGTCGATCTCGAGCTCGCCGATCACCTGCGGGCCGGGCGCCGCCGACGGCTGCGCCGCGCTCCGGCGGAGGACGGCGCGTATGCGGGCGACGAGCTCACGAAAGCCGAACGGCTTCACCACATAGTCGTCGGCGCCGAGCTCGAGGCCGACGACCCGGTCGGTCTCGTCGTCGCGGGCGGTCACGATGATGATCGGGACCGTCGAGCGGGCGCGCAGCTGCCGGCAGACCTCAAAACCGTGGGCGTCGGGAAGCCCGAGATCGAGGAGCACGAGGTCGGCCGGAGGCGCCGACAGCGCCGCCGCCGCGCTCTGCACGAGGGTCACCTCGAAGCCCTCCCGGCGAAGCCCGGTCGCCAATGGCTCGCCGATGGCACTGTCGTCTTCGACCACGAGAACCTGCACTGCTCGGTTAGCTTTCCACAGGCGATCAGGGTCCGGTTGTCGTGTCGTGTCGTGACAGCAACGCCGCCACGAGAAACAGGAGTCTTGCCGGTGCCTGTTGTTGACGCGGTAGTCCTGGTCGAATCTTTACCTGTTGCTGGGCTCGTCTTGCATCCCGCCTGCGTATGGTCAAAAGCGAGATGGCCTCGCTCACCTTCGACCCGACGCAGTCCGCGAAGCGGGACGGCTCGCGCCGCCGCCCGGCCGTCTCCCGACCCGGACCGGCTCCGCGCCCGGCCGTCGCCGAGGCCGCGACCGTCGTCGCCTGGCTCGGCTTCGGAGCCTGCATCGCCCTGGCGGTGACGGCCGAGACCTGGAAGCAGCTCGGGGCGGAGGGGGGCCTCGCCATGTTCCTCGGCAACCTGACGGGCTTGGCCGGGAGCTACCTGGCCCTTGTCATGGTGCTCCTCGTCAGCCGGGTCCCAGTGGTCGAACGGGTGCTCGGGCAGGACAAGCTGCTCGCCTCGCACCGCCGCCTGGCGCCTTGGCCCATCTCGCTCATCCTTGCCCATGCCGTGCTCCTGACACTTGCCTACGCAGAGGCCGCCCGGACGGGCGTGTGGCACCAGTTCGCCACCTTCCTCGCCTCGTACCCTGACATGATCTCCGCGACCGTCGCCCTCGGGTTGATGGTCGCCATCGCGGGCACGTCGGTCTACTCGATCCGCCGCCGCATGCGCCGGGAGAGATGGTGGGCGGTCCACCTGTTCATGTACCTAGCCCTGGCTCTCGCCTTCGCGCACGAGATCGCCCTCGGGCCGTCGTTCGTGGGCCACCCCCTGACACGCCTCGTCTGGTCCCTGGCCTGGGTGTCCACGGCGGGCGTCGTGCTCGTCTACCGCTTCGGGCTGCCTGCGTGGCGGAGCTTGCGTCACCGCCTCGAGGTCGTGGAGGTCCACCAGGAGGGGTCGGACACGGTCTCGGTCGTCTGCCGCGGCCGGCACCTGGACCGCCTCGCCGTGGCGGGCGGGCAGTTCTTCGAGTGGCGCTTCCTCACAAGGGGGATGTGGTGGCAGGCGCACCCGTTCTCGCTCTCGGCCCGGCCGCGACCGCCCTTTCTTCGCCTCACGGTGAAGGGCATCGGTGACTACTCCTCGGCCGTGGCCCAGCTGCGGCCGGGCACCCGTGTGGCGATCGAAGGTCCCTACGGGGCTTTCACCGCGCACGCCCGCCAGCGATCAAAGGTGGCGCTCATCGCCGGCGGCGTCGGCGTGACGGCGATCCGCTCCCTGCTCGAGGACCTTCCCCGCAACTGCGATCCGGTCGTGGTCCTCCGGGCGTCCCACGCCGACGACGTCGTGCTGGCGTCGGAGGTGACCGAGCTCGTCCGCCACCGCAAGGGCCGGGTCCACGAGCTCATCGGCTCTCGCTCCGAGGTGCGCCTCGACCGCCTCTTCGAGCTGGTGCCCGATATGTGGGACCGGGACGTCTACGTGTCGGGACCTGACGGCTTCGTCAACCGGGTCGTGGCGACCCTGGCGCGCCGCGGCGTCCCCGACGACGCCGTCCACTTCGAGGTCTACTCCCTGTGAACCGTCGTGACCGCTGTCTCGCGGGCCGCGAGATCCTGAGGAGGCTCGCGCCATGAGACGCGTGGGAACCGTCGTCGCCAGTGTCGCCGGCTTTGCGGGCATCGTCGCCCTCCACGCGGGCAACGCCCCTTCGCTCCCGGGCGCCACCGCTCCCCCGGCGCCGGTCAGCTCCGTTCCCGGCACGACGACTCCCACGACGACGGCAGTGCCGGTGACGGGCACGGCTGTCGGGACGAGCGAACAGTATGGCTACGGGGTGCTCGCCGTGAAGGTCACCGAACAGTCCGGACACATCACCGACGTCTCGGTGGCGAGCCTGCAGACCGCCGAGCAGTACTCCCAGAACCTCGCCCAGCAGGTCATACCGATGCTCCGCAGCGAGGTCCTCTCGGCCCAGAGCGCCCAGATCAACGCCATCTCGGGGGCCACCTACACCAGCCAGGCCTACGCCGCCTCGGTCCAGTCAGCGCTCGACGCGCTCGCAGCGAAGTGACGCCGCCGGGGTGATCGTCCACGTCGAGGCCGTCATGGGCACGATGTTCTCCTTCCACGTCTCACCGGGCGAGTGCCCGACCGGGGAGGCGGCGGCCATCGCCTCGGCCTGCACGAGGCTGCACGAGCTGGACGCCATCTTCAGCACCTGGAAGCCGAAGAGCCCGATAAGCAGGTTCCGGGCCGGGCTGCTCCGCCTCGACGATGCCCCGGGCGAGATGACCCGCGTGATGGCGCTGTGCGAGGAGGCGAGGGCCCTCTCGAGGGGCTGGTTCGATCCCTGGGCAATGCCCGGCGGCTTCGACCCGACGGGCCTCGTCAAGGGGTGGGCGGTGGCAGAGGCACTGGAGGTCCTCCGCGTCGCTGGCGTCAAAGCGGCCATGGTCAACGGTGGCGGCGACATCGCCGTCCTCGGGTCGCCCGCAAAGACCCCCGCCTGGAGGATCGGCATCCGCCACCCGTGGAGACCCGAGGCGCTCGCCTGTGTGCTCGAGATCGACGGCGCCGTGGCCACCTCGGGCTGTTACGAGCGGGGGCCGCACCTCATCAACCCCAAGGACGGGCGAATGATGTTCGCAACAGCCTCGGCAAGTGTCGTCGGGGCGAACCTGGCCATCTGTGACGCCCTCGCCACCGCCCTCGTGGTCGCCGACGAGGAGGGACCGGATCTCGCCCGCAACTTGGGGGGCTACGAGTCGTACCTCATACAAAGCGACGGCACCGAGCACGCCAGCGCAGGGATCCGGTTCGCGTCCGAGAGCGTGCGGTGAGCCAGACCCGGCTTCGCGCCTCGGCGCGACCGCCCTATGAGCCGGACGCGCCGGCGACAGCGCGCCCGGCCGGCAACGGGGTGCGCCGCACGGCGGCGCTCTTACGTGCCACGCGGCCCCGCCAATGGACCAAGAACCTCCTCGTCCTGGCGGCTCCGACGGCTGCCGGCTCCATCGGCCAACCCCGCGTGATCGGCCACAGCGTCGAGGCCTTCTTCATCTTCGTGGCCGCCTCGGCCTCGACCTACCTCTTGAACGACGTCGTCGACCGGCGCAAGGACCGCCTCCACCCGGTGAAGAAGAGCCGGCCCGTGGCCTCGGGAGAGCTGCCGGTGCGCCTGGCGCTTTGGGTCGCGGTCCTTCTGGCCACGGTCGCACTTAGCTCCGCTGCCTTGGCGTTCGGAGCCGCCCTCGTGGTGGTCGTCACCGCCTATCTGGTCGTGAGCATCTCCTACTCGCTGGCCTTGAAGCGGGTGCCCCTGGTGGAGCTCGCCTGCGTGGCGGCCGGGTTCGCCCTGCGGGCGGTGGCGGGAGGGGCCATGGCGCATCTGCCGATCTCCCCCTGGTTCCTCATGGTGGCATCCTTCGGCTCGCTGCTCGTCGTCGCCGGAAAGCGCAGCGTCGAGCAGTCCGTGATGAAGGACGAGGGGGGGCTCCACCGGCCGGCCCTCGCGGCCTACCCGGCGGCGTTCCTAAGAAGCGTCCGCATGCTCGCCATGTCGGTGACCGTGACGACCTACTGCCTTTGGGCCTTCGAGCGAGCCGGGCGCCTCGGGCCGGCTGAGCGCGCCGAGGACATCGTCTGGTTCGAGCTGTCCATCATCCCCTTCATACTCGCCGTCCTCGTCGTCGAGCTCGCCATCGAGCAGAACCGCGGGGGCGAGCCCGAGGAGCTCGCCCTGCGCGACCGCGGCCTGCAGGTGCTCGGCCTGGCCTGGCTGGCCTTGCTGATCTGCGGCATCTACGCATGAGCGCCTTGCGCAGGCCCGAGCTGCTCGCCGGTTGGGGCCGGGTGCCGTCGTCAGCCGCACGGGTGCTGCGGCCCGGCTCGGTGCCCGAGCTCGAGGATCTCCTGGCCCGCAGAGGCGGCTCCCTCCCGATGATCGCCCGGGGACTCGGGCGCTCCTACGGCGACGCCGCCCAGTGCGCCGGCGGGCTCGCCCTCGACTGCACCGGACTGAACAGAATCCTCGAGCTCGACCTCACCACGCCACAGGTGCGCGCCGAAGCCGGTGTCTCCCTCGACGAGCTCCTGCGGGTCCTCGTCCCGAAAGGGCTCTTCCCGCCCGTCACCCCCGGGACGAGGTTCGTCACTCTCGGAGGGGCGATCGCAAGCGACATCCACGGCAAGAACCACCACCTGGACGGCACGATCGCCCGCCACCTGGACCGCCTCCGGGTCGCCACCCCGGGCGGGCCCGTGGAGTGCTGCCCCGGGCAGCGGGGCGAGGTGTTCTCGGCCACATGTGGCGGCATGGGTCTCACCGGCATCGTCACCGAGGCCGTCCTTCGCCTGCTGCGGATCGAGACCTCGAGCATGCTCGTGGACACCGAACGGGCGGCCGACATCGACGCCTGCATGGCCCGCCTCTCCGAGGACGAGGGCCGCTACCGCTACTCGGTGGCCTGGGTCGACGGCCTTTCCCGGGGGCGCCACCTGGGGCGCTCCGTGCTCACCCGGGCGAACCACGCCGTTCTGGTGGACCTTCCCGCGGATGCACGGCACGACCCGTTGCGCCTCGAGCTGGGAAGGCCCCTGCAAGTGCCTGCCGCGCCGCCGATCTCGTTCCTCGGGCCGGTGACGGTCGCCGCCTTCAACGAGCTGTGGTACCGGCGCGCATCGCGGCACCGGGCCGGCGAGCTCGTCCCCCTGGCGCGCTTTTTCTACCCGCTCGACGGCGTCGCGGGATGGAACCTGCTCTACGGCCCGCGCGGCTTCACCCAGTACCAGTTCGTCGTGCCACTTGGCGAGGAGGCGACCGTGCGCACCGTCCTCGAGCGTCTCAGCCGGGCGCGAACCGCCTCTTTCCTGGCCGTCCTGAAGCGCTTCGGGGCCGAGGGCTCCGGCCATCTCTCCTTCCCGAGGATGGGTTGGACGCTCGCCCTGGACGTGCCCCTGGGATCTGGCGGCACCGCTGTGCTGCTCGACGGCCTCGACGAGCTCGTCGTCTCCGCAGGAGGCCGCGTGTACCTCTCCAAGGACGGGCGGTTGCGGCCCGAGATGATGGCGGCGATGTACCCGCGTCTCGCCGACTGGCTGGAGGTCCGGGCGAGGCTCGATCCCGAGGGGATCCTCAGCTCCGACCTGGCGCGCCGCCTCGGTCTCGACGGGGCGAGGCGCCCCGCCGCCGCGAAGGTCGAAGCGTGATCGACGCCACGGGCATGCCGCAGACCGCCGTTGTCATCGGGGGCTCCTCGCAGATCGCCCGCGACACCCTGCTGCTGCTTGCCGACCGGCGCCTGCGCTCGGTGGTCCTCGCCGGCCGGGGCGAGGCGGCGCTCGAATCCACGGCCGCCGAGCTGCGCGCCCGCGGGGTCGAGGAGGTGATGACGCGGTACCTGGACGTGACCGACACGGATCGCCTGGACGCCTTCGCGAAGGCGACCGCTTGCGAGCTCGACACGATCGACCTCCTCCTCGTCGCCGCTGGCGACCTCTGCGCGTTCGACATCGACGCTCTCGACGCGAGGACGGTGAGCCGGGCGGTCGTGACGAACTTCGCCGGGCCGGCCGCCACCGTCGTCGCCTTCCTCGGCACGCTGCGCGCCCAGGGGGCGGGCCGCATCGTCATCCTCTCCTCTGTCGCGGGCGTCCGCGTCCGCAAGGCCAACCTCGTCTACGGCGCCGCCAAGGCGGGGATCGACGGCTTCACCCTCGGTCTCGCCGACGCCTTGGAGAGCACCGGTGTCGAGGTGACGGTGGTGCGCCCAGGCTTCGTCCGCACGAAGATGACCTCCGGGCTCAAGCCGGCACCGCTCGCCGTGGAGAGCTCGGACGTGGCCGAGGCCATCGTGAAGGGCCTGGAGACCGGCGTCCCGGTGATCTGGGTGCCCCACTTGCTGCGAGCAGTCTTCGCGTTCATGCGCCTTTTCCCCCGAGTGCTCTGGCGCAAGATCCCCGGCTAGCCAAGCGCACACGCTCCGAGGCGGAGCGACCCTCGGGCCGGCGCGGTTCAGCGGGCCGACATCGTGATGAAGTCGCGTGCCCACCAGGTGACGAAGTAGCGAGTAGGCGGTCCCGCCATGTCGGCGAGGGGGAGGAGGTCCGTGCCGTTCGCCACCGAGGCCAGCCCGGTCGGCGTCGTCGGGGCGAAGGTAGCGAAGTTCACCCAGTCGGTGTTGATGTCGAGCTCCATGGCCCGCACGGCTCCGGCACTCACGAGGAGGTTGGCGAGGTCGGTGATGTTGAGAAGAGGCCCTCCCACATAGACGAGGGCACCTTCGCGGGTCACGCCGATGCCCGAGCGCGACACGTAGACCTGGTTGCCGAGCGTGTTGCCCCACATGCTCGTGTCGTAGGCGTTGAGCCCCGGCACGGGCTGGCCGTTGTCGACGAGCAGCTTCAAGTTCTGCCTGACGGCGACGACGTCCGGCGTCATCGTGACATCGCGCCCCCAGGCGCCGACTGTGGCCGAGCCGTTGCGGTAGATCACGAACGAGGCGGCGCCGCTGCGCAGCGGGATGACCGTCTCTCCCTGGGTGTAGTAGCCACCGTTGGCATCCTGCATGCGGAACCCGGCGTTGAAGGCCGCTACCAGCGAGCGCGCCGCGTCCGGTTCGATCGGAGCGGTGTACTTGTACGGCCCGCCTCCTGGGATGTAGCTCCCCGAGTAGAGCGTCGCCGACAGGAGTTTCGTGTCCATCCAGGCGATGCCGTCGACGACGCTCGTGTGGACGGCATCGGGGCGAAGGAACGTCTCGTAGACGGCCGGAATGCCTCTCACGAGACGGCCGACCGGCTTCCAGGCGCCCTCTCCCGGCAGAGAAGGCCGTGCGAAGCTGGCGAGCGGTGCCGGTGTCAGTAGGTGTGCAACCACCTCGTGGTGCGCGCCGGTGGTGGCGAGGCGAACGTGCTGCCGCACCGGCAGCGCGGCTGCCAATGGTCGCCCGCCGACGGGCGGTGGGTGGTGCGAGTACCACCAGTTCTCCACCGTGTTCACGACCGCGCCTCCACCGTTGTCGCGCAGCCACTCAGCAAGACGCGAAGGGACCGAGAGACCGAGCGCCGGGTTTGTGAGCGCCCCGGCGAGAGAGACGCTCACCGGAGTGAGCAACGCCAGCAGGGCCACGCCGCCGGCCGCCACCGGGTGGCGACCGGGCCAGGTCCGCCGTGAGCTTCGCTGCAGCCGGTGGCGCCCCCTTCGCGCCCGGACGTAAGAACGATGGCTCTGCCAGGACGGCCAATGAAGAGGCTTTGTAACGCCTTCCTGCGCGCGCCCCGGGCCCGGGGCGGCGACCGGGACGCCGGGGAGCCGAGAGCGAGGCCCATGAACCGCCGCCTTCTCGCGGTAGGTGCCACCCCGCCTCGTCTTCACCAGCTGCTGCTGTGACTCAGAAGTCGTCCACTCGGCCGTCACGGCCTCGAGCATGCCGGATGAATGACCTAGTTGAACGGCGAATGCGGGCCTTCTTTGCCTGATCTTTGCCGAATCTTTTCCAACGGTGCCGCCCGGCGAAGATATGTCGGAGAAGTAACACGCGACCAGGCTGCTCCTGCCCCGCCTGATCCGAGCAGCACCGAACCGGGGCAGGCCGTGCCCCAATGTCAAGCGTCGTCGAGGTGCGAGCATACCCAAGCCGGTTGGCTACCGTACGAAGATTGATGTTTGCTGTTAGGAGTTCGGTGGCAACGAAGTGCCGTATTTCGTGGAACCGAACGTCGCTAGGACCGATCTCCTTGCGGAGCCGGGTCCAGCGCCCGGTCGCCATGTCGGGAAAGCTGGGCTCCGATGGTGCGCGGGTCAGCCGACAGCGCGACTCCGAGCACTCGGCTGAGGACGCTCGACGAGACGCAGGTCGGCTCCGAGCGCTTCGGCAATCTTCCCGAGCGTGGCGCTGGTCGGGCTCACAACCCCGCGCTCGATGCGGCTGATCTGCGCTTGAGGGAGCCCGGCCTTCTCAGCCAACTCCACCTGGGTGAGATTGTGCTTCTCTCGTAGCTCAATCACCTGGCAGGCGATCCCATAAGCCTGCTCGAACACCGCCCGCGCCGCGCTGACCTCTTTGCTGTTCGCCCGCTTCGAGCGCTGTAGGTATTCATCAAGGGTGCGTGCCATGTCAACTCCTGCGAGGTGCCCAGTATGCACTTTAAGACATACCGTCGTCAACCCCACCCCTAGGAATCGCGACCACCTCCCCGACGCTGCCTCTTGCGTTCGCGGGCTTGCCGCTCTTTGAATACTACGAGCCGCCAGCGGGCGAGCATGATCTCGCGCTGTTGACGCTTGTCACTCGGATCGGCTGCTTTGTCGTAACCGTTCAGGAGCAGCACGACCTTCGTCCCGTGGGCGTGGCAGAAGACACGGAGCAGGACCTTCTCGCGCTTGCCTGGCTCGCGGCTAGACGACGCGCCGGTGAACATGTGCTCGATCTCGGCCGCCGAATGGCGGATGCGGAACTCGAAGAGCCCTTCTCCGAGCTGCTTGCCCCACTCTGTCTGACAGACGTCGATCCCACGGTGACTCAGCACGTGCTCGAGGCCGGACAGGAGCGCGGCCAGCTCAAGATCGGTTAGATCAGAGTCCATCCACTCTTCGACTGGACTCCGGCCGTCGTCGTCCTCGAAGAACTCGATGGTGAACTCGTCGGCGCTCACTGGCGGGACCATAGTCGCAGCTACTTGTCCGCCCGTCGTCGCGGCCTTCGGAAAGACCTGCTATCCACTTAGGTTCCTCTTAACTTCCGCTCTGTGATCCTGAGAGTCAGCAACATCAACCCACACTCAAAGGAGATAGAAGTGAAGCGGATATTCAAGATTGGCACAGGAACAGTCGTGGCCGCCTCGATGCTGGCAACGGTCCTGGCTCTGGCCGGACCAGGCGCAGCGTCGGCAACCGCAGTACAACGACATTCGTCGAGCTCGCAGGCGACGGCCGTGGTGCGCTCCAGTTCCCCGAAGAGCTACCCACTTCCGAGGGCAGCCACCTGGTATCGCGCCGGCACGGCCGGATCGGTCAAGATCGCTGCCCTAAACTCGGGAACGATCAGGGTCGTAACCGTCAACGCCGCCCAGGGCTACATCGCCTCTGTTGACTCGGCGTCCGGCTCGTCGGTGGACGTGTACTTCCGTCACGGCACCGATACGGTGAAGTTCGAGGCCGAGATCAATGACAGTGGCGGCCTGACCGTGTTGGTGACGACACGCTGACCGGCCTGTTGCCTATTGGCCGGGTCCCGACTGGACGGGGCCCGGCCATCGGTCGCGTCAGGCGGCGCATACTGTGGCAGGTGTGATAACGGTCCTGATAGTCGAGGACGATGCGAGCATCCGAGCCGGGCTGAAACGGTCCCTCGTCGAGATGGGATACGACGTGAGGACTGCCGCGACGGGCCTTGGGGGGTTGTCGACCATCGTCGATGAGAAGCCTGACGTAGTTCTGTTGGACCTCGGCCTTCCCGACATCGACGGCGTCGACCTACTCCGCATGCTCCGGGCCGTGAGCACGGTCCCTGTCGTGGTCGTCACCGCCCGGGATGACGAAGGCGAGATCATCAAGACCCTTGACGCGGGAGCCGACGACTACGTCGTCAAGCCATTCTCCACCCGGCAGCTCGAGGCGCGTCTCCGGGCGGTCTTGCGGCGAGCACGGGAGGACTCTGAAACGCTGGCGATCACGGTCGGAGCCCTCCGGATCGACGCGACCACTCGTGAGGCCACGCTCGCTGATCGGGACCTGCTTCTGAGTCGCAAGGAGTTCGACCTGTTGCACTACCTGGCAGCCCACCTCGGGCGGGTCGTGACCAAGCGGCAGCTCCTTGCCGATGTCTGGGATCAGCCCTACGGTGGCAGTGACAAGACCGTCGACGTCCACATCTCGTGGCTGCGCCGCAAGCTCGGCGAGTCGGCGACACAGTCGCGGTACCTGCGCACGATCCACGGTGTCGGCGTGCGGCTTGTCGACCCAGACAGCGGTGGAGACGAAGACGAAGGTCTGGAAGTGACCTGAGGATGGTCGCCGGACGGTCGCGAGGCCGGGCGAGGATCCGCCGCAGGATGGCATTCATGGCGGCCGTCGTGACCGGCACTGTCGTGCTCATCTTCTGTATTCCGCTGGCCTTCTTCGTGCGTTCGGTCGCCTACGACAGGGCTATCGACGGCGCGAACTTGGAGGCGAGCTCTCTCGCCGCCGAGCTTTACACGGTGAACGACCAGCCGACGACGACTCGGCTCACCAGATCGGCCAACGAGGCCGCCGAGACGCCCGTGACCGTCTACCTCGCCAACGGCCAAGTGCTCGGAGCGGTGTCCGGATCCCCGGCCAACGTGCCCGCAATCGTCCGGGCTGGTCTCACGGCGACACTTCCGAGTTCCGTGGGCGGAAGAGATGTCTGGGTGCCGGTGCGGCACCCGAGCGCATCGGTCGCCGTCATGGTGGCCGTCCCTTCCAGCCTGCTCACAAAGGGAGTCGCCCGCGAGTGGTTCCTCCTCTTCGCTGGTGGCCTTCTTCTCGTGCTGATCGCGATCGTTCTCGCTGACTGGATCGGCCGCACCATAGTCCGTCCGATCTCAGATCTCGAGGACGTCACGCACCGACTTAGCAATGGGGATCTGGCGCGTCGGGTCGTGCCCGCGGGACCGTACGAGGTGGCCGAGGTCGGTCGCGCGGTCAACGAGCTTGCCGACCGGATAGACAACTTGTTGGCGAATGCCCGGATGGCAGGAGCGGACCTCGGGCACCGGCTGCGCACGCCGCTCACCGCACTCCGGCTCGACCTCGAAGCACTGACCGACGGCACTACGAAGACCACCCTGAGCAAGGACCTCGAAGGGCTCGAAGCAGCTGTCAATCGGCTGATCCTCGACACTCGTGAACCTCCCCGGCCCCCCGGTCACGCGGACCTCGCTGGCACCATCCGGGACCGTATGGCTTTTTGGGCCGTGCTGGCAAGGTCTCAGCAGCGCGCCTTCAACGTGGAAGTGCCGCCGCGTCGAGTCGAGGTCCCTCTCGACAGAGATGACCTCGAGGCCACGATCGACGCTCTCGTCTCGAACGTCTTCGCCCATACGTCCGAAAGGACGAGCTTTCGCGTAGCGCTTCAGCAAATTCCTCCTGGTTCGGGGTCCTCGACGCTTGTCGTCGAAGACGATGGTCCGCCACCATCGGCGGCGACGGCGCCCAGGCCGCCTCGAAACGCCGGGACAGGGCTCGGCCTCGACATAGTTCGGCGTACGACCGAACGCGCCGGTGGAACCGTGCAGGTCGGACGCTCTCGAAGTGGCGGGTTCCGCGTTGAAGTCACGTTCCCAGAGGCGATGGCGGCAGGAATGAACATGTGATCGGCCGGTGACTGGAGGTCCCCCAATCAACCGTTAAGAGGTAGGTCTTGCTCGCTCTCCCTAGTTCGTGGCTGGGAGCAGTGACGAGTCTCTCGCGGTCGGAGACAGGCCGTCGATGAGCGCGAAGCATCGGGCCACAGGACCGCGCACGCTCTGCAGGCCAAGGCTGAGGTCGACGAGGCCGTCGAAGCCCCAGAAGACGCGTTGCGCCAGCAGATAAACAGCGATCAGGGTGCCGATGAGATGAGTACCGGTGAAGGCCGCGACAACGACCGCGGCGATAGGGCCAAGCTTGGCCAGGCCACCCGAACCCTGCAGATTCACCGCTTGCAGCCAGCCGAGGCGGATCTCGGCTCCGAGGACCCGGTTCACGACGCTACTGAACCTGCTCGTCGACTGTGGGTCGTCGCGACGAGCGAGCTCACGCGCGATCGACCGCGTCATGTGCTCGAGCTCTTCTTGACGACGCTGACCAGCTAGCGCGGCGGGTTCCTGCATCCGCCTGGTTACAACCCAGGTCAACGCGAGCTCTGGAGCCACGACGGGGACGGTCCACGGTGACAACAGACCGAGCACGACGACCGCACTTGCGAACTCGACGAGCAGCATCGACCCGCTGTCGAGGACCGACACCGCGACCCCGACTGTTTCTGCGTCTGAGATGAAGCGCGACGGGAGTCCGCTTCGCTCCTCCTCGTCAATCGAAGGAATGCTGCAGGCGCCCTCGAACATCAGCAAGCGCAGGCTGCGGTACAGACGGCCGGCATTGTGGGCATAGATGCCGTCGGAGAGGACGTATGCGACGGTCTCGACGAGAATGGCAAACCCGATCAGGCCGGCGAGTAGAGCACCCTCCGCCGTGTCCCTGTGCTCGACGAGCGCATTCACGAGAGCCCCGAGCGCCAACGGCGGCACGAGACCGATCAACACGCCGCCGGTGCTCAACGCGACCATCCCAGCCAGTCCGCCTCGAATAGGTCGAAGCAGACCGGCCATCCGCCGCCAGGGAAGCGGTGCCGGATGGTCTGCTGACTTGGGAACGTCAATCTCTGAGTCCCCGGTGTCAAGATGCTGCAGCCAGTTGCGGATCACAGTGCGAGCCCTTTCTTGCTCATGAACAACTCGGGTCGCGCACCGGGCACGCCGCACGCCAACAACGGTGCGGCGTGCCCGGGCAATGGCGCGGCACTATCCCTTGTCGTGCTTGGAGTCCTTCTTCTCCTTACCCTTGGGCTCGGGGTCCCTAGCTTTCTTTACCATTGTCTCCACCTCCTTTGTGGTTCGGAGCCACTGTGGCCCCAGGTATCAGGATCGTCCGGTGTGTCCTAAGAGGAACCTAAGTGAGCCTTAGGTCTTTCCGAACAAGGCACGTCGGGATTTGATTGCAGACGTTCTCGCATTGCTCGGTGAGGCGCTGACGGGTGCAGCCTCAGTCAATCGAGTCGGGCTTGAGCAGGGCCTCAAGGTGATCGTCGGCATCCCGATCGCGCGCCGGGACGAAGCCCCAGTAGATGTCGAGCGTCGTCGAGGTGCGGGCATGTCCGAGCCGGTTGGCCACGGTGCGAAGGTCGATGCCCGCGGTCAACAGCTCGGAGGCGACAAAGTGCCGTAGATCGTGTAGCCGGACATGGCTAAGACCGATCTGTTTGCGCAGCCGTGTCCGGCGCCCAGTGACCAGCTCTGGCCGCCAAGGTTTCTGACCGAGTGGGTCGGCGGCAAAGACGAGCTCCGACTCCTCGAGGTCTCGTCCGCAAGCTGAGGCAGCTCACGCCGCGTGCGTTCGACGCTCCAACAGAGCATCGCTGGCCTGTGAGGTGAGCGACACGACCCTCGGAACCTGCCTCGATGCCGCTAACAGAGCTATCCGCGCGCGTCGGGTCGGGACGGGTCGTGGTGGATTATCCGACATGTCGATCGTCCTTTGTTGAGGGTCTTGAGGTTCGTGAAAGGTCAAGGGTCGGTCGTGAGTGTTCGTGGAACGTCAAGGGCATCATGGGCCTCACCGTAACGATATGGAACCCAGCCCTCCTGCTGGTACGCCGGATCTCGGGAGTAGGTGAACGGGTCCGTGCTCTCAGTTCGTCAGACCTATCACCCGTGGGGCGGGATTGTCGTCGCTCGATCCCCGTGCTTTCGCCGCCGCAGGCGAGCGGCGTCAGCCTGGAGGGGTCTCTTGCGATTCTCGGCCAGCTCGTGTCTGCGCTGAGCGAGCTGAGAAGACAGCGCTCAGCTGCTCGAAGGACAACCGGCGTTAGGACCTCGCCCCAGTAGGCGATCACATGGTGGCAGAGTCCTTCTAGCTCCAGCCATCAGGTCGAGTCGCGACCGCGCCGTGGTTGAAGATGACCACCGGGCGCGCCGGCACGGCCGGATCGCAAGTCCCGAGGGCCGGCAGCGAACAAATCAGCCACACCTACGACTGCGACGGCCGTCTCGTGAGCCTGCAGGACCGCGGAGGCGCCAAGGTCACCTATGTCCAGCGAACCCAATTTGGTCGTCTAGTCGTTCCGTTCGGTGACCGCCACGCCCACGCCGACACCGATCGTTCCAGGCCACCAGGTACTGACCATGGCCGCTAGTGGCCGTGGCGATCGAGACACGACTGCACCGCCGCACCCTCCTAGTCCTTGGCCATGCGACCAAACGGAACTCGCTACCACCCGTCTACCGGCCTGCGCGCCGCAACGTGTTGAAGACTGGCACATCGGTGGCGGTGGCTACTAGGACTGGTTGTAGCCCTGACCGACGCACCATGATGACGAATGTGAGCGCGTCCGGACTGTTCCAATCGCGCGGCGCGGAGGCCGAAGGACGGCAGCGGGAAGAGGGAAGACGGGCGGCGTGCAATGGCCCAGACAATGGCCTTAGCAGAGCCGATCGAGTTCGATCACCGCCAACCCGTTCGACCCTTTGAGATACTGCGCACTCGCGTGTCTGCGCTAAGCACCTACTACTACCAAGTTTCGATGGGCGGGAAAGGGAGTCTGGCGAGGCGTTTGGCTTCGGGGGCGCGGACGCCGAGCAGCCGCAGGCTGGCTTCGGCGAGTTCGTCCACGGCGCTCTCCTCGACTCGTTCAGGGTGGCGCTCGCGCAGCCGCAGCAGCTCGAGCAGCCCGCCGGATACGGCGCTGAGCGCGATCTCAGCGTTCGAGATGGTGAATTGGCCTGCGGCCTGGCCCGCTTGGATGTCACGCAGGGCACGCGGCGCCAAGCCGTAAGGAAGATCCAGGATCTTGAGGCCGGCACCAGTCAAGAACCGGGCAATCTCGGGGTGTGTCCAGGCCAATCGCCCGGAGATCCGCAAGGAGACGGCGAAAAGCTTCGCCGAATCGCTGATGCCCGCGCAAGCACGGTCGATCATTTGTCCCCAGCGTTCCAGCACTTCCTCGGAAGCGGTCTCGAACAACTGCTCCTTGCTGTCAAAGTGGTTATAAAAGGACCCGAAGCCGATGTCGGCGGCCTCCGTGATCTCCTGGATGCTCGCACGATCCCCACGGCCGTCAGCGATCAGCCCCACTGCGGCATCGACGAGAGCCTGCCGGGTATGGGCCTTACGCCGGTCCAGCCGGTTGGCACCCAGCGCTCCGTTTGTTTGTACCGCCATTCATCCTCACTTTCCTCTGGCTCTTCGCGGCCTCGTGAAGGCATCCTCACCGAATCCACAATGTCATCAGTACCGATGAGGAACTACAATACTGACTATACCACGCTCGATTGATCGATCCGGACCCCCTTCGGTCGACTCTCGTTGTCTGCAGATCTTGACAGTTCAACAGCCATTGTCTTTAGGATCACGACGTCCTAAAGCTCGCTAGGGCGCCCAGCCAACGGGAGACACGGTGTGGCGGGCGCGAGCGAAGAGCCCGAGCCAGTCCTCGCAGCCCGCGTTGAACCGAAGACTCGTCGCCGGCCCTGGCCTGCCAACTCGGTTGGCCCCCTAAAAGTCTCGTCTCAGGACGCATGTCGACTCGGCCTCACGGGAGGTGGAGCGAGACGGCGCGCCGAGGGCGACATCCCTAGGTGGCGCGAAGAGATCAGTACGCGCAGCGCCCGCGGGCGGATAACGAACCGCAGCGGCGAGCTGAGGTCCATCGCCTCGCCATCGACTCCGGCCTGCACCGCCTCGGCAGCGGTCATCTCCAGGCGGAGTGCGGTCCAGGTTCTCCCTATAGGGCGGTGGGTTTCGCCGGGTACGTCGAGCAAGAGGATCCCGAGATGACCGGTGTCGAGCGCCGGGCGGGTACCGCGAGCCAGCGGATAATCCAGCGCGTAGGGGTTGTTGGACACAAGAACGATGGCGAGATGATGGTGCTCGTGTCCCAGGTCGTCTATTAGGTGGAGTGCAGGCAGCACCCCGCCTTGTCGCATCACCTCATCGGCAGTCTCCAGAACCGTACGCACCTTGGCATCTCGATAGGCCGACCTGCGGACTGCGTCACCGTAGATCCCTAGCGAGACGTTGTTAACAAACGCACGGCCATTCACCTCCGCGAGGTCGATGCGACGTTCGACGCCGTCGGTGAACGCGTCGAGCGCACCGATCAGGTCGTGCCGGTCCACTCCCAGGTCGAGCGCGAAATGGTTGCGCGTCCCGGCCGGCACACACACGAACGGAAGCTCGTAGGCAGCCGCCATCGCGGCCACCGCCGCCAGTGACCCGTCACCACCAGCCATGCCCAGCGCGTCTGCGCCACCCGCTGCCGCTTCTCGGGCCGCCGACACGAGGTCCTCGTCCTCAGCCAAGACGACGGCCTCGATCCCTCGTTTGCGTGCCCGCTCGGCGAGCCCGGCCTGGGCAGCCTTGCCGCCGCCCGAGTTCGGGTTGATGAACAAAACCGGCCGACGCGGCGGATCGACGCGCCGGCAGCCTGAGCTGGCGTCCACATCGACGCGGGGCGGACGCAACGCTTCATCCATCGGGACTCTCCGTGATCAACGGAGCGAGACATACCCGGGACTTGTCGGACCCCGCTAGGGGTCCGGCAAGTTGGCTGCTCCGCTCAGAGCGTGACGGTGCCATAAGTCAAGCCGCCTATGCGTGCCTGAAGATGGAATGCAAGCTCTTGCCGGTCCGACGCAACTCGATGCCTTGCACCAACATCCAGGCTCCGTATATCAGGTTGAACAGACCAAAGACCACCGCGAGGGTGACCGCACCCATGTCAGGACGGGCGAGCAGCACCAAGCCGAACACGATCGAGACCAGGCCGCCGAGCAGGAACATGGCCCGAGTCCCGGGGGACTCGCCTGCGCGGAACGCGGAAAAGATCTCGACCAAACCGCTCATAACCGCCCAAGTGCCGACGATCACCACCAGTACGAGCGCGGTGGGCAACGGCCAAGCCAGCGCGATCACCCCGGCGGCCAAGCTGACCAGGCCTACCAGCAGGTGACCGAAGACTGGTCCAGCGGTGTCGCTACTGAACGCACGGAGGGTTTGCAGGCCGCCGGCGACGAACGCGTACACGGCGAACAAGATGACGAGTGCGAAGACCGTGACCCCGGGCCAGGCCAGCGCCAGGATCCCGACGACCGTGGCGAGCACGCCACGCAGGATCAAAGAAGTGCTGAGGGACTTCAACATGGCAGTGTTCCTTTCGTTCTGTCTCTCGGAGCAGGTCCGAGAGATTCCATGTCCAGCAGTTAGACGGTGATGCTCATCACCGCTCCGCCCGTGCCACCCCTTACCGCTCGGGGAGCCGGGCTACTTGATAAGCTATCACAGATCTGATTATACTTCACAACAGTGATGAAGACAAGGAGAACGTGATGGGACGTAGCAGTCAGAGGCAAGCCTTCGAGAAAGAAGGCCAAGTGTTCCTGAGTCAGCCCAGCGCGGCTGACCCGACGCTGGCGGAAGACTCCTCTTCTCCCGGCGTGGACGCCGGTGGGGATAGCCGACGCTGGCATCGCCGCCAGACGTCATCGACCCCGCCGCCCTGGCGGGTCGAGGGCCTCAAGCCAAAAGACCAGGATCGATCGGGCGGGCGCTCGGGCTGGTCCCGGTTCTTGTGGCTAATGCTGGGGCTACTGATCGTCAACTGGTTCCTGTCGTCGTTGTTTATCGGAGCGACCTCTCCCACCACGATCTCCTACAGCTTCTTTTCGACCCAGGTGAGATCGGGCAACGTCCAGTCCGTCACCTCGACAGGCGACACCATTCAAGGGATCTTCAGACACGAGGTCGCCTACCCGTCCAAGGTCGCGAACGCCCAGCATGTGCAGCAGTTCACGACCCAGCGGCCGTCGTTCGCAAACGACAATCTCTTCCAGCTGCTGGAGGCCAGTGGAGCGACGATCAATGCCAACGCGCCGAGTCAGGGTCCCCCGTTGTGGGAAGACCTCCTGCTTTGGTTCGGCCCCGCCTTGCTTCTCGCGGGCCTGCTCGGGTCACTAAAGCTGAGCGGCCGGTCCATGGGAATGGGCGGCCTCGGCCGGTCCATGGGAATGGGCGGCCTCGGCCAATCCCGGGCGCACCAATACGACCCTTCATCCGCGAAGCGGACGACGTTTGCAGACGTCGCGGGCATCGAGGAGGTCAAGAACGAGGTGACGGAGATCGTGGACTTCCTGCGTAATCCCGGTCGGTACAGGCAGATGGGCGCGCAGATCCCCCGCGGCGTGCTGCTGTCAGGCGCGCCCGGCACCGGCAAGACGCTGCTTGCCAGGGCGGTTGCCGGCGAGGCGGAGGTTCCCTTCTTCTCGATCTCGGCCTCAGAGTTCGTCGAGATGATCGTCGGCGTCGGCGCCAGCCGGGTGCGCGACCTGTTCGACAAGGCCAAGCAGGTGGCCCCGTCAATTATCTTCATCGACGAGCTGGACGCCATCGGCCGCGCCAGGGGTGGCACGGCTTCGGTGGGTGGTTATGACGAGCGCGAGCAGACCCTCAACCAGATCCTCACCGAGATGGACGGCTTCACCGGGAGTGAGGGCGTCGTCGTACTGGCGGCGACGAACCGGCCCGAGGTCCTCGACGCGGCGCTATTGCGCCCGGGCCGCTTCGACCGGCGGGTGACGGTATCTGCACCGGACCAGCGTGGGCGGGCACAGATCCTCCAGGTGCACACTCGGGGTGTCCCTGTGGATCCGGGCGTTGACCTGGAGGCCGTGGCTTCCTCGACCCCGGGCATGGTCGGCGCGGACCTGAAGAACCTGGTCAACGAGGCTGCGCTGCTGGCAGTTCGCCGAGGCCACGAGCAGGTGATGATGGCCGATTTCACCGATTCCCTGGAGAAACTCGTTCTCGGCACCGTTCGGGGGATTGTGCTCTCGCGCGAGGAACGGGAGCGGACGGCCTTCCACGAATCCGGGCATGCCCTTCTTGGCATGCTGACTCCCGGTGCCGACCCGGTGCGCAAGATATCGATCATCCCGAGGGGCCAGGCCCTCGGAGTCACCTTCCAGGCACCCGAGAGCGACCGGTACGGCTATTCGGCCGAATACCTCCGCGGACGGATCACAGGTGCGTTGGGCGGGCGCGCAGCGGAGGAGGTCGTCTACGGCGATGTCACCACGGGTGCCGAGAGCGACCTCGAGCATGCCAGCAACATCGCCCGACAGATGGCGGGGCGCTGGGGAATGTCACCAGCCATAGGGCCCGTTTCGGTGCTTCCCTCGCCCGGTCAGGAGTCGCCTTTCGGCTTTGACGGCGTCGCGCCCGCTACCAAGGACCTCGTCGATGCCGAAGCGCGTCGGATCATCGAGGAGTGTTACGAGCAGGCCGTCGCCACCCTGCGGGCAAGCCGAGATCGGCTCGATCACCTCGCACATACGTTGTTGGACCGCGAAACGCTGGACGAGGAGGAGGCTTATGCCGCTGCCGGCATGAGCCGCGCGACCGTTCCTGTCGCGGTCAGCGCCTAGGAAGGCGCAATGAAAGCCAGGTCTTTGACCTTTCATATCGAACCTGATCGTCTCGAGGAAGCAGTGAGAATCCTCGATGAGCAAGTCGTTCCCGAGTATCGAGAGCTTCCCAACTTCGTCGGTCTTGTCGCGCTTCACGCCGATCACGTCCGCAGAGAGGTTGTCGTCCTTTCGATCTGGGATCCAGACCTGGAGGCCTCAGAAGAGGCGATTGCCAGGATCAGAAGAGGAATCACAAGTGTCTCGGGCGCGTCAGCTGCGATGGAGACATTCGACGTCCTGCGGCTCGTATCAAGTCAGCGAAGTTAACGCGTCTCCGTTAACTCCCATTCTCTAAGGAGGCTTCGATGTCAATCACCGTTTCCGTAATCCTGGCAGTGACCTGTTTGCTACCGGCAGCGGGCAAGCTCTTGGGTAATCCGAAGATGCGACAGTCTGCTACGCGCTTCGGGATCCCTTGGCGCAAGTATCAATCGATCGCCATACCCGAGCTCGCTGCCGGCGCAAGCGTTGTGAGCGGGCTGTGGTGGCATCCCATTGGTCTGGTTGGGGCAGCTGGAATGGCGCTCCTGCTCCTCGGCGCCCTGTTCTACCACCGCAAGGCAAAGGACGACGCCAAAGAGATGTCACCGGCACTCGTGGCTCTGACCATCACCATCGCCTACTTGGCGGTTGCGATCGTCAAGTAGGCCGTACGAAGGTCGATCCCACGCAGGTTCGACCGACGACAGACACAACCGAGATTGGCTCATAGAGTGGAGTCGGGCGACGCCCGACCCACTTGCGCACCGTGTGGCCGTCGACACCGAGGCGTTCTGTTGGCGGTGAACGGGTCGCTCCAATCGCTGTGCCCTGTCGCCCCGGCGAAGACTGTGCCGCACACATAGCGAGGCTCCGGCGCTCAAACCGATCAGCGCCGATTCCGGCGCACACGCAACGCATCGCGCCTGACCTCCGGCGCAGACTTGGCAATGATTCGCGTTTCCTACTGGCGTAGGGGCTCGAAGCTCAGTTGGCCAGAGCGCAAGCCCAGGGCCCATCAACCCCCTCAAATTGGGTGCGCGTAGACATCTCTGCGACCTCGGCCGCGCTTTCGCGCACACGGCGGTTTGAGCCAGGCCTCGGCTATAGACGACAGGGGACCCGAAAAGGTGGCGCTGACAATGCTGACCGGGACGGGTGGAGCGGTGCCAAACCGCTTGCTCAGCTCGGCCAAGGCCTCTATCACAATTTCTTGTAACGCTGCGGTGAACGCGGCCCGGGCCTCGGAGCCCGTGGCGCTCAGCACCGCGCGGTAGAGGTCGGCGTGCCCTCTCGAGGCAGCGCAGCCACGTCTAAGAATCAGGAAATGAAGATTGCTCCTCGGGTCAGCGCGATGGGCGATGAGTTCGGCACTGCAGGCTGTCCGGCCGTGGGCGTGTAGTTGATGTTGATCCCGAAAGCGGCGCTGGACGCATTCGTCGGCACCTCAACCGCTGGAAGCCTCTTTGCAAGTGGTTCCTCGCCATCCCCCCACTACCTGGTTCTGGCCGTGCTCGCCGTCGGTGCGGGCCACTGCGGGCTTTCACAGCCACTGCGGGCTTTCACAGCCACTGCTGGCTCCTCGTCGCGTTCTGTCGGGTTTGTCGAGTTCGTGGTCGCGGACATCCCGCGGGATGACGCCCTTTAGGACGGTCGACTACGCGTCATTTTGAGGCCGCTACCAGGGACTTCTTCGAGCGGGCGACGGGAATCGAACCCGCGCTCTCAGCTTGGGAAGCTGATGTTCTGCCGCTGAACTACGCCCGCGAAACCACGATCAGATTAGCCGAGCACCTGGCCGCGGTCCGAGGTGCCCTCCTCCGACCGGCCCCGGCGAAGACACGGCTCTGCACAGTCACCGCGTGTACGCACTGACGCTCGGTATCGTCACGACATGGCCGCTCCCGACGAAGCTTCTCTCGAGACGACAAGGGCCGTACGGACCCCGACCCTCGGCGACCTGGACCCAGCTTGGCGGATGGTTCACTCCGTCCTGGAGCCCACGCCGTTGGTGTCGAGCCCGATCGCTCGCAATGGCTGGCTCAAGCTCGAGACGTTCCAGCCCACAGGCTCGTTCAAGGTGCGCGGCGGTCTCTCCGCGGTCTCCGACCTGCCACAAGATCAACGAGCGGTGACCGCGAGCGCAGGAAATCACGGCCTCGGCATCGCGTGGGCTTCGGCGCGCCTCGGCCGCCAGGCGACCGTCGTCGTACCGGAGCACTCCTCGGCTGCGAAGGTCGAGGCGCTTCGCACCTATCCGATCGAGCTGGTCGAGCACGGCGCGGACTACGAGGCCGCCGAGAAATACGCGCTGGAGCTCGGTGCCGCGGAGGGGGTCTCGTTCGTCTCTCCGTACAACGACCCGCGTGTCATCGCCGGGCAAGCGACGATCGGGCGCGAGCTCGACAGCCAGGCGCCGGGCGAGCTGACCGTCGTCGCTCCAGTCGGCGGAGGTGGCCTCCTCTCTGGGCTCGCACTGTGGGCACGGTCGCGCTCGGGCGTTCATCTCGCCGGCGTCGAGTCGAGCGAGTCCCGTGGAGTCTCCGCCGCGGTCGCTGCCGGCCGCATCGTGCGCGTGCCGGTAGGCGACACCATCGCGGACGGGCTGGCGGCGAACCTCGAGCCGGGCGCGGTGACACCAGGCCTCGTCGCGGGAGCACAGCTCGTCGCCGTCGACGACGACGAGCTTCGTGCCGCGATGCGATGGCTGTTCGCTCATCACGGCCTCGTCGCCGAGCCTTCGGGCGCAGCGGGGATCGCGGCGGTGCTGGGCGGCAAGATCGACATCGCCGGGCAGCTCGTGGTCGTGGTCACGGGTCGCAACATCGCGGCGGACCGTTTCGCAAAGGTGCTTCAGGGCGGCTGAAGAGCCTGGTCTCTCTTCCGCGCGAGAGTGCTCCCGCGCCGGCCCAGCCGGTCAGTACCGGTACGAGTCCGGCTTGTAGGGGCCCTCGACCGGTACGCCGATGTACTCGGCCTGCTCGTTGGTCAACGTCGTGAGGTGCACGCCCAACGCGTCGAGGTGCAGGCGCGCGACCTTCTCGTCGAGGTGTTTCGGCAAGACGTAGACCTTGGGCTCGAAGTCCTGTGGCTTGGTGAACAGCTCGATCTGCGCCATGGTCTGGTTGGTGAAGGAGTTGGACATCACAAAGCTCGGATGGCCCGTGGCACAGCCCAGGTTCAGAAGACGCCCCTCTGCCAGGATGACCACGGCGTGGCCGTCGGGGAAGACCCACTTGTCGACCTGCGGCTTTATGTTCACACGCTCGATGCCGGGCAGTTTCGCGAGCCCGGCCATGTCGATCTCGTTGTCGAAGTGGCCGATGTTGCCGATGATCGCCTGGTGCTTCATCCGGCTCATGTGCTCGCTCGTGATGACGGCCTTGTTGCCAGTGGCGCTCACGAAGATGTCCGCGACCTCGACAATGTCCTCGACCGTGGCGACCTGGTAGCCGTCCATCGCCGCTTGGAGCGCGCATATCGGGTCTATTTCGGCTACGACCACGCGGGCGCCCTGGCCGCTCAGCGACTCGGCGCAGCCCTTGCCGACGTCCCCGTACCCGCAGACGAGCGCGACCTTGCCCCCGATGAGCACGTCGGTCGCACGGTTGATGCCGTCGATCAGCGAGTGCCGGCACCCGTACTTGTTGTCGAACTTCGACTTGGTCACCGAGTCGTTCACGTTTATGGCCGGGAACAGCAGCTCGCCGCGCTCCTGCATCTGGTAGAGCCGGTGGACGCCCGTCGTCGTCTCCTCGGTCACGCCCTTGATGCCGTTGGCGATCTCGGTCCAACGCCTCGGGTCCTCCGCCAGCGAGCGCCGGAGAAGAGCCAAGATGACGGCGAGCTCCTCGCTCTCGGCACCGGCCGGGTCAGGCACCGCACCGGCCTTTTCGAACTGGACTCCCTTGTGCACCAGAAGCGTCGCGTCCCCGCCGTCGTCGAGGATCATGTTCGGGCCGGCGCCGTCGGGCCACCGCAACATCTGCTCGGTGCAGTGCCAGTACTCCTCGAGAGACTCACCCTTCCAGGCAAACACCGGCACGCCGCGCGGCTCCGACGGCGAGCCATCAGGGCCCACGACTGCCGCCGCGGCCGCATGGTCCTGGGTGGAGAAGATGTTGCAGGACGCCCAGCGGACCTCGGCGCCGAGCGCTACGAGCGTCTCGATCAACACCGCTGTCTGCACCGTCATGTGCAGCGAGCCCGAGATCCGGGCGCCTCTGAGTGGCTGCGCCCCGGCCTGCTCGCGCCGGATGGCCATCAGGCCGGGCATCTCGTGCTCGGCAAGCTGGATCTCCTTGCGCCCGAACTCGGCGAGGGAGAGGTCGGCCACTTTGAAGTCGAAGCTCATGCGATCTCCTTGCTCCGGCCGGCCCCTGAGGTGACCGGTTCCCTGCTCCAACCGGCCGCGTCAGCGGCCAGCAGCTGCGTGTGCTTCTGCTGTTCGAAGGCGAGCCAGTCCCGCGGGTCCACCTCCGCAGGCCGCACGGCCTCGGAGCTGAACCACGCCTCCAGCCCGTCGCGAAGCTCGCCGTCGTCGCGAAGGCGAAGGGCAAAGCCCACGTCGCTCAGCTCGATGCCGAACGCCCCGAGCAGCTCCCGCAATGTCCCGAGGCGTTGCAGCTCTGCCGGGCCGTAGAGGCGGTAGCCCGAAGGCGAACGAGGGGGCGCCACGAGCCCGGCCTCCTCGATGTAGCGCAGCATCCGGGCGGACCAGCCGGTCGTGGCCGCCGCCTCGTGAATCGTCAGCGCGTCGGGAGCCACGGTCTCAACCCTACCATATGTATGGCAAGGTTGTCACGCGGATTTCTGTCCGGCAGGCGACTAACCTGCTCACAGCCATGATCCTCTCCGACCAGACGATCCGTGAAGAGCTCGCTTCGGGACGGATCGGCATCGACCCGCTGGACGAGAGCAGCATTCAGCCTTCCTCGGTCGACCTGCACGTCGATCGTTACTTCCGCGTCTTCCGCAACCACAATGTGCGTGCGATCGACGTCAAGCAGGACCAGGAGGAGCTCACCGAGCTCGTGGAGATCGCCGAGGACGACGCCCTCATGCTGCATCCGGGCGAGTTCGTGCTCGGCTCGACGCTCGAACGCGTCCGCCTCCCCGACGACCTCGTCGGCCGCCTCGAGGGCAAGTCAGGCCTCGGGAGACTGGGGCTCCTGATCCACTCGACGGCCGGTTTCGTGGACGCGGGCTGGGACGGCTATCTGACGCTCGAGCTCTCCAACGTCGCCAACCTGCCCATCACCGTCTATCCCGGCATGAAGATCGGCCAGATCAGCTTCCTCAAGATGACGACTCCCGCCGCGATACCCTACGGGTCCCCCGTGCTCGGCTCGAAGTACCAGCATCAACGCGGTCCGACCCCGAGCCGCTACTTCAAGAACTTCCGCGACCGCCAGTCCTGACCGGCCGGAGGCCATGTGCTCACGAGGTACCCGATCGGCCTGGCCGCCACGGCGGCCGCTCTGGCAGTAGCGGGCCTGCGCCTTTCGCATCTGTACCGGCTCGTCACCTCGGGCGCGCCGGCACCCGGCCGGTTGTTGCACAGGGCAAGGCGCGCCAGGATCGAGCTGGAAGAGGTCCTCGGCCAGCGCAGGCTGCTGCGATGGAGGTTGCCCGGCCTCGCCCACGCGTTCACGTTCTGGGGCTTTTGCGTGCTGATCCTCACGATCATCGAGGCCTACGGCGCGCTGTTCAGGAAGAACTTCGCCATTGCGGGCATCGGCCATGCGGCCTTCATCGGCTTTGCCGAGGACTTCTCCGCCTGTGCGGTGCTCGTCGCCCTGTGCGTGTTCAGCGTCATCCGCGTCCGCTCCTCCCCGAAACGGAAAGGTCGCGCCTCCCGCTTCTACGGCTCACACACGGCCACCGCATGGATCACCCTCGGGATGATCGCCCTCGTGGTCGTCACGCTCCTTGTGTACCGCGCAGCTCAGACCAACACCAGCGACTTCCCCTATGGCTGGTGGGCCTTCGCCTCACATGGTCTCGGGCGGGCGCTCCGGCCGCTCGGGGTGCCGGCCAACCGGACGATCGGGACCGTCTTTGTCGACCTGAACGTGATCGTGATCATGTCGTTGCTGGTGCTGGTCGTGTACTCCAAGCACCTTCACATCTTCATGGCACCGTTGAACGTCGCCTTCTCGCGCCAGCCCACCCGCCTCGGCGCCCTCGACAAGACCCCGGGGATCGACTTGGAGACGATGGACGAGGACACCTCTTTCGGCGCCGGCAGGATCGACCATTTCACATGGAAGCAGCTGCTCGACCTGGTGACCTGCACCGAGTGCGGCCGCTGCCAGAGCGACTGCCCGGCCTGGAACACCGGCAAGCCCCTCTCCCCCAAGCTGCTCGTCATGGACCTGCGCGACGAGCTGTTGCGCGGCTCGAGACAAGCGCTCGTGCCAGGCGTCATCACCGATGACGTCCTCTGGGCCTGCACGACCTGCGGCGCGTGCGTCGAGCAGTGCCCGGTCGACATCGAGCACGTCGACGCGATCGTCGACATGCGCCGCTACGAGGTCATGGTCGAGTCCCGGTTCCCATCCGAAGCCGCGCTCATGCTGCGCAACGTCGAGAACCGGGGCGACCCGTGGGGCCTCGGGGCCGCGAAACGGCTGGAGTGGACCGCGGGCCTGGGCTTCGAGGTCCCCGTGGTGAAAGGGTCGATCCCCGAGGGCGTCGAGTACCTCTTCTGGGTCGGCTGCGCCGGGGCGCTCGACGAGCGGGCCCGCAGGACGACCCAGTCGGTCGCGCGCCTGTTGCACCGGGCCGGAGTGAGCTTTGCCGTCCTCGGTCCCGCCGAGTCGTGCAGCGGTGACCCGGTTCGAAGGCTCGGCAACGAGTACCTGTTCCAGATGCAGGCACGGACGAACATAGAGACGCTGACGACTGCCGGCGTGCGCAAGGTCATCGCCTCCTGCCCGCACTGCTTCAACTCCTTGTCGAAGGAGTACCCGTCCCTCGGCGGGGACTTCGAGGTGATCCACCACACCCAGCTGCTCGCCAGGCTCGTGGCCGACGGGAAGCTGCGACCGACCCGCCTGGACGCGAAGGTCGCCTATCACGACCCCTGCTATCTCGGCCGCCACAGCCAGATCTACTCACCGCCGCGCTCGGTCATCGAGTCGGTGCCCGGGGTCAGCCCGGTCGAGATGGGGCGCTGTCGCGAGCGCAGCTTCTGCTGCGGAGCCGGTGGCGCCCGGATGTGGCTCGAGGAGCCACTGGGCACGCGCATCAATCTCGAGCGCACCGACGAGGCGCTCGCGACGGGCGCGGACGTCGTCTCGACCGCTTGCCCCTACTGCCTGATCATGCTGGACGACGCGGTTCGACAACGCGGCCGGGACGAGGACGTCAAGGTTCTCGACGTCGCCCAGCTGCTCGAGCGTTCGCTGGAAGCAGCCGCCGAAAGCTGAGGCGCTGCCGGTTGGCGCGCCGACGGTCAGGGCGCC
>Ga0181524_10001024_pt1 | contig 33322 bp, 25 predicted proteins | sample PEATcosm2014_Bin_34_FD_119761 | JGI IMG/M metagenome (GOLD analysis project Ga0181524, IMG submission 119761) | Peatland microbial communities from MTU Mesocosm Facility, Houghton, MI, USA - PEATcosm2014_Bin05_60_metaG | ecosystem: Environmental > Terrestrial > Soil > Wetlands > Peat | place... | reverse complement strand
CCGGGGGGTGCAAGCGTCGCTGGCGCGACGCGACGGCTACGGGCCGCTGATTCCGTGGGCTGAAGCCACACGGCTACCTTCAAATCACCGCTTCGCGGTGCCGCAAGATGTCCAAACTCCAGGGCCGGCTTGGCCGGCCGCGAAGCGTTTGGAGTGCGGCCGGCTCCGCCTCTGTGGCGGAGGCCGACCTCTGCCTTACCGCTCCCCTGCGGGAAGTTCGACCGCCTTTATGAAGCCGTCCTGCGTGGGGACCACTTTGATTCCGCCCAGCCAAAAGACCCTCTCCAGGGCGTATATGGCCTCCTCCCTCGCCAGGGGAGTCTGAGTTGTCAGGTCGATGCGGAGCATATAAGGCCGGCCTTCGCCCTGGCTGAACTTCCGGCCGGTCATCTCGGCATAGACAGCCATTGCCTGGCCCAAAGTGGCGTTGCGGAAGTCCAGCATCCCGGCCGGTATGACTTCCCGGTTCGGCCCTCTCGACGGGGCGGACCCGGTCCGGGCCGTAGCGTTCGTGGCGCTCGAACTCGGCTGGCCGGCCCCCCTGGCAAGGACGGACTTGCTTTTGGCCGGCCATGCTTTCAGGGAGGACTCCTTTTCTTTAGGCGCGACGATCATGAACTTGTCGCCGTCCGGGACGGTCACAATTCCCTGCTCCGCCAGGGCCCGCTCGATTAATCGGGCGGCCTGCGCTTGATTCGTAGCCACGCCGGAGAGCGTAAATGAGAGCCTCGGCGACAGCGGGGCGCGCAACAAGGTGCGATCGACGGACCACTGATACAGAGCCAGGACCAGGTCCAGATTGGAGTCCTCGAGCACAATCCCGGGCGCAGGCAGGCTCGTCCGGTTGCTCAAGACCAGAGTCACTTCGTCAGTCCCACCCAGTCGCGCCCTCACCGTGCCCCTGTCCGGATTGATGCCCAGGATGGTAACGCCGTCCTCTCTTTGCCCTTCCCCGAGGAGCACCCATTGCCCGGCCCAGCCATGCCGCCTGGCGGTCGATTCCAGCGCCGCCCGGTGGACACGGCCAACACTGATGATGCCAGCCAACCGCGGGGGCGGCGTTACCCGTGGCAGCAGCGGGGCGGGTTGCGCCCTGGCCGGCAGTGGGAAGAGCAAGAGGCCTGACAGCAGCAATCGCAGGGTTCGCGGGCTCATAAATGCGGTGTCACTTTATGGAATCGCCTCCACCCCCGTCAACTCGCGTTGAGGGCTTCGGCCTTCGCATTTCGGATTTCCCGCCTTGGCGCTCGGCGCGTCCGCCTTCGCCGAGGCTACGGCGGACAAGACGGCGGGCAGGCCGGCCCTGCCGGCCTGCGTTCTTTGCAGTTGCCAACAAATGTGTCGCAATTGCCGGGACGCCGCACTAGGCTCCCGGCTAGCGGCAAGACCGAGCGCAACGAAAGAATTCCAGTATGCACTTGCAGCCTATCGACTGGGTCATCGTATTGTTCACCCTGCTGATCTGCTTTGTCCCGGCGCTGTTCTTCGGCAAGCGCGCGGGCAAGAACACCACCGAGTTTTTCGTTTCTGGGCGGTCGGTGCCGTGGTGGCTGGCCGGTTTGTCCATGGTGGCCACGACCTTCAGCAGCGACACGCCGAACCTGGTGACCGAGTTCGTGCGCCGCCAGGGCGTGGCGGGCAACTGGCAATGGTGGGCGTTCACCCTCACGGGCGTCGCCACGGTCTTTTTCTACGCCCGCTTATGGCGCCGCTCGGGAGTCATGACCGACCTGGAGTTTTACGAAATCCGCTATTCCGGCAAGGCCGCCAGTTTTGTGCGCGGCTTTCGCTCGGTCTATCTCGGCCTGGTTTTCAACTCTTTCATCATGGCCACCGTTACGCTGGCCGCCTGCAAGATTGCAGCCATCCTCTTCGGCCTGGAGCGGTGGCAGACCCTCGTGCTGTGCGGGTTGCTCAACGTCGTGTTTGCGGCCCATTCCGGCCTCTGGGGCGTCCTGGTCATCGATATGATCCAATTCTTCATCAAGATGACCGCCGTCATTGCTGCCGCCTGGTTTGCCGTCAAGCACGTCGGCGGCTTGCACGCCATGGTCTCGGCGGTTTCCGCCAAGACCGGCCCCAACGGGATCAACTACTTGAGCATGCTGCCCGACTTCAAAGGGGGGAACTGGGACACGGCGGTGGCCGTGTTCATCATGCCCATCGCCGTCCAATGGTGGGCGGTGTGGTATCCCGGGGCTGAGCCCGGGGGCGGCAGCTACATCGCCCAACGCATGCTGGCCTCCAAATCGGAAAAGGATTCCCTGGGGGCCGTCCTGTTCTTTAACATCGCCCATTACGTCTTGCGGCCCTGGCCCTGGATCCTCGTCGGCCTGTGCTCGCTGCTGGTCTATCCCCAATTGTCGGACATCCAGGCAGCCTTCCCGCATCTGGACCCGAAATTGCTCGGGCACGACATCGCCTATCCGGCCATGCTCAGGTTTCTGCCGGTCGGGTTCATGGGCCTGATGGTCGGGGGTCTCATTGCGGCGAACTCCTCCACGATACTGACCCATCTGAACTGGGGCGCCTCTTACCTGGTGCATGATTGCTACCGGCGGTTCATCAACCCCAGCGCCAAGGAGAAACACTACGTCTGGGCCGGTCGCTGGGTGACGGTGGGGCTGTTCCTGTGCGCCGGCGGCCTGACCTTCGTTCTGGACACCGCCAAGGACGCCTTCGTTCTCATTCTCCAGATCGGCGCGGGGACCGGCCTGCTCTATCTCCTGCGCTGGTTCTGGTGGCGCATCAACGCCTGGTGCGAAGTGGCCGCGATGGTCAGTTCCTTTGCGGTTTCGATCCTCCTGCTCATCCTGCGCAGAAACCACGTCATCCTCAACGCCTACTTCCACGGCGGCGCCGTGAGCCTCGACCTGCCCCTCACCGTGGCGGTCACCACCCTTTGCTGGCTCCTTATCGCCTATTTCGGCCCTCAAACCGATCCTCAGACGCTGATCGCCTTCTACAAGAAAGTCAGGCCCTTCGGCCCCGGTTGGCGCCGCATCCGGGTGGCCGCCGGCGTCAGCGAGGCCGAGGCCGCCGCCACCCGCGAGAACATTCCCCTGGCCCTGCTGGGCTGGGCCGCCGGCTGCGCGGTCATCTGGTCGGGTCTTTTCACCGTAGGCAACTTCCTTTATGGCCGCTTGGACCTGGCCTTGCTGCTGATGGGGGTGTTCCTCGGCGGCAGCCTGGCCCTTATCTATGTCATGAACAAGCTCTGGAGCGCCGCGCCCTCAGGCGCCAATCTGAAGCCTGGGGCAACGCCTCAAGCAACAAATGTGTAGCTCTTTTGCGGACACCGAGCTAAGGTCCCGGCACGATGCGCGTTGAACTTGATCCTATGTTGAACCCGATCGCCGTGTCCCGCGCGTTCTTGCGCCTTTCATCCCGTCTTGCCCTGCGCTGGTTGGGCTTGTGGCTGCTGCTCCTGGCGGCCGGCTCGGGGCGCGGCTCGGAATGGAAACTGGTTTGGTCCGACGAGTTCGACAAACCCGGGCTGCCCGACCCCGGGAAGTGGGGCTACGAGACCGGGTTTGTCCGCAATAACGAAGCGCAGTATTACACGCGCGAGCGCAAAGAGAATGCGCGCGTCGAAGACGGGATGCTGGTCATCGAGGCGCGCAAGGAACAGTTCAAAAACCCGGATTATGACGCGAATGCCGCCGCCAAAGGCAGGGGCCAGGGGCGGCGCGGGCGCGAATGGGCCCAGTACACCTCGGCGAGCCTGACCACGCGCGGCAAGGGGAGCTGGACATACGGGCGGATCGAAGTGCGGGCCAAACTGCCCAAGGGCCGGGGGACCTGGCCGGCCATTTGGATGCTCGGCGCCGACCGCGCGGCAGGCTGGCCGGCGTGCGGGGAAATTGACATCATGGAAGAAGTCGGCTATGAGCCGGGCGTCGTCCAGGCCCACATACACACCGCGAAATACAACCACCTGAAGAACACCAGCAAAGGCGAGCGCATCACAATTGCCGACGCCTCGGAGGCCTTCCATGTCTATGCGGTCCAGTGGGACAAAGAGCAGATGGACTTCTACGTTGACGACAAGAAGTACTTCACCTATCGGAACGAGGGGAGCGGTTCCGGGGCCTGGCCGTTCGACAAGGACCAGTACTTGATCCTTAACCTGGCCATCGGCGGCTCCTGGGGCGGGGCCAAGGGTATTGACGACTCGATATTTCCGCAGCGCTTTTACATCGACTACGTGCGGGTTTACCAGCGTTAGGAGCCGTCCAGGCACCGGCGCACGGTCCGGAGCAACGTGCGGGGCGAGCACGGTTTGTTGAGGAAACAGCACTGGGTCCGCTGTAGAAACTCCGTTTCCTTGTCCAGGGCCTCCGGGCTGTAGCCGCTCATGAAAATGAGCTTCAAGGCGGGGCGCTGGGCGCGGAGTCGCTCGGCCAGGTCCCGGCCGGTCATCCCGCCGGGCATGACCAGGTCGGTCAGGACCAAGGCGATTTCCCTCTCATGCCGGCGCCAGACCTCCAGGGCCTCGCTGGCGCAGGTGGCTTCGTGGACCTTGTAATGGAACTTCTCCAGGACCTGGCGCGTGACCGATCGCAGCGGGGGGTCGTCTTCCACCAGGAGGATGGTCTCGGGGCCTCCGCGCACGAGCGTTTCGGCCGACGGGGCGGGTCTGGCCGGGGCCGGGGACGGGATGGCGGGCAAAAGGACTTTGAAGGTGGAGCCCTGGCCGAGGCGACTGGAGACCTCGACCCACCCCTGGTGCTGCTTGACGATGCCATAAACGGTGGCCAGGCCCAGGCCGGTGCCTTCGCCCGGCGCTTTAGTGGTGAAAAAGGGCTCGAAGATGTGCTGGATATGTTCCGGGGCAATGCCGGTGCCGGTGTCGCTCACGGCCAGCTCCACGAACTCGCCAGCCCGGGCGGCGGCATCGGCTTGAACGAACTGTGCGCTGCGGATGACCTTTTCGGTGGCAATGAGAATGCGCCCGCCCCGGGGCATGGCGTCGCGGGCATTGACGACCAGGTTCAGGAGCACCTGCTCGAGCATCCCCGGGTCGGCCTGCACAAAGGGCAGGTGTTCGGCATAGAGGCACTCCAGGCGGATGTCTTCGCGGATCGTGCGCTTGAGCATCTTGGTGAGGTTGCCGATCAGTTCGTTCAAACCAACGGGCTGCGAGAGCATGACTTGTTTGCGGCTGAAGATGAGCAGCTGGCGGGTCAGGCTCGCCCCCCGTTCGGCGGCGTTGATGACATGATTGAGGCCCTCGACGGTATCGGCCCCGAGCTGAGGTCCATGCAACAGGAGCAGCTCGGCGTTGCCGCTGATGATGCCCAGCAGGTTGTTGAAGTCGTGGGCCACCCCGCTTGCGAGCTGGCCGACGGCATCCATCTTCTGGGCCTGGCGCAATTGGGCCTCCAGAAAGACCTCCCGGGACACATCGCGTTTGACGGCAACATAGTTGGTGATCTGGCCGGTGAGGTCCCGGAGCGGCGTGATGCTCTCGTCCTCTTCGTAGAGCACGCCGTCTTTTCGCTTATTGACAAAGCGGCCGCGCCAGACCTGGCCTTGCACCAGGCCGGCCCACATCCGCTTGTAAAACGCCGCGTCCTGCTTGCCGCTCTTGAGGATGCGGGGGTTCTGGCCCAATGCTTCCTTGGGGCTGTAACCGGTGATCTTCTCGAAGGCCGGGTTGGCATAGACGATCGTGCCCTGGGCATCGGTGATGAGGATTGCCTCGTCAGCCTGCTCGATGGCGGTCGCCAGGCGACGCCGAGCTTCCTCGGCGGCATTGCGGCTCGTGATATCCTCGGCAATCCCCGCGATGCGCGCAGGTTTTCCGGGGGCGCTCCGAATCGGGAACCCGCGGTCCCGAATCCACCGGACCGAGCCGTCGGGCCGCACAATGCGGTATTCGATGTCGAGTTCTTCCGGCCGAGCCAGGCGCTCTTGCAGGACTTTGGCCAGGACTCGTTCGCGGTCAGCCGGGTGAACGGCGTCAATGAATGAGCCGGGCTGCTGGTAAAGGCTGGCAATCGAGCGGCCCCAGACCCGCTCGTAGGCGGGGCTGACATAGAGCATCCGGTGTTCCTCGGCGCTCCTCATCCAGAACACACACTCGATGTTCTCGGCCATCTCGCGGAACCGCTCCTCGGTTTCAAAAAGCGCTCTTTGTGCGCGATGCCCTTCCACCGTGTAACGCAGCGTGCATGTCAGCAATTCCGCAGTCAGCCCCGTCTTGACGAGAAAATCCTGCGCGCCCTGGCGGACCGCGTCCACCGCCAGGACCTCATCATCCACGCCCGTGAGCACGACGACCGGAAGCCAGTCGGCCGTTGCTTCCAGAACCTTGGCCAGGGTTTCCAGTCCCTGGGAACCCGGCAGGCCCAGGTCCAGCAGCAGCACGTCGCAAGTTTGCTCGCGCAGCGCGGCCAAGCCGAGCTGCAAGTCTGGGACTCTCACCAGCTCAAAGGTCCCTTGCGGCCCCGGCCTGAGCATCTCCTGGATAAGCCTCGCGTCGGCCGGATTATCTTCGATCAGCAGGATCTTCATAGGGTGCCGGCCGCTTTGTGGGTCCGCCGCCTCCAAGGCCGTCACTGGGGCCGGCAATGGAGTTGGCCGGTTCACGGCAGGATTGTCCCGAACGGGTTTGCGTCCTTGTCCTTGTTGACCAGAGGCCGGCGCAGATTAACTCAAAAGCCGGGAAAGGGCCAGTAAGGAGAACCCGATTGGCTTGTAGGACCGGGCTTACAAAGCCCTTGGGTGACCGGTCACTGACGGCGGGCGGGTCGGGCCGAAGCAGGCAGGACGCGCCCTGCCAGCCTCCGCTGGGGCATTAGGCCCTTGGCCTGATTTTGGTTGCCACCGCGCGGCACAGAGCTATAAGGAGGCGAGTCAATGGAAAGGCATTTATGAGATGTTCATTGCTGGCTGGGGCATTGGCGGGCAGCTTGGCGTTCAATTTGGGAGAGTCCGTGGTCCCGGCGGCGCCGCCGGCGAGCGCGCCGCAAAACGCCGCCCGCCTCGAGTGGTGGCGCGAAGCCCGTTTCGGCATGTTCATTCACTGGGGGCCGGTCAGCCTCAAAGGGACCGAGATTGGGTGGTCGCGCGGTGCGGAGGTCCCGATCGAGGAGTACGACAATCTCTACAAGCGGTTCAATCCGAAGGATTTCAACGCCGATGAGTGGGTCAGGACGGCCAAGGAAGCCGGGATGAAATACATGGTCTTCACGACCAAGCACCATGATGGGTTCTGCATGTGGGACACGAAACAAACAGACCACAACATCATGCACTCGCCGTTCGGGCGGGACGTGGTTAAGGAGCTGGCGGCCGCCTGCCGGGCCCAGGGCCTGGCCTTCGGCACGTATCATTCGGTTACCGACTGGCACCATCCGGACTTTCCTCTCACCAGCCCGGGAGGCTCGGTTCGCCGGCCTGTCTCGAACCTGGACCGCTATGAGCAGTATCTCCGGGCCGAGGTCTCCGAGCTGATCACCGGTTACGGTCCGCTCCTGGTAATGTGGTTCGATGTCCCTCAGGAGTTCAGCGTACAGCGGGGCCAGGGGCTGGTCGATTTCACCCGCAGTCTGCAGCCGGACATCCTTATCAATGACCGCAGCGGCGCGCCAGGAGATTTCGACACGCCGGAGCAGCGCGTGGGCAAATTTCAGGACCAGCGGCCCTGGGAGACGTGCATGACTATCTGCCGCCAATGGGCCTGGAAACCCGGCGACGAGATGAAGTCGCTCCAGGAGTGCATCCAAACCCTGGTGCTTTGCGCGGGAGGGGACGGCAACCTGCTCTTCAATGTGGGTCCAATGCCCGATGGCCGCATCGAGCCGCGCCAGGTCCGGCGCCTCGAGGAAATGGGCGCCTGGCTCAAACGCTACGGCCAGAGCATCTATGGGACCCGGGGCGGGCCCTGGAAGCCGAGCCGAGCGGTCGCCAGCACTCGAAATGGGAACAGCATTTTCGTCCACATCCTGCGTTCTGAAACCGCCACCGTCACCTTGCCGGATATTCCCTCCAAGATCGCGCGCAGCCAGTTATTGACCGGCGGCTCGGCCAAGGTCAGCCAGCAGGGGGGCCAACTCACCATCACCCTCTCCCCTGCGCCAGGCCCGTCGGACGTTGACTCGATCGTGCGCCTCGAACTCGGCCACTCTGCCATGGACCTGGGCGAAATCGAGATCACCGGCGGGAAGTGAGCAACGGTTCCGTTCACTTTGGCGCTTGCAAAAGGGCCGCAATCTCCGGTCCGAGTTGCGCGTAGTGGCGGAAGTTCCAGGTGAAGAGGGCCTCCGCCTGAGCCTTCAGGGCGCAGCCTGCCAAAAGTGCGTCGTAAATCGTGCCGCCGACAACGCCTAAGCCCGCGAAGGTTTGCAGCGTCTTTGCATACTCCTCCGCAGTAAGCGCCACGATCGTCAGGTGTTCTCGGATGTTGCCGATGAACAGCATGGCTTGCTCGCCGCCTGCCCGATGTTTCCCCGGCATCCGCGTCAGGGCGGAATAGACCTCAAAAAGACTGTGCGCCGCGCAGGAACCGTCAGTTTTTCTGAAACGGGTGAACAGGTCCAGGCTCGAGGCGTGGTGCGGATGATCACCGTAAAACACCGCCACCAGTACCGAGGTGTCTAAGAAGGCCTTCAATCCGTGCTTGCCAGATTGTGTTGATCCCGCTCTGTCCGAATCCGCTTTAACAGGTCGTCCGCAATCGAAAGAGACAGCGGGCGGCCTGTGCGGAGCACCCAAACGCCTTTTTCCTTCGTGAGGGGGGTCGCTCCCCGGGTCGGGCGCAGCGTAATGCTCTCGCCGGCGGTCTCCAGTTCCAATGTGTCCCCGGGCGCAAGGTCCAGTTCGTCCCTCAAGGGCTTGGGGATCACGACGCGACCGGCGCCGTCAATGGTCAGTCGGGTTGTCATAATGGCATAATACGCCGGGTTGACCCATTTGTAAATGGCAGAACACCATCGCCCGAGGAGCTCCATGTCCGAATCGGACAGCCGGGTGGGCTGAGGTGGCGCTCCCGAGGGAGCGCCCCGCGCATGTCCCAAAGCTCGAGAGGTCCGGCTAGAATCGCCTGGTGAGCGTCAGTGCCAGCGTATGTCCCTCGAGTCGGTTCTCGGCCATGAACTCGTAAGCATAGCGGAGCGACACGAACGTGGCGAGCTTCGGGCAGAAGGCGGTGATTTCCGGGCCGATGCCGGCCACACGGTTGATCGGGTTGCTGCCGGTGGGAGTCCTGGTGCTGGTCACCTGCTGCTGGTAGTAGCCGGCAACGCCCGCCTCGATAGTCGAGACGACCGCGCGGCTCAGACCCCATTCGAGGGTCCAGGCCTGGCCGGCGGAGGTGTTATCGTGGTCCATGTTGATTTCATAGCGGTTCAAGGCGGAAATGGACCACTTCTTGGCGGCATCGGGGTAATAGGTTGCGCCGGCGGTGAACATGTGCGTCCAATAGCCCAAACCGGCCCGCGTGGGATTCGGGCCCGAGGAAGAGCCCGTGGGGGCCCAAGCGCCATAGCCCCCAGAGACGTCAAGCTGCTTCCAGTGTCTGGACCAGGTGCCTTCAGCGAAGGCGTCGCCAACGCCGAAGGTCCGGTCGTCAAAGCCGCCGGCTCTGAGGCTGGTGTATTGGAGCGGCACCAAGGCGTCGACGCCGATGTTCCCGCCGAGGACCTGCCAGTCTGTGATCCAAATCACGCGAGGCACATTGGCATAAATATAGGCGCGTATGTTCGACGGTCCGGTCGAGTTGCCGCTCGAGTCGTTCAACTGGTCGGAGTAATAGCCGACGTTATAGTCCCGCAGGTAGATTCCCGGCGGGGGCAGGGAGGCGCCTTTGATGCCTTCGACGCCCGGGACGTAGTGCGCGGAGGGTTGAGCCGGGCTTGTCAGCGGCAGCGCGAGCAAGGCCGCGCCGAGGAACGCAATGGTGGACTGGAGTTTCATGGTTTGTGTTTGGTTTTGGGTTTCTTTGGCTAAACATCCTGCAATTTGCCGGCCAGGTAGGCCTCGTAAGCGGTCAGGTCGAGCAATCCATGGCCGGAGAGGTTGAAGAGCAGGACCTGCTTGCGGCCGTCCTGGCGGGCTTTGATGGCGGCGTCGGCGACGGCCGCGAGAGCATGGGCGGATTCCGGGGCGAGCACCAGGCCCTCGGTCCGGGCAAAGAGAGTGGCCATCTCGAACACCTTGGTCTGGTGATAGGCCTGGGCTTCGATGAGCCCCAACTTGAGGGCGTGGCTGACCATGGGGGACATCCCGTGGTAACGCAACCCGCCGGCGTGAATGGAGGGGGGCATAAACTTGTGGCCGAGGGTGTACATCATCAGCAAGGGGGTCATTTCCGCCGTGTCGCCAAAGTCGTAGCGCAACTCGCCCTGGGTCAGCGAAGGACAGGCCGAAGGCTCAACGGCGACGATGCGGTAGCGTTTGCCTTCGGCCAGCTTGCGGCGCAGGAACGGGAAGACCAAGCCGGCAAAATTGCTGCCGCCGCCGCAACAGGCGAAGATGGCGTCCGGTTCTTCGCCCGCCCGTTCCATCTGGGCAATGGCTTCCTGGCCGATGACCGTCTGGTGCAGGCAAACATGGTTCAGGACGCTGCCCAGGGAATACTTGGTGTGCGGGTGGGTGACGGTGTCCTCGATGGCCTCGCTGATGGCGATGCCCAGGCTGCCGGGACAATCCGGGTCTTCGGCCAGCAACTTTCGGCCAAATTGCGTCTGGTCGCTGGGGCTGGGATGGACCGACGCGCCCCAGGTATGCATGAGCATGCGCCGGTAAGGCTTCTGCTGGTAGCTTATTTTGACCATGTAAACGTTGCACTCCAGGCCGAAGAGCGAGCAGGCCAGCGCGAGGGACGAACCCCATTGGCCGGCGCCGGTTTCGGTGGCCAACCGTTTCGTGCCGGCCTCTTTGTTGTAGTAGGCCTGGGCCACCGAGGTGTTCGGCTTGTGGCTGCCGGCGGGGCTGGCCCCTTCGTACTTGTAATAAATGTGCGCCGGGGTTTGCAGCGCCTTCTCGAAGCGCACCGCCCGCAGCAGCGGCGTGGGCCGCCACAGGGCGTAAATCTCCCGGACCGGCTCGGGAATCTCGATCCAACGCTCGGGGCACATCTCCTGGCGAACCAGGTTCTCGGGGAAGATAGCCAACAGGGCTTCCGGCGGCACCGGCTGTTTGGTTCCGGGATGCAGCGGCGGGGGCAGGGGCTCGGGAAAGTCGGCAAGGAGGTTGTACCAGGTCTTGGGGATGTCGTTTTGCGTTAGGTCGAAACGTGTTTGCATAGCCGTTCAGGTTCTCAGTTTTGGACGCACCCGTCGAGTATAGTGACAACCCCGGTTGACGCCATCAAAAACTTCGATGTGCCTGCATCTCAAAAGACCTCGAGCGGATGTTCGGCCAGCCAGTCTGCCAGGCCCGGCAGAGGAAAGGAAAGACACTGCTGTGCCTTGGCGCAGTTGAGCGAGGTATCCGCAGGGCGTGGAGCGCCGCTGTACTCCCTGAGGGAGCCGGGGACAATCCTGGGATGAAGCTGGGGCCAACGGGCGGCCAGGAGTTGGCCGATCTGCAAGCGCGAGAGCCGCTGTTTGCCGGCCACATGGTAGAGGCCCGCCTTGTTCCGGGCCGCCAATTGCCAAACGGCGCGCGCCGTGACCTGGGCGGGAATCGGGCTGCGGAATTCGTCCCTGAACAAATGCACGGCCTGTCCCGCCTCCCAGGCGCGGCGCAGTTGTTCGTTGAAAGCCCGGCGCCCGCTTGGCGAGGTCCCGCCGTTGAGGGAGGTGCGGATGACCGTGTGGGCGGGGTTGGCCAGCACTACCCGTTCCGCCAGGACCTTGGTCTCGCCATAGAGGCTCAGGGGATTGACTGGCGCAGCCTCGTCGTAATTGCCCGCCTTGCCGTCGAACACGAGGTCGGATGAAAAAAACACCAAGGGGATGTCCGCGGCCAGTTCTGCCAGGAGGGCTGTCACTTGGACATTGAGCAGATGAGCCAACTGTGGGTTGGCCTGGCATTCGGGGCTCTGGCTCATCGCGGCACAGTGGATAAGGAGCCGCGGCTGCTGGCGGCGGAACTCGCGCCGAACCGCCGCGAAATCCGCCAGGTCCAACTGCTCCCGAGTGAGAGCGACGGTCCTGGGCCTGGGCGCGCCCTCCGGCACCGTGGCCAGGAGATAGCGCCCAATGAGGCCGCCGGCCCCGGTTACCCAAACGGGCCTGTCATCCATCAACGAACCTCTTGGTCAAGTCGCCGTATGCATCGATGCGGCGGTCGCGCAGGAAAGGCCAATGAGCGCGCGTGCTTTCCACTTTCCGAAGGTCCAGGGGCACGACCAGGATTTCCTCCCGCTCCGGGCCGGCCCTGGCCAGGACCTCCCCGCCAGTCCCGGCGACGAAGCTTTGGCCCCAGAACTGGATGCCCTCCCCGGCCAGTTTCTCGAGGCCCACCCGGTTGGGCACGGCCACGTAGCACCCGTTGGCAATGGCGTGAGCGCGCTGAATCGTCTCCCAGGCGGCGTGTTGGCTTTGGCCCTCTTCGGCCTTCTCAGCAGGATGCCACCCGATCGCGGTCGGGAAGAACAGAATCTCCGCCCCTTGCAAGGCGGTCAGCCGGGCCGCCTCCGGATACCATTGGTCCCAGCAGATGAGAACTCCGAGCTTGCCATAACGGGTCTGCCACGCCCGAAACCCCAGGTCTCCCGGCGTGAAGTAGAATTTCTCGTAGTAGAGCGGGTCGTCAGGGATGTGCATCTTGCGGTAGAGCCCCAGCAGCGAGCCGTCGGCGTCGATGACCGCCGCCGTGTTGTGATAGAGCCCGGGCGCCCGCCGCTCGAACAAGGAAGCGATGACAACCACCCTCCTGGTTCGCGCCAATTCCTGGAAGGCCCTCGTGCTCGGCCCGGGGATCGGCTCGGCCAATTGGAAGAAGCGGTGGTCTTCGGACTGGCAAAAGTATTGCGAGCGAAACAGTTCCTGCGTGCAGATGATTTGGGCCCCCTTGCCGGCCGCTTGTTCGACAGCGGCGAGGGTCTTGGCCAGGTTTGCCGCCGGGTCCGCCAACGCGCTCGATTGAACCAGGCCCACTTTCACGCTCGGGTTGTCAACGGGGCTCATCTGGAAGGGGAGTTGGAACCAGTGGACCGGCCCAAACAGGCCCGGCAGAGGACCCGCGCGCCCCCTGGCGCGGTCTGGCCGCTAGAGGCCGCCCCTTGTCCGAAAAGTATCCTGAAGAGGGCCACCCGTGGATGTTCACCGAACCCACTCCACGAAGTCAAGCCCCGGCTCTTATTGGCAGCCTTTGTAGGCGGCCTTTGTCGGAACCTCACATGCGAGGGTCCAGGGGCGGGAGTCGCCGCCGTCGCGCCGCGAAGGCGGAAGGGGCGGGCGGCGTTGGGCGGGGCTTCGGTGAATTACGTGTGAATTGCCGGTGAACAACTTGTGGCGAATTCCATTTGAAACCCTCTGGAGGCGGGATTAGTTTTTTTGAGTAATGAGCGTGAGGATTTGCATCTGTTGTGGTGAGGCGATGGCTCCCGGTGGGAACTCCCGCTCGCGCAACCCAAACCTATGCGCCTCCTGTTCGAGTATGTGGGACGGCATGGAGGAACGTGAGCCGCTCCCGGATGCTGACTCCTCACTCGATACCCCGTCCGCCAAGTCCTCCGAGCCGGCTCAAGCCATTGTAGGAGACGACGTAAGGAGTCTCTGATTGGCTTTTTTGGCAAATCACTGTAGGAGACGACGTAAGGAGTCTCTGATTGGCCTTTTGGGCAAATCACTGTAGGAGACGACGTAAGGAGTCTCTGGTTGAGCGCCCTTTGTCGGTTCCTTTGTCGCTTGTTTCAGGGGCCTGCATTTCCGCGACAACGGTTCCTGCCGGTCTTGAAACGGCTTGTGAAAAAGCTTGCACTGGCGCGGCAAAAGGGTTTAATTCGAGTCGAGCCCGAGCCTTTCGACTCGAGTTGGCAAGCAAGCGACCGTTAACAACAAAGCGCATCATTGACAATTATGGCTAACGCACTCTCCAAATCACAAATCGCCGCCACGATCGCCGAGGAGAACGGGATCTCCAAGAAACAGGCCGTGCAGGTCCTCGATACGATAGCAAACCTGGCCTACAAGCAGGCAGGCAATTCTTTCACGCTGCCTGGCATAGGCAAGTTGGTGCTTGTCAGCCGTCCGGCCCGTTCCATGATTATGCAGTTCGGTCCCGACAAAGGCAAGACCATCACCATCCCCGCCAAGCGAGTCGTTAAGTTCCGCGTTGCCAAGGCCGCCAAGGACGCCATCCTGGGCGCCGGGTAATCGGGTCTTTTGTCCAAGAGCACCCTGTCCAACCCGGGGTGCTTTTCGTTTTTGCCCATGAAGATAGCCGTTGTGGGTTGCGGGGCTGTCGGCAGCTATTACGGAGCCAGACTCGCCTGCGCCGGGCAGGAGGTTCATTTCCTTTTGCGCACGGATTACGAGATTGTGCGGCGCCAGGGTCTGCGGGTCCGCAGCTTTGAGGGTGATTTCCACGCGCGGCCTTTCTGCGCCCGGTTGCCCGAGGAAATCGGCCCGAGTGACCTCGTGCTCATCGGGCTCAAGACGACGGCCAACGACCAACTTTGCCGCCTGCTCCCGCCCCTGGTCGGGCCGGAGACCGCCGTGCTCACTCTGCAAAACGGACTGGGCAACGAAGAACAACTGGCCCGCCTTGTTCCGCTGGAGCACATCCTGGGCGGCCTCTGCTTCGTCTGTCTGAATCGCCTTGTCCCGGGCCTCATCCATCACATCGCTCACGGACAAATCGTCCTGGGCGAATTCCAGCGGCGGCCGGAACGGCGCACCCATGAGCTGGCTTCCCTGTTCGGCAACGCCGCCGTTCCCTGCTCGGTCACCGACAACCTGGCCCGCACCCACTGGGAGAAGCTGACCTGGAACATCCCCTTCAATGGCCTGGGCGTAGCGGGCGCTGCCGGATGGGACGCGGCCACGGGCGGGGAGTTGCCCGCCAACGGCCCGCTCGGCCCTTGCCTGGCCACCGAGCAACTTCTGGCCAATCCGAAATGGAAGAAGCTCCTGCGCGAGCTCATGATCGAGGTCATCGAGGCCGCGCGCGCGCTGGGCTTTGAGGTGTCCGAGACCCTGGCCGATAAACACATCGAACGCACCGGCGCCATGGGCGCCTACAAGGCCTCCACGCTGCTGGATTTCGAGCGCGGCTTGCCCCTGGAACTGGATAGTCTCTTTCTTGAGCCTCTCCGCCAGGCCCGGAAAGCCAAGGTGGCGGTCCCGCGCCTGACGGCCCTGTGCCGGCTCCTGGAGGCAATGGAGGAAAGGCGCCGCGCGCGGGGGCGCCGCCGCGCCAAAGTAACTATAGGTGATGCAATCCATTCAGAGGGTTGACACACGGCGGGCGGGGGCGTAGCCTGCCGGAAGATGAACTTGTTGCCTGATTCGCTGCTGGAACTCATTCGCCGCGCGTCGGTTGAGATGCCGGACGATGTTCACCGGGCCATCGTTGCCTCGCTCGAACGCGAGAAGCAGGGGACGATTGCCCGGAGCGCAATGAAGATCATCGACCAGAACATCGCCCTGGCCAGAACCAAGTCGCAGCCGATCTGCCAGGACACGGGGACCATCATTTTCTATGTCGAGTGCCCGGCCGGCTTTGACCAAATCGGGTTCGAGGAGGCCGCGCGCGGGGCGGTCAAGTTGGCCACCGCCAAGGGTTTTCTGCGCCAGAATTCGGTCGATTCGATTACGGGACGGAACGACGGCACCAACGTCGGGCCCGGTTCGCCGGTGATCCACTTTCATCAACATCGCCCCCTGGAAACAACGGTGCGGGTGATACTCAAAGGGGGCGGGTGCGAGAACGTGGGGGCACAGTACTCGCTGCCCCATGAGGGGCTCAAGGCGAACCGCGACCTGGACGGGTGCCGCAAGGCCATTCTGGACGCGGTGCTCCAGGCCCAGGGCAAGGGTTGCGGGCCGGGCATCCTCGGTGTCTGCATCGGCGGGGACCGCGCGACGGGCTATGAATTCTCCAAAGAGCAATTCTTGCGCCGGCTGGACGACCACAATCCGAACCCCGAGCTGGATCGGTTGGAGCAGGACCTCGTTTCGACGGCGAACAAGTTGGGCATCGGGCCGATGGGTTTCGGGGGCCGAACGACCTTGCTGGGAACCAAGATCGGCGTGCTCAATCGCCTGCCGGCCTCCTATTTCGTGAGCGTCAGTTATATGTGCTGGGCCTACCGGCGCCAGGGCATCGCGCTGGGTTCCCAGGGCGAGGTCCGGCAATGGCTCTACTAAGCATCCTGCGATGGGTCCCCTTTGCCATGATTACTCTTACGACACCGGTTAGCGAGGCTGCAGTGCGCGCCTTGAAAGTCGGCGATGAGGTCGCCATCACGGGCGTTTTATTCACCGGACGCGATGCCGTTCACAGGTATCTCCACGACGGGGGCCAACTCCCCCCGGGGGTAAACCTCCGAGGGGGCTTCCTATACCATTGCGGTCCGGTGATCGTCAAGGACGAACAGGGCAACTGGAGATGCGTCGCCGCCGGTCCGACAACCTCGATCCGCGAAGAGCCTTATCAATGGCAGATCATCCGCGATTACGGCCTGCGCGGCATCATCGGCAAAGGCGGCATGGGCGACAAGACGCTGGCGGCGTGCAAGGAACACGGCTGCGTGTATCTGCACGCAGTCGGCGGGGCCGCGCAGGTGCTCGCCCAATGCATCCAGAGAGTGCCGAAGGTCTATTTCATGGAGGAGTTCGGCGCGCCTGAGGCGATTTGGGAGTTCGAGGCGGCCGGGTTTCCGGCGGTCGTAACGATGGACGCTCACGGCAACTCGCTGCACAAAGAAGTGTTTGCCGCCAGCCAGGCCGAACTGGCCAAGCTCCTATGATTCTATGCGCGCGATGGTGCTTTGCGGGCCGCGGCAGCCGCTTCAGGCGGTCGACCTGCCGAGGCCTCGACCTGGACCAGGGGAGGTTCTGATTCACATCCGGGCCTGCGCCGTCTGTCGGACGGACCTGCATGTCGTGGATGGCGAATTGCCAGGCCCTAAGTTGCCGCTCATTCCGGGGCACGAAATTGTCGGCCTTGTGGCGGAGGCGGGCAAGGGGGCCGATCGATTTCAAGCGGGCGACCGGGTGGGGGTATCGTGGCTGGGCTGGACCTGCGGCTCCTGCCAGTACTGCGCAACGGAGCGCGAGAACCTCTGCGACCAGGCCCGCTTCACCGGCTACACGCTCGACGGGGGCTATGCCGAATACACGGTTGCCGACCAGCGGTTTTGTTTTCCGATCCCCGAGGGCTACTCGGATGCGGAAGCAGCTCCGCTGCTCTGCGCGGGATTCATCGGGTATCGCTCGCTGGCCAAGACCGGCCAGGGGCGCCGCGTTGGAATCTACGGGTTCGGCGCCGCGGCGCACATCGTCGTTCAGGTGGCTCGCTTCCAAGGGCGGGAGATTTACGCCTTCACACGCCGGGGCGATTGGCAGGGCCAACAGTTCGCAAGGTCGCTCGGGGCGGTCTGGGCGGGAGATTCGGCCTTGCTGCCGCCCGCCAGGCTCGATGCGGCCATCCTTTTTGCTCCCGCGGGCGAATTAGTTCCGCTGGCGCTTCAGGCTGTCGGCAAAGGCGGCATTGTGGTGTGCGGCGGCATTCACATGAGCGACATCCCCGCCTTTGCATACGCGCTGCTCTGGGGAGAGCGCACCCTGTGCTCCGTGGCCAATCTGACCCGGGGCGATGGCCGGGAGTTTCTCGCCTTGGCGCCCCGTGTTCCGGTCCGCACGACGGTCGAGACACTTCCTCTGGCCCAGGCAAACGACGCCCTGGAACGCCTCCGGGTGGGGAAAATCCAGGGAGCAGTTGTGCTGGCCCCGTAGCGGCCGCTCAGGGCCCGACCTGGCCCAGGTCGATGGGGTGGAAACCGAGCTTGAATGCAGGGGAGCCGGGTTGGAGGCGGAAATCGTCCTTCTCGGGCGCGGCAAAGAGCGGGTCGGCGATGATGGAATTGCGGTCGTGATTGCGTTGGCGCCATTGCTCGAGGGAGCAGGGGCCCACGGGCAGAGACTCGGGCTGGGCGCGGCGCCGGGCATCGAAATAGAGATTCCAGTCCATGAGATAGCGGTCGCCAGACCAATCGCCGCCCAGGAGGACGCCGGAATCAAAATAGACGATGTTGGTCTGGAAGCTGAAGCTGAGATGGGGTTCGGGGCGGGTGCGCTGGAGTTGGTGGTCGCGGGCGAAGGCGAAGAGGTTGTTGCGGAGAAGGTTGGTTTCACCGTAATGCTGATGGAAGCCACCGTGGGTGGTGCGATAGACGACGTTGCTCTCGGCGAGAATGCCGCTGCTGCCTTCATCGAAATAGATGCCCCAGCCGCCGTAGCGGAGGCCGGCGATGTCGTGCCAGAGATTGTTGCGAATGGCAGTGCCGGGCTGTTTGCCCAGGGTATAGATGCCGCCCATGTCGCTGAGGATCGGGCCGTCGCCGTTGGATTTCACGCCGATGTGGTGAACATGGTTGAATTGGACGGCATTGTCGCCGGCGCGGGCGTCGCCGTAGCCCCACGTCCAGCCAATCGAGATGCCGGTGTAATAGAAGTCATGGATCAAATTATGGCTCAGGAGGTTGCCGGGCGATTGACCGATCCAGATGCCAATGGCGCTGTGGAACATCTGGCCGCCATCGTGAATGCGGCAATAGCTGACCTCGTTGGCGCGCGACTGCTCGGCGGGGTCGGGGCGGATGGCAGTTTCGCCAATCTTGATGCCGCCGGCGCCCAAACCGGCAAACTCGCAGCGCAGAACGCGGTTTTCGCTGCAGGCGCGGGCGAGTTCGAGGCCGTAGTTGCCCAGGTTCGAGAACACGCACGCCTCGAAGACGCAGTGGCGCAAGCCCCGGCCCCAAACGGCGCCGGGCACGCCGACCTCTGCCTGGCCAAAACCACCGACCTCGGGGGCGGGCGCCGGCTCGATGACGGGGGCATGGTCGCCGGCAGAGAAGCCTTGCGGAAAGAACCACTCGGTATGGGAGAAGGTCAAGCCGGCCAGGGTGACGTGCTCGATAGGCCGCCCGGCCTCGGCACGGCCTTCAAAGCGAAGGACCTGCGCGAGCACAGGGGCCACGGCCCGGACCTGGTCGAGGGTTTCCCCGGGAAGGGGCCAGTAGTAGAGCCTGCCGGCGGCCGGGTCGAGGCACCATTGGCCCGGTTGGTCCAGGAAGTCCAGCGCGCCTTCGGCATAGTAAAGGTCGCCCGGTTCCAGCGCAAAGACCGAGCGTTTGGCAAAGCGGACGAGGCCCTCTTTTTCATCGACCCCCAGGACGGGCAGGCGGGATTCGACCCACTTGGTCATGACGACGACCTCGGCATTGGTCACGCTGTTCCAGGCCTTGAGGTCGCCTTGGCGAAAGCGGAAGCGGCTGTTGCCCTTGGTCCAATCGGGGGCCTTATCGGGCAGTTCGGCCACGGCGAGGTAGCCGTGGTCCGGATGGCGCGCCCGCACGGCCCGCCGGCCGTTGACCCAGAGTTCATGGAATGGCCACTTGCCCCCGCGGGCGGCGGGGAGATCGGCCGCCCAAAGCTCCTTTTCGCCCAGCGTAGTCTGGCGCCAACCGGTGATCGGCCGGCCGCCGCTCAGGACCGGCGTCTCGCCCGGATAGGCGGCCAACTCCAGCTCTGAATCCTCAGGCTCGACAACCAGTGGTTGGTCCAGGAAATAGGAGCCGCCGCGAACCCAGACGGTGAGCCGTCGCTTGGAGGCGGCGCCCTGTTGCCTGAGATCGCGCGCGGCCTTGAGCGCGCGGCCCAGCGTGGCGCAGGGCCCGTCAGTCCCATCCGCCTTGGGCGCGGGCAGAGTGCCGGACCACCGGTCATCGCCGTTGGTGGCAACGAAGAGAATGCCCGGGCCGGGTGCGGGCGGAGAGGCATTTCCTGGCCGGCCCTGGAGGCAGGGACTCACAAGGAGCAGAGAAAGCAGGGACAACGACGCTGACCACAGGTGTTTCATGCTCATACCGGATGCGATGATTACACGCCGCGAGCAAGCAATGCACGAAGAAAGGAGAGAAACGCCAGGTGAGTTCGACCACCATCCGGTAAGTTTTCAGGGACCGCGCAACAGTCAGAGGAGATTGTTCTGCTGCTCGTTTCTCTCTTTGATGGCGACAAGACACCGGACGGCGGCCAAATCCCGCTCCCGGCCAGCGGCCTTCTTTGATGCAATCAGGGCATCGAGATTCAAGAATCTGAATTCGCCGTAGGAAAAGCTTGCCACGACACTCCTGCCGAGCACCGCTTCGAAATTCCCTATTCCCGCCACCTCGCTTAGACAATCCAGTCTGCCCAAATCTGTTTGCAAATACAAATTCCTCAATTCGCCAAAGGCGCTTCGCGTCATCTCCAGAGGCAAATGGTGCGTAGTAAACCGATGAACCGGATGGAGGTCCCTGACTGCGGATTCGATCCTAAGGACGTTCTCCTCGCCAAAAGGGCAGCAGATGTCCAGGTCAAACGTAGCGAGGGGCGCGCCGTGATAAACGACGCAAACCCCGCCAATGACAACGAAATCCAGGCCGCTGTCCTTGAGCCGGGTGAGCAATGCCTGGTCATTTTGTGCCATGTGAGCGACCCGCCTCCTGGACCTCCAGCAAGAAATCAAGGACCTGCTGATGCTCGGCAAGCCTTTCCTCCGGCGTCATTCTGAGGGCGCCTTCCACGAGCGACATATCAACGCCGGCTTCATACGCTGCCCGCCATGCCGGGCCGGCATCGGGCGGCAGGGCGTATTGCCCATTCATTTGCGCCAATGTGCCTTCATCGACCATAATCACAATGTAACGCCCTCTGAACTCCCATCAATCACTTTTCCGCGGGAAACAAGAAGACCGAAACGGCCAGGAAATCAAGCTCTTGCATCCAATTCAGAAGGGTCTGCGGCGCCGCAGCACATCGCGTATCGCCGGGGCCTTGCCACGCAATGAACAAAAACGTTGCCCGTTCCGGCTGCGGCTACTATGGTAAGCCGTGCCTGTTTGTCTGACCATTCTCGGCAGCGGCTCTTCCGGCAACTGCACTTACCTGGAGACCGATCAATCGCGCATCCTCATCGATGCGGGATTGAGCCTGCGCCAGGTTCGCCGGCGCCTTGCCACGATTGGCCGGGCGCCGGAGACCCTGACCGCCATCCTCATCACCCATGAGCACACCGACCACGTCTATGGCCTGCCGGCCCTTGGGAAAAAGCTGCGCATTCCGGTCTGTTGCAACCGCCCAACCCGCGAAGCTATCGAGTATCAACTCAAGTCGCCCCTGGATTGCCGCGTCTTTGAGACCGGCTCGAGCTTCGATCTGGGGGACATCCGGGTCGAGACCTTCAGCGTCCCTCATGACGCGCAGGACCCAGTCGGCTACCTGTTGCGCACACCCGCCGGGAACCTGGGTTTTCTGACCGACCTGGGCCACGCGACGCGGCTGGTGCTTGAACGCGTGCGCGCGGCCAACGTCCTCGTGCTCGAATCCAACCACGATGTCAAGATGCTCCAGGACTGCCCGACGCGCCCTTGGAGCCTCAAGCAGCGGATTCTGGGCCGCCATGGCCATCTTTCCAACGATGCGGCCGCCGACGCCGTCGAGCGGATTATGTCCGCCGGCTTGCGCCATCTCTACCTGGGGCATCTGAGCCGGGAATGCAATCGTCCGGAACTGGCCTACCGGGTGGTCCAGGAACGGCTCCGGAACATCGGCGCCTCACACGTCCGGCTCGAACTCACTTCCCAGGGCGAGCCCTGCCCCATGTTGACGCTCAACGCGCTGGCCGTAGAGCAGCCAGGCTCTGCCGCTGCCCCAGGCCTGCCGACGCAGCCTCCGGGACCTTCAGTCCAAAGCCAGTTGCCGATCTGAGCGCCCGCGCAAAGACGAATTTCCATTAGCCGATTCAAAGCAATCCTTGTTTCACGCCCAAAACATTACCGCCTTTGATCTGCCCGAGCTTCAGCCGTATCGAACCATGCGGCGCCAGTTCGACCACCGGGAGCAGGGCCTATTCGTCGCCGAGGGGGAGAAGGTGGTTCGCCGTCTGCTGGAGAGCCGTTTCGAGGTGGTTTCGGTGCTGCTCCCGGCCAACTGGCTGGTGGAACTGGGGCCGCTGCTCCGGGCCCGGCCGGAGGACGTCACCGTCTTTGTGGCGGAGAAGAAGCTGCTGGAGACTCTGACCGGTTTTTCGATGTACCAGGGTTTGCTGGCGGTGGGGCGAGTGCCGCCGCCGCTTTCTCTGGCGGCCCTGCTGGGGCGCAGCCCGCAGCCGCGTCTGCTGGCGGCGGTGGACGGGCTGTCCAGCGCCGAGAATCTCGGGGCCTTGGTCCGCAATTGCGCCGCCTTTGGCGTCCAGACCCTGCTGGTGGGCGAGACCTCCGTCACGCCCTTTCTACGCCGGGCCGTGCGCAGTTCCATGGGCGCCATCTTTCATTTGCCGGTGCTTGAGACCTCGAGCCTGGCCGGGACCCTGGCCCAACTCCGCGCGCACGGTGTGCGGAGCATCGCCGCCCATCCGCGCGCCCAGGCCCGCCTGTTGTCGGCCACCGATTTCTCCGGGGATTGTTGCCTGGTCTTCGGCAGCGAAGGCTACGGCCTCTCCCCGGCCGTGCTGGCTGCCTGCCAGGAGGCTGCGGCCATTCCGATGCCCCCGTCGGTGGACTCCCTCAATGTGGGCAGCGCCGCAGCCGTGTTCCTCTATGAGGCCAATCGGCAGCGAAAGGACAGATAAACCCGGCCATGACCCCGGCCGTGTCTTCGTCCGAGGGCTTGTATCGCCAACCCGTCCACAGGAGCAGGTCCTGATCCGTGGCGGTTCGGATGATGCCGGGTGCTCCTTTAGCTGCATCCGCAAGGAAGAGTATGGGCTGTGGGCCGTGCGGTCAACAAGGCTGCTGAGACGCCAAACAACTCGTCTTTTCAACGGAGCTCCCCTATGGTAAACAGAGCCCTGCCGTGGCCGGTTCCTGCCAGCAGCGCCCCGGAACGCGCGCGGGAATGACCTTCCACGCGCGGCGTGGCGGAGTTAATTATGAAAGGCATTTCAACCTCAGTGGGGGCGTTCCCCGTTGCGCCAGCCAGGGAAGGCGCCCTGGGCCCTCAGCGCGCCATGCCACTTAAGCCGTCCCCATGAAGACCAAACAAGTCCCGCCCAAACCCTCCCCAGCGGAGGTTCCGCCGAGGCCGGCCGCCGCAATTCCGCTTGCCGCCCGGGTCCGCCATCTCGCCTGGCTGCCCATTCCCGTTCTCCTGGCGGCCATCCTCGTGTTCCGGGCGGCGGGACTGGGCGGGTCCTACGAGCCCCACACTTTGAGACTCGTCTTGAGCTTCACCTTCTACACGCTGGTCTCGCTGGGCACCCTCTTTCTCATCGGACGGAGTTTTCTGGCATCAGGCAGGCCGGGTTTGCTGCTGCTGGAGTGCGGGGTGGTCCTGTGGAGTCTGGCCGGCACAGGGGCTGACGCCGTCGACCACGGCGATGCGAACATCAACGTGACCATCTTCAACACGAGCATCTTCCTGGCGGCCCTGTGCCATTTAACGGGCGCAGCCCTGGCGCTACGCCCGCAGCGGCCGCTGCGGGCCAAGCCCCTGTGGCTGGCGGCGGGCTGCGCCCTGGCCCTGGGCGCGCTGGCACTGGTTACGCGGGCGGCCCTGGGGGGCCGGATGCCGGTCTTCTTCGTCCCGGGCCAGGGGGGCACGCCAATGCGCTACTTCGTGCTCATTTCGGCCATCGCCATGTTCGTGCTCTCGGCCGCCCTGTTGCGCGCCGGCCAGCGCGCGGCGCGGCCTCCGTTTACCTCCTGGTACGCCCTGGCCCTGCTGCTGATGGCGGTGGGGCTGTTCGGCATCATGATCCAGTTGTCCCTGGGCAGCGTCGTGAACTGGTTGGCCCGCTCCGCAGAGTGGCTCAGCGGGGTCTATCTGCTCATGGCCGCCCTGGCGGCGCTGCGTGAGTCCCGTCTGCCGCTTCTTCCGTCGGCAGAGACATCGCGTCGAGAGTCCTACCGGTACGCCATGGCCGTGGTCCTGGTGCTCGCCGCGACTGCGGTGCGCATGGCGTTCTTGCAGAGCATCCAGATGCGCCACGTCTTCGTCACCTTCTACCCGGCCGTGATGTTGGCCGCGCTCTATGGCGGCGGGCGGGCAGGTCTGTTGGCCACGGCCCTTTCGGCTCTCTCCGCGGACTACTTCTGGATAGACCCCGTGGGCACGCTTGTCGTGAGAGATTCCGCCGACGGAGCGGCCCTGGCGGTCTTCTGCATTAGCGGCGCGCTCCTCTCTATCATCGTCGAGGCGATGCATCGTGCCCAGAAGCGCTCGGCGGCAGCCGAGGCCGGGGCCAAAGCCGCCGCCGAGCGGGCGCTGGCCGCTGAGGCCCTGCGCGAGAGCGAGGAGAAATACCGCACGCTGTTCGAGAACATGGCGGAGGAGGTGCACTTCTGGCAGGTGCTCCGGGATGCGGGCGGCCGGATCAAGACCTGGAGACTGGTGGATGCCAATCCGCCCGCGCTGAGGACCTGGGGACGCAAGAGCATCGATGAGATTAGGGGAAAAACCACCGACGAGATCTTCGGTCCCGGCGCGAAGGAGCATTACATGCCCGTCGTGCAAAAAATCATGACCGAAGGGGTCCCGTTCAGCTTCGAGGATTACTTTCCCAACCTGGACAGGCATTTCCGGTTCACGAGTGTCCCCCTGGGCGATCACTTCATCACTACGGGCGCGGACATCACCGGAATCAAGCGTGCCGAGCGTGAGCTCTTTGCTTCAAATCAGCGGTTGGAAGCTCTCATGCGAGCGCTGCCGGTGGGGGTCAGTTTTTCCGATGACGCCACCTGCCAACGCATCACCGGCAACCCTGCCGTGCTGGCCCAGTTCGAGGTCACGACCCAGGACAACCTCTCCGCCTCGGCGCCGGACGCCAACGCGCCGGGCCGGCAGGTGCGGTTTTTCCATGGCGGCCAGCCGATCACCGATACCGACCTTCCCCTGCAGCGCGCCGTCGCCGAGAACCGGTTCATCGCGCCCATGGACCTCGAGGTCGAGTTGCCCAGCGGCAGGCGCTGGTTTACCGAGGCCTCGGGAGCCCCCATCCACGATGCCGAGGGCAAGGTCATCGGCGGCGTGGCAGTGACGGTGGACGTCACCGGGCGCAAGCGGGCGGAGGAGAGCTTGCGCAACCAGGCGGCGTTGCTCGACCTGGCTCACGATGCCATCGTTGTTCGCGATGCGGGGAACCTTATCACATTTTGGAACCGGGGAGCGCAAGAGACCTACGGATGGACGCGCGAGGAGGCCATGGGCCGGATGCCCTGCGAGCTGCTCAAGACCCGCTTCCCCAAGCCGCAGGCCGAGATATTCGCGGAGGTCGCTGAAAAGGGCAGGTGGGACGGCGAGTTGACCCAGACCTGCAAGGACGGACGGGAGATCGTGGCGGCCAGTCGCTGGGCGGCGCAGCGGGATCACGCGGGCCGCCAGGTGGGCATCCTCGAAATCAACCGCGACATCACCGAGCGAAAGGAGTTCCAGGCCCGGTTGGAACGGCTCGTAGCCGAACGCACCGCCAAGCTCCAGGAACTGGTCGGCGAGTTGGAGCATTTCTCCTACACGATCACTCACGACATGCGGGCGCCCTTGAGGGCCATGAAGGGGTTTAGCGAAGTGGTCCAGGAACTGTGCGCGACGTGCCCCGGGCAGGAGCAAAAGGGGTTCCTGCGGCGCATAATGACCTCGGCGGACCGGATGGACTCGTTGATCCGCGACGCGCTGAATTACAGCCAGGCAGTACGGCAGGAACTCCCGTTGGAGCCCGTGGACACAGGGGCGCTGCTGCGGGGAATGCTCGATACATACCCGGAGCTGCAACCGTCGGAGGCCCACATTCGCATCGAGGGCGAGATCCCGTGGGTGATGGGCAACGAGGCCGGGTTGACACAGTGCTTCTCGAACCTGCTGGGCAATGCGGTGAAGTTCAGGAAACCTGGCCAGACGCCGGAGGTCCGCATTTGGGCGGAGCAGCGGGACCGCTGGGCGCGCATTTGGGTGGAGGACAACGGCATCGGAATCTCGGGGTCGATGTTGCCGCGTGTCTTTGACATGTTCTCTCGCGGGCACAGGACGCATGAAGGAACCGGCATCGGGCTGGCGCTCGTCCGCAAGGTGATGGACCGGATGGGGGGCAAGACGGGCGTGGAGTCCGAGGAGGGAAAGGGGAGCCGGTTCTGGCTGGAGTTGTGTAGCTGCCCGCGTTGTTCCGTGGACACTGGAGGCTGAGGTTTCTCCGTTTGTCTTGCGTTGAAGCCATCGGGCTGGATAAAACAGGGCCATGAGAAAGAACCCTCTGCTGTTCCTGCTCGGATGAAAAGCTGGCAAGTCTGGGGCTGTCTATCCTCGGTGCTGTGGGTCTGCGAGCCGGGCGCCGGCGCGCCCGGCCAGGGCGGGCCCGTGATATTGCGCGGGGCGGATGCGGTCGAGGCCGTCTTCGACCGGAGCGGCGGGGGCTATCAATGGGTGGGTTACCGCGACACGGCCAACGGGCGGCAGTGGCGCATCGGGGGACCGCGCCTGACGCTGGTGGTCCAGGGCGGGGCTCGGGCGAGCCTCGAACAGACCGGCTTCGACCAGTTGAAGGCGAAGGGCGGCCAGGTCGTCCTCGAAAAGACCCTGCCGGAGGTTTCGGTTGAAATAAGACAGGTCTTCTCCTTCTGCGCGGACGGACGAACGCTTCGGATGAAGAGCTTCCTGCGCTCGACGGGGGAGGCGGTTGTGGTCCAGGAGACCGGCCTGCTCGAGCTCGAGGTGGCCGGCCAGGATTTTCGGCTGATGGGGCCGGAGTTTGTTTCGTCACCGGTGTTTGGAGACGGTGTGTTTGCGGGGATCGAGCACCCCTCGGCGTTGTGCCGGGCGCAGGGAGACAGCCTCGAGCTGGCGCAGCATCCTTACCTGACCCTCGACAGGGAGTGGACCGGATTGCCCGGGGCGGTCTTCGGTTCGTGTCCGAAGGCCGAGTCCGAAGCGGCGCAAGGCGAGGCACTGCGGCGGGCGTTCCTGCGCTACCTGGAGACGGTGTGGGTCAAACCCACGCAGATGCACGTCCATTACAACGACTGGTGGACCGCCCCCGTGCCCTCGTCGGAGCGGTTCGTGCTGCAGAACATTGCCGAGTTGAAAACGGGCCTCTACGAGACCACCGGCTTCTTCTTCGATTCTTATGCCCTGGATGCAGGGTGGTCCAACCCCAAATCCGTCTGGGAAATGGACACGAACCATTTCCCGCAGCGTTTCGCCCCGATCCGCGAGGCCCTCGAGGGGATGGGCAGCCATGTCGGCTTGTGGATTTCCCCGAGCAGCCTTTATCCCTTCGCGCTGGACAACCACTGGCTGGCATCCGCGGGCTATGAAGTCACGCCCTGCAAGGGCCTCGGCCTCAATGCCTGCCTGGCAAAGGGCGGCAAATATCAGACCGCCTTCAAGAATGCGGCGCTGGGCTACGCTCGCGAGGCCCGGTTGGCGCATGCAAAGTTCGATGGATTCATCGCGCGCTGCGACGAGCCGGGCCACGGCCACAAGACCGGCCTGGACTCGTGCCTGCCCATTGCCGAGGGTTTGATGGAGGTCTTCGACGAGCTGCGCGCCTCCAATCCGGACATCGCCCTGGAGCCGACCTGCTTTGGCTATCAACCCAGCCCGTGGTGGCTGATGCATGTGCCCTTCATCATCGGCCCCTTTGGCGACGACAGCCCCTACGGACGCTGCCCCGCGCCGGACTACCTGGAATCCATGACGACGGCGCGCGAAATCAAGAACCTGCGGGGGCGCCAGGCCTTCCTGATGCCCAGCGCGGCGCTGGAGTGCTTCGACATCATTGTCCAATGCCCTGGCGCGTTCCAGAACCACGCCGCCATGGCCGTCGGGCGCGGGCGCTGGTTCCTCTCCTCCTATATCAACCCGAAGTTCATGGACGCCGAGGCGTGGCGCTTTTTTGCCGGCCTGATGAGATGGGCGCGCCACAACCGCGAGTTCCTCCGCGAGCCAATCCCTCTGGGAGGCGACCCTGAGAAACGCCAGGCCTACGGCTACGCCTTCCTGGGCGGCTCGCGCCAAGTGTATTGCCTGCGCAATCCGTGGATGGAACAGGCGAGCATCTCCCTGCTCAGACCCTTCGACTCTGCCCGCAACATCGAGGCGCGAATGCTCTATCCCCGGCGCGGCCTCATCGCGCGCCTGGCCCCCAACACGCCCCTGCCGAGCCTGCCCCTCGGCCCATACGAGACACAGTTCGTCGAGGTCGTCCCGACCGATCAACCGCCTTCCAAACCCGAACCGCAGCCCGCGCCCGCCGTTCTTTGGCAACCGGCCGGCGAACCCCGGCTCGAACCCGCCCTCGACAATGCTCCCGCCGCATCGAGCCCGGCACAAACCCCTGCTGACGGCGCTCGCAAAGAGAGCGCGCGCTTCAGCGCCGGAGGCCGCCTGATCTTAGGCGAGGCCGGTCACTCCTCACGTGTCACCCCTCACTTTGACCCTGTGGCCGGAGGGCAAATCTGCGTGTTGTGCGAAGGCGATGCCCTTGTCGCCGGAAACACTTGCAGGATCACCGTCGATGGCAAGGAGGCGCCGGTCAGAGTATCCAAGTCGCAAGGGGCCTTTGGGGCGGCGGGGGAGGGGCGCCTCGAGCATTGGGTCTGGTTCCTGGCCGACGTCCAGCCCGGCCAGCACGACGTGCGCATCGAGGCCGAGGGGTTTGTTGCCAACCTCCCTGTCGGCGTCTTTCTCCGCGGCGATACGCCGGCCCCGCCGCCCCCGGCCCCGTTCGACGCCGGCCCGGCGTTCCCCTTGTACCGGCCGGAGCGCGCCCCCTGGTCGCGCGTGCTCTTCCCGCTGAGGGCGCGGGGCGTGTCGCGGTAGCCTGGCGGCCGCAGCTTGCGCCGGCGCGGAGCCTGGAGCGTCAGCCCGCCGTCCGCCGCAACAAATCCAGGGCCTGCTGCGCGGTGACCTGCTTGAAAGTCTCCCGGTCGTATGGATTGAAATAGCGGTCGACCCTGGTTGGGAAGGGGCCGGCCAGGCCCACGAAGACCGTTCCGACCGGTTTGGCGTCGGTTCCGCCGGTTGGACCGGCAATGCCGGTGACCGACAGGGCATAATCAGCCCCGGTTTGGCGGCGGGCCCCTTCGGCCATCTCGAGCGCCACCGGCTCGCTCACGGCGCCATGCCGGGCCAACGTCTCCGCCTGCACGCCCAGGAACTTGCGTTTCGCCTCGTTGCTGTAAGTCACGAAGCCTGCCAGCAGGACCGCCGATGCGCCGGGCACGTTGGTCAGGCGGTGCGCAATGCAGCCGCCCGTACACGACTCCGCCAGGGCCAGGGTCTTGCCCAGCGCGGTGAGCCGGCCAACGAGCACCGTCTCCAGCTCCTGTTCTCCCACCGCATAAATGCGCAGACCGAGCAGCCCGGTGACAATTCGTTCCGCTTCATCCACCCATTGCCGGGCGCGGGCGCCCGTGGCAGCCAGCCGCACGTCCACTTGCCCGGGCCGCGCGCAATACCCGAGGTCAAGCCCCGCCTTGACCAGGTCCCGCAGCGGACCCGCCACTGCTTCCTCGACCATTGATTCCCCGATGCCGGTCGTCCTGAGGGTGCGGCAAACGAAGCCGTCCGCCGGCGGCAACACCCGCGCCAGCAGCGGCGCCAAGACCTCGCTGAACATGGGCCGTAATTCCCGGGTCGGCCCCGGCAGCAGGACGAGCCAGCTTGGCCGTCCGCCGTCGCGAAAATGATTCGGGGCAACTTCGAGCGCCAGACCCGGCGCGGTGCCGTGGGCGTTGGGCAACACCATCGCCCCTTCGAGCACCATCGCCTGCACGCGCATCCGCTCCGGCATGGGGCGTCCGCGCTCCTTGAAAAAGGCCTCGAGCCGGGCGCGCACGGCGGGGTCCTCGCGCAAAGAGCGGCCAAGCATCCGGGCCAGGCACTCGCGCGTGAGATCGTCCGAGGTCGGACCGAGGCCGCCCGTCGTTACGATCAGGTCGGCGCGACCGAGAGCCTCGCGCACCGCCTGCTCGATTTCCTGGCTGCTATCGGCCACCGCCACCTGCCTCGAGACCACATATCCCAAATCAGCAAACTGGCGGCAGAGCCACTGCTGATGCATATTGAGGACCCGTCCCAGCATCAGCTCGGTCCCCGTGTTGATCAATTCCACGTTCATGCCGAACATGCTGCGAGTGTCGAGGGGCGGGTGTCGAGTGTCGAGTGCCGACGGGCGAGGGACCAGGGGCGAGTGCGGGCGTTGACTCCGCTGCGCGCATGGCCCTATACTCCCGGCGTGGTCCGGAGATTGGGAGTCTGCAACAAAAGAAAAAATGAGTTCAAAGGAATTTGAAAAACTGGGAGATAGCTGCGAAAATGCGCAAAACTCGCAAGAAAGCGTGTTATTCTCCATAACTTTGCGCTTTCTGCGCATTTTCGCGGCCACTTTTGCGGGACCCTCTCCATACATTGGCAATGCCGGGGCGTGCTGCCTCGGCGTGCTCTGGCTCCTGGGCGGCGACAGGCTGTTTGCCGAAGACTGGCCGCAGTGGCTCGGTCCCAACCGCGACTCAGTCTGGCGCGAGAGCGGCATCGTGGAGAAACTGCCCGCCGGCGGGCCGCCGGTCTGCTGGCGGACCCCCATCGGGGGAGGTTTTTCCGGACCGGTCGTCGCCGGCGGGCGGGTGTATGTGACCGACCGGCAGCTTGCCCGAGAGACGGGCAATCCCGGCGAGCCGCTCGCAGGCGGGGCGGTCGGCAGCCGCGAGCGAGTGCTCTGCTTGAATGAAACCGATGGAGCCATCGTGTGGCAGCACGGCTATGAATGCGCCTACACAATGAGCTATCAGGCCGGGCCCCGAGCAGCGCCCGTTGTGAGCCAAGGGCGCGTCTATACACTGGGCGCCGAAGGGAACCTGCTTTGCCTGGAGACGGCGGACGGACGAGTCGTCTGGTCGAGGGATTTCAAGAAGGACTTCGGCATCAAGACGCCGCAATGGGGATTCGCCGGGAACCCGTTGCTGGACGGCAACCGGCTGATTTGCCTGGCGGGCGGTGCCGGCAGCACGGCGGTTGCCTTCGACAAGGACACCGGCAAGGAAATCTGGCGCGCGTTGAGCGCAGAGGAACCCGGTTACAGCTCGCCGGTCATCTATGAGGCCGGCGGCAAACGGCAGCTTATCCTCTGGCACCCCGAAGCGGTCAACTCGCTCGACCCCGCTACCGGCGAGGTCTATTGGTCGGCGCCCTTCAAATCCAAAACCGGCCTGTGCGTGGCCACGCCGCGCAAGTTGGGCGACCTGCTCCTGGTCACCGCCTTTTACAACGGCTCGCTCATGTTGCGGCTGGCCCCGGACCGGCCTGCCGCCACGACCGTCTGGCGCACCCAGAGAGTCTCCGAGATGGAGACCACCCACCTCAACGCCATCATTTGCACGCCCTTCCTGGAAGAGGGCCATATTTACGGCGTCTGCAGCTACGGCCAATTGCGCTGCCTGGAGGCCGAAACCGGCCGGCGCCTCTGGGAGACCCTTCAAGCCACCACCTCCGGCAGCCCCGTCCGCTGGGCCAATGCCTTCCTGGTCAAAAACGGGAGCCGCTTCTTCCTCTGCAACGAAAAAGGCGACCTCATCATCGCCCGTCTCACTCCGGCCGGCTACGAAGAAATCAGCCGCGCCCACGTGCTCGAACCCACCAATGCCGACCCCGGCCGGCGCGTGGTCTGGTCCCACCCCGCTTTTGCCAACCGCCGCATGTACGCCCGCAATGACAAGGAAATCATCTGCGTGGACCTGGCGGCCAGGTGAACGGCGAGGCGGGTGGTCGTTTCCATAAAATCGAGCATGTAGATCACCCACTTCGGGTCTGCATGGTTGATGCAGCCCTTGCTCGCCCCTCGAGCCGTGGATTTAGTCATTGGCAGCCGCTGAAACTGAGTTACAATCTCCGCACAACCATGAAACGCAAAGACCTGGTCCGCCGCTTTCGGATTGCGAACGATAAAAAGTTTCGCCTCAAAGACATCGACCCTGCCGACACCTGGAAACTCAAATCAAGCGACCATGCCCAGCAATGGCTGGAAGAAGGGGTGACTCGGCTCAGGCAACTCCAGGACTTGCTCTATGCCCAGAACCAATGGGCGGTGCTGATCATCTTGCAGGCGATGGATGCTGCCGGCAAGGACGGCATCATCAAACACGTCATGTCCGGCGTCAATCCCCAGGGCTGCCAGGTCTATCCCTTCAAAGCCCCCTCTCAGCAGGAGTTGAGCCATGATTTCCTGTGGCGCACGACCAACTGCCTGCCCGAGCGCGGGCACATCGGCATCTTCAATCGCTCCTACTACGAAGAGGTGCTCGTCGTGCGGGTCCATCCCGACCTGCTGGCCCATGAAAAGCTGCCTCTTCCGCTGGTGACTTCGGAGCTCTGGAACGAGCGGTTCCAGGACATCAACTCCTTCGAGCGCCACCTCGAGCGCAGCGGCGTGGTCATCCTCAAGTTCTTCCTCCACCTCTCCAAAAAGGAGCAACGGCAGCGCCTCCTGGCCCGCCTGGAGCAAACGGACAAGAACTGGAAAATCTCCATGGGCGATGTCCAGGAACGCCACTACTGGGATGACTACGCCGACGCTTACGAGGACATGATCCGTCACACCGGAACCCAACAAGCCCCCTGGTATGTCGTGCCGGCCAACAACAAGTGGTTCACGCGCCTGGTCGTCGCCGAAGTCGTTGTCGATGCCCTCGAATCCCTCAACCTCAAATACCCGGAACTGAACAGCGCCCAACGCAAGGGCCTGGCCGTCATCCGCAAGACCTTGTTGAGGAACAGACCCCGCAATGCGACGGCCGACTGACACAAAGAACAGTCCCAAGCCGCTTCCCTGGCCGTTGCGAAGTTTTCCCGCAGGCGCAGCCGCATCCTTTCTCCTCGGTTATGCCTACGTCTTGCTGCGGCTTGAGCCATCCGTCCAGTATTGCTGTTCGGGCGTCCCCTTCTTTCTGAGCCGCTCGTTCTTCAGGGAGTTCCTGGGGTATCCGGGCGGGCTCCTCGAGTACGGGGCGGCTTTCCTGGCGCAACTCGATTACTACGACTGGCTGGGCGGGCTTGTCTTTGTGGCCCTGGGTTGCCTTCTCTTCCTGGAGGCCCGGGCGGCGTTCTCGCGGTTCAGCGGGTTGGCCCCGCTCACGGGCGGGTTCGCGCCCGTTTTCCTGCTGTTGTGGTTATGGGGTCTCCAGGACGGCCAGGCCCTGGCTGCGGGCCTGGGCGTGGCCCTGGCGCTCGGG
>Ga0181524_10001013_pt1 | contig 33523 bp, 22 predicted proteins | sample PEATcosm2014_Bin_34_FD_119761 | JGI IMG/M metagenome (GOLD analysis project Ga0181524, IMG submission 119761) | Peatland microbial communities from MTU Mesocosm Facility, Houghton, MI, USA - PEATcosm2014_Bin05_60_metaG | ecosystem: Environmental > Terrestrial > Soil > Wetlands > Peat | place... | reverse complement strand
GCGGGCTGCCCGCCGGCACCAACTGGTCCGTGCTCGTCGCGACCCAGGCAGAGGGGTGGTCGGTATGGCCGGTCCACGTCCTCGTGACCTCGAACACGACGGCCATCGCGTTCAACCTCCCGAACGGCAGCTACTGCTACCGGATCTACCCGGTCGCCGGCTGGCACGTGACGTCGGGCGCCGTCCGCGGCTCGATCACCGTGAGCGGGGCGTCCCCACCGGAGATATCGGTCGTCTTCTCCGCGAGCAGCTGAGCCCGCCCGCTCTGCACCGGCCCCGCCCCCGGGCGGTGCGCGTGGGAAAGGTTGCTTAGTTGGGACGCATCCCCTCCGGGGAGGGCGCGGGGATGCACGATCTCCACCGGCGGCCACGGCCTGTGGTTCTCCGGGCCCTGTCCGTGGCGGCCGTGCTGGCAGTTACGCTCGGTCTGCTCTTGGCGGTCGGTGGGTCCCCGACGCATTCCCGAGGACCATCGCCCCACTCTTCTCCCGTCATCCCCGGGGAGACCACGGGTCGGCTGAGAGCCCCGGCACGCGACGCGCTCGAGATACCCGGCCCGGGGCCCCACCCTCCGCCGGAGGTCGGCCAGCGTCCGGTGGCGTCGACCGATGTGCCGGGGTCCCCTCCGCATCCCTTCGCGATTCCCGTCACCTCCCACCCATCGTACAACGGCCACTACTACGCGGGATCCTTCTTCTCGGGGCCCTCCGCCACGGCGACGGGCCTGGGGGTCACGATCGGGGTGCCGGACGACAGTCCGGGGGCCGGGAACAGCTTCTACTACGTGCTCCTCTCGGCCTGGGATGACGCCGGCTCGTACGATCAGATCGGGTTCACCGACTACTACGGATCCTGGGAGATCGCGTATTCCACCTCGAGCCCGCTGACCGTCGCCGACGAGTGCCCGACGAGCCTGACCTACTACTATACCCCGGACGCCGCGGCGATCACCTCGGGCCAGGCGTATTCGTTCGGGATGCAGATCTTCTCGGGCACCGTGGATTTCACGGTCGCCGATGCGGGCAGCGGCGAGATCGTTTGGTCCGCCGCCGCCGTCACCGGCGGAGACAACTTCCTCGTCGAGAGCACCTACACGTGTGCCACCGACTCGTTCTACGGCTACACCGACTACGAGGAGGTCTACGACACCCTGGGGCCCAACGTGCCGTACGACCTCTTCTTCACCAACGACACCGCGACCCCGTCCCCCGACGGCGGGTACGTGACGGCCTGGGGTACCTTCTTCGAGAGCCCCCCCACGGGCGTGAGCGTCCTGCTCAACGGCGGCGCGAACGGAAGTTGCGACGGGGACCTGCGATGCAACGTCACGATCGCGAACGAGCCCTACTACCTCTACTTCACCGACGGCCTCGACACCCTGAACGTCGAGCCGACCGGGTCGCCCGCCGCCCACTTCTCGAACGTCACCGTGGCCGACCTGACCCCCGACGGCCCGATCTACCTCTCCCCGTACCGCGTGCCGGCGCACTGGACGGTGACCCTCCTCACCACGCAGGGGACCCCCAACTTCACCGCCGAGCTCTCCGTTTCGTTCCCTTCCACGGCGAAGGCCGGCTCGTACGAGGTCGGGATCAACGCCACCGACCGCAGCGGATCGTACGACCGTGTGACCCTCGGGGTCGAACTCCTTGCCCCCCTGTCGGCCTCGGTCTCGGTATTCCCCGGGTCGGGCGAAGTGGACGCGGGCCAGTGGGCGACCTTCTCTGCCACCGCAGGGGGCGGCTCGGGGCTCTACAGCTACCGGTGGTCGGGGCTCCCTCTCGGGTGTGCCGCGACGGATGTCGACACCATCCTTTGCGCCCCGTCGTCCGCGGGAACCTCCTCGATCGCCGTGACGGTCACCGATTCCGCCGGGTACGCCGCTACGGGCACCGCGACCTACACGGTCGATACCGACCCCACCGTCGGTCTCCCGACGGCCTTGCCGGGTTCGGTCGACGTCGGCCAGCAGGTGGGCTTCACCGTGGTGGCGACCGGTGGGTCGGGAACCTACACCGTCCTGTGGCTCGGGTTGCCCGGCGGTTGCGGTGGTTCGTCCGGGGACTACGACCCGTGCATTCCGGCGGGCGCTGGCAATTTCTCCATCGGCGCGACCGTGACCGATTCGAACGGCTTCGGCGCCACCGGCCCGGAGCTTCCGTTCGAGGTGTACGCCGCCCCGTCCGTTACCCTCGACACCACGGCGGCCTCCGTGTCGCAGTACGGGAGCGTGACCTTCGAGGCGATCGTCCTCGGGGGCGCCGGGGGCCTGACCTATGCGTGGAACGGCCTCCCTGCCGGATGTGCGGTGCCGACGGGGGCCAACCTGACCTGTTCTCCTACCGCCGCGGGGACCTACGAGGTCACGGTCACCGTGACCGACCAGAACGGCGGACACGGCGAGAGCACGGTCACCCTGACCGTCAGCGCCACGTTCCTCGGACTACCGGTCTCCGAGACCTACGGAGTGGTCACGCTGGTCGTCGCCGTGATCGTCGTGCTCGCATCCGTGCTGGCCGTGATCCGTCGGCGGAGGCGGCCGGACTAAGAGGACCCGTCGGACCCGGGGCGGGCCCTCATCTCTCGCGACGCGAGGCCGGTCGTCGGCATCTTCCTCCTGTGCGGTCCCCCGATCCCCCGGGTCAGGGCAGCTGGGGCAGCCTCTTCCGGAGCGCCAGGTACCCCGCGGCCACGACCGCGGTGAGAACGGCGAAGGTGCCCCAGAGCGCGAGGGCGCTTCCGGTACCGAGGAGCAGTGTCCCCATCGACGGGGCGAACACGTTGGCCCCGTTCGTGATGGCGGAGTACGCCCCGAAGTAGCTTCCTCTGTGCTCCTCGCTGGCCATGGCGGCCACGATGGTGTTCTGGAGCGGGCTCACCACGTTCTCCCCGACGGTCAGGATGCCCATGGCGACCAGGAACACCGCGTAGGCCGTCCCGACGTAGAAGAACATGAACGCGGCCCCGTAGCAGAGGGTCCCGATGGCCATCCACAGCAGGTGCTGGCGCTTGAGGCCCCACGAGATCGGCATCTGCAGGGTCACCACGATGATGCCGTTCAATGAGTAGAGCCACCCCACCTGCTCGTAGGAGAAATGGCGGACGCCCACGGAGAACAGCGTGAGCGCGGTCCCGAACTGGCCGGCCGCGAGGGTGAGGCCGATCCCCAGGACGCCGAGGGCCAGGAACGTCGAGTCGTGGAACGGAAAGGTGGCCCGCTCCCGCAGCGGCCGGGAGGATGCGGTGCTCTCTTGGTGGGTCTCCTCGAGGAAGAGCGTGAGGAGCAGACCCCCGCCCAGGGCGGCGACGCAGGCCACGAGGAAGACCACGGGGATCCCGAACTGGCTCGCCAGGAGCCCGCCCAGCGCGGGGGCGATCGCGAACCCGACGTTGCCGAAGATGCGCAGGACGCTGAAGACGCTCATGCGCCGGCTCTCCTCCGAGACGTCGGTCATCAACGCGTTCTGGGCGCCCCCTCCCACGTTCCCGAGGAACATGTTGGCGGCCCAGAGCCCCATGACGACCGTCAGTCCGTGGCTCCAGAACAGGTAGAGAAGCAGGGAGACGAGGGCGTAGGCGAGCGGAGGGTACGCGACGAACGGTCGTCGTCCGTACCGGTCCGAGGCCGCCCCGCCCACGATCGCCGCGATGAGGGAGACCGGGATCACGAGGGAGACGAGGACGCCGACGTACAGGAACGAGAGATGGTAGGAGGTGTACAGGAGGATCGGGAGGAAGAGCCAGGCGGCCGACCGGCCCGCCGACATCACGAGGTTGGAGGCCCCCAGGAGGTAGATGGTCCGGGAGAAGCCGAGGAACCCGTCGTCCTTCCCCGTCGCCGTCATGCGAGCGACGGCAGGGCCATCCTGTCCACGATCCCCCCGGGCGCCATGGCCTCCCGCTTGAAACCCGATCGGCGACGATCCGTTCCTTCCCCACAACGTTTCCTACGGGCGAACCGGGGAACCTCACCCCGGACGAGGCGGCCGCAGCGGTCGCTTTTCCGACCAGCATCGAGCCCAAACCCAGGAGCCGAGGAGAGCAGGCGTCCCGCATCGTCGGCTACGTTCTCGTGATCGTGGTGTTCGCCGTATTCCCGTACTTCGTCCACGGCGGAGGTCCGTTCACCGCCTGACCTTCCCGAGCCCATCTTCGGCCGTCTCGCCAGGGGGGGCCACGATCGGGTGGATGCGGGCGGGCGCGCCACCCGCCCCGTAATGCCTGCCGGTGGAGTGGGGCCCACCGGTGTCCGTTCATGGCGACGGAGTCGACCGACCGGCTGTCGGCCCTTGAGAAGGAGATCGTAGACCATCTGTTCGTCGCCCGCCCCACCATGGCGGCGTACCTCGGGTTGCACCAGTACGACGGCCTCCTTCCCGACCTCTCTCCCGGCAGCACGGGGCGTTGGTCCGCCACGGCCAAGAGACTGCTCCAACAGCTGGGGGAGATCGCCGAGTCCGATCTCGCGCTCCCCCGCCGGCTCGACCGAAGCGTCCTGCGCCTGCTCCTCGAAGGATCCCTCTTCGACCTCGAGGAACTGCGCGACCTCGACCGGAACCCGATGAGCTACCTGATGCAACCGGAGCTCACGAACTACATCGCCCGGGACTACGCACCGGTCGCCGACCGCGTCGCGTCCATCGTGCGGATCCTGAGCTCGGTCCCCTCGTTGCTCGAGACGGCCAAGGCCCGGCTCGAGCGGGTCCTCCCCAAGCCGTTCGTCACCCTCTCGATCCAGATCGCCTCCGGGCTGCCCGCGCACTTCGAGGAGGCGGAGTCGTTCGCGGGGACCGGTTCCGCGTCGCTGTGGCGCGAGGTCCGCGTGGCGCGCGAGGAGGCCGACGCGGCGGTCCGTTCGTTCGCCGAGTGGCTACGAACCGAACGCCTGCCGCTCGCGAAGGACGATTTCGCCCTCGGACCCGAACGGTTCCAGCGGCTGCTCTGGGTCCGGGAAGGCCTCACGATGCCGGTCTGGGAGGTGCTCCGGCGGGGCCGCGCGGACCTGAAGCGGAACCAGGAGCGGCTCGCGGAGATCGCCCGGGGAAAGGGGGTCTCGGTCGACCGGCTCGTGGCAGGACTCGAGGACCAGCACCCGGCGCCGAAGGAGCTCCTCCCGCTCGCCCGGCGGCTCACAGACGAGATCCGCGAGTTCGTCCGCACGGAGGACCTGGTCACCATCCCCGAGCCCGAGGCCTGCCACGTCCGGGAGACACCGGCGTGGGCCCGGGACCTATGGACCGCGGCGATGAGCTCGCCGGGCCCGTTCGAGAAGCCCGTGGACGGCATCTACTGGGTGACGTCGGTGGACCCGGCGTGGAGCCCCGCCCAGGCCGAGGAGTGGATGCGCACCCTCAACCACGCCATGTTGAAGAACACTACCGTCCACGAGGTCTGGCCGGGCCACTACCTCCAGTCGCTCCATTTCCGGAAGACCAGCCAGAGCCTCGCCCGGAAGGTCTGGTTCTCCTACTCGTTCGTCGAGGGGTGGGCGCACTACTGCGAGCAGCTCGCGGTCGAGTCCGGGTTCGACGGCCGGTCGGAGTCGGCCGAGGTCATCCAGCTGCACGACGCCCTGCTCCGCGACTGCCGGCTCATCGCGTCGATCGGGATGCACACCCAGGGGATGTCGGTCGCGGACGCGACCCGGCTGCTCCGGACCGAAGCGCACCTCGAGCAGGTGCACGCGGAGCGGGAGGCGATCCGCGGCACCTACAACCCCGAGTACTTCTGCTACACGCTCGGCAAGCTCGCGATCCTCGACGTGCGGTCGAAGTACCTGGCGACGAAGTTCGACTCCTCGCTGAAGGCGTTCCACGACACCCTCCTCGGATTCGGGAATCCGCCGATCGGGTTCCTCGAACCGCTGCTCGCGGGCCGGTAGGACGGACCGGGCGAGAGGGCCGGCGCGACCCCCCCGGTCGCTGAACACCCCCCGGGACCCCGACCGGGCTCGTCCCGGCCTCCCTCGGGAGGGTTGGCGGTCCTTTAGTGTTCCACCCGGCTGGGTACCGACCGTGAACGACGTAGTGTGGGGGATCGCGTGACGACGGAATGTGAGACCCCGGGCTGCCTGCACCAGCGGCGGCTGCATGGGTCCGATGACCATTGCCGGGCGTGCGGATGCACCGCCTACACTCGGAATGCGCCTCCCCACCAGACGAGGGCCGCCCGGAAACAGGTCGCCCAAGCCCTTCGGAAGTGGTGATTCCGCATCGGGCCGGCCGCGGCGTAGCGCCACGGCACGGACCGCGGGAGCCCCGGCTCGGCTTTCGGGTCCCGTCGCGAACTTAAGGACCCGGGCGACCATGGGGCCCGGGCCGCGCTCCCGAGGTCGGTCGCCCCCGGCGCGGAGGACGGACGGGAACCGGTGAACCCGTGAAGCGGTACAGGGTCCGTCCCGGTGCGCCGATCCGGCTCGACCGGGTCGACCCCGACGATGCCTTCGGGTTCCGCGGGGCCAAGGACGACGCCCGGAAGGAACTCGAGAGGCTCACCGCCCGGCTCGCCGAGCTGCAGGAGCTCCTCTACGCCGAGCACAAGCACTCGGTCCTCGTCGTCCTCCAGGGGATGGACTCCGCCGGAAAGGACGGAACGATCCGGCGGGTCTTTGAGGGGGTGAACCCGCAGGGCGTCCGCGTCGCGTCGTTCAAGCGACCGGCCCCGGACGAGCTCGACCACGACTTCCTCTGGCGGGTGCACGAACAGGTTCCGGCGCGGGGCGAGATGGTCCTGTTCAACCGGAGCCACTACGAGGACGTCCTGGTCACTCGGGTCCACGGGCTGATATCGAGGCCGGTCTGGGAGCGAAGGTACCGCGAGATCAACGACTTCGAACGGATGCTGACCGAGGAGGGAACGACCGTCCTCAAGTTCTTCCTCCACATCGGCCGGGGGGAGCAGAAGCGTCGATTGGAGGAACGCCTCGACGATCCGACCAAGTACTGGAAGTTCCGCGAGACGGACCTCCAGGATCGCCGGCGATGGGCGGCCTACATGCTGGCCTACGAGGAGGCGCTGACGCGGACGAACACGACGTGGGCACCCTGGTACGTGGTGCCGTCGAACCGGAAGTGGTTCCGGGACCTGTTCATCTCGGGCCAGATCGTCGGCACCCTCGAAGGCCTTCGCATGCGGTATCCGTCCCTCCCCCGAGAGCTGAGGGCGACCCGGGTCCGGTAGCGACGGGGCGAGGCCGCGGGGGAGCGATGGACGGGGGGTCGAAGGCATCGGGCCCGTGCGGTCGGGGACGCCTCCCTCCCGGCAGGGTGCCCTCCCGAAGGCGTCTCCGCTCCGCCGGTGACCCGCCATGAGCGGCGGGAGCCCCGGCGCGGCCTCGACTCGGCTCTCCGCCTGGATGGTCCACGGCCCACGCGGGCCGTTCCGCTGGACCGCCTACGTCCTGGGGGTCACGGCCTTCGCCGCGGCGATCCCCACCCCCCTGTACCCGCTGTACGAGCACCAGTTCCACTTCTCGTCGGGGGTGCTGGGCCTGGTGTTCGCGGCCTACACACCCGGAGTCTTCCTCACGCTCTTCTTCGTGGCCCCGCAGGCCGAGCGGGTCGGCCGGAGGAAGCTCCTCTACGCGGGGATGACACTGACCGCCGTCGGGGCGGTCGTCTTCGCGGTGGCCTCCGGCGTGCTCTGGCTGGCGCTGGCGCGGGCGATCTCCGGACTGGCGGTCGGCGCCACCACGAGCGTCGCCACGGCCGCCATGAGCGACCTCGAACCGTACCGGGACCAGCACCATGTGGCCCGTGTCGCCGTCGCGGCGAACTTCGGGGGGTTTGCCCTGGGGGCGGTGCTGAGCGGTGTCCTCGTCCAGTTCGCTCCGCATCCTTCCGAGCTCGTCTACCTCCTTCCGATCGTCGCGAGCGCGGTCGGCCTCCTCGCGATCCACGTCACGCCCGAGACCGCAACGGAGACCGGCTCGAGCCTGCCGTCCCCGATCCAGCGCATCGCCGTGCCCTCGGAGCTGGGTCACCCGTTCTGGGTCTCGGTCGGCGGGGTCGCCGCCTGCTACTCCATCTACGGGCTGTTCGCCGCCCTGATCCCGTCGTACCTCCGGAGCGGGCTCGGGGTCGCGAGCCCGTGGGCCGCCGGCGCGATCGTCTCCCTGATGTTCGGCATGGCGGCGATCACGCAGCTGGGGACCGCCCAGATCCGCGACCGGCGCGCGCTCTTGGTCGGGTTCCCCCTCCTGGCCGGCACCCTCGTCGCGCTCGTCGTGATCCTCCCGCTCACGACGTGGACGCTGCTCGCCCTGGTGACGGCCGCCCTCGGCGCCGCGGTGGGTCTCACGTTCATGGGCAGTGTCACGATGGTCGACCGGGTCGCCCCCGAGGAGATGCGGGGGGAGATGCTCGCCGGATTCTACTCCGCCGGCTATCTGGCCCTCGCGGTCCCCACGATCGGGGTCGCCGAAGCGTCCGAACGGATCGGCTTGACCGGCGCCGGCGTCCTGTTCGGGTACATCCTGGCGACGACGGCCGCGGTGCTCTACGCCGCGACGTACCGGACCCCCACACCTCCCGGGGGGGGCGGACGCCCCCGGGAATCCGCTCGCCGCCCTTAGGCGCTCCCGGGCACGGGCGTCCGACGCCCCCGCGGGAGTGCCCCGACCCTCCCCGAGACGCTGTCGAACGGACGGTCGGCACGGCTCCCTGCCCTCCGGCCCGGGGCCGCCGTGCGTGGGGATGTCTCGCCACGGTCTCTCTAGCCTTAGACTAAAGAACACACCCCGGTTGCGACCGTTTTGCGAGGGCGGACTCGATGGTGGATTTCAACGCGACCGACATTCTCTTCATGCTGATCGCGACCGCCCTGGTGATGTTCATGACCCCGGGGCTCGCGTTCTTCTACGCGGGCCTCGTCGGCCAGAAGAACTCGATCTCCATCATGATGCAGAGCTTCGCGGCCCTCGGGGTCACGACGCTCCTGTGGGTGTCCGTGGGGTACTCCCTCTGCTTCAGCGGGGACTTCCACGGGGTCATCGGCAACCTCCACCAGGCGTTCCTCCTGAACATCTCCGCGGGCACGGTCTCCCCGGTGGTCTCGGGGCCCGCGGACCAGATCCCGCTCTACGTCTTCTTCGCGTACGAGATGATGGTGGTCATCATCACGCCCCCCCTGATCACCGGGGCCTTCACGAACCGGGTGAAGTTCGGGGCCTACCTCGTGTTCCTGGTCGGCTGGCAGCTGTTCGTCTACTACCCGCTCGCGCACATGGTGTGGGGCGGCGGTCTCCTGGAGCGGTGGGGCGTCCTCGATTTCGGGGGAGGGATCGTGGTCCACGCCATCGCGGGGATGAGCGCGCTGGCGTGCGTCCTCTACCTCGGGAGCCGGTACGTCCGGGACAAGCCCCAGAACCTCTACATGGCCGGGATCGGGATGGCGATCCTCTGGTTCGGATGGTTCGGCTTCACCGCCGGCAACGCCTACGCGGTGAACAGCGTCGCCGTCGTGGCGTTCGTCAACACGGCCATCGCGGGAGGGATCGCCAGCTTCGTCTGGATGCTGATGGACTGGACCCTGGAAGGCAAGCCGAAGTTCATCGGGTTCCTGACCGGGGGTCTCGCCGGCCTCGTGGTCATCACGCCGGCGGCGGGGTACGTCTCGCCGGCGGCCGCCATGGTCTGCGGGCTGGCGGCCGGGATCGTCTGCTACCTTGCGATCGCGTTCAAGAACCGGCGGCACTGGGACGACGCCCTCGACGTCTGGGGGGTGCACGGGGTCGGCGGGATCACCGGGATCGTCCTGCTCGGGGTGTTCGGCTCGGTGGCCATCAACTCCGCGGGGCACAACGGTCTGATCTTCGGCGGGTCCGTGTTCTTCGGGAAGGAGGTCGCGGCCGTGGCCTTCGCCGCCGCCTTCGCGTTCGTCGTGACCTATCTGATCCTCTTCGTCATCGACCGGCTCATGGACGTCCGGGTGTCGAAGGAGGTCGAGCTGAGCGGGCTCGACCGGGAACTCCACGGGGAAGTCGTCTACGGGGAGTGAGGCCGAACGAAGCCGGCCCGCCCGCGTCCGCGGGGAGGCCGCCGGACGTCCTCGGGCGCGCGATGGGGCGCCCGGGGCCTGTCTCCCACCAACCCCGAGCGGCCGCCGCTCCCCACCTATCCGGGTAAGGCTGCCGCACGCCCGGGCTGCGAGGTGTGCCCGACCTCGGGCGAGGGCAGGCTCGGCGTCGGGCCCCGGCGGGGGTCGATCACTCGGACGTGGGATAGTACGCTTCCTCCCCGAAGTGGACCTCGTCCAGGCCGGCCTTCTCCTCTTCGGCGCTCGTGCGCAGCGGAGAGAAGTAGTTGATGACGTGCAGGATCACGAACGTCCCGACGAAGGCGAACGTGGCCACGATCGCCACCGCGAACATCTGGAGCAGGGCGAAGTGGGGGTTCCCGTAGACGAGGCCGTTCTGGCCGGCCGAGTTGATGGCGACCGACGCGAAGAGTCCGGTCGCGACCGTTCCCCACATTCCACCGACCCCGTGGCACGCGAAGACGTCCAGGGAGTCGTCCAGCTTGGTCCGCGCCCTCCAGCTGACCACGAAGTTGCAACCGACGCCGGCCACGACCCCGATCACCATCGAGAACCCGGGGCCGACGAAGCCCGAGGCGGGAGTGACCGCCGCCAGGCCGCAGACGAACCCGACGCACATCCCGACCGCCGAGGGCTTGCCCTTCCGGATCCAATCCACCAGCATCCAGCTCACGCCGGCCGCGGCGGCCGCGAGGTTCGTGACGACCAGCGCGTTGACCGCGACCCCATCGGCCGCCAGAGCACTGCCCGCGTTGAATCCGAACCAGCCGAACCAGAGGATGGCCGTTCCCAGGATCACGTAGGGAACGTTGTTCGGCCGGCTCTCCTTCCCGAAGTCCACGCCCCGGCCGATGACGAGCGCGGCGGCCAGCGCACTGACACCGGCGGTGGTATGGACCACCATCCCGCCGGCGAAATCCTCGACGCCCATGACGTGAAGCCACCCGCCGTCGCCCCAGATCCAGTGGGCCACCGGGAAGTAGATGAACGTCACCCACGCGAGGATGAAGATGAGGAGCGGCTTGAAGCGGATCCGGCCCGCGAACGCGCCGATGATCAGGGCCGGCGTGATCGCGGCGAACTTCAGCTGGAAGGCGAAGAACAGGAGGGCGGGAATGCTGGAAGAATAGACCGTGTTGGCCGCCGAACCGACCCCGTTCAGGGCGAAGAACTGGAAGTTCCCGATGAACCCGTCGAGCGACGAAGAGCCGAAGACCAGCGTGTATCCCCAGATCGCCCACGCAAGGCTCACGACGGCGAAGATCGCCATGCACTGGACGATCGTGGAGACGAGGTTCTTCCGGCGGACCAGCCCGCCGTAAAAGAACCCCAGTCCGGGGGTCATGATCATGACGAGGGCCGTAGCCGTGATCACCCAGGCCGTGTCTCCGGAGTCGATCGCCAAAATCTCACTCCTCCCCAGCCACGGGGTTGCTCGGGCCCTGTGATGTGAGGATATGACGGTTGCCCGTGGCGCCGGAGAGTTTCGGCGCCCTCTTCGGCCTGTATCTTACCGGGCGTAGGTCCTGGAGCTTCCCGCCCGGCCCGTCGGGTTCCTCCCCTTCGCGGCAGGAGGTCCGCGGGCGGGCCTCGGGGCGCATATGACCCAGGAGCTCCGGGAGCGCGGTCCGCTAGCTCCTGCCCGTAAGCATCTGGCAGACCGTACAGATATGGAGCGGGACGTCGACGGTAGACTTGGGCGCCCCCGGATCCCGCCGAAGGGGCTCCCGGTCGTTGGCGGAGCTCGCGCGCCACACGAAGGGGTGGCCGTCGACGGACCACTCGACGGGAAGAGGGTGGACGACCGTCTGCAGGGACAATGGAGACCTTCCTCCGGTGGCGAACCCGTCCCGGATCTGGTTCAATCCCACCTCCATCCGGGAAGTGGCCGCCCGCTCCTCCGCGAGCAACGCCTCGACCAGTTCGCCGATGGTCCCCTGGACCTCCGCGGCCTTCCCCCCCGGGCGGGCGATCTCCATCAGCGTGTCGATCCAGGGCATCAGTTTCTTGTAGGCCATCGGGTCGCCGAAGACCTGCGGGGCGCTGATCCGGAAGTGCGGGTCCCCGCTCTCCTCGTCCTTGAGCCGCTGGAGGAAGCTGATCTTCCGACGCTGCTCGTCGATCTGGCCGCGCGCGTTGCTGAAGTACGAGAGGTACACCCGCGTGCGGATCTCCTCGTTCAGGTGGTCGAGGTCGACCTGCGTTCTTCGGCAGATGTAGCACGCGTCGTCCATCTCCGTTTCTCGGGTTCGACGCGATTCCACTGGAGATATTAACGCCTGAGCCGCGCGCCGCAGCGGCCGGCCGGCGCCCCGGGTCGGGACGGCCCCCCTAGCACGCGGGACAGCGGCAGAACCGCCCGTAATCGTACCGACGGTCCTGGTGGGTGTGGCCGGCGTCCCAGCAGAGCTCGCAGCGCTGCTCGGTGTCGATGCAATCGTGCCAGCGGATCCCGTGCTGGTTGAGGAGGCGCCGGCGCCGCTCGAGGAACTGCCCGGTGGACCGCTCGGCGATCAACCCGAGAAGGAGGTAGGCGCCGCAGAGCAGGCCGGCCCAGACGGCGAGCACCACGGAAAGGCCGACGGGGCCCCGGAACGCGCCGAGCGCGAGGCCGGCGGACTGCCACACGTACCACCAGAAGAAGGCGCTCATCCCGAGCAGCGCCACGGACCGGTACCCCTTGTAGGTGGGGATGTCGAGGAGGGTCAGCACCGGCACGGCCGCTTCCTGCGGGAGGGCGGTCCCCCCCTCTCCAGCTTCCGGCGACGGCACCGTCTTCGTCGCCGCGATCGCCAGGAAGTAGTCCACGGCGGCGTCGCTGCCGATCGATCGGATGACCCCGGAGGTCTTCAGGACACTCTCGCTCGTGAGCTCGGCCACCGCCCTCGTGCTCCGGATCACCCGGAAGTACTCCCGGGCGGGGCCCCGGCCGATCAGTTCGGCGAAGAGGAGCACGCCCTCGTCCGTGAGCTCCGCGGCCGACTTCGTCTCCCGGATCGCCCGGAAGTAATCCTCGGCCACCCGGCTTCCGAGGGACCGGGCGAAGGTGAGGACCTTCTCGCCGGTGAGCCGGGTCACCGACTTCGTCTCCCGGATCGCGAGGAAGTACTCCCGGGCGGCGTCGTTCCCGAGGGACTGCGCGAAGTCGAGGAGCCGCTCGTCCGTCAGCTCCGCGACCGCCTTCGTCTCCCAGAACGCTCCGAAGTACTCCACCGCGGCATCGCTGCCGATGGATTCGGCGAAGCGGAGGATCCTCTCCTTCGTGAGCTCCGTCGCGGCCTTCGTCTCCCGGATCGCGAGGAAGTACTCCACGGTGGCCGGGCTGTCGATGGACCGGAAGAACTCGACCGCCCGGAGCACCCTCTCGCTGGTCAGCTCCCGGACCGCCTTCGTCCCCCAGATCGCCCAGAAGTACCACTCGGCGGTGTGGCGGTCGACCGATCGCGCGAAGGTGAGTACCCGCTCGTCCGTCAGCTCCGCGACCGCCTTCGTCTCGTGGATGGCGCGGAAGTAGTCCCGGGCCGCGGGGGCGCCGATCGTTCGGGCGAACTCCGCGATCTCCGACAGCTTCCTCGCCGACTCCTCCCCCGGCCCGAACTGTTCCTCGAGACGGGAGACGATCAGGCGGAGCTCGTCGGGCCCGCACCCGGCTTTCACGAGCGTCCGGAGCGTCTTGTCCTCGACGCGCCGTGGAGGCCGTTCGAGCGGTCCGCCTGTCAAGAATACACCTACCGACCCTCGAATACCTCGACCGGAAGGATAAGATTTCCGTGGACTGCATTCGCGTCGGTCGGGGGCACCGGCCGGCCCTCCTACTGTCGTGACCGGTGCCCCTCGACTCCGGTTTCCCGGCCCGTGCGAAGGCGACCCTCGGCCGACGCCCTAGCACGGCGGGTCGCTCCCGCGCGGAGTGGCGGTGGGCCGGGCCGAGCCGTTAAGGGGCCCGGTTCTGGTCCGCCGGGGCGACCGCCGATGGATCCAACGCCCATCGCTCCGCACGAACCCCCTCGATCGATCTGCCGGCTCGAGCGCACCGAGGAGCTGGCCGGGGCCGACCTCGCCGACCTCACCGTCCTGTTCGCCCCGCTCCTTCTCCACTTCGTCGAGGAGACCGTCGGTACCGGCGGGGCCGTGATGGTATCGAGAGAGTCGTCGGGGATCGACGGGATATTCCTCCGCCAGGACGCGCAGAAGGTCGGGTCGATCTTCGCGCGGACACGGGAGGCCGCCGAGGCCCTGTTCCGGACCCGGGGCGACCTCTCGGTGTTCTCCGAGTTCCTGCTCGCTCCGGACGCCCAGCCGTACCCGGTCTACGCCGCCGAGCTGGACGGATGGGACCCGACCCACCGGTTCGCGCACGCCGTCCGCTCGGCCCGCCCCGAGGACATCCCGTCGCTCGTCCGGCTGATGGGGGAGGTCTACGACCGCGTCGACGAGTTGTGGCTCCGGGCGCACCCCCGCCCGGGGGAGCATGCCTTCGTCGCGGAGATCGGCGGCCGGATCTGCGGGGCCGCGTGGGTCACGGTGGTGAACGGGGTCGGGCGGCTCCATTCCCTCTCGGTCGCCCCGCGCTACCGGCGGCTCGGCGTCGGGACCGACCTCTGGTACGCGCGCATGCTGTTCGCGCGGCAGGCCGGGGCGACCCGGGTCCTCACGGAGATCGCCGAGTCGAACGTCGCCTCGCGCGCGATCGCCGCCGCGGGAGGGATGCGACGGATCGGCCAGGTCTTCGAGCACCGCGGCGCGTGACAGCGCGCGCCGCTCAGGTCCTCGGCGCGCCGCAGTTGGGGCAGACGGTCGCGGTCGTGTCGATCAGCGTGCCGCAGTAGCGGCAGTTCACCTTCACCGTCTCCTTCACGACGATCTGCTGGACGGCCGGCTCGCCGGACGGGGTGAGACGCACCGGCGGAGGGGCTCCGCCGCCTCCCGGGAAGTAGTCGACCCGGCCGGTGCTGGAGTGCCGCGGGAGCGCCGGCCTCCGCCGGGCCCTCAACGCGAGCGCGATCACGACGAGCACGACGACCACCACGATGAGGACCACGGCCAGGAGGAGGACCGGATCCGGGGCTGCTCCCCCGGAGGTGGCGGGGGGCGGGCTCGCGGCCGTGAGGGCGTAGCTGGTGCTCGTGACGGCCAAGGCGTCGGCGTAGGCGAAGCCGTCGCCCGACCCGTCCGAATCCTGCTCGGTGTACTGGTAGCCCACGATGTAGCCCGTAGAGGGGTCGAAGTACGCCTTCCAGTCGTACGTCGCGGTGAACTTGCCGTACGAGTCGTTCCGCTGGTACTGGCCGGTTCCCTCCGCGTAGATCGTCGCGACGTACCCGGTCGAGCTGAGCGCGAGCGGGTAGCTCTCGTCCGTCGAGAGCACGTGGAACTGCGTGTCGAGGAGGTAGAACGAACCGTCGACGGCGAGCGAGTTGTTCATGAAGAACCAGACGAACGGGTTGGTGTACCCGGTCTGTCCGTCCGTCCCGATCAGGTACCGGAACGTGGTGGCGGAGAACGTGTACGTGCCGCTCGGGTTCCAAGATACCGGTGGGTCTCCCTGGTTGTCCGCCCAGTGGTTGGATGTGTTGTAGTGGGCCGACTCGGTTCCGTTCGGCGCGACCGCCGTGACCGCCTCGGTCCCGTTGATCCAGGTCTCGTCCGAGTACCCGGAGTAGCTCCCCACCCCGTCGTTGACGACGATCGTTTCTCGGTAGGTGAAGGTGTCCCCGACCTTCGGCACGTAGTGGGCGGCCGCGGCGGGGCCGGTCGGCACGGCGGCGAGGAGCAGGAGCGCGACGAACGCGACCTTCGGGATCATCATCCGACGGATCCGCCAAAGGCGTGCACGTGCCCCGGGTGGGCGCCGGCGAGGCCCCCGAACGTCGAGTAGTACGACCCGTGCAGCACGATGATCGGCACGAAGAAGAACCCCATGCCGGGCCGGTAGGTGAACCCGACCGGGGTCCGCGCTGCGGCGGCGGTCGAATCGAGCCCGCTGACGGTCTCGTTGCGGATGCCGTGGATCATCCGTACCGCGAGGCAGATCAGCTCGGCCTGCGACATCGGCATCGCGAGGCGCCCGATGATCTCGTACGCCTCCTCGAGCAGGTTCAGCGTCTCGTTCGCCTCGAAGACCGGGATGGAGGCGAGGATCGACGCCGCGACCAGCGGGTACTCGAGGTACGTCTGCAGGCCGCGCGTGAGGATCGTGAGCTTCGTCGAGATCCCGTCGGCCGGCAGGTCGGAGAGCGTGAGGTAGCTCGCCGCCAGCTCCATGTCCTCGGACGGCTGGTAGCCCCACGACGCGAACAGCGACCGCAGGGCGGAGAACTTCCCCGCGAGCTCATCGAACGGACGGTTCACGATCGCGAGCAGGGCCGCCGACTCGAACGAACGGGTCAGCCGCAGGAAGCTCTGGAGCTCGGCGGTCGCGAACGTTCCGTCCTGTCGCTGCCCGAGGAGGAGGATGGAAGCGACCCCGAGCGCCGACGGTTTCGGGACCCCGACCCCCCGCACGTCCTTCTCGAGCCGGGTCAGCCAGGGGAGGGTGTCGCCGATCGGCCGCGGGAGGTTCGTGAGGATCTCGGCGGACATCAGGCGGTTCTCGTCGTTGTGCGCGAGGCCGCCGATCGAGGCGTACGCGGCGACGAACGCGGAGGCGCCCTGCGTGACGTCGGCCTGCGTCTTCGCGAGACCGACCCCGATCGCCCAGAGGTACGACCGGTCGGAGGTGCTCAGCGGCCGGGAGAGCTGGGCGACGTACTCCGCGCTCCGCGCGGCGATGCCGTTCAGCTCCCGCGCGACCTGCTGGGCTTGCTGCCAGTAGGCGGAGAAGTCGAGGTCGGAGGCCCGGTAGAGCCGCAGCCCGAGGTCCCGCCACTGCATCGCGCCGAACCCCGTCAGCCCGACGTACCGGCCCCCGTACGGGGCCAGCGTGTCCATCATCGACCGCGCCGCGATGAGCGCATCGAACCGCTGCTGGCGGGCCGCGAGGTCGCTCTCCTCGGCCTGGACCTTCCCCGTGTCCGCCGCCTCTGCGTCCATCTGGGCCTGTCGGCGCTCCCGCCCCTCGAGGTGGAAGAGGATCGAGTGCGTGCGCTTCTTCTCCTCCCACAGCTGGGCCGCGAGCCGGTTCCGGTCCTCGATCTCCTGCGCGATCGCGTCGCGGTCGGTGCCCAGCCCCGCGAGGTCGCGGGTGATCTGCGCGTACTCCGCCGCGGTGACGACCTTGACGATGCCGAGCTGCTGGAGAGTGGTGACGTCGGCGTCGGGGAGTGTCGTCGTCACCGACCGGTTGCGGACCCCGACGAGGAACGCGTAGACGTCCTTGCAGACCGTCATGCTATCGGTCGACCATACGGAACCCGAAATAGAAGGTTTCCTCTTGGCAGCGGTTGCGGACCACCATCTCTAGGTGACGCCCGTCCCGGCGGAGGCGGACGAACGGATCGTCCCGCAGCGCCTCCTCGAGGACCCGCTCGAAGTGGGAGCGGCGGTCGGCGGCCTCCCCGAACCGGCGCACCCGCTCCTGCTCGACCTGCTCGAACGCGAACATGAACTCGTAGAGCGAGCGGTAGATCTGGTCCTCCATCCGCTCCCGTACCTCCCCCCGGTCGAGCGAGACCTCGTCGATCCCCTCGAGGTCGACGAAGTAGACGGCGCCGTCCGGGGCGAGCACCGCGTCCTTGTCCAGCCAGACGTCGTGGAAGTCGAGGCCCGAGTACTTGCCCGTAGCCGCGTCGAAGGCGAGCGTCCGGGCGAACAGCGTGAGCATCGCGACCGCGCTGCGGGCGAAGTTCGTCTCGAACCGGAGCGCCGCCCCGGGTCCGTCGATCGAGAAGAGGTCGAAGACGTGGCGGACGTTGTTCCCGAGGGTGTTCCGGGCGTGGAAGTAGACCCGGACGTTGGACGGCACGAGCCGGAGCTCCTGGACGATCCTTCCGGGGTACTGGCGGTACCAGTACAGGCGGCGGATCCGCTCCGCGAGCGCGGTCGGCAGGAAGCAGACCTTCACCACGGGGGCGATCAGGAACCCGCCGATCGAGGTCAGGTCGGCGCGCTCGGAGACCCGGAGCGCGGTCCGGGCGTGCTCCAGCCCCTGACCCCCGTACGGGGAGCCCCTCAGCCACAGTTCGCCGGTGATCATCCGCGGTTCCGGATCGGCCGGCGGTCGGAGGAGGCGCTCGCGGAGGTCGGGGTCGTCCGTCAGTTCGGCCGCGTGGGCGCGGTCGAGCGGGTGCGTCGAGTACGGGTCGACGGTCGAGCCGATCCCCTTGACCGAGAGGAAGAACTCCCGTCCGTCGAGCGTCGCGACCGGCTCCCGCGAGACCGCCCCGCGGTTGTCGTCCTCGACGAACTCCCTCCTCCCGACCGGCGGCTCGTCCGCGAGGGGGGCCAGGCTCGACGGAAGGTAGACGAAGTCCAGGCCGGAAAGGTCGAACGCTTGGAACTGCCGATGCGTGATGCCCTCGGCGCGGTAAGCGTCGAGCTCGACCGGCACCCCTGTCAGCCGCATCGATCCGAGACCTCGCCCGGGGATGGGATCACGGGGCGCCCCTCCCTGAGCTGCCGGTCCGCGGTTCGCCGACCCGTCGCCCGGCGAGGACCGATCGGGGGATCCGCTCCGGCCCGGGACGCTCCGTCACGTTCCTGTCCCGGAAGGGTGGACCGCCCGCACGGGCCAAAAGCGTTCCCCGAGGCCGGGCCTCCGCACCGACCCCCGGGGGACCCTGCGCGGCGGCGGTCCGCGACCCGGGTCGCGCTACCGGTCGGTCGGCCGCGCACTGCCGCACGCGCCACAGTGGTTCGACCACGGCGAGTTGACCGTCCGGCACCGGCGGCACGCCCAGCGGGTGGTCCGAGCGGCGGAGAACGGGATCGCGCTGCGACCGGTCGGCGCGGTCGGGGCGGGCGGCGCGGCCGGCCGCTGCGGGACGATCGGGGCGGCGGTCGGCGCGGTCGCCGGCGCCGCCGGCGGGAGCGAGGTCAGCTGGAACGGGCGGTTCTCGACCGCCCACGCCGCCTGCTCCTGCTGGGTGAACGGTCCCCGACGTCCCCTCCACAAGAGGTACCCCGCGAAGAGGCTGCCCGCGCCGGCGAAGAACGTGAAGTACCACGACCATCCCGCCCCCCACCCGAAGTTCGTGGAGCACTCGAGGCACGCGCCCGGGATGGCCCCGGCCGTGACGCCTCCCCAGTAGGAGGAGCAGGAGGTCACGTTGCCCGAGTACAGCGAGCAGAGGTTGCTGGCGTCGGGTCCCGGACCGACGACGGCGGAGGTGGCCGTGACCCCGAGGGCGGCGATCGCGATCGCGAAGGCGAACGCGAGCGCGAGCGTGAACTGCAACCGGCCGAACGACTTGCCGAGGGCCCCCGCGCCCAGGAACGCGGCCGCGGCGAATCCGGCGGCGACCAGCACGTAGAGCGCATCGTCGATCGCCCCGTAGAACGTCGCGTACGCTCCCGAGAAACTGCTGCTGACGTTCAGACAGGGGCTGGGATTCCAGCCGAACATCGAGCAGCCGATCGACCCGTTCAGTTCGAACGAGAGCGTGAGGGACTGCACCTGCTCGTACGATACCGTGCTGGTCGCCACGCGCGACGTGGCCCACCAGGGGCCGTTGATCGATATGGACGCCAGGATCGCCGCCGCCACCAGGAGAACGGTGGCGACCGTCCGGTGGAAGTCCACGTAGTGGAACGGGCGGTCGTGCCCGCCGCGGCTCCCCGGGCGGGAGCGTCGACGGAAGCGAGGCGAGGAAGCGACAGGTCGGACCGGTCCGGACAGAACTCCTCTCCCCCACCCGCGATTCCGACCCCCGGCCCGGAGGTCGGAGGGCGACGACCGCCGGCCCGTCTTATCCCTGACGCTGCACGGCCGGCGCGGCCGGGCAGGGCCCGGTCCGGGAATAGTTCCGGGCGGCGGGCGAGGATCGTGGGGCCGCCCTCAGGACCCCCTGCCGCCCCGGCCGACTCGTGCTTTGCTTATATCTGACGACCCAGTCTGATTACTCACCCGGGCGGGAGGCTTCGTGCGACGTCGGTTGGTGGTGATCGGGATCGCGCTCGCGCTGGTCGGCGCGGCGTTGTGGTACTTCCCGGTCCAGTCGGTCTCGACGGGCCCCGAGAGCGATAGCGGGACGGTCTTCATCGTGGGGCTCGACGCCCCCCTCGACGTGCTCGGCGCGCAGATCCCGTTCACCCTCCACTGGGAGGCACGGTCCCCGGTGAGCGTGAAGCTGTACGTGTGCGGGGACCACCCGACGTGCACGAACCTCGGCCTGGGAACCTACATTACCGGGGAGAACGGGACCTCGGGCACCCTCCACTGGAACGGATTCGCCGACCAGTACTTCGCGCTCGTGTCGACCATCGCCGGCCTGACGGTCAACGTGCAGTACCCCGAACCGGTGATCGGAGGCACCCTGGGCGTGGCGCTCATCGGCTTCGCGGGGTTCCTGGTCGTCCTCGGTGTCCTACTGCGCCCGCCCCCCACGCCGGTAGGTCGCCCGACCCGCAGATCGAAGGACGAGGACGTCCTCGGCCCGGATCCCCTCTGAGCGACCCCCGGGAACGCCTTCGGCCGGAGCTCAGGGCGGGGTCCGGCGCCGCGCGGGGTCAGTGATTTCGGGTCAGCGCCCAGCCCGCGAGGCCGCCGAGGATGCCCCCGACGATCACTGCGATCACGAGGTACACGAGCCCCCCGACGAAGCCGCTGAGCGAGAGGAAGCCGAACTGCTGGATCAGGAAGATCACGACCGCGCCGAGGACGGCGCCGGAGCCGGCCGCGTTCGATGCCCCGCTCACGGCGTCACCTCCGAAGCCGGCTCGGCGGGAGCTGCGTCGGGAGGCGGGGTCGTGCCCTCGCTGCCCGCTCCCGGGGCCGGGGTCGGCTCCCACTGCTTCGGCGGGGGCGGACCGCTGCGCTTCGGGCGGGCCTTGCGGACCGACCGCCCGACCGTCGCGATCGCCCAGAGCTCGACCGCGCCGAGCACGAGGAGGAAGATGATGAGTCCGGACGCAACGCGGTCGACCGCCTTCGCGTCGATGAAGAAGTTCTCGCTCCAGACCGTCGACCCGTTCGAGTCGACCAGGGACGCGGTCAGCTGGTACAGGCCGGCGAGGAGGTAGGTGAACGTTCCGAGGCTCCAGTTCATCACGCCGCTGCCTCTACCTCCGATCGCGACATCCGGGGCGAGGCCGGGCACGAACCTCGTCACGGTCGAGACCTGGTCGGTGGAGATGACCGCCCCGAAGTAGAACGCCTGGATGCGCGCGACCGTGACGTTCGGTCCGCCGACGGGGACGACGTAGGAGAAGTTCACGTAGATCTGCTGGTTCGCCGAGATCGAGAACGCGCTCCCTTGCGTGTTCGCCTGAGAGATGTTCTTGCCCTCCCAGGTGGCGTTGGCGCTCAGCAGCGACGCGGCCGGCACCGCCTTGGGGGAATTGACACTCGTGGCACTGGCGGTCGGCAGAGCGACCAGCACGGCCACCGCGGCGAGAACCACCAGCTGCACGATCCGACCCCGCCGCCGGACCCCCGGCCAACTCGTCATGGTTGAGAGCCACGGTACCCGGTCATGGTTAAGAACTATTCCCCGGACGAGAGTCCGCCCCCTGTCGTTCGGGGGGGGCCGTTCCCCCCGCGGGTCTACCCGCCCTCGGCGCCGGCAGGGGATCGACCGGGCAGGGAGGCGAGCAGGCGCTGGACGTCCGGTTCCGCCAGCAGCCCCGGCGTCACGTGGAGCCATATCCGCGCGACGTGGGCTCGGGCCGCTTCGTCGAGGTCGTGGAGGAACGCGGCGACCCGGTCGACCCCGTGGATCCGCACGAGGTACTCGATCCCCTCGACGAAGAACGCGGTGACCCCCTCGTCGTCCAGGGCCCGCTGGACCCGCTGCGCGAGCGCGGCGAGGTCGGTCGGGCGGAGCGCCCGCGGGCGCTCGAGGTTGGTCAGCCAGTACACCTCGACCGGGCGCGGGCCGACGTGCGCGCGGATCCGCTCGGGAAGCTCGCGGACGAGCGCGACCCCCTTGTGGCCGGCGGCGGTCGCGTCGAGGAACGGGAGCAACGCGGGAAACAGGGTGGTGGAGAAGTCGACCTCGATCCCGGATGGCGGCGGAGGGGGCGGCTCTTCCGGGGGCGTCCCCGCGGACGGCGGCGGGGCCGGGGGCGCGGTGTCGGTCGTTCCGGGGATCCCTCGGGCCGGGGCCGAGCCCGGGGGTGTCGGTCCCTCGGGTCGTTCGACGGGGATCGGTTCGGTCGGCGCGCTCGGCTCGGGCCGTATCGCCGCCTCAGCGTCCGGAGCCGCAGGCCGGGCTTCCGGAAGGCCGACCTCCCCGTCGGTGGGGGGCCCAGGTTCCCCAACCTCGGGCACCGAAGGAGGCACATCGACGGCCTCGGCCGGGGTTCCGGACGGCTCCTCGGGGGCCGGCAGGACCATGGGAGGAGCCGAAGGCAGCAGTGCCACGCGCGAGTCTGCGGCGTCGACCGGGCTCGGCGGTGCGACCTCCTCCTGCGGCAGCTCCGGAAGGACCGTCGTGCTCTCCGGCGTCACCGGGGGCTCCGCCGAGGCAGGCGATGGCTCCTCCGGGGTCCCGACGGACTCTGGTGGCCCCCCGTTCGGCTCATCGAGCCCGTGAGCGAGCGGCTCCTCCGACGTTGGCTCCTCGCCGTCGACTCCCGGAGCTTCCGATGCGTCGTCGGATTCGGCGAGAGACGGGCGCTCCGGGACCTGTTCCAGGTCGGCGGCCCCGAGCTCGTCGACCGGACCCGGGGGCGCCGCCGCACCTTCGGCGGGGAGCTCGGTCGAGGGGGGTTCCTGCCCCTCGTCGAGGGAATCCTCCGGTTCCCGAGCCGGCTCGAGAACCTCGACGATGGGCAGAGCGAGCGGGGCGCCGGTCGCCCGATCCTCGGGGAGCGGCGGCTCGGCGATCTCCGGGGCCGGCGGAGGCGGCGGCGGTTCCGGCTCGACGGGCGCCGGTAGGGGCTCCGCGGCGAACGCCTCGGGCTCGACGAGGGGCGTCGGTGCCTCCGGTGGCCCGCGCGCGTCGAGCTCGGGGACGGGAGGGCTCGGCGGTTCAGGGGCAGGTGCTCGGGTCGAGGCATCTCGTCGGTCCTCGGCAGGGAGAGGCTCGATCGGCCCCGGGAGCGTCGGGGGGCTCGCGGGGGTTGGCACGGCCGGTACGGCCCGTGGAGGAGGAACGGAAGGTGGCGGCCCGGGGGTTCCGGTGTCCGACGCGGTTCGGAGGCGAAGGTAGGATCCCGGCGGCACCGGTCGGCCGAGCTTCGTCCATAGGGTCGCGGCAACGGGTCGTCCGTACCCCGCGAGCCCGGCGACCTTGTCGAACGGGGCGTCGCGGAACTCCGCGACCGAGCGGAGCCCCGCCTCCCAGGCGATGCCGACCTTCGACGGTCCGAGCACCGGGATCGCGATCAGCTCGTCGAGGTCGTGGCCGAGGTCCCGGATCGACTGCTCCCGCGCGATCACCTGCTCGTCGGAGTAGTCGATCTCGGGCGAGGCGGTCGCGTCGGTCGGTGGTCGGACGCGGCGGCCGTCCGACCGTGCCGGCCGCTGCTTGACGGCCCGCCGTCGGCTCGGGACCCCGGGCAGCGAGACCGACCATCGGGCCCCGGTGCGCGTGCGACCCGTGATCCGGGCGTGGGGCATCGCCTCCGGGGCGGCCTCGACGATCCGCAGCTCGACGATCCCGAGGTACTCGGCGATCTGCGTCGCCTTCTCCCGCAGCTCGGCGGCGAGCGGATCGACGGCGGCGACGATCGCGACGCGCCGGTCCTCTCCGGTGGGGGGTGGCGCCGCGGCGAGGCGGCGGCGAACGCGTCGGAGGAGCCAGAAGGCGTCCGGTGACAGGGGCGGTGGCGCCGGGGTCCCGTCGCCCTTGCCCGGGACCTGGACGTACATCTCGCCCAGGGCGAACGGCGTCGGGGCGAACCCTTCGGGCAACGTATCGACCGCCTTCACCATCTCCGGCGTGATCGTGCGCGGCACCCCGTTGATGAAGACGGTCAGGTCCTTCGCCGTGAAGTCGGCCGTCCGGCGCGGCGGCATCCGTTCGAGGATGTGCACGATCTGGGACGTCTGCGCGGGGTACGCCCGCAGGATCTCCGTGTCCACGGGGACGAGCCGGCGCAGGCGGGCCTCCCACGGTACCTGCGGGCTGCTCACCTCGAGGCTCGAGATCCGCGCGAACCGCTCGAGCGTTGCCCGCTCGCCGCGCAGCCGACCGGCGACCGCCTCGTCCGGGAGCACGAGCGCGGCGAGGGGCAGCGCGGTCTGCGGAGGGATCCCGCGCGCGCGACGGAACCCGTCCGCGGCGGTGAGGACGGCGTGCCACCGGTCCCAGGCGGCCGCCAGGTCGTCGTCGACGAGGGTACGGTCCGCGCCGAGGTCGAGCGACTCGAACAGGCTCCGCGGTTCGATCGAGAGGCGGCCGTGGACCGACTCGGCGGTGAACGGCGCGATCGGGGCGAGGGAGATCGCCGCGGCCCGGAACAGGTAGACGAGGGTCCGCAGCGCGGCGCGCCGGGTCGGCGGGGTTGCGGCCGGGGCGATGCGGGGGCGCACGATCTCGAGGTACTCGAGGAGGTCCCGCTCCAGGAATCGGAAGAGGTGACGGTGCGCCGCGGCGGCCTGACCGCGGTCGTACGCGGCAAGGATCTGCAGGTGCGCGCGCGCCCACCGGGCGAGCACCGCCCGGTCCTCGACCTCGAGGTCGCGGGCACCGGCATCGGGCGGTTGGGCGCCCTCGCGGATCACCTCCGGCGGGCACTGCGCGAGGAGGTCGCGCACCCGGCCGTAGAACCGCTCGAGGCGGGCCTCCTCCTGCCGGCAGCGCTCCTCGAAGGTGGCGGTCGTTCCCGCGCTCCCGTCGGTCCGGACGAAGGCGGCGCGGACGGCGTCGGCTCCATACTTCTCGAGGAGCCCCGCGACGTCGACCCGGTTCACGGTGGGCACCAGCGTCAGGCCGAACTCGGAGCTCGACGCGTCGATGCCGGTCATCGCCGCGAGGTGGTGGACCAGCGCCGGCACCCGGCGCCGCTCGTTCGCGTAGACCCGTATCCCGTCCGTCGGCGGCATCGGGTCGCACCGCGCCCAGGCCCCCAGGACCCCGCCGACCGACGGCAGCAGTCGGCGCGCGACCAGTCTTCGCATCCCCCCGCACGGACACTGGCGAGGGCCCTCGGGGCCGTCGAGCCGTTCGCACCGGGAGCACTCGAGCAGGCTGATGCCGTCGGCGTCGGTCGTCGTGCTCGTCTCGCTGACCGGCCACCGGGAGATCTCGATCTGGCCGATCGGCGGGTCGTGCGGGAGGAGCCGGACGTACCGGTCCCTCTGTTCGGGCGGCAGCCGGCCGGGTTCGAGGCACCACGCCCGTCCGGGGGTCCAGACCATCCGGTGACCGCAGACCGCGCAGTACGGGACGCCGCGGACGACCCGGAGCCGGGCGAGCACCGCCGAGCTCTCCGAGAGATCGCGGGCGACGAACTCGCTCGCGGTCTCCACGTCGAGCCCCGCGTACTTGTGCATCAGGGTCGGGTCGAGCATGCCGCGGGGCGTGAGCAGCGGCCACCCCGCGATCCCGAGGCGGTGCGCGATCTCCGCGTCGGTGGGCCCGTGGCCCGGAACGAGCGGCACGATCCCCGTGCCGCTGTCGCCGACCTCGGCGTCGGCCTGGATCGTCCCCGCCGGAGGGTCGAGCGAACCGCCGATCGGGAACTCGTGCCGTAGGGGATAGTCGTACGCCCGCCCGACCCACTCCCGTCCGGGTCGCTCTTCCCGGACCTCGAGCTCGGCGTCCGGGAGCCAGGCGTGCAGGCGGGCGAGGGCTCCATGGGAGGTGAGCAGGAGGGCGTTCGACCCTTGGCGGCGGTACTCGACGACGGCGTACGGGATGTCCGGGTGGACGAGCAGGGCGCTCGCCCCGAGAAGCCTCCACGGGGCGTCCACCCAGACCAGCGCGTCGACCGTCGGCTCGGTACCTTGGATCGGAAAGCGGACCAGGAAGGCGTCCCCGATCTCCTTTTGGTAGATGATCCGCTCCGGGCTCCGGGGAACGCGACACGAGAGGCAGACCCGCAGGGGGCCGTCCCGGGCCGCCAGGATCCCCCGGCGCGCCAGTCGCGCGACGATCGCCTGGATCCCCGGCTGGCGGTCGGCCGCGTCCCACGGATGCTCGCCGGAACCGCCGGTCCAGATGCCGAGCGACTCGAGCAGCGGTTCGAGGCGGGCCGGGTCGGCATCCCCCCGACGCAGCTCCGGCCGGAGCGTCCCCAGGACCCCGCGGCCCGAGAGGGCGAGGTGCCGGGCATCGACGTCGGCCGCGACCGCCCGGTGCGCCACCTGTTCCGGGGGATCGCCCGACCGGAACGTCCCCTCGAACTGGCGCAGGATCGGGCCGTCCGACGTGCCGAGAACCCCACCCCGCGGCGGGAGCCGGCGGGTCGCCCACAGGCGTCGGACCTCCGGCTCGAGCGACCGGACGGTGAACCGAGGCGCCGCTTCCGGCATCGGTCCCGTACCTTCCTCCGCTCCCTAACGAGCCACCGGGACGCGAATAAACCCTCGGTCGAAACGAACGGCCGCCGGCGCGGCCCGGGGGACCGCTCCGGGGCAACTCTTATGCCGCCGGTCCGCTCCCCGACCGCTCGAGGAGTGGCGAATGGCCTGGACGCAGCAGGAGGTCCGGGAGCTGAAGGAGGGCCGGTACATGCTCATCGACGACGAGCCGTGCCGGATCATCAGCATCCAGACGTCGAAACCGGGGAAGCACGGAGAGGCGAAGGCGCGGATCGACGCCGTCGGGCTGTTCGACGGCTCGAAGCGGAGCGTCGTCTTCCCGGTCAAGCACAAGGTCCAGGTGCCGCTGATCGGCAAGAAGCAGGCGCAGGTCCTCTCGATGACCGACGCGGAGGTCCAGCTGATGGACCTCGAGTCGTACGAGACGTTCACGCTCCCGCTCGACGCCGAGACGAAGGCGGCGGTCTCTCCCGGTGCGGAGGTCCAGTACGTCGACGCGATGGGCAAGCGCCGCATCACGCGGACGTAACCGCCCGCGCCGCCGGTGAACGACCGACCCCCGCGTTTCATTAATAAGGAGGGTCCGGCATGAAACTGGTGTCCGCGCACCCTCGACGCTGAGGTCGGGAGGCGGGGAGCCTAGGAGGAGGAGCGTGTCCGGTCCGGGAGGCGTCGGACCTCTGCCCTCGTCCCGCCTGACCCGTATACTTCAGGAGAAGGCGGAGGCGCTTCGCAAGAAGCGCCAGGCCGCCGAGGGGGTCCTGAAGGAGGCCGAGGATCGGGTGGGGGTGCTCGAGGAACTCGGGATCGCTCCGGCGGCCGCCACCGAGCGGATGCAGCAGCTCCACGAGCTCGTCCGCCGCTCCGACTGGGACCAGGTCGAGACGGGGTCCCGGGCGGTCCTCGCCGACCTCGCCACCGCCGCCCCGCCGCTCCTCGAGGAGCGCCGCAAGCGCACCTTGGAGTCGCTCGGGCGGCTCGCCGCCCTCGGGGTCCCGTTCCCGCCCGCGCTCGCGGCCGAGCTGGAGGCGCTCGCCCACCCGCCGGCCGACGCCGCGTGGACCGACTCGCTGGCCCGGCTCGTGACCGCCGAGATCGGGATCCGCGCGGCGGCGACCGGGTACCTCGAAGGAGCGCGCGCGCGCGCCCTCGCGGTCGCGCGATGGGCCGGCCTCGGTCCGGAGGCGCTCGCGGAGTTCGAGCGGCGCCTTCCCGCCGTCGCCGTCGCGGTCCGCGACGAGTCGCTCGTGGAGGCGCTCACGATGGTCCAGCAGGTGCTCGCCGGCAGCCTTCCGGAGGCCGCGGAGCGCCACCGCTCGGCGCGAGAGAACGCCGGGCTTCTCCGGGCGACCGCCGAGGAGCTCGGCGCGCCGACCGGTCCGATCGACGCCGCGCTCCGGGACGATGGGGCCGCCCCGGTCGATCGCTGGCCGGAGACGGTCGCGGCGATCGATGCCGCGACCCAGGAGGTCGCGGACAACGTGCGGGAACGGTGCCGGCAGGTCCTCGAGGCGCTCCGCGGCTCGCTCGCGACCGTCACCGAGTTCGAGGTGGACGCCGCGCCGGCCCGGGCGTCGGTCGAGGAGGCGCTCGCCCGCCTTCCCACCGCTCCCCCGCTCGAGATCCCGCCGCTCCTCGCACAGGCCCGGACCGCGGCGGAGGAGCCGATCGTGACGGTCGTCGCCGGGATCCTGGACGAGGTCCGTCCCCGCATCGCGGGCGCCCGTCGCCTCGGTCGCGATTCGACCGACGTGTTCGCGGCGATGAACCGGGCCCGCGAGGCCCTTCGTCTCAAAATCTACTCCGAGGCGCTCGCCGCGGCGCAGGAGGCCCTCGACCGGGTCCGGGCGCTCACCGAGGACCTCGACGCGGCCCGCGAGGAGCTGACCACGCTGCAGGAGATGCTCGTCCGGTTCCGGACGGCGGGATTCCCGACCGACCCGTTCGACAGCCCGGTCGCCCGGGTCCGTGCCCTCCTCGACCGGGCCGACGTGCCGGCCGCGCGCACGGCCCTCCAGGAGACGGTCCGTCTGGCCGGCAAGGAGGCGCTCCGGTTCTTCCTCGAACGGTGGGGCACGCTCGAGAAGGCGCGCGCCTACGCCCACGAGCACGCGTTCGTGGAGGCCGACTCGGAGCAGGTCCTCACCGAGGCGCGCGGGCTGCTCGACGCGGGCGACCTCGGAGGGGCCGCCGACCGGCTCGCCCGGTTCGAGGTCGAGCTCCGGGCCAGCGCCGGGCCCTACGTCGCCCGGCGGGTCGAGGAGATGGAGAAGGCGTTCACGGAGATCACCGACCCGGCGCTCACCGCCCCCGTCCGTCGCCTGCTCGCCGACGCGGACGTGACGCTGCGGGTCAAGGAGGACGTCCTCGCGTCGGTCGACAGCCTCCGCCGGGCCGAGCGCGAGTTCTCCGCCGTCTTCGGCGCCCACGCCTCCGCGCTGGTCGAGGGGCTCGAGACCGAGGTCCGGGTGCTCGACTCGATGGGCGGGGCGAGCGACGAGGTCCAGCGGCAGATCGACGAGGTCCAGCAGATCTTCAACATGGGGGATTTCGTCAAGGCCTCGCGGGCGTCGCAGGAGATCCGGACGCGCGCCCGCCAGCAGCAGCTCCTACGGTCGGACGATGCGATCTCTCACGCGAAGCTCGCGCTCGCCGAGCTCGAGCCGATGGGCCTCGACCTCTCCTCCCTCCGCCCCCTGCTCGACGAGGCGCAGTCCGCGGCGCGCGACGGCCACTACCTCGACGCGTACCGGACCGCGATGCGGCTCGAGGAGTCCGCCGGCAAGGGCCGGGCGGCGGCCCAGACGGTCGTCGAGCGGATCTCCCGCCTCCAGGACCAGCTCGGGCGGATCCGGACGAGCGGGGCGGACGCCTCCTCCTTCTACGAGCCCCTGCGCGAGGCCCGCGAGCACCTGAGCGCGCTCCGGTTCGACCGCGCGCGGACGCTCCTCGACGACGTCGAGACGCGGCTGAACGCCGAGGGGGCGCGGGTCGAGACCGAGCGCCTGCTCGGCGAGGTCGGGCTCCTGATCGAGGAGGGCCGCCAGATCGGGGCCCCGGTCGAGCCGATGACCCACCGCCTCGAGACGCTCCGGACCGAGCGGGCGACCGCCGACCCCGAAGCGACCCGCACCGGCTCGTCGCTGCTCCACGGCGAGCTCCTCGCCCTGCTCCGGCCGATCCTGGAGGAGAACCTCCGTTCCCTCGAGCGCGACCTCGACATCGCCCGCTCCGCGGGCGTCCCGCTCGACAAGATCGTCGCCCCCCTGGCCGAGGCCCGGCGCCGGGTGGCGCTGCCCGTGCCGACCGGCGCGGCCGCGCTCCTCGACGAGGTGCGGAACGCGCTGATCAGCACCCGCGGGTTCGTCGAGCACGCCGAGCGGGCGGCGAAGCGGGTCCACGAGGCGCTCGGCCAGGCCGACCTCCTGCGCGTCGACGTCGGCGAGCTGCGGGCCCGTGCCGAGCGGTTCGACGTCTTCCTCGCCGGCCGCGAGTACGCCCGGGTGGTCGAGCTCGCCGGGCCGCTCGAACGGGAACTGCACCAGGCGACGTACCGGCACGTCTCGAAGACCCTCGCCGGCTTCCAGGTGACCGTCACCCAGCTCCGCCGCGACGGCGCGAACACGTCCGTCGCGGAGAACCTCCTCCACCAGGCGCGGATGGCGCTCGACGAGGGGCGGCCGCTCGACGCGGTCCAGCTCGCCGGGCGCAGCGAGCGGGAGCTCGAGCGGGCCGACCTCCAGCACAAGCTCGCCGAAGGGTCGCTCCTCGCGGCCGACAAGGCGATCGCCCGGGCGGCGGCCGAGGGGGTCGTCTCGACCGAGGCCCAGGACTCCCTGCGGGCGGCGAAGGCGTCGTTCGCGAAGGGGGCCTACCCGGACGTCTTCGAGCGGACGATCTTCGTGTACGATGCCGTCAGCACGGCGCACGACGGGATGCGCCGCGCCCGGGAGGCCGTCGACGTGGCCGACCGCCAGCTGAAGGAGGCGAAGGCGCTCGGCGCCGAGGCGGAGGACGCCGTCGCGGAGCTCGCCGAGGCGTGCCAGGAGATCGAGGCCGGCCACTACTCCCCCGCGGTCCGCCGGGCCCGCGAGGCGACCGAGATGGCCCGCTGGGCGGTCGACCGGGCGTTCGCCGTGCCGCTCGGCCAGCTCCGGCTGCAGGTCGAGGCCGCGCGGAGCGAGGGGCTCTCCTCCGAGCTCGAGCCGCTCGAGGCGCTCGTAGCGAACGCCGAGGCGGCGACCCGCGCCCACCAGTGGGCCGAGGCGCGCGCCACGATCCTCCAGGCCGAGGACGCCGCCCGGCGGATGTTCGAGGAGACGCTCGACGGTCGATGGCGTGAGGTCGAGGCCGACGCGAAGGAGACCGGGCCGGTCCCCCCGGCCGAGGCCGCCCGGCGGAGCGAGGTCGCCCAGAGGCTCGTTGCGCTCCGCACGGCCCGCGACCTCGGCGGCGCGCTGCGGCTCGTCCACCAGGAGCTCGAGCTCGTCCGCAGCCAGCGCAAGGAGGCGGTGCTCCGGTCGGTCGCCGCGCTGCGCGACCGCCTCTGGGTCGGCGAGCGGCTGGGCGTCGACACGACGCCGGCGATGCAGACGTTCGCGGAGGCCCGCGCGGCGGTCGACTCGGGCCACCTCGGAGAGGCGACCGGACTGCTCGTCAGGGCCGGCGCCGCCCTCGAGGAGACCGTCCGGGCCCCCCTTTCCCGCCGCCGGAGGGAGCTCGGCTCCGAGGTGACGTTCGCGGAGGAGGGACTGCACGTCAGCGTCGGCCCGGTCCCGGAGCAGTTGCGCGCCGCGGACGCGCTCCTCGGGGCGGGCCAGGTCCTGGAGGGCGGGGCGATGCTCCTCAAGATCGAGGAGGAGCTGAACCTGCGGAAGTCGCTCCACCGCGAGCTCACGAACCTCCACTACCTGATCGACGCGGCGCTCGGACGGGCGGAGGAGCGCCAGATCGACACGTCGGAAGCGCGCGCGCTCCTGGCCGAGTCGCTGCGCCTGCGCGCGACCGACTACCCCGCCGCGCTCCAGAAGGCCCGCGAGGCGCTGAAGCGGCTCCAGCAGGAAGGGGTCGTGGTCGGCGAGGCCGCACCGGCCGCCCCGCCGCCGTCGTCGACCCCGTTCTGGCCGTTCCGCCGGCCGCCGGCGTGACCCCGCCCGGGTCAGCCGGAGGCGAAGCTGGAACCCGCGGAGGGCGCGGGCATTCCCGGCGGTATCCTCACGGGGCCGAGGGGCAGGCGGTCGTACTCGACCGAGTGCTTCAGGCCGCGGCGCCGCAAGAGGGTGGAGACCTGCTCGGTGACCTGGACGACCTCCTGGCAGCGCGCGGGCTTGCCGAAATAGAACTCGACCCGGCGGTCGTCCGTGATCGGGAAGATCAGGCGGAGGCCGAAGACGTCCTGGCGGTTGTAGCCGACGGGCTTCCGGTCCCGCTTCAGGTCCCGCAGGTTCTCTTCGAGCAGGGCGTCCGGCACCAGCGGGTCGGACTCCTTCACGAACGGCCGGTTCATCTCCACGACCCGCCGGTGGATCTCGGGGTACACCCGGACCAGGTCCCGGAAGGAACGCTTCGAGTCGAGCAGGATGTGGCCGCTGCGGGCCTTCACGGGAGGGGTCACGCCCGCACGACCCCCGGAAGACAGATAGGTTCTTCCGTCGGACGTTCCCGCGGGGGCCAAGGGACGGTCCACGCGGGCCGACCCATGCCGGGAACTCCGCTCCCTCCCCCGGGACCGCCCCTGGGCGCGCCGCCCTCGCAGATCCCGGTCGGGGCGACCCCGTTCCTTCCGGGGTACCGCATCACGCACGCGATCGGCGTGACGTTCGGCCCCATCGTCCGTTCCCGCCGGCTCGGTCGGAACATCGTGGCAGGGTTCCGGAGCCTGCGGGGGCGAGGTCACCGAGTACCCGCATCTACTCGAGCCGTCGCGCCACGGAGCTATCGCGCGGCTCACCCAGCACGCCCAGAGCCTGGGGGCGAGCGCGGTCCTGTCGGTCGGGTTCGACACGTCGGAGATGAGCGAGATCATGCCCGGGATCACGGCGCTGGACGGTGGTGCTCGTCGAGCCGGAGACGGCCCCGACGCAGCCGGCCAGCCTCCGGTAGGCTCCGGGTCTCCATCCGGGAAAGGCCACCCCGTCGGGTGGAACGAGCCCGCCCGCCGGCCCGGGGCCGCGGACCGGTCCCCAGACCTTCCGGACCCGAGCACGAAGAGGCCCACGGATGCGCGCCCAGGGGAGGGGGCCGGGCCCCGGACGTTGCCCGCCGGAGGGCTTTGGCCCCCTTCGCCCCCGCAACGAGACGAACTTCGCGGCCTCGGGCCGGCGCAGAAAAGTTGAAGGGGTCGTCCCGCTACCGAGCCGCGGCGCTCCCGTAGTCTAGTGGTCAAGGATAGAGGCCTCTCGAGCCTCTGACGCGGGTTCAAAGCCGGTCGGCCCGAGCCGGCCGGGGAAACTCCCGCCGGGAGCACTCCCTTCTCTGGGAAACTCCATGGAGCGGACCCGAGAACGGTATGCCGTACGGACGGCCGGAGGGAGGCGGCGACATGCCTCCGTCCCTTCACCGGAGCCTGGTCGCCGGTCGCAAGCCGGGTTGGCCAGGAGCTCGGTTCCTGCACGCCGACGGCCCGGAGGGCCCCGTTCGAAAACCCTCTCCTTTGGAAAGGGTCGGAGCCGCTGACTGGTCCGCCGGACGTTACAGAGCGGGCACCGTTCGGACGGGTTCCCGACGCGGATCCGCGAACGACGCTCCGGCGTTCCGTCCTGCGGTGGTCGATTCGGTACGTGGGGCGAACCCCGACCCGCCGGCCCGAACTAGGCCCGGTCCACGGCGGGCGAGAGACGGGTGGCCGCGTGGCGGAACAGGACGACCGCGGGGATGGCGGGGACCAGCAGGATCATCCAGATCAGCAGGGGGTTATGGGTCGCTTCGAGGACGATCCCTCCCACCAGGACCGATAGGATC
>Ga0181524_10001012_pt1 | contig 33555 bp, 29 predicted proteins | sample PEATcosm2014_Bin_34_FD_119761 | JGI IMG/M metagenome (GOLD analysis project Ga0181524, IMG submission 119761) | Peatland microbial communities from MTU Mesocosm Facility, Houghton, MI, USA - PEATcosm2014_Bin05_60_metaG | ecosystem: Environmental > Terrestrial > Soil > Wetlands > Peat | place... | reverse complement strand
CGCCCAAGGTATGAACCATGATTGGGGTGAAGTCGTAACAAGGTAGCTGTAGGAGAACCTGTGGCTGGATCACCTCCTTTCTAAGAGAGAACCGGTTCTGGAGTCTGGCTTCGGCTGGACAGGTCCAGAACGGATGCGAGGCGTTTTGAATCTTGAATCTTGAATTTGAGATCCAGAAGGGCGTGGCTGCTCAACTCAGAGGTCAAAGAGAAGTTAACAGTCGACAGTTTACAGTTCACAGTTTTAGGACAAACAAGGCCGCGAGCAATCGCGGCCTTTTTGGTTTGGGGTGTGGCTGGCACTTCAGTGGGAAGCGCATGCGGATCGATGACTTGGAGTGGACTCTCGACCGTCTTGAGCATGTCGCCCGCCACTTCATATCCTCCGAAGAGGTCGAGGAGGTCTTCGCGTCACCGCCGGTTTTCAAGAGAGGCCGTGGTGGCGTCTATGAAGCTTGGGGGCAGACTGAGTCGGGCCGCTACCTGCTCGTAATCTTTCGCTACTTGGGGCATAATCGAGCTTGGCCCATTACCGCTCGCGACATGGATGAAAATGAAAAAAGGCTCTTTCGCAGAAAATGATCGCCGTTCTTCTCGCCGGAAACTGATCTATGTGAAATCTGTTTCGGAGATCCCTGACTTCCGCTCGGACGACGAGATTGCCACTTGGTACCAGACTCACAGTACGGTTCTGATCCAAGACCAACTCGAAACACTTCCCGCCAAGGTGGGAGGCAAGCTCCGGGCGCGGTCACTGAGCCGCCTGCGGGGCACCGATGGTGCGCACAAACGTCCGCACTCCTCCCGGACTGCGCCTTAGGTTAGGCGTGGCTGCTCAACGCTTTTGTCGTGACCGCGTACCTGACAGACCGCGTGAAGAAAGGCACCCTTCTATGGCCGAAAGAACCGTGAAGATGTGGTTTGACCCCGAGGCCGACTTCTTGGAAGTTAGCTTCGAGCAGAAGCCCGGCTATTCACGTCCCACCGAGAATGACCAAGTGATGGAAAGAGTAGACGAAGACGGCAATGTGATTGGCTTTTCCGTCCTTCGCGTGAGCTCCCTGAAGAAGGTTCCCCTGGAAGTAGCACTGAGGTAGGTGACGTTAAGCGAAGGGGTAGCTGCTCAACTCCGAAGTCAAAGCGACGTAGCGCCGGCCTTGGTCGGTGAACCCTGCGCCGGAATTGGGGGAGTCTCATGAAGAAAACTGAAATCCGCATCGTGTGCGATTTGTGTGTAGAGCCACGGTTATCCGCCGAAATCCGCTGTGACAAGCACGGTCTTGACCTTTGTACCTCTCACATGCGTGCCCACTTCAACCGGAGGAAGTGTCGCCTCGTGCCAGTGGATCGGGAGTCGACAGTCTCTGAGCAGCTTTCCGAAAAGATCAATGCAACCCTGGGTAAACTCCGCAAGCCCCCGGCGTCTCGTCGCGGGTAAATTGGAGATCGACATTTAACCCAAGGCCGCGAGCAATCCCAGCAATCGCGGCCATTATGCTTTGCGGTCAGCTTTTGGTAGAATCCAATCTCATGAGATCGGCAACACGGGCAAAGGGAAGCGGAAGGCACACCCGAAGTTCGATTTTGAAAACGCTGGCTGACCATGGTGAGGAGGTCCGGCGCTTTGGCGTGCGAAGCCTCGGCTTGTTCGGCTCCGCGGCGCGCGGCCAAGCCACGGCCACGAGCGATCTTGATTTTCTAGTCGAGTTGGAAAGTCCAACCTTCGACGCCTATATGGGTCTCATGGAGTTCTTGGAGAATCTGTTTGAGCGCCCTGTCGATCTGGTGCTTGCGAATACGTTGAAGCCCCGTTTGCGAGAGCCGATCCTGCGCGACACTGTCCATGCCCCGGGACTATAAGGTCTTTCTCGAAGACATCCTCGAAGCCATTCGGAAGATCCGCCATTACACCGGCGGGCTGTCCCTGCAAGCCTTCACGGCTGACGCCAAAACTTTCGACGCCGTGATCCGCAACCTGGAAATCATCGGCGAAGCGGTAAAACAAATTCCCGAAGACATTCGCTCGCTGCGCCCGGAAGTGGAGTGGAAACGGGTGGGTCGGCTGCGCGACATACTAATACACCAATACTTTGGCGTTGATGCGCAGATCGTCTGGGACATCGTCCAGAACAAGCTCGCGCCGCTTGAGCAAGCCGTAAGAGCTTTGCTCCAATGAAAGGACGTCCTGGGGTCCATGCGTGCCCACTTCAACCGGAGGAAGTGTCGCCTTGTGCCAGTGGATCGGGAGCCGACAGTCTCTGAGCAGCTTTCCGAAAAGATCAATTCAACCCTGGGTAGACTCCGCAAGCCCCCGGCGTCACGCACCCGGTAAATAGAAGGCCGAGGCTTCTGAGCGTTGTCACTTCATGGAAACTCCTGTTGCCGGACCGAGCGACGAACCACGAGCGGAATATATTCGGCGGCTCGAATCTTCCAAAACCACACAAGCCCTTTACGCAAGCCAGCATCGCAGCCTCGGAATTGCCAAGCTCGCCTTAGGCGGCGTAGCGCTGGTGGTGATTGCACTGGCTCTGGTGGCCAAGGTTATCTCCGTTCTCTGGGTCTTGGCTCCACTGTTTGCACTTGTCATTCTGGCCATCATTCATGAGCGCGTTCTAAAGAGGCGCGAGCGATGTTCCCGCACCGTCGCATATTACGAGCGAGGGCTGGCGCGAATTGACAATCGCTGGATGGGAACCGGGGAAACGGGCGAGAGGTTCCAGAGCGCATCGCACCCCTATTCTCGTGACCTCGACATTTTTGGAGAGGGTTCGCTGTTCGAACTGCTTTGTACGGCTCGGACCCGCGGGGGCCAGGAGACCCTGGCAAATTGGCTCCTGTCGCCCGCGTCCCCCGGCGAGGTCCGTGCCCGCCAGGCGGCCGTTGACCATTTGCGGAGCCGGTTGGATTTGCGCGAAGACCTCGCGGTCTTGGCGGAGGAAGCGCGCTCGCTTGCGCCGGCGGAAGTCCTGGCGGCTTGGGGCGAAGGTGAACCTCTGCTGGCGTCGACATACTTGCGATTTGCGAGCGCGATGCTCGCGGGTTTGTGGCTGGTGAGTCTGTTCATTTGGATGGTCCGTGGGCTGGCGTATCCGGCCCTGCTTGCAAGCGCGATCAATGTGAGCTTGAACCTCGCTTTTCGCCCGCGTGTACGAACCGCCGTCAGCGATGCCGAGAGCGCTGCACGCGACCTGGGGCTGCTGGCCGGCGTGCTGGCTCGGCTGGAAGCTGAGCAATTCACAGCGTCCAGGCTGGTTGAGCTCCGGGCGGCTCTCCAGTCGCAGGGCTGGCCTCCCTCGCGCTGGATTGCCCGACTGAATCGGCTGATGGAGTATCTCGATTCCCGGCGCAGCATGATCGTCGGATCGATCGACCTGTTTGTATTTTGGACATTACAATGCGCCTGCGCAATTGAAGTCTGGCGCAAGCGGACCGGTCCGGCAGTCCGCCGCTGGCTGGCTACGGTGGGCGAGTTTGAGGCCCTCTCGTCATTGGGCGGCTATGCTTACGAGCATCCCGCGGATGTTTTCCCGGATTTCGCCGAGACTTCACCCTGTTTTGATGCCGAAGGCCTTGCCCACCCCCTGCTGCTTGACCGCGACGCCGTGCGGAACGACTTGCGCTTGGGAGGAGACTTACGGGTGCTCATCATCAGCGGGCCGAACATGGCGGGAAAAAGCACCTTCGTGCGGGCGGTCGGGATCAATGCGGTCCTTGCTCAATGTGGCGCTCCCGTCCGCGCCCGGCGACTGCGCCTCTCACCCCTTGCCGTGGGGGCATCCATCTGCGTGCTCGATTCGCTCCAGGGTGGCATCTCGCGGTTTTATGCTGAAATCAGGCGCCTGAAACAGATTATTGACCTCACCGAGGGGCCGTTGGCGGTGCTGTTTCTGCTCGACGAGTTTCTTCAGGGAACGAACTCCCAGGACCGGCGTCTGGGTGCGGAGGCGATGGTGCGCAGTCTGGTTGAACGCGGGGCGATTGGACTGGTAACCACACACGACTTGGCATTGGCGAAGATCGCGGAGGGACTCGGCCCGCGCGCCGCCAACGCCCATTTTCAGGATCACCTCGAAGATGGGAAACTGATTTTTGATTACCGGCTCCAACCGGGAGTCGTCGAGACCAGCAACGCCCTCAATTTGATGCGGTCAATCGGCCTGGATGTGTGACAAGCCTATGTTGGCGCTGGCATATATGCCGGTCGCTGGGCCACAAATATCAGACCCACCCTCAGCTCAGTCGCAAATTCTTCAAATAATCGAAGCTGATCTTGATGGCTTCGAGGGGCGGCATATTGCAGCGGTCCTGCTCGACGAAGATGTGTTTGGTGCCGGCCTCGCCCGCGTGGGCGAAGATCTTGGGCCAATCAATTTTCCCCTGGCCGACCGGCGCAAAGGGATTCGGGCCTTCGTCGGCAGGAGACTCGTGCGGATTGACCGCAACGTCTTTGTAAAGATCCTTGATGTGCAGCATGGGGAATCGGCCGGGGTAGAGCCGGAAATAGTGCAGCGGGTCAGCTCCAGCGTACGTGATCCAAAAGATATCCAGTTCCATTTTCAGGAACTTCGGGTCGCAGCGGGTGAGCATGATGTCGTAACCGCAGGTCTTACCGATGCTGGCAAATTCGTTATAGTGCGCGTGGTAGCAGAACTGCATTCCGGCGGCGAGGGAAAGAGTTCCACATTGGTTGAAAAGGTCAGCCCGGCGGTTCCAGGCTTCGGCGTCGAGCCGAGGGTTATCTCCGACCACAAGGTAGTGCAACCCATAGCTCTTGGCCACCTCAACGGTCTTTTTCCAGTCCTCGATCGTTTTCGGCACGCCAACGTGGCCGCTCGGAAGGGTTAGGCCGGTGGCCCTCAGCTCGGGATTCAGCAAATCCGGCTTGACGGTTAGCGAGAGCTCCACTTCCTTGTAGCCCGCCGCCGCGACTTGCTTCAGGGTTCCCGCCGGGTCTTTGGCAAACAGGGCACGGACGGTATAGATTTGGAGCCCGATGGGCCCGGGCCAGGCGAGCCGTCCTGCTGCCCAAAGATCTCGATCCCCGACCCCTGAAGCTGCTGCTATTCCTCCCAGTGCGCTTCCCAAGAAATTTCGCCGTGTCAACATGGATTCACCTCCTGAATAGGGATGCTATTTAACCGCCGCTGCGGTCTGATGTCAACCGTCCCAAGAGCGGTTCGCACGCGACTGCAAACGTTCAGCCGGATTTTTCCAGACGGTCTGCCATTCACGCAGCAGGCTTCACGACCTGGGTTACAATTCCTGCATGATGAACATCCGCAAAGCAACGCCCGACGACATCCCCCTGATTCTGGAATTCATCCGCGAGCTGGCCGAATACGAGCGCGCGCCGGAAGAGGCCGTCGCCACGCCGGAAGATCTGCGGCGGGATGGATTCTCCAGTGAGCCACGCTTCTACGTGGAAATTGCTGAATGGAATGGCGAGCCGGCGGGCTTCGCCCTTTGGTTTTTCAATTATTCCACTTGGCAAGGGAAGCCCGGACTCTATCTTGAAGATCTCTTTGTGCGGCCACGCTTTCGCAAGAAAGGAATCGGCAAGGCGCTGCTGACGTACCTGGCAAAAGTCGCCGTGGAGAAGGGCTGCGGGCGCTACCAATGGCAGGTGCTCGACTGGAACACCCCGGCCATTGAGTTCTACGAATCCCTGGGCGCAAAAGTGATGAAGGAATGGCTGACCATGCGCGTGAGCGGCGAAGCGCTGCGCAAGCTGGGGGAGCAGAGTAAGCGCTGATCTCGCAGTCGGCAGATGTCCGTCAGGGCCTCATGGGTTGCGTGCCGACCACCTGAGTTGAAAAGTGAACGTAAGTGAACGTCTCGGGGATATGCGAGTCGTAGTGGCCGTGCCGGTTCCAGGTCCACCCCGCGCTGGGTTCCAGACGCTTGCCGTCCGGGCCGGCCTGCTGGAAGCGCGAGCAATCCATGCGCCACACGTCACCGTCCCGAGGCGGAAGCGAGCGGCCGTCGGCAAGCGACTCCAGACCTTTCCAGGGAAAAGCGAGTTCCGCACTCCAGCCTTTGTCGGTTCCGGCGCCCTTGTTCAGGACGCCCTCGACGTGTACGGCGTGGCGCAGGCCAGGAAAATCCCAATCGAGAAATCCCCAGCGCTCGCCGCGTGGGTGCACGTGGCCGCCGATGCCGGCAATCTCCAGCGTAGGGTGGGCAGCGGGGTTGAACTCCGGCCGGCCGTAATAAGGGCTGCCGGGTTTGAAGATGTCCTTCCAAATCCAAAAGACCTCATAAACGGTATTCAGAGCATTGATTTCAAACTCGTAGTAGGCATCCTTGCCGGCGATGAACACTTCCAGGTCGTTGTCTTCATAAATTCGGGAGTCGCGCGCGGTGAGCGTGGCGCAGACGTCGGTTTCCTCGGCGGAAAACCCGAAGTAGAGGCAGTCGTCGTCCCAAAGAATCGCCACGCGCGTGTCAAACCATGCAGGCTTGCCGGTGACGATATCCACAAAACGGCTCGAAGGCGGCGCCAGCTTCCAGGAAAGTTCATCAAGCTTTCCGTCGATGGTGAGAGGGCCTGCCGTTCGATAGCAGGTGTAGTGGGCGAGTTCCTGCGGTGCGGGCCAGCTCATGACCAGTTAGCGGGTATGTCTTCTGCGAAAATTACGGGTTCGCTTCGGGCGTAGATTCTTCTTCGGAATCGCGTGGGGCGCCTTTTGGTTTGGCGATCCTCTGTGTGGATTCCACATTGAACACGACGAAATCCGAATACTCATGCCGGTTGCGAAGGCGCCGGCCGCTCCAATCAATCGTGACGGTGACGTCTGACGGCAGCCAAAATGCTCCCGGAATGCGGCTAAAATGGACTTCATTGAATTCGATTTCCGTGGTTGCCATTTGCAATTTGAGTTGAGGCAAAGGCGTCAGGAGGTCGGTCCAGAGCCGGAGGATTCGATAGGTCGTGGTATCAACCCAAGCTACGCCTTGAAAGAAAATCTCCCTCGTCTTTCCCTCGCATTTAAAACTCCCGTACATGCGGGATCTCCCCGGTTCCTGGGCAAAGGCAATCACGTAGGTATCCCGGCCGTTGATTTTCTGACGTCCGAGAAGACGAAACGTGCTCCCGGGCTGATAGGTAGGATGGAAAATAAGGGGAGCCGCAACGAATCCCGCCGTGAGCATGTAATCTTCCCTCAAGCCCTTCAGGTAGGCTTCGTGTCCGGTTAAATCAGCCCGGTACTCATCCGTTTGAGGTCCCCACTTCCCCGCGGGCATCAAACAAAGATAGCGGAATTTCTGGTCCAGGCTCCCGGCTGATTTTCCCTTGCGGTCCAACTTTTCCTGATGAATTTTCTCCAGTGAACTCGTATTCGGAAATTTCTGGAATAACTCCGCAACATTTTTCCCCGCGGCGCTGAGGATGAGGTCCAATTTCACCTGGTCGCCGGGTGGCTCGAGCTTTTGAAGTTTCGGGGGAGGCTTGTGGACATAGTCGAGGTAAGGTGTGTCTGGCTTTGGGATCTTCGCAAGCACGTTATCATCCTTCTTCCGGTCCTGGATCCTTCCCCAAATCGCCCCCACCCGAGGGGGCATTTTATTGACGTCGCGCCCGTCCAGATAACGGTTCATCTCCGCCTCGGCATCTTTGACAGAGCCTGCCCACAGCAGGGCTTGGGCGTGCAGAAGTCGCGCCTCAGGTCCGGCGCCAGCGGCCAGCGCTTTCTTCAGCGTATCCTCGGCTCCCTCCCAGTTCAGGGTCAGACACTGAACGCGGCCAAGTTCCTGGAGTGCGAGGGGGTCCTGCGGTGCATCCCTAACCGCCTCCAGGAAGTAAGGTTCCGCCTTATCGGGATTGTGTTGCCATGTCATCCACACACCGTAAGCCACCATTGGCTCCGGGCGGCTAAGCTTTCGATTCGCGATGATCTCGTTGACGGATTCCCCCAGTTGGCGTTCGGCGTTTCCCCAATCCCCCCAGCTCACGTCGACCAGAGCTAGCAGGAGCCGGCAACGCAGGCAGGATGGGTTAGACGCAATCACTTCTTCAAAAGTTGGCACTGCCAAATCCAGACGGTTCCGGTCAAGGAACTCTCCCACGCCGCGCTCGTAATCTTTTACTCCTTTCGCCGACAACCCGTCGGAAGGCGCGAGGTGCCTGAGCTTAGGCGCCAGTCCCGCGATTAGATCGGCCTGTGAGAGCAGCGTCGGGTCGTTCTGGGGCGGCCGCAGCACCACGGGGATCACAAAGGGCTTGTCGTTGCGGCCATAGTTCGCATAGGCGTGGGCCCTTGCGTAACCCTTCTTCGTAACCGTCACGGTCACAATGAATTCCTTAAGGCTATACCTTTCGAAGAAGTAATCAATCCGGAATTCTCCCCGCACGTCTGTAAAGACTGACCGGGATTCGATCCCAGCGTTCGTCACCACGTCAACTCTCGCGCCAGGCACTGGGTCTCCTGCGGCAGTCCCTACCCGCCCCTGAACAAATCTGTACACCTCGACATCCATGGGGCTCAGAGTTCCAACCTGCGCCATCACCGTCACCGGCAAGAGACACAAAGTCGCCCATAGCAAAATAAGCCACCGCGATACTTGCAACATGATCGCTCACCTTGCGTCGAGAATGCTGACTACCCAGATTTGCGGTCTATCTTACTTATTCCCATGACTCAACTCAAGGGCAAAACGTGCGCTCCGCCAAGGATTTCGCGAGGGCCCCAAGCCCTCGATATTGCCGGTTACGAGGAGTGGCGCAGAATTTCGGAGGACACTGCGCTGGCACACACGGTACCGCACGGCTCATGACATTTCCTGGATGACAGTGCAATGGGGAGAGCGGCGGTCGATTCGACAGCGCGGGGATATGCTCCGTGAGCGGGCGGCGGGGGACGGCCGCTCAGGAGCTATAGTTCAGAATCCGCCGGACGCGGTCGCAGTTTTCCTTCACCTCATCCTGGAAGCGGGGAAACATGCCCACGACGATGCAATCCTGCGGCTTGATGCTGTCGAAGGCCTGCTTAAAAGCCTTGTCGACCTCTTCCGGAGATCGCGCCGCGCGGCCGGCGGCGAGGATTTTGAACAAAAAGCAGGTCTTGGAAGTTTTGCGCGCCACCTCGTAGGCGCGGGGAGGATCGGTTTCCAGATAAAGTTCCCCAGCGGGCACGGGCACGACGCCCAGCATCTTGTGAATTTCCTCTGGGGTGCGGGTGCGGTTATAGGCGCACAGCAAGTAGAAATCCACGTCCCATCCGCGCTCTTCCGCGTATTCCACCACTTCCGGCTTGTGCGTTCCGACGCCCACCCGAACCCCGGCTTGGCGCAGTTTCTTGGTGTACTCCTGCACCTGGTCCATCTGGCCGGCGCGGAACAGGCGGTCGGTGATTTCCCCGTGGTGGTAGAGAGCGCCCGCTCCACTCCGCCGCACCGCTTCATCCACTGGGCCATTATTGGTATCCACGGCGATCAAGTGCATCTTTCCACCCTTGGAGCGGAACAGTTCCAGATCCGACAGGGTGCTTTCGTGGTGGGAATACTGATAGGCGTTGATGCCATTCTGCTGGCACTGGAGGAGCGTTTGGCAGATGCGCTCAGGGGTGTTCCAATCCACCATCAATTTATCCAGCAGCCTGTTGAAGTGGGAGAATCCATAAAACTGGTTGCTGCCCATCACCAGGCGGCTGATTTCCACGTCGCCGAAGCGGACCTTGGGAAGCGAAGCCGCGGGCGGCGCCTGGGCTCCGGCCAAGGGGCCCACCGCCAATGTCGCTGCCAAACTGGCAGAGGATTTGAGGAAGTTTCGTCTGCTGCTCATGGATTCTTCACCTCGCTGCGTGTGTGGACAAACCTCTGTGAGCAAACACCCACAGGCTGCTCAAGATGTTGAAATTCATAGCAAGAAGGGAGCCAAATCGGATGCGCGCACACGCGGCCGGTGATTTCGGACAAACAGTCGTAGCGCGGACCCCCGTTTTTGGGGTCCGCGGTTCTTCCCTTGCAAAAGCTACAAATCTCAAAGACCGACGCCTGCCCTCGGGTTCGGGAGCGCAAGTCTAGGTAAGGGCCGCAGACCTCAAAGGCGGAGGTCTGCGCTACACCCGCTGACAACTGGAGTTTGCTCCCCCTCGCCCCCGTGACGGTTTGGAGACGGGTGTAGAATGGTCTCCGGCTGATGTTACTGACAACCGAAAACTGAGGACTGATGACTGACGACTGAAGACTTACTACCCTCCGGCCAGGAGTCAAGCATTCAAAAGCTCATCCAACTCGCCCTCTTGCTCGCCCTGGCTGCTGTGCCGCTTTATGGCCAAGGCAACTACGAAATCCAGGTTTACGGGGCCGACACGGTGGCCCCCGGACGCACCATGGTGGAGCTGCACAGCAACTTCACCTTCGAGGGGTTTAAAACAATTAACCAGGGAGTGCTCCCGGACGAACATCAACTTCACGAAACGGTGGAGATCACCCAGGGGTGGACGAGCTGGTTTGAAACCGGACTTTACATCTTCACCAGCTACGGTCCCCACCAGGGCTACAAGTGGGTCGGCGACCACATCCGCCCGCGGGTGCGCGTGCCCGAAAGTTGGCATTGGCCGGTGGGGGTGAGCATTTCGACGGAAATTGGCTACCAGCGGCCCATCTTTTCCGGCGATACCTGGACTTGGGAAATTCGCCCCATCGTGGATAAGCAGTGGAAGTCCTGGTACCTGGCTTTCAATCCTGCCCTCGAGCGGTCGTTCCATGGACCGAGCGTGCCCGAGGGCGTGGGCTTTTCTCCCAACTTCAAGGTAGCCTATTCGTTGACGCGAAAACTCAGCGCGGGCCTGGAATACTACGGATCGCTCGGGCCCGTGACCGGCTTTGACCCGTTGTACCAGCAGGAGCAACAGATCGTGCCCACGATGGACTATGATTTCGGCCCCAATTGGGAATTCAACCTCGGGGTGGGCGTGGGCGCAACGCGTAGCACCGATCATCTGCTGGTGAAAATGATAATTGGGCGGCGTTTTCGATTCATTACGCCACACGTGCCTCGCGTTTTGAAGCCGAATCCCGGCGGTGGGGGGAATAATTGACGCGGGTTCCAAGAATCGCGTGCGCGGCTGCGCTTCTGTTCATGAGCCTCTTGCTTGCTACTGCGCCACTCATTCCGAACGCTGCTTGGGGGCGCGAAAATGCGCGAAGCGCCTTGGACTGCGGCGGCTCGACGCCGCCTTGGTCTTCGTCCTTGGCGTTATTCCAAGGCGGCGTCGAGCCGCCGCAGTCCAAGGTGCCTTCGGCACAGGTATTTTCGAACTACCCCGTGCCTCCCGGTTTCCCTCCCATTCCCTGGCCGGAAGACAACCTCTACTCACCGGCGCGCGCCGAATTGGGCAAGGTGCTTTTTTTCGACGGGCGGCTTTCCTCGAACGGCGTGGTATCGTGCGCCTTCTGCCACGAGCCCGCCCACGCTTTTTCCGCCAGCACGCCGATTTCCAGGGGCGTGGATGGAAAACTGGGAGTTCGTCACGCCCAAACCATCATCAACCGCGCCTGGGGCAAATCGCAATTCTGGGACGGCCGCGCGCCCACCTTGGAGGCCCAGGTTGCCATTCCCATCACCAACCCGGATGAAATGGGCATGACTACAGAAGGCGTGGCGCAGAAGATTCGCAGCATCAAAGGCTACGAGCCGCTCTTTGCCGCGGCATTCGGTGACAGCTCTATTACCTTCGATCGTATTGCCAAGGCAATTGCCACCTTCGAGCGGACCATTGTATCGGGAAACTCCGCTTACGATCGCTACCTGGCGGGCGATAAGTCGGCGCTGACCAAGCAACAGAAGGACGGCCTGGATTTCTTCAACAAGAAGGGTGAATGCGCCGAGTGCCACAAGGGGCCGAACTTCTCCGACGAAAAATTCGCCAACATCGGAGTGGGCATGGACCAGGCAAATCCCGATCCGGGCCGTGAAGCCATTACCAAGAAGCGCAGTGATATTGGTAAATTCAAAGCGCCCACCCTGCGCGACCTCGCCTCTCGCGCTCCCTACATGCACGACGGCAGCATCAAAACTCTCGCCGAGGTTCTGGATATATACGCCAAAGGAGGCCTGCCCAACCCGCACCTGGATACGCGCCTGGCGCCCTTTTATCTGGATGAGGAGACCAAGCGCGATCTGCTGGCTTTCCTTGATTCCCTCAACGGCGAGGGCTGGCAAAAGATCAAGCCGCCTGCGACGTTTCCGCAGTAGCGCGGACGGCTTTTGTGTAATGAATGCCGGATTGCGCAGAGCGCAGCTCTGCGGTTCACGTTCATCTCCCGCCCTAAAACGCAGAGCTGTGCTCTGCGCAATCCGGCCACGGGATGTCATGGCGGCACAATGCTTACACGCGGGGTTGCAAGTATACCCAATTAGGCATATTGTCGGAAAACCATGAAGGAGTTACAGTCATGAGAAGCCGAGGGAACGCCGAAGCCGCTGCCATCCAAGAAGGCAGCGGGAATGTTTACGCTGACTTGGGCGATGCCGACTCTGAGGATATGGCCGTAAAGGCACAACTCGTCACCAAGATTGCCGACCTCATCCGTGAGCATGGCCTCACCCAAGAGGAGGCGGCAAGAGTCCTGAGCCTGACCCAACCAAAGATTTCAAAGCTCCTGAAAGGGCAGTTTCGGGGGATTTCAGAGCGACGCCTGCTCCGCTGCCTGACCAGACTGGGGAGGGACGTGCAGATTGTCGTGAAACCGGCCCCGCGACGGCGCCCTGGGCGGTTGACCCTTCTCTTCGCCGCAAACTCTCGCTGAGTGACCTACTCCTCTCGATGTTGGAAAAGCCGGATTGCGCAGAGCGCAGCTCTGCGATTCACGTTCGTCCCCCGCGCCAAACCGCAGAGCTGCGCTCTGCGCAATCCGGCAATGAATTCACGGCGTGGTAAGGCACACGTAGCGCCGACCTCCGGGGACGGGTTTGAATTCGTACCATCCCGGTTTGGGTGACGTGAATTCCACTTTGCCCAGACTCTTGCCTTCCGGGTCATATGCCATCACGCTGATGGCCTTCGTGGCGCGGAAAGCGATTCGGTCGTTGCCGTAAATGTCAATCAATTCCAACAGGCCATCGCCCGTGTGGCGCAGCGCCACGCTGCCGGTGGCTCCGAGCTTCCCGAATTCGGTCCATTGGCCGCGGCCATCCAGGAACTCGTATTCCGGCGCTATCACAGTGTCAATGCGATGCCCAAACCCGTTGGCGGATTGCTCGCTGAAGTGGTTCTTGTCGTTGAACGCCACCCATCCGGAAGGCGGCAATTCGTGCATCGTGTGAGACGAATCCATAACGCTCCAGGTCCCGGCGGGCGCGCGGTTCACATAAACCTCGGTTCCGTTTTCGTACACTACGTGCAGGTGGCCTTCGGCCACCGCGCCGTTGGCGATCGCCTCGCTGGGGGTAAGGAACTTCCCGTCGCGATCCGCGTATTCAATGATTTTGGGTTCAGAAAAGGCATATTGCTGTTGCAACTGTTGCATCATGTAGTAAGACCGCGCCATGGCCTCGACATTGAAAGGCTCGGAAGACCCAAAATCGGTCACCAACCAGCCCATGTGTCCGTACGCAATCGTCGTGGCCAGGAAAAGGTCGAGATATTCGCGCCTCTTTGGCGACGTGGCCCAGTTCTTGTCCACTTGGTTCAAGTAATAGGCCGTGTCACCCATGCCGTAATCGCATTCGAGCGGGTGAATCTTCCGCAGCATGAAGGAGACGTCCAGCGGCTCGGTGAGCAGGTTCACCTTGGTGTAAACCCAGCCATAGCTTCCCGACGTCAGTCCCGCGTACAACCACTGGTAGGTGCCCTCGGATTGGGTGGGTCCGTAGACCTGCTGGTCGTTGCGTAGCAGTTGTCCGTAAGCATAAAACGTAGCCGCAAAGGTTCCCGCCCCCGGGACGCGCGCGTCAAAGTCGCAATAGGCCCACGGCTGGACGGCGGTGTGAACATCGGTGTAAGACATCTTCACGCCGAACTTTTCCTTGATGCGTTGCGCGTAGTAATCATCGAACTCGACGGCCTTGGCGGGCTTCAGCGCGTAGGTGCGCGGCCAGGCGCGGCGCCATTCGCCGTCCGGTGAGCGCTGCACATCGTCCGGGTTCCAATTCTCGTTCACGGGATTGAAGTCGCAATAATTGGTGTAAACGCCTTCGAGCCACCCCATGGCGTTCTGGGCCTGGATGTACCATTTCAGCATGGCATCGCCGCCCTTGAGCGGCGCGGCGTGGAGCTTGAGCGTATAGCTTTCGCCCTCGTCGCGCCACGTCACCTCGTGGCTGTGCTGCATCACCTTGTCCATGCCAAAGGCGCGAATGCCTTCGCAGCGCTCGTGGTCTTTCGCGAATGATTCCGGCCCCGTCACCGTCCACAAAACCTGCTTGCCCTCCACCTGCCGGATCGAGGGGGGATTGGCGATGGTGGGCAGCGTCTCCTCGTAATTGGAGGAATTGGTAATGAAGATTCTCTCGTAGAGGTTGTTGCGCAAACCGTCGGTTTTGGGCAAATACCGCATTCCGCCGTTAATCTCCGCGCTATCGCTGGTCACTTTCGGGTCGGCCGTGAAATAAGGTTCCGAGGCGTTCGAGCGATACCAATCGAACCAAATCGAGGTGAAGACGGGGTGGGTCGCGTCGCCCGAAATCAGCACTCGCGGGTTGGCGTGACCGTAGGTGATGTAAGGGACGGTAATCAGCCGGGGCTGGGCAACGCCGGAGACGCGCCCAAAGCTCAGCTCGGTGGCTTCCCCGCCTTCGCACCAGGCATCGAGCACCAGAGATTTTTGCCACAAGTGCATCTGGTAATCCACCATCCGCGACCCCATGCGAAAACGGGCCTGCACGGCGTCGTTAGCCAGTTCGGCGGAAACCAGTTCACCTTCCGCCGCGCTTCCTGTGTCGACGAACCGGACGCCACCGCCATCGAGTGGCTCGAACGGTGCGCCGCCATTGACGCTCACTGTTAACTCACTCAGGCGGCCCTTTGCCGGACGATATTCGTAGACAACCGTTCCATCCCGGCCGTCATAGCGCATTTCAAAATCGCCGGGCCCGGCTTCCCGCACCGTCACCTTGAAATTCTTCTCGAAATTCGCCGGCAGGATCGTTTCCTCGCGCGTGGGGAAGGGCAATGTTCCCGGGCCGGTGTTGGTCCCCACGATTTCGTCGCGATAAGGTCGGAGATTGCGCTTCGGCTGGGTTTTGAAAGTGAGCGGCTTCAATTCTTCCGTGTAGAACGCCAGCGAATCGCAAAAGAAATAGCGAGCTTGCGGGTTCGTCGCTTTGCTGATTTCGATTCCGGAGAAGCGGGCCGGCAGAACGATCTGGGCCAGAACATCGCGCGGGATGCGGCGATGAATCAGCCACCACTGTTTCCATTGGATGTTGGTGAGTTGAATCCGGAATTCCTTCCCCCGCGCGTCCTGGACCAGGACGGAGACCTCCGCAGGAGGCGTGGTGGGATCGGATTCCCAGCCCCAACGATTTCCATAGCCCCACAAATCAATCGAGTCGAAACCGCCCGGAATGGGGACAGGCTGCGGCGGCCGGGCAATCACCCGGCTTTCCGGGCGCGCGCCGGAATAGACAATCTTGGCCACATACTGGCCCCACAACTGCTGCTCGCGGCTGCGCCGCAATTCTCCCTGCGCGCCGTCATAGAGTTCCAGAGTCCAGCCCTTGAGATCTTGAAAATCCACCAGGGTGTGCGGATTCTGCTCGCGTTGCGTCCAGGTGAATTCATAGGGCTGCTGCCCGACTTGCTGCCAAGGTTCGATTTCATTGATGGCGGGAATGACCTTCTGCTGGGCGAGGAGTCCGGCAGGAACGAGTGCAAGCACGAAGAATATTTCAACGAATTTGCGCATGGATTATCAGGTCCTCCGAGAAAAGGGTGATGAATGCCGGATTGCGCAGAGCGCCGCTCTGCGATTCACGTCCATCCCCCGCGCTTGCGCAGAGCACAACTCTGCGATTCGCGTCCGTCTCCCGCGCCAAAACGCAGAGCTTCGCTCTGCGCGATCCGGCAATTTCTGATTTGACATCCCGAGCGAGCGCGCCATAGGTGGAACGCCCGTGAATGTAGATCGTTATGTCTTCGGCTTCCAGAGGCCGATGGTGTTTCCCTCGGGGTCGGCGAACCAGGCAAAGGTGCCAGTGGGAATCTCGACCGGCGGCACAAGTGTCTTGCCGCCCAGCGACGCTGCCTTGTCGAGGGAGGCTTTCACATCGTCCACCTGAACGTAAAACATTGTGTAGTGGAAAGGCTCGTGGCCCAGTGCGGTCATGTGCCCAGGGATGCCTCCGGTTCCGCCGGTGTTGATCATTGACGCCAGGCCGGCACGTTCCATTTGCCAACCGAACATCTTGGAGAAAAAAGCTTCAGTGGCCTCGAGGTTCTTGCAGCCGATCTCAAAATGGACCACGGGATTGCCCATGGGAGAGCCCTCCGCTTTGCCAGAGTTTTTGACGAGGATTTCCGTTTCGGGGGCGGGGGACGCAACCGCAACCGCGCCTCCACCTGCCAAAATCCCGCCGGAGACCGCAACGCCCGCTCCGCGCAGGAAATCACGCCGCGAGAAGCCGTTCCTGTTTGCCCCTTCTTTTTGTGGTTTTGATTTTTTGCCCTTCATGGGCTGCTCCTGGGATTCCTGAGCGGCAAAATTTTAACTGCGCAGCCATCAAATTGCAAGGCGCAACTCCATGTTTTGTCCAGCCCCACTACACTTAAAAAGGGCATCAATTTCTTTCCCTAGGTCCCTTTTGCCGGATGTCACATCAAGCCGATAAACATTCGCGGGCAATTCCCCGGGCTGATAATTGTCGAGAGCGTGGCCGTCCGCGGTCCAGTTGATCGGCTCTTCACCCTGCTGAAGCGCCGAGCCCTTAGCGCGGACCCGAGCCCCGTGCGGGATTGCGCAGAGCTGCGCTCGGCGCAATCCGGCAATTTCTGATTTGACATCCCGATCGACCGCCAAGCTTGCGCAGAGCGCAGCTCGGCGATTCACGTCCATCTCCCGCATTAAAACGCAGAGCTTCGCTCTGCGCAATCCGGCAGCCCGCCGATAAGCGAGTGGCGCGGACCCTAACCCCCGTGTCCCGTATCCCGTCTCCCGTCTCCCGTGTCCCGTATCCCGAGCCCCGTCCTTTCACCTGCCGCCGGTCCAGCGGATGGCGTCTTGGACCAGCGTGCGGTAGGCCGGGTATAGGTGAGCGCTCTCACCGTGACCGAGTTGGATGTAAACGACGCGCGACTTCGTGTAAGGGCTAATCCAGGCCACGGGGCCGTCACTGGTGGCGGCGTCGGACCGGAGCAGCACTTTCACGTCTGGTGAAATCCACATGCCGTGGTAAGTTTCGTCCCACAGATGCATGGTTCCGACATGGGCGGTGATGGGGTGGCGCATGACGGGCCGAACACACGACTCTTGATCGTGTAAGTAAGTCGATGCGGGCATGGCGCCGTCGGCTTTGAGAAGGTATTTGCCCCCTACGACCTCTTTGTACCACCATTCCCAGTCCTGATAATCGGCGATGGCGTGGTGGAGCACCACGATACCTTTGCCCGCTTCCACGAAGTCGCGCAGGTTGGTCTTCTCTGCGTCGCTAATCTCCTGGGTAAAGTCGTAGAGCACCAAGACGTCGTACTTCTTGCGGAGGTCGCCGCGGTAGGCCTCGTGGTTCGAGAGGGCGTGGTCCCAGTGCAGGTCGTCCGCTCCTTCAAAGACCGTGTAGAAGGTGGTGGCGTATTCGTGCCCGCCGGTGACCACCAGCAAGCGAAGGGGCGGCGGCGCCTGGCTGGGAAGCGTGCCGGCGGGTGAAAGCGTCACGGCGTTGGTGGCCGCCCATTCCACCCCGCGCGTAAACGTGCTCACATAACCGCTTTCCTGCTGGGCTGACAGATCGTGGCCCAGAGCCGTGTAGAGAGTGCGGCCTTGGCCATAGTTGACTGTCCAGATAATGGGCTCATCTTTGCCGGTGCCGCCATTCGCGGGGTCATCGAAAGCCGTGGCCAGGATGTGCGCGCCGGGCGACATCTGGGGACTGTGGTAGAGCTCATCGGAGGTGCGGAAGGACTCTCCCAGGCCGCGCGTGACGGGGTGCTCGCGGTCGACGAATTTTACCGTGAAGCAATGGCGCGGGGCATGGGCGGTCTTGGGCGGCCCCGCCGTCCACCAGCCACCAATCATCTGCAAATACTCGGGCCAGGGCGGCTGCTTGAGGCCGGAGGGCTTGTGGTTGTCGGCCAAGACCTCGAGACCCGTGAAGGCGTAGTTCGCCGCGTGCACCGCCACCAGTCCTTTGCCCTGCTTGACGAAGTTCTCGACGGCCTTTTCCGTGACTTCTCCCCAGCGCGGGCCCTCGTAGTCGAGCACCAGCACATCGTAGGCTGCCAGCGTCGCCTCGGTAACTCCCGCGGGCTCCTCTTCCACCCGCACGTCAAACCGGCCGCTGTTCACCAGAACTTTGCGCAGGAAAGGCGTGGTGGTGCGCCAGTCATGATTGTTGCGGCCGGAAAAGATCAGGACGCGGATTTTTCCCGGCTGGAAGAAGGGGATGGTGTCTTGGGCAGACATGGTGCAAAAGGCGAAAAGAAACGTGGCACAAAGCGCCAAAATGACCGTCGCCCGGGAGACTTTTTGACTCATAATTCACCTTAGATGGAAGGTTTTGACCTGGCACTTATGCGGACAGAAAGCCCAACCTGCGATGTAAGTCCTTTCAATTCAGGTGATTGCCTCCGCCTCGTGGTGGCAAATTTCAGCCCACATGAATAGCCGGCAAGCCTCTATCACGGAGTAGTGGATAGTGCCGGGCATTAGCCCTTTATCCACAATAAATCCTCCAGACCGGTTCTGAAAAATCCACCTTAGCCACTTAGCAAGCCGCTGAGATGCGCCAGACTGCGGGCGGCCTGCGGCTCGGTGCCGCACTCGACGGAGAGCACGCCGCTGAAGTTCGCAGCCCGCAAGATCGAAATGACGCGCTGCCAATCGATGACGCCATCGCCGCAGGCGCATCCCACCGGCGTTCCGGTAACCTTGCCGCGTTCCGCATCCGCGTGTTCAACGGTAATATCCTTGGCATGGACGTGAACCAGCAAGGGACAGACGGCCTTCAGTCCCTCGTAAGGATCGCCGCCCGCCAGGTATACGTTGCCGGTATCGTAATTCACCCGCATGAGCGGCGATTCCACGAGGTGGACGATCTTCAGCAGTCCTTCCGTGGTGCGGGTAATGCTCTGGTGCGGTTCAATGCCGATGAAGATGCCGTAGCGCACGGCCGTCCGCAGCACCGTGGTGAGCGTGTACTTCATGACCTGAAATGCCTCATCCATGCTCACCCAGGCCGGGCGAATGCCCTCATCGGAATTGACGACGGGCGCGCCGATGGCGGCGGCGAAGCGAATGGCCTTCTGCAAATACAGCACACTGATTTCCGGCCGCATCAGCGGGCAATGCGCGCTCAAGGCAGAAGGCTTGACCCCGTTTTGATCGAGGATATCCTTCATTTCTCCGGGGTCGTCATCGAGAGAGAAGGAGTGAAAATACCCCGCCTCACTCAGAAGTTCCCGCCCGTTGTGGACCATTGGCTCCACGTACTTGTAACCCAATTTCGCAGCTATCTCCACCCCGGCGGCGAAAGGCTTGTCCTGCGACCGGATGAATTCCATATTCAAGCCGATTTCAATGCTCATACATCCCACTCCTTCTGCCAGGTGACCCGGCTTTGCTGTTTGTAGGCGATGTTGCCGATATGGCACGCCATCGCCGAATAGTGCCCACTCACCACGTCGGCATTGGGTTGCTGGCGGCTGCGCATGCAGTCCAGCCAATTGTTCATGTGCGTATCATGCACGCCGGGCACGGTGGCCTCAGTGGCTTGGGAATTCGTTTTGCTGGGAATGAAATGGTAGCCGTAGCGGAAGATTGAGAGCCTCCCGCCGGTGCCCATGAAGACGATATCGTCGCCCCCTTTGTTGATCATATCGGTGATCGTGGCTTCAAACGTGACGTTAAGCTTCTCAGGGTATTCCACGATGAAGTTCACGTTGTCGGGCGTGTCGCGTCCGTCGTCATAAAGGTAAATTCCTCCGCCCGCCACGGCCGCCAGGGGACGGGTCAGATTCATGAACCAGTGGACCACGTCGACCATGTGCACGAACAGGCCGCCGGTCTGCCCGCCCGTGGAGAAATCCCAGTAAGCGAAGCGGTTGAAATAGCGTTTGGGGTCCCAGGGGATTTTGGGAAGCCAGGCAAGGCAGGCGTCCCAGTCGAGCCCCGCGGGCTTCTGCTCCATGCCGGGGGGAACCGGCGTCAAATAACCGCCGTTGCCGTTCCAGTACGTCCGCACCATGTTGACCTTGCCGATCAGGCCGGTATCGAAATACTTCTGCTTGGCTTCGGCGAAATGGGCCGTGGTCCGCTGCTGCGTTCCCACTTGCAGGATGCGCTTCGACTCACGGACGGCGCGCACCAGGGGCGGCCCCTGCTCGGGCAACGAGGTCATGGGCTTTTCCACGTAAACGTCCTTGCCGGCCTTGCAGACGTCGATGGACACCTGAGAATGCATGTGATCGAAAGTCGCCACGATGACGCCGTCGATGTCCTTGCGATCGAGTAGTTGATGGTAATCGGCATACTTGTCGACGCGGGTCTTCGCCACCTGCTCGGCCTTGTCGCGCCGGGCGTCATAGATGTCGGAAATGGCTACCCATTCAATGTTGCCGGCGTCGTTGGCCTTACCCATTAAGTATTGCCCGCGCTGGCCCGAGCCGATGATGCCGAGCCGAATGCGGTCATTCGCCCCCCCAACGCGCAGGGCCGCAGCCGCGGTGGCCGCGCCGACCATAAAAGTCCTTCGCGAAATATTGTTTGTCACTTCGATATTCCTCCCTTGTCGGATATAGAACGCTCTGTGGTTTACAGAGCCGGGACGATGAGAGACCCTTGCAGACGACAAACTTTGGGCTTGGCGAGAGAGGGGTCAAGGAGTTTTCTTGGGCGATCCGGAACTTCCTTTCTGGTCCTCGGGCGGGGAAAGTATACACCTCCAGGTAAGCAAAGCAAGCCTGCCGGCACGTTTGGTGCTGTCCTAATTTCAAATGTAGCGCCGGCTTCCAGCCGGCATTGAGCCGCCAAGATGGCGGCGCTACGGTCAAATCGAGTCCCCACGCTCGCTCCACGAGCACATGTGCCGAGCCCTCTAAGTCGCATATGCAACTGGCGCGTGGGTACCGGAATGCGTGGACGTGGAGCCCCGGCACTAGTTTCGATCGATAATTCTCAACCATGTACTGAAGAAGGGGTCTTCGAGGCGCCATTGTGTCTGCCCGCGAGTTTCCTCCTCACGGATAAGATCGCGACTATTCAGAGCAGCCAATGCGCGCTGCATAGTGGATTGGCTTAAGCCACTCTCGCGGAGGACTCGCGTCGAATGAAGGTTCTGCCCTCTCTCGCGCACTACCGCGATCAGCGCCTTTTGCTGCGCAGAGGTGAGCAGATTCCAAACCTGGGTATAGAATGGGTCGTCTTGCCGAACCACTTTTTCTAGAACTTGGTTGACGGTTGCGACCGTGAGAGTCATACCGCGACGCGCCAGCGCTAATTCGTTCCAGCAGGAGTGAGCCAGCAACTGGACGTTATACGGGACCTCTTCTGCCCGATCCAGAATAGCCTCCAGTGCCCCTGTCCCGATCTTGAAGCCCGCTCGGCCAAAACTATGGTCTAGGAATTCATGAAAGTCCTTGCGGGGAACGGGCCCCACAAACAGACGTCCCCCCAGCCGGTAGAAAGGCCGCGAGGCGTCGGTGGTCATATCCGTCAGCATTCGGGTCTTGGAGCCGGCGAAGATGTAGCCGAGGGCCCCATGTTGTTGAACGGCAGCACGAAGCTGACCTTCTGCGGTACGCCCTCCGAGCTCGACCAAGTGCTGGAACTCGTCCAGCACGACACCTACTGGCATGGATACTTCGGCAGCCAGACGTTCTACGCCCTCCAACCCGTCGACAAGCAACTGGGTTTGTTGGCCAGGCGATTGCGTCCCAATACCCAACGTCGCGGACCAACTTCGGTCCGTCAAGTTCAGCGTCACTTCGGGCCGCAGACGGGCGAAAAACTTCCGCACTCTTTCGCTGGCCCTCTCGTACCCTCCTCCGAGTTTCTCAGTTGCATCTGCGACGAGGCGCGATACCAGCATCTCAATCGTGGGGTAGGCCTCAGAGCTGTAACGGAAGACGATCGCACCCTGCTGCTGGAGGGCATCGGAGGCGGCATTGAGGATCGAAGTTTTGCCATAACGCCGGGGTCCGATGAGGAAGAGTCTCTCACGATTCTGGACGGTGTTGACGCAGGCTGCAATTTCACTCTGGCGGTCCACCAATTCGGAGGGCGCCAACTCGCGCCCGAATTGAAAGGGATTTTTCATATTTCGTTCGCACCTTTAAGCGTCACGCGATTTTGCATAACGCATATTCCGATAACGCAATTATGCATTACGCAAGACCCGAAGATCAAGTGTTGAGTTAAGCGGGTAGCACGTCTTTTGCGTTCCTCCTAGCGGCTTTCGGTATTTGGCGTCTTGGCGTGAGTTGTTTTTGTTTTAGAGATTGTTTGCTTGCTCATCGTGGCCGGGCTACAATCCCACCTTTCATTTTGGGTACTACCCAAAGAAAGAGGATGAAATGAGCAAAGTCAGCCGGCGATCTTTTCTGGAAAAGGCAGGAGTAACTCTGGCGGCGGGATCCGTTCCCGTTGCGGCGAATGCCGCGGGCGGGGCCGGCAAAGTGAAGGAAAGTCCCAAGGGGAAAACCCCCGACGTTGAGGATCCCGCGCGCTATGGAATTGCCCGCTGCGTGGCGGAGTGGTCTTACAGCACCAACAAGGCATACGCTGACCCGTTCAACGAAGTTGAGTTGGACGTAGTGTTCACGGACCCGCAAGGGCGCGAGCAAACGGTCCCGGCTTTCTGGGCCGGGGAACAAACCTGGCGGATTCGATACTCGCCCATGGCTGCCGGCCGTTACACTTACCGGACGGTCGCGAGCGATAACGGCGATCTGCACGGGCGCCACGGCGTGCTGGAAGTCGTGGCTTACCAAGGAGACAACCCCCTGCGCAAGCACGGTCACATTCGCGTCGCGGCCGACCAACGCCATTTTGAACACGAGGACGGGACGCCATTCTTCTGGTTGGGCGACACGTGGTGGATGGGGCTTTGCAGCCGCTTGCGATGGCCGGAGGATTTTCAAGCGTTGGCGGCCGACCGCGTGAAGAAAGGCTTTAGCGTCATTCAAATCATCGCCGGGTTGTATCCGGACATGCCGCCCTTCGACCCGCGGGGAGCGAACGAAGGGGGATTCCCCTGGGAAGCGGATTACGCGCGCATCAACCCTGGATACTTTGACGCCGCCGATTTGCGCATCCAGCACCTCATCGAGTGCGGTTTGTCTCCCTGCATTGTTGCCTGCTGGGGTTACTTCCTGCCCATCATGGGCATTCCCAAAATCAAGAAACATTGGCGATATCTGATCGCGCGGTGGGGAGCTTATCCGGTGTTCTGGTGTTTGGCGGGTGAGGGCGCCATGCCCTATTACCTTTCGAAAACTCCGAAGGAGGACGTGGCCGCGCAAAAGCAGGGGTGGACGGAAGTATCAAGGTACGTCCACAGCATCGATCCCTACCACCATGCCGTTACGATTCACAATGGTCGCAGTGAGGTGGAAGACCCGTCGGTGCTGGATTTCGACATGTTGCAGACCGGTCACAGCGATCGCAAGAGTATCCCCAACACGGAGGATAAGATCACCGGCGCACAATTGAAGACTCCGCGCATTCCGGTGCTGGCCGGGGAAGTGTGCTACGAGGGAATTATGGAAGCCAGCCGGCAGGAGATTCAACGTTTCATGTTTTGGACTTGCATCCTGAACGGCGCGGGAGGGCACACTTACGGCGCGAACGGCATTTGGCAGGTGAACACGCGCGAGCGGCCCTTCGGGCCTTCGCCGCACGGACGCACGTGGGGCAATGTGCCCTGGGACGTGGCGGCGAAACTCCCTGGCTCGCAACACATCGGGCTGGGCAAGGGACTGCTGATGCGATATGCGTGGTGGCGCTTCGAACCTCATCCCGAGTGGGTGGACCCGCACTGGAGCAAGGAGAACTACGAGCGGCCATACGCCGCGGGGATTCCCGGGGAAGTCCGCGTGATCTTCATTCCCCCGGCATGGAATGCGCCCACGGTAAAAAGCCTCGAACCCGGCGTTTCTTATCGCGCCTTCTATTTCGATCCTGCGGCGGGAAAGCAACATGATCTGGGTGATGTGATGCCGGATTCCACCGGCGCGTGGCCGGCTCCTATCACGCCGACGTTCGCAGATTGGGTTCTGGTGCTGGAGAAGAAGAGTTGACGCGAGTGTCGTGTCGCAGAAGTTGGCGGAGACTCGGTGATGGACCGGCGGCTCCACCGCTCCGCTGTTACGAAATAGCTGTGCCAAAGGCACCTTGGACTGCGGTAGCAGCAGCTACCGCCTTTATTCCTCCGCCCCTTGCCCAGTTGCCGTATGAACCAAAGGCGGAAGGCGGTAGCTGCTGCTACCGCACTCCAAGGCGCTTCGCGCATTCTCATCGTCGGTGGCGTGCCCCAGAGCGCATGGGCGTCTGTGCGGAAAGGCAGAGCCTATCCGCACGGCAGACGGCGGAGCGGCAGATCTTACTCAGAGCAAAGGACAAGACCACATGAAAATCCAGCGAAGAGCATTTATGGAGATGGCGGGAGCTTCCGCCCTTTCTCTGGGAGTCCCCGCCGCGAGCCTCAAGGCGTCGCCGCCGCAGAAGGCCGAGGCCAACCCTTCACCTTCTGCCCTCGTGGAGTTGAACAATCTCCCTTTCCTTCATGGGCGGGAATATTTTGTTCTGCGCAGCGGCCGCGCCAAGGTAGTTTTCCAAGTGGATCGCGCCGACTTGGGACCGGCGTTTACACACATGCTTTTTGATGTAGAAAATGCCTGGCAGAGCGAGAGAAAAGCACGCGCGTTCAACTTTGACCCGGAACGGGGATTCACCTCCACGCCTCTCCGCATTGAGCTTGGTGGGTTTGCATTCACCGCTTTCGGAGAACAGACGGAGTCTCACTGGGTGAATGTTGATGGCGTTCCGGCCATGGAAGTGATTTGGTGGGCCGGCGGTGTAAAGGTCACGGAGCGCATTACGGCGCTGGCGGGCGCTGAAGCGCTGCTGGAAACCATTGAACTCGAAGGATCAAGTTTGGCTGGCGACGACGTGGTAAACATCAAGCTCTTCTTGCCACGTGGGCAAGTGCGTGGGAACGGGTCGGTGCTTGTTCAGAATAGTGAAAAGTACGGATGTGGAGTGGCCGTTGTTAGTGATGCGAAGGTGCGGTCAGATGAGGAGGAAGGTTCCCTCACCATAGGCCCTTTCGCGGTGGGTCCTAAAATCAAGTCCTCGGTTGAGGTTCTGCGGTTCTTTCAGATCTTTTCGCGCGGCGCCGATGCCCTGTTCGATCAGGCCCGTTCTCTTGCCGGCGGGATCGAGAAGCAACGGCAAAAGACCAAGGCCGCCTGGGATGCCAGTTCTGCGCTCGTAACTCAGGATAAGACTCTCCAGGATATTTACGACAAGGCTCGGTTTGGTCTTCCCGGCATGATTGCTGACGATGGAACGATGGACGCGGGGATCTTTCAGTACGGCCGTCAATGGGTCCGCGACACATCGAACAGCGCCCTGGGTGCAATACATGCCGGGCACTTCGAGTTGGCGCGGGCGGCGCTGATGCGAGTTCTAACCGACTTGGTCAGCGACGAAGGGGCCGCGGCCATCGCCGGCCGGTTTGACGAGCCGGATCAAGAAGAGCTGGATCAGATGGGAGAATTGCTTCACGTCTTGAAAAGCTACCGGGACTGGACCGGCGATGAGTCGCTGGTGCGCGACCATCGGGCGAAGCTTCTCGCCCTCATCGAGAGGCCCCTGCTGCCCATCTTCCGCGATGAAACCGGCATGGTTCACAATCGGCGGGAATTCTGGGAACGGTCATTCGATGATGCCTACGAGCTGATTTATCAGGCCTACCTGGTGCGAGGACTTCGGGATGCGATTGATTTGGCGCCCCTCCTCAATGCCCAAGACCGAGTTGAGAGATGGGCGAAGGAGGCAAACCGGACGCTGGAAGCCATGCTGCGGCATCCCACGCGGGCTCTGGTTGCGGATGGCCACCTCATCAAGAGGCGGAATGTGACGGGTGAAATCGCCGATCTAATTCCCACCGGGCGTGGTACCAGTCCGGACGTACCCTTCCGGAGCGAAAGAAACAATCGCCTCAATCCTGATGCCTCGGCGGCCCTACCGATTGCTCTAGGATTAATTGATCCCCGGTCCTCCCTCGCCCAGAAGACTCTCGAGGACCTGGAGCACCTCTGGAACATGCGTTGGTTGGGCGGAGGATACGATCGGTACAACTCAAGTTCGCAGCAGGATACGCCGGGTCCCTGGCCCTTCGCCTGCTGTTTTATCCTGCGAGGATTACACGATGCTGGCATGTATGAGAGAAGCCGCAGGGTTCTGGATTGGCTGAATTCCGTGCAGGGTGGAAGGACGGGATTCTGGTTTGAAGAGATTCCTGTGCTGCGGTCGAATACCAAATTCTGCGGGATTATTCCGTGGACGAGCGGGGAGATTGCCCTCTTTGTGGTGCGGCATGTCTTGGGAATTCGCTTCGAGGGCGCCAAGGTGGTGATAAAGCCTGCGCTCTATCCGCAAAGGCCGCCGGTCTCCGCCGACTTGCGATTCCGCCAGGGCCGCCTGCGGCTCAAGATCGAGGGCAGCGGAAAAGTAAGACGCGCGGATCTCGACGGAAAGAAACTCGAGCACCGCCCCGATGGGTCTATTATTCTTCCGGAAGATTTCACGTCGGGCACCGTGAGCATTCGCAATGCTTAATCCGGGTTATCCATGAATTTCTTGGAGCAATTGAGGGAAAGGAATTTCGCACAGAGGTCACGGAGATAAGGCACAGAGACCACGGAGAGGTTCCGAGATGTTCTCTGTGCCCTCTGTGATCAAGTGATTCGGTAATTCCAAGGATAAAACACTCCGTGAACTCTGTGTGAAACGTTCTTAAGTCTGCACTCGCCTCACCGTATTCATGAATAACCCGGGCTAATCGTCCGGCGAGAAAGGAATGGACTAATAACATGTTGGAAAAACGTTTTCGGCTATCGGCTGTTATTCGGATTCTTCTAGTATTTGTAATCATGGGTCCGGCCATAATGCTGTGGAACCTCCGGGACAGACACGTATGCGCGGCGCAGACAGAACCATTCGCGTACATGGTATGGCCTTCCGAGCCGCCTGCCGGCTGCCCCTTCCAAAAGTCCACCGACATAACCGGCGTTGCCTTCACTGGGCGGCACATTCGCTATGCCAACGCCGACACCTGGTATCCTTCCTGGGCCGCAAACGGGAATTTGTATTCCCCCTGGACGGATGGCAGAGTAAACGGCGTCAGGTCCAACTCCGCTGGCCCAAAGGCGACCACGGGGTATGCCACCATCCTGGGCGACGACCCTCTGCATTTGGAATTCACCGATGTCGGTGTTTACCCCGGTGACCCTGCCCCCTACGAGGGGCGGTACCCTTGCGGCAGCCTGGTTTATAAAGGTGTGTGGTACTACGGAACCTATTGCCTGCTGGATTCCGACCACGATCCCAGCAAAGGATTGAACTGGGATATCCTGGGGCCGTTTGTGGGATATCGCTACTCCCTGGATTACGGAAAGACGTGGCACGACACGCCGCACACTCCGGCCAACCCTTTGTTTGGCGAGCCTGCCGTGCCGGGCGAAAAAGTGAAAATGGGATCGCCGCACTTTGTAGATTTCGGAAAGGACATGCAGTATTCCCCGGACGGAAAAGCTTACCTGGTTGGCCAGGGCGCCACCGATCCCGACCCCTACCCGCGGCCCGCCAATCTCAGTTGGATTACCGGGGACCAGATCTATATGGCCCGTGTGAAGCCCAGTATTCATAATATGAATAATCGTGCGAAGTATGAATTCTTCGCCGGTTACGATGGCAAGCAACGCCCCATCTGGACCCGGGATTTTGCCAAAATTAAGCCGCTCGTCGATTGGAACAACAATTGTGGCTGTGTCACCATGACTTATAATGCGCCGCTCAAGAAATTCCTGATGTGCATTACCGACGGCGGCAACACTATTTCCAAGTTTAATACCTACGTTCTGGAGTCCGACCACGTCGCCGGCCCCTGGAAGCTGGTCGTGTACATGCACGAGTTCGGCGAGCAGGCCTACTTTGTGAATATTCCCTCCAAGTTCATCAGCGAAGACGGCCGGAAGGCCTGGCTCTGCTATGCGGCGAATTTTTCCAATGGCAATCCCAACTGGAATACCCACTACCGCCCCATTCCTCCCGGCGGCGGCTATGGAATGACTTTGCAGGAGATCAAGCTGTTGAAATAACCAGTCGTCAGTTGTCAGTCGTCAGTAAAAACGTCCTGAATACTGACGACTGAGGACTGATAACTTCCTTAGGAGTCCTACCATGCATCCCTTTTTACGCATTGGCCGCCGCAAATTCCTTCGCGACTCGGCGCTCGGGCTGGGAGTCGCGCCATTAATTTCCTCTTCCGCAGAATCGCCGCGCGCGGAGCAGAAGGCGGGCGGCCCGGTGCCGATCTCAACGGCTCTGATGATGAGGGCCACGCTCGGATCGAAGGACCCGGTATGGATCGTGCGTGAGCCCCATGCGGGATTTCAGGAGCAGTGGGCGTCGCGCGAGTTGGCGCGCGGTCTGCGCAACCTGGGGTATGCCCGGGAACCTGTGCAGGCGGTTATGGGGTTTGGCGAATTGCCGTCGTCGGGCCTAATATTCTCGCTTTCCACGGGTCGGCAGGACTTTAAGCATCCGGAAGCCTACGAAATCTCTCACCAATCCGGCCCCGGTAATGCTTCGCGCGTTCATCTGACCGGCGCCACGCCGCAGGCGGTACTGTACGCAGTGTTTGATTTTCTCGAGCGCCAGGGCGCGTTCTTTGGATTGGACGGAGAGGTCTACCCTCTGGAGCCTTCGCGCACTCTAAATCTGCCGCCTGCTGGCGAAGCGTGGCGGGCGCAGCCTCGATTCGGCGCTCGCGGGTTGGTGCCCTGGCCCGACTTCCTGAATTGTGTAACGGTTTACAACCGGGAAGACTGGCGCGCGTACCTGGAAGCCATGGTGCGAATGCGCTTCAACACTCTGGGCGTGCATGTTTATTCCGCACAGGACCAGTGGGCGGAGTCATTCCTTTCCTTTGAGTACGCCGGGGCCGGCCACATCGCTTACACCGACACCACGGCGACGCACCGCTGGAGCTACTTGCCGGAACGAACCTCGCGATATGGCATGGGCGGGGCCGACTTCTTCGCGGGCGAAGTGTTTGGGGCGGAAGCGACCACCCAGGCACGGAATACTTGGGAGGCTCAGGAACTTGCGCAGCGGCTTTGGGGCGAGGCTTTCGAATATGCCAAGCAACTGGGCATCCGCACGGGCGTGGGATTTGAGCCTTACAGAATCCCCGATGAAATTTACCGCGCCACGCCGCCGGAAGCGCGCCTGCCGGGTGATACCAAGACTCGCGGTCCTCGCATCGACCCCGAGTCAGTAACGGCGAAGGATATCCTGGAAGCGCGCCTGGCCAACCTGCTGGAAGCTTATCCCCTGGTGGACTACGTGTGGCTGTGGGAAGACGAAGGGATGAACTGGGACAGCCAAAAGTCGAAAGTGCCTCTTTCCGTCACCCCCTTTAAGCAAGCGTACGATTTCTTGAAGCGCCACGCGCCGGATAAGCGCTTGGTGATTTCGGGCTGGGGTGGGGTAGTGCGGAACTTCGCGTATTTTCATAAAACGCTGCCAGAGGACATCGTCTTTTCCTCTTTAGGCGATAACTTGGGCTGGGACCCGACCAGCGAGGAGTACGGCAAACTCGAAGGCCGCGAGCGCTGGCCGATTCCCTGGCTGGAGGACGATCCGGGGATGTGGTTGCCGCAATTCCACGTGGCCCGGTTCGTGCGCGATATGGATTTGGCGGAACAATACGGTTGCCAAGGGCTACTGGGGATTCATTGGCGGCATCGGATTATGGATGTTGACGCGGGCTTTCAATCCGCCTACTCGTGGGATAAGGGTTTGACTCCCACCCAGTTCTTCCAGCGTTTCTCCTCCGCCCAGGCGCGGGCCCCGAGAGCCGCAGCCCTGGCCAAAATCCTCGAGGACACTGACCGCGACCGCCTGATTCTCTGCTCGTGGACGGGGCGAATCAAAAACGGTCACAGCGAAGTCAATGAATACTCCGGCGATTATAGTGAAGGGTTCCAGTTTTGGATGAATCACGAGCCCTCCGAAAGCGTCAACAAGTCACAGGCGGAGGTGGCGCGGCAACTTCGCGCGCTGACCGATGCTGCTTCCAGCCCGGCGGAACGCGAGCGGCTGAATTACCTGACGCGCTTTGTGGAATTTCTGGTTCCCTATTCCGAGACGTGGGTCCTGGCTCAGCATTTGCACTTGAAGTTGCAACAGGCGAGTGAACTCAAGAAGCAAAACAAGAGCGATGAGGCACGCCGGCTGATCCTGGCGGACGGTGTCCCACTTTGGCTGCAACTGGCGCCCAAGGTCAGGGAAGTTTTTTTGGACTACCAGGAAATTGTGAGCACCCGCAACGATCAAGGGCAACTGGCTTCGATGCACAACAAGTACGAGCGCCTGGCCTTGTACCGGCTGCGCGCCTCGATGAAAGAGTTTCTGGGAGAACTGCCACCGGAAGTGGAACGATTGTTTGCGGAAGCGCGCGAGGCTGATGGCAAGGCTGCGCCGCGGGCCTTTGTGCCCACGCGCCCGACCGTGCTTCGCAAAGGAGAGCATGTCCGAATCACCGTGGTGGTTCCCGGTCCGGCCAAGGTGGTGCGCGCCACGCTGTTCACCCGCGCGCAGGAAACGCAAGCCTGGAGCCCTTCGCCCATGAAGTTGGAGCAAAGGCGGACCTACACCGCCGAGCTGCAATGGCGCGAGACCACAGGCACATTGCTCGATTATTACGTGGCGGCAGAAGTGGAAGCGGCTGGCGCGAGAAAAATCCTAACCGCCCCGCTTGAAGCGCCGCGGAGATATCATACGGTGACACTGGTCTGAGGGCGCTGAAGACTTCCAGCAGGACGCACGGGGGTTATAATGGGGGGCAATAGGGAACGACTCAGTAAGCGTAACCTCGGCAGTCATTGGAAAGGAGAGATTCACATGAAGTCATTATCAGGCCTCGCGCGTCTCGTAACGACCGTGTCTTTTATCCTCCTCGGCGCCTTCGCTCTGGCGATGGCGGCGGAGGGTGGTTATCACTTGCTCAAGAAATACCCTTTCGGTGCAGCGGAAGGTAGTACCCGGGAGTATTTCGACTACATTACGGTCGACTCCTCGGCGCGGCGTGTCTACCTGTCGCATGGCACGGAGATTAAAGTCATCGACGCCGATAACGGCGCCCTGATCGGCAACATCACTGGCTTGAAGCAAGACCACGGAGTGGCCATCGCCCATGAGTTCGGCCGCGGTTTCATCAGCGATGGAGCTCAGGGGAAGGTAATCATTTTCGATCTGAAGACCCTCAAGGTGATCGGGGAGGCGAAAGCCGACAACGACGCTGACTGCGTGGTCTACGATCCTGCCTCCAAGCGTGTCTTCGTCATGGAAGGAGACCCCCACAAGTCCACGGTGATCGATGCCAAGAGTGGTAGCGTGGTGGGGACCATCGAGCTGGGCGGGGGTCCTGAATTCGCCGTCGCCGACGGCAAAGGAACCGTTTACATCAATCTGGAAAGCGAGAACCAGGTGGTTGCCGTTGATTCCCACACCCTCAAAATCAAGTCGCGCTGGCCGGTCGCCCCTGCCGGAGGACCCACAGCTCTGGCGATGGACATCCAGCACCGGCGGCTGTTCAGCGCCGGCCGCAACCCCCAAATGCTCGTGGTGGTGGATGCCGACAGCGGAAAGGTCATCCAGTCGTTCCCGATCTCCGCGGGCGTGGATGCCGCCGCTTATGAGCCTGAAACGGGCCTGCTCTTCGCCTCGACCCGCGAGGGTATGATCCACATCTTCCACGAAGACTCGCCTGACAAGTTCAGCGAGGTCGAGACCGTCAAGACCGAGTTCGGGGCCAAGACCATGGGACTCGATACCAAGACACACAAGCTCTTTCTGGACACGGCAGATTTTGGCCCACCTGCAACTTCCACCACAGGCCGGCCCGGTCCGCGGCGGGCGGCCGTTCTGGGAACGTTCCGCGTTTTGGTTTATGGCCGGTAATGGAGCGGACCAATATTCGCAGGCTGGCGCAGGCGCTAAAAAGCGACCGTCTGCGCCAGCCCGTCTAACACCCAGCACCTGAAACCAGACAACTGCCTTTAGGTATGTTTGGCGACGTAGAGGAGAATGCCGAAGATCACGAGGGGGATCAAGGCCAGCATGATGTAGAAGAGGATTCGCCGGATGAGGGGTGAACGCCGCTTTTTCCAGTCGCGGAGTTCCAGGCGGTCGGCGACCCCTATCTCCTCCTGGTGCTGGAGGTCGCGGGCGAATTCCGCCGCTTTCTGATAGCGCTTGGCCGGATCGCGTTCCAGGGCGCGGTAAATGATCTCCTGAAGTTGCGGGCTGACGGCCGGATCGACCTCGCGCGGCGGAATGGGGTTATTGAGCAAGCGGTCGTTCATGATGGCAAAGGGATTGGGCCCCTGGAACGGCACCTTGCCGGTCAGCATTTCGTAGAGCATTACGCCCAAGGCGTAAAGGTCGCTGCGCCCATCTCCCCGTTTCCCTTTGACCTGTTCGGGAGAAATATAATCGGGCGTGCCCATGGTGTTGCTGAGCTTGGCAAACGTGATGCGCCGGGCGCCGGCATTGGCGGCAATGCCGAAGTCAATCAGTTTGATATTATCGTCGGCGTCGATCATGATGTTCTCAGGCTTCAGATCGCGGTGCACGACGCCGTGGCTGTGGATGTAACCCAACGCGTCGAGGATGCGCAGCGCAATCTTTACGGCGCGTTCGGGATGGAATTTCCTCTGCTCGCTCATGACCCGGCGCAGCAACCGCCCTTCTACCCACTCCATCACCATGTAGACGCGGGCGCGATCTTCGTCCACGAACACCCTCATAACGCCGGGGTGGTCCAGCTTGGCGCCGATATCCGATTCGCGGTGGAAGCGCTCGAAAAAGATGGGATCGCACTCCATCTCGGGGTGCGGGATCTTGATGGCTACCGGGCGCCCCGTGCGAGTGTCAATGGCCCGGTAAATGGAGGCCATGCCGCTGCGGGCCACGAGCTGTTCGATCTGGTAGTGATCGAGTTGATCACCGGCGTGGACAGGAGTCATGAAGGAAATAGTGAATAGTGAATGGTAAATCGTGAATGGTGAATGCGGAAACGGGATGTTCTCCCTCTCGTCGCCTGTGAGGGTCGGCTGCCGACGATCGACAATTCACTATTTACCATTCACCCTTCACTATTGAGTTG
>Ga0181524_10001009_pt1 | contig 33617 bp, 33 predicted proteins | sample PEATcosm2014_Bin_34_FD_119761 | JGI IMG/M metagenome (GOLD analysis project Ga0181524, IMG submission 119761) | Peatland microbial communities from MTU Mesocosm Facility, Houghton, MI, USA - PEATcosm2014_Bin05_60_metaG | ecosystem: Environmental > Terrestrial > Soil > Wetlands > Peat | place... | reverse complement strand
TTGGCGCCGTCGAGCGTGCCGACCGTCAGCGCGCCGTTCAGCGCCATCTTCATGTTGCCGGTGCCCGAGGCCTCCATGCCCGCGGTGGAAATCTGTTCGGACAGGTCGACCGCCGGAATGATCGTCTCGGCGAGGGAGACGTTGTAGTTGGGCAGGAACGCCACCTTGAGCAGACCGCGCACCGTGGGATCGGAGTTGACGACGCGCGCGACGTCGATGGCGAGCTTGATGATCAGCTTGGCCTGAACGTAACTCGCCGCCGCCTTGCCGGCGAAGATCTTCACGCGCGGCGCGAAGTCGATCGTCGGATTGGCGCGGATGGTGTTGTACCGGCCGATCGTTTCGATGATGTTGAGCAACTGGCGTTTGTATTCGTGGATGCGCTTGATCTGGACGTCGAACAGCGCGTCGGGGTCGATGCGCTGATTGAGCGCTTCGGCCATGTGGCGCGCCAGCGCGATCTTGTTGGCCCGCCGGGCGAGCGCGAACTGCTCCTGCATCGACGAATCGTCGGCGAAACGGGCGAGGCCGCGCAACGTCTCGGCGTCGTCGAGCGCCTTTTCGCCGAGCGTGGAGGTGAGGATCTGGGTCAGCCGCGGATTGCACTCGATCAGCCAGCGGCGGAAGGTGATGCCGTTGGTCTTGTTGACGATGCGGCCGGAATAGACGGCGTCGAGGTCGCGAAAGACCGTCTCGCGCATCAGGTCGGTGTGCAGGCCCGAGACGCCGTTGATCTTGTGCGAGCCGATGAAGGCCAGGTTTCCCATGCGCACGCGCCGCCCGGAGTGCTCGTCGATGAGCGAAATCGACGCCAGCAGGCCGGGATCGCCGAGGCCGCGCTTGCGCGCTCCGTCGAGATGGGTGGCGTTGATGAGATAGATGATCTGCATGTGGCGCGGCAGCAGCCGCTCCATCAACGGCACCGGCCAGCTCTCCAGCGCCTCGGGCAGCAGCGTGTGGTTGGTGTAGGAAAAGACCGCCTGGGTGATCTTCCAGGCCTCGTCCCAATCGATGCGGTTCATGTCGACGAGAATGCGCATCAGCTCCGCGACGGCGATCGCGGGATGCGTGTCGTTGAGCTGCACCGCCACGTGGGTTGCGAGCGTGCGGATGTCGCGATGCTGCTTGACGTGGCGGCGAACGAGGTCGAGCAACGAAGCCGAGGCGAAGAAATATTCCTGCCGCAAGCGCAATTCCTGGCCCGCCGGCGTCGCGTCGCTGGGATAGAGCACCTTCGAGATCGCCTCGGCGCGCACGCTGTCGGTCAGCGCGCCGATGTAGTCGCCGGCGTTGAACGCGTCGAGCTTGAGCGGATCGAGGGCCCGCGCCGACCACAGGCGCAGCGTGTTCACGTGCCGTCCGCGCCACCCGACGATCGGGGTGTCGTAGCCGACCGCCTCGACCGTCTCGTCGGGGCGCCAGACGTGATGAAACTTTTCCTCGCTGTTGGGAACCGCCTCCACCCAGCCGCCGAAGCCGATGGCGTAGTTGACTTCCGGCCGTTCGAATTCCCAGGGGTTGCCGTGCGTCAGCCAATCCTCGGGAACCTCCTGCTGCCATCCGCCGCGAATGATCTGGCGGAACAGCCCGTTGTCGTAGCGAATGCCGTAGCCGTGCGCGGCGATCGACAGGGTCGCCATGCTGTCCATGAAGCAGGCGGCCAGACGGCCGAGCCCGCCGTTGCCCAGCGCGGCGTCCGATTCGACGCGGCGCAGCGCCGCCAGATCGAGGCCCAATTGCGAAAGCGCCGCGCTCATCGGCTCGACGATGCCGAGATTGGTCATCGCGTCGAACAGCATGCGTCCGATCAGGAACTCGAGCGAAAGATAATAGACCCGCTTGCGGTCGTCGGCGTAAATGGCGTTGGTCGAGTCGATCCAGCGCTCGACGACGATGTCGCGCGTGGCGAACGCGACCGCCAGAAACCAGTCGCGCTGGCTCGCGGCGACGGTGTTCTTGCCGACCGAATAGGTCAATTTGGCGAGGACCGCCGCTTTGAGCTCCTCGGCGGTGTAGCGGCGCACGGCGTGGGCCGCGCCGTCGGCCGGGCCGTTGGCGCTCGGGGGGCTGTCGAGATCCATTTTCGCTCGTCTCCGGTGCGCGCCGACCGCTTGTTTCTAACATGGTTGAGAATCTTCTCAATCTTCTCTATCGATCGCCGGCGGCGCGAACGTAGCCCGATGGCCTCGCGCCGGGCTGGAGGTTCGCCGACGGGAGCCGAAGCGGTGAAGGTGGACGGACGCGCCTATCGCACGATCTGGCCGGTCCCGGACGGGGCGGCGATCGAAGTGATCGACCAGACGCTGTTGCCGCATCGATTCGCCACGGTGCGGATTGACGATCTCGACGGCGCGGTCGCCGCGATCAAGACCATGGTGGTGCGCGGCGCGCCGCTCATCGGCGCGACCGCCGCTTACGGCCTGGCGCTGGCGCTGCGGCGCGCGGCCGACGACGAGACCCTGCGCGGCGCCTATCGCGCCTTGCTGGCGAGCCGGCCGACCGCCGTCAACCTTCGCTACGCGCTCGACGAAGTCCGGGCCGTCGTCGCCCCGCTCGCCCCGGCCGAACGGGCCGAGGCCGCGTGGGCGCGCGCGGGCGCGCTCTGCGAGGAGGACGTCGCGCTGAACCGGCGCATCGGCGAGGCCGGCCTGCCGCTGATCGAAGCGCTCCACCGCGAGCGCGCACGCCCGGTCAACATCCTGACCCATTGCAACGCGGGATGGCTGGCGACCGTCGATTGGGGCACGGCGACGGCGCCGATCTACATGGCGCATGATCGCGGAATTCCGGTGCACGTCTTCGTCGACGAGACGCGGCCGCGCAATCAAGGCGCGTCGCTGACCGCGTTCGAGCTCGGCCAGCACGGCGTGCCGCACACCATCGTCGCCGACAACGCCGGCGGCCATCTCATGCAGCACGGGCGCGTCGATCTGGCGATCGTCGGCGCGGATCGGATCACCGCGCGCGGCGACGCCGCCAACAAGATCGGCACCTATCTCAAGGCGCTCGCGGCGCGCGCCAACGGCGTGCCGTTCTATGTCGCGGCGCCGCATACTTCGATCGACTGGACGATCCGTGACGGCCTTAGCGAAATCGAGATCGAGGAGCGCGACCCCGGCGAGGTGACGCACATCGTCGGGCGGCTCGAGGACGGCCGCATCGTGCGCGTGGCGCTGACGCCGCCCTACGCCAAGGCGCTGAACCCGGCCTTCGACGTCACCCCGGCGGCGCTGATCGACGGCATCATCACCGATCGCGGGCTGTGCCCGGCGAGCGAGGCCGGCCTGGCGGCGCGCTTCGCCTGAGGCGCGCCTACTTCGGCTTGGCCTCCTCCTGCGCCTTGAGGGCGTCGTCGAGGCTCTGCTGCGCGGCTTGCGCCTTGGCCTCGAGGTCCGCCAGATTGCGCGAGGAGTCGTCGATGCGCCGCTGCAGGTCGGTCGATTGCGCCTGGGCCGCGGCGATCTGGCCCTCGACCGTGTTCAACTGATCGGTTTCGTCCTTCAGCTTGGCGTCGACGGCCTGAAGATCGTGGGTCTTGGCGTTGGCCTCCTCCTGCGCGCCGGAAACGGCGAGCTTGGCCTCGCTGATCTGCTTGGTGAGGTCGGCGAGCTCGTTTTGCGCCGAGGCGCGGGCCGAGACCGCGTCCGCCAGCGCCTTTTGCGCGTCCTTCGCCTGCTTCTCCAGGTCGGCGGCGGCGCCGGCCGCCTTCTGCAGGTTTTGCAGATCGGCCGCCATGCCCTCGCGCGCGTGCTCGGCGCGCCGCAGCGCGTCGTCCATCTGCACCCGCACGTCCGCCGCCTGCGACCAGAAATAGGAAACCAGCAGCCAGCCGACGATGGCCAGCGCGGCGAGCGCCAGCGGCACCGGTCGGCGGAAGTCATCGGTGAGATCGTACGCCATGGCAACCCCCTAGCGGCGTTGCGCCGGGCCGAGAACGGGTCGGCGAACGCAGCGGCGCCATATTGGAGCCGGCGCGGCCTTCCGCCAAGGGCAAAATGCGCGACAGGGCAAAATGCGCAAGAGTTGAATGCGCAATGCGGCGCCTCGGGCGGCCGTTCCCCGGCGCGGCGCGCGGCCATGACAAAGTTGCGGGCCGGCATTGAACGATTGCGGGCGCTTTCGGCCCCGCCGGCGCCGATGGAGACTAGACGAAGCGCGCCGCAGGCGACAAACTGGCGGTCCCGCCCCGGAGACGTCGCGCCGTGAAATTCTCGTTCGCCAGCATCGCCCGTCAGGCCTTGAGCGGGCATCAGGGATGGCCGGAGCAGTGGCGCTCGCCCGAACCCAAGCCGGCCTACGAGGCGATGATCGTCGGCGCCGGCGGCCACGGGCTCGGCGCCGCCTACTACATGGCCAAGGAGCACGGCTGCAAGAACATCGCGGTCCTCGACAAGGGCTGGCTCGGCGGCGGCAACACCGGGCGCAACACCACCATCGTGCGCTCCAACTACCTCTGGGAGGCTTCGGAAGCGATCTACGGCCACGCCCTGAAGATGTGGCCGACGCTGTCCCAGGAGCTCAACTACAACGTGATGTTCTCGCCGCGCGGCGTCATGCTGCTCGCGCACAGCCACCACGACGAGTTCGCCTTCAAGCGCCACATCCACGCCAATCGCCTGGTGGGGACGGCCAACGAATGGCTGACCCCCGCGCAGGCGAAGGAATTCTGCCCGATCCTCAACATCGATCCCGGAATTCGCTACCCCGTCGTCGGCGCGGCGTTGCAGCGCACCGGCGGCACGGCGCGGCACGACTCGGTGGCCTGGGGCTATGCGCGCGCCGCCTCGGCGCTCGGGGTCGACATCATCGAGAATTGCGAGGTCGAGGCGATCCGGCGCGACGCGAGCGGCGCCGTCAGCGGCCTCGAGACGACGCGCGGCGCCATCGCGACGAAGCGGGTCGGCGTCGTCGTCGCCGGAAACACCAGCGTCGTCATGGCGATGGCGGGGGTGCGGCTGCCGCTGGAGTCGTTCCCGCTGCAGGCGCTGATTTCCGAGCCGTTGAAGCCGGTGATGCCCTGCGTGGTGATGTCCAACACCATCCACGCCTACATGTCGCAGTCCGACAAGGGCGAGCTGGTCATCGGCGCGGGGACCGACGCCTACGTGTCCTACAGCCAGACCGGCGGGCTGCACATCGTCTCCTCGACGCTGGAGGCGATCTGCGAGATGTTCCCGATCGCCTCGCGCGTGCGCATGATGCGCAACTGGGGCGGCGTCGTCGACACCACCCCGGACCGCTCGCCGATCATCGGCAAGACGCCCGTTCCCGGACTTTTCGTCAATTGCGGCTGGGGCACCGGCGGCTTCAAGGCGACGCCGGGCTCGGCGCACCTCTTCGCCCATCAAATGGCGACCGGGGAGCCGCACCCGATCGCTGCGCCGTTCTCGCTCGACCGGTTCCGCACCAGCGCGCTCGTCAACGAAGCGACCGCGGCCGCCGTCGCGCATTGAGGCAACACCCATGCTGCTGATCCGCTGCCCTTATTGCGAAACGGAGCGCCCCGAACTCGAGTTCAAGTACGGCGGCGAGGGGCGCCTCGTTCGCCCCGACCCGAACGCGGCGAGCGACGAGGAATGGACCGATTTCCTCTATTTTCGCGCCAACACCCGCGGGAGGCACGCCGAACGCTGGCGCCACGCCGTCGGCTGCGGCCGCTTCTTCAACTGCCTGCGCGACACGGTGAGCGACCGGATCATGGTCACCTATAGGTTCGGGGAGAAGCGGCCGGAGGATAGCGCCCCTTCCCCCCTCGCGGGGGAAGGTGGCGTCGCGCCAGCGACGCCGGATGAGGGGGATCGCGCGTAAGCGCGATGGCTCTGTATGTTCAACAGACGGGGGGCAGCCGCATTGGTTATGCGCGGGTTCCCGGCGCATTGGAATGTGACCGGCTCCCGTCGAAGCCGTCGCGCTCTGCGCGACCCCCCTCTCCTGAAAACAAGCCATCAGGCGGTCCGACGACTCCCGTTTTATGCATCAAGGTGCGCGAAGCGGATGAGAACTCATCCGGCCGGCTCCGCCGGCTGCGTTCCGCCGCAAGGGGGGAAGGGGCGCGCGGATCGCGGCGTCGCCGAAGCGAGCGGGCGGCGGCGCTGGCGACACGCTCGCGCCGCGACATTGTCTTTTGGAAAAACCGCATTCGTGCTAATGTGAATTTCCTCGCGCACACGTCTGAGACAAAGAGATTAAAACACAGACCGTCGACGGTCGTCCGTTCACCCCGGCTATCGGATGGGGCCCACCATTCGGGAAAAAGCGAAATCCGCCGCATCCGCCGCCAAGCCCTTGATTTCACACGAAACGGCCAAGGAAAAAGTTTGGAAAAGCTTGGAATTTCCTTGGAAAAGTTTGGAATTTCCTTGGAAAGGCTTTGAATTCCCTTGGAATTCCTTGGAGAAATTTGGCGCCGCGCCTCGCGTGGCCAACACCCTCACCCTGGCCCTCTCCCGCGGAGCGGGAGAGGGGACGCAGCGGCGCTCGCCGGCCCTTGCCGCGACTCGCCCTAGCGGCTAACCCCTGCGCCCATGGCCCGACCCGCTCCTCCTCCCCCGCCGCCGCCCGCGGCGCCGATCGACGTTCCCCTTCGCGAGGCGCTCGAGGAGCGCTATCTCGCCTATGCGCTCTCCACCATCATGGGCCGGGCGCTGCCCGACGCGCGCGACGGGCTGAAGCCCGTGCATCGGCGCATCCTCTACGGCATGCACATCCTCAAGCTCGATCCGGGGACCGCCTTCAAGAAATGCGCCAAGATCGTCGGCGACGTCATGGGCTCGTTCCACCCGCACGGCGACCAGGCGATCTACGAGGCCTTGGTGCGCCTCGCCCAGGACTTTTCCTCGCGCTATCCCCTCATCGAGGGGCAGGGCAATTTCGGCAACATCGACGGCGACAACGCCGCCGCCTACCGTTACACCGAGGCGCGCATGACCGACGTCGCGCGCCTGCTGCTCGAGGGCGTCGACGAAGAGGCGGTCGACTGGCGCGACAACTACTCCGGCGATGCGAAGGAGCCGGTCGTCCTGCCGGCGGCGATCCCCAACCTGCTCGCCAACGGCGCGCAGGGCATCGCGGTCGGCATGGCGACCTCGATCCCGCCGCACAACGTCGCCGAACTCTGCGACGCCGCGCTCTATCTCATCGCCCACCCAAAGGCGGATTCGCAAGCGCTGTTGACCTTCGCGCCGGGGCCGGACTTCCCCACGGGGGGAATCGTCGTCGACGATCGCGCGGCGATCGCCGAGACCTATCGCACCGGGCGCGGCTCGTTTCGCCTGCGCGCGCGCTGGACCAAGGAAGATACCGGGCGCGGCGGCTGGGTCGTGATCGTCACGGAAATCCCTTATGGCGTGCAAAAATCGCGCCTGATCGAGCAGCTCGCCAATCTGCTCAACGAGCGCAAGGCGCATCTCTTGGGCGACGTGCGCGACGAATCGACCGAGGACGTGCGCATCGTGCTGGAGCCGCGCACGCGCGCCGTCGAGCCCGCGATGCTGATGGAGCAGCTCTTCAAGCTCAGCGAATTGGAGACGCGCGTCGCGGTCAACATCAACGTGCTGGTCGACGGCGTGACGCCGCGCGTCATCGGCCTTTCCGAGGCGTTGCAGCAATGGCTCGACCATCGCCGCGCGGTGCTGCTGCGCCGCTCCGCCCACCGCCTCGCTGCAATCGAGCGCCGGCTCGAACTGCTGGCGGGGATGATCGTCGTCTTTCTCAATCTCGACGAGGCGATCCGCATCATCCGCGAGGACGACGAGCCGAAGGCGGCGCTGATGGCGCGCTTCTCGCTTTCGGAGACGCAGGCCAATTACGTCCTCGACACCCGGCTGCGCGCGCTGCGCCGCCTCGAGGAAATGGCGCTGCGCAAGGAGCAGAAGGCGCTGACCGAAGAGAAGGGCGCGATCGAGGCGCTGATCGCCAGCGACAAGAAACAGTGGCAGGCGATCGCCTACGAAATCCGCGACGTGAAGAAGAAATACGGCCCGGAGACCAAGCTCGGCAAGCGGCGCACCACGTTCGAGGCGCCCCCCGAGGTCGTCGTCGATCTCGCCGAGGCGATGATCGAGCGCGAGCCGGTGACCATTCTGGTGACGCAGAAGGGCTGGATCCGCGCGCTCAAGGGCCACCTCGCTGATCTCTCCGGCGCCGCCTTCAAGGGCGACGACGCGCTGAAGACGTCGTTCTTCGCCGAAACGACGTCGAAGATTCTCGTCCTCGCCGGCGACGGCAAGGTGTTCACGCTCGAGGCGGCGAAGCTGCCGGGCGGGCGCGGCGCGGGCGAGCCCATCCGCCTGATGGCCGACCTCGACGAAGGCGCCGACATCGTCGCGGTGTGGCCCTACGCGCCGGGAGAAAAGATGCTGGTGGCGGCCTCCGACGGGCGCGGCTTCGTGGTCGGGCAGGACGAGATGCTGTCCTCGACGCGCAAGGGCAGGGCGCTCCTCAACGTCGACGCGCCCGCTGCGGCGCGCCTGGCGACCCCAGCCGCCGGCGACCATGTCGCCGTCATCGGCGAGAACCGCAAGCTGCTGGTGTTTCCGCTCGTCCAAGTGCCGGAAATGGCGCGCGGCAAGGGCGTGCGCCTGCAACGCTACAAGGACGGCGGGCTCTCGGACGCGCGGGTGTTCAAGCTCGCCGACGGCATGACCTGGCGCGATTCGGCGGGGCGGACCTTTACGGTCGGCAAGGCCGATCTCAAGGACTGGATCGGAACGCGCGCCGAGGCGGGCCGGCTACCGCCCAAGGGCTTCCCCAAGAACAACCGCTTCGAGGGGTGACAGGATGGTTTCGCTTGCTTGGTCGGCGCAAAGCGGGTATATGCCCGCATCATGGCTTCCATCTGCTATTGCGCTGCGTTGCGCGCCGCCGCCCGCAAGACCACGGCGATCTACGACGCCGCCCTGGCGCCGATCGGCGTCAACGTCGCGCAGTTCAGTCTGCTGCGGCGAATTCGGAGCGCGGCGCCGGTGTCGCTGAGCGAGCTCGGGCGTCTCGCCGATCTGGATCGCTCGACGGTCGGCCGAAACGTCAAGGTGTTGCAGCACATGGGGCTGGCGCGCGTCGCGACGCGCGCCGACGACCAGCGCGAGGCGATGGTGACGCTGGGCGAGCGGGGCCTGACGGCGCTGCAAGAGGGCGCGCCGCTGTGGGATGAAGCGCAGCGCCGCGTCGAGGCGACGCTGGGGGCGGAGGGCGCGGCGCGGCTGCGCGCACTGCTCGGCGCGCTGTGAGTTTTTCGCTTCCGTATGGGCATAGGCGACAACGAGGCGCGACATGATTTCCACCCGACTGGCGGCCGCTCTCCAGGCGCGCGGCGTGCATTACGGATGGGTCGTCGTCGGCGTCACCTTCCTCGTCATGCTCGCCACGGCGGGCGCGATGGGGGCGTCCGGCGTGATCCTCGAACCGCTGCAGCGCGAGTTCGGTTGGGCGAACGCCGACATTTCGTTTGCCCTCGCCGTTCGCCTGCTGCTGTTCGGGCTGATGGGCCCGTTCGCCGCCGCGTTCATCAACCGCTTCGGCGTGCGCGCCGTCGTCGCCTTCGCGGTGGCGCTGATTACGCTCGGCATCCTGGGAACGATGGCGATGCGCGAGGTCTGGCATCTCCTGCTGTTCTGGGGCGTCGTCGTCGGGCTCGGCACCGGCATGACGGCGCTGGTGCTCGGCGCGACGGTGGCGACCCGCTGGTTCTCGGCGCGGCGCGGTCTGGCGGTCGGCCTGCTGACGGCGAGCAACGCGACGGGGCAACTGGTGTTCCTGCCGCTGCTCGCCGCCGTCACGCAGCAATGGGGCTGGCGCGTGGCGCTCGCCCTTGTCGTTTGCCTGCTGGCGGCGGCGCTCGCGCTGGCCCTGGCGCTGCTGCGCGACCGGCCGTCCGATCTCGGCCTGGCGCCGTTCGGCGAACGGGCGATCGTTCCCGCGCCGGCCAAGGCCGCCACAATCAAGGCGCTGCTGGCCTCGCCGCTCGTCGCATTGCGCGAAGCCAGCGGCAGCCGGGTGTTCTGGATTCTCGCCACGACCTTCTTCGTCTGCGGGCTCTCGACCAACGGCCTCATCCAGACGCATTGGATCGCGCTGTGCGGCGATTACGGCGTCGGGCCCGTCAAGGCCGCCGGCGTCCTGGCGGCCATCGGCGCCTTCGACCTCGTGGGAACGATACTCTCGGGATGGCTCTCCGATCGCTTCGACAACCGCTGGCTGCTGTTCTTCTATTACGGCCTGCGCGGGCTGTCGCTGATCTATCTACCGTACACCGCGTTCTCGATCGTCAGTCTGTCGCTGTTCGGGGTGTTCTACGGGCTCGACTGGGTGGCGACGGTGCCCCCGACCGTGCGCCTGTCGGCGAGCGCGTTCGGAGCGGAACGCGCCAATATCACCTTCGGCTGGATCTTCGCGGCCCATCAGATCGGCGCCGCCTGCGCCGCCTTCGGCGCGGGCGTCGCGCGCACCAACTTTTCCAGCTATCTGCCCGCGCTCTATATCGCCGGCGCGGCGTGCCTGGCCGCCTCGGCGCTGATCGTGACGCTGGCGCCGCCGCCCCGGCGACGGGCGGCGCTCGCTTAGCGCGCGCCCTCCTAAACGGAGAAGCTCACCCCGCAGCCGCAGGAGGCGACGGCGTTGGGATTCTTGACCTTGAAGGCCTGGCCCATCAGGTCGTCGACGAAGTCGAGTTCGGCGCCGCGCATCATCTCCAGCGAGATGGGATCCACGACGACGCTCGCGCCGTCGCGCGTGACGACGAGATCGTCCTCGGCGCGGTTCTTCTCGATGTCGAAGGCGTATTGGAAGCCCGAGCAGCCGCCGCCCTTGACGGAAATGCGCAACGCCGCCCCGGCCGCCTCGCCGGCCAGAACTTTCTGCAGCCGGCGCGCCGCGCTGGCGCTGATCGAAAGCGGCGCTGGCGCGCTAGGGGTTGAGGCGGTGTCGTTCATCGGTCCATCCGGGGCTGAAGACAGGGAACGCAGCGATATGCGATAAGATAAGGCTTGTGAGGCGAAGCGCAATGCGGGGGCAGGGATGGCGGGCGAAGCATTCGTGAGGCGCGCGCCCTACGCCGCCGATCCCGCCCGCTCGCGCGGGCGCCTTTACGCCGAACCGCCTTCGCCGACGCGCGGCGATTTCCAGCGCGACCGCGACCGCATCATCCATTCGACCGCGTTTCGCCGCCTCGCGCACAAGACGCAAGTCTTCGTCTACCACGAGGGCGACCACTTCCGCACCCGTCTGACCCACACGATCGAGGTGGCGCAGCTCGCGCGCGCGCTCGCCAAGGCGCTCGGGCTCGACGAGGAGCTTGCCGAGGCGGTGGCGCTCGGCCACGACCTCGGCCACACGCCGTTCGGCCACACCGGCGAGGACGCCCTCGACGCCTGCATGGCGCCTTACGGCGGCTTCGACCACAACAGCCACGGGCTGCGGATCGTCACCGAGCTGGAGCGCCGCTACGCCGATTTCGACGGCCTCAATCTGACGCAGGAGACGATCGAGGGCCTGGTCAAGCACAACGGGCCGCTCGTCGACGCCGAGGGCCGGCCGCTGGCGCGCTGCGGCGAGCGCGGCGCGCCGGAGGCGATCCTCGCCTACGACAGGCGCCAGAGGCTCGATCTTTCTCGCTTCGCCTCGCTCGAGGCGCAGGCGGCGGCGATCGCCGACGACATCGCCTATGACGCGCACGACCTCGACGACGGGCTGCGCGCCGGCCTTTTCGACCTCGAGGCGATTCGCACGGTCCCCTTCGTCGCGGCGCTGCTCGACGAAGTCGGCGCACTGCACCCCGGCCTGGAGCGCGGGCGCGTGGTTCACGAGCTCGTGCGCCGCGTCATCACGCGCTTCATCGAGGACGCGATCGCGGAGAGCCGCGCGCGCATCGCCGCCTCCGGCGTCGCCAGCCTGGACGACGTGCGCCGCGCGGGCAGGGCGCTGGTCGGCCTCTCCCCGGCGTTGCAAGCGGCCGATCGCGACATCAAGGCGTTTCTGTTCGCCAACATGTATCGCCATCCCGAGGTCAAGCGGGTGCGCGAAAAGGCCGACGCGATCGTGCGGCGGTTGTTCGAAGTCTACCGTGACGATCCCGCGACGATGCCGGCCGACTGGGCGGCCGCGGCGGGCCGAGGCGAAGCCCAACGCGCGCGCGCCGTCGCCGACTACATCGCGGGCATGACCGATCGCTTCGCCTTGAGCGAATATCGGCGCCTTTTTGACCCTGCGGCGAAGTTGGGCTAAAGCGCGCCGCGAGGTTTCAGGCGGAATTCATGAACATTTTCGAGGATTTTCAGGCGCGCGTCGGCGCGTTGCTGGCGGCCATCGTCGCGTCCGGACGCCTGCCCGAGGGGCTCGATCTCCATCGTTTCGTCGTCGAGCCGCCGCGCGAGGCCGCGCATGGCGATCTCTCGACCAACGCCGCGATGGTCTATGCCCGCGAAGCCAAGGCGGCCGGCTCCAATCCGCGCGCTCTGGCGGTCGAACTCGCCGCCGCGCTCGCCGAGGAGCCCGACGTCGAAAAGGCCGAGATCGCCGGCCCTGGGTTCATCAATGTCCGTTTGCGGCCAATAGTCTATATGGAAGTGTTGACGTCGATCCTGAACGAAGGCGCCGCCTATGGCCGCAGAACCAGCGCCGCCGAGGAGAAGGTCAACGTCGAATACGTCAGCGCCAATCCGACCGGGCCGATGCACGTCGGCCACGCCCGCGGCGCGGTGTTCGGCGACGCGCTGGCCAACCTTCTGGAGTTCGCCGGCCGGAGCGTGACGCGCGAATACTACGTCAATGACGCGGGCGCGCAGGTCGACGTCCTCGCGCGCTCGGCGTTCCTTCGCTACCGCGAGGCGTTGGGCGAATCCATCGCCGCGATCCCGGAAGGGCTTTATCCCGGCGACTACCTCAAGCCGGTCGGCGAGGCGCTGGCGCGCGAATTCGGGCCTTCGCTGCTGGGCGAGCCGGAAACGGAGTGGCTGGCGCCGGTGCGCGCGCGCGCCATCGACGCGATGATGGCGATGATCAAGGACGACTTGGCCGCCCTCAACATCGATCACGAGGTTTTCGCCTCCGAGCGGGCGCTGACCGGCGTCGACGGCGGCGTCGATCGGGTGCGCGAGGCGATCGAGGACTTGCGCCGGCGCGGCATCGTCTACGAAGGCCGCCTGCCACCGCCCAAGGGCCAACCGTCCGAGGATTGGGAGGATCGCGAGCAGACCTTGTTCCGCACCACCGATTTCGGCGACGACGTCGATCGCCCGCTGATCAAGTCGGATGGCGCCTACACCTATTTCGCCAGCGACATCGCCTATCACAAGAGCAAGATCGATCGCGGCTTCTTGAGCCTCGTCGACGTCTGGGGCGCCGATCACGGCGGCTACGTCAAGCGGATGCAGGCGGCGGTGGCGGCGCTGTCGGGCGGCAGGGCGAGGCTCGACGTCCGGCTGTGCCAACTGGTGCGGCTAATGCGCGCGGGCGAGCCGGTGAAAATGTCGAAGCGCGCGGGCGACTTCGTGACGCTGCGCGAAGTCGTGGATGAAGTCGGCGCCGACGCGGTGCGCTTCATCATGCTGATGCGCAAGAACGACGCGCCGCTCGATTTCGACCTCGCCAAGGTGATCGAGCAAAGCCAGGACAACCCCGTGTTCTACGTCCAATACGCGCACGCACGCGCGCGGAGCGTTCTGCGTCAAGCCTTTGCGGTCTTTCCCGATTTCGATCTCGCGCCGACCGCGCTCGCGCGGTCGGACGTTTCTCTTCTCACCGACGAAGGCGAGCGCGGCCTCATGCGCGCGCTGGCCAATTATCCCCGTGCGATCGCCCAGGCCGCCGAGGCGCACGAGCCTCATCGCGTCGCCTTCTACGCTCACGATCTGGCGACGCTCTTTCACGCCCATTGGAATCGCGGCAAAGATTCGCCACATTTACGGTACGTTAACGGAGTTAATGCAAATTTAACCTATTCGCGTATAGCTCTGGTTATGGCGTCGGCCTTGGTGCTGGCGTCGGCGCTGACTATTTTAGGCGTCAGCGCGCCGGAGGAAATGCGCTAGCGGGGCCGCTCGGGCGAACCGCGGCGGCGCGGCAAAGGAAGTCGCTTGAACGGCTCGCCGGTCTTCGGCGGCGACGGCGCGGCGACCTCCAGCGAGGTTCATCATGAGCGGCTCGAGTGCCAAGATCGTTACGGAAATCAATCTCGACGAATACGAACGGCGCCTGCGCTCGGCGGGCGCCTCGCCGAGCGTGGCCGAGGATCCGCTCGCCGAACTGACGCGGCTGGTCAACATGATCAGTCTGGACAGCGGCAAGCGCGATCCCGTCGACGAAGCCTCTCAAGCGCATATGCCGAAGGCGGCGGGCTTTCCGCCGGCCGCCAACGACGCGCCCGTCGCCCGTTTCGAACCGCGCGCGAGCCGACCCCGGGACGCCGCCGCGGGGCGGGAGCCCCCGCCCGCGCCGCTCTTAGGCGAGGCCGTGAGGCCGCCGGCGGGCGCGGCCGAAGAGCTCGATCTCTCCGCCGGCGTCCTCGCCGCGACGCGGACGGCGGACGGCGAGGCCGAAGCGGGAAGGGGGCGGTCGCGCTCCTGGCGCTTCAAGATCGTGGGTCTGGCGGCGATCGGCGTCGCGCTGCTCGGCGGCGCGTTCGCGATGAAAACCGGCGTCGTGCCCGGCCTTCCCAAGACGCCGCCGTTCATCGCGGCGGCCGATGGGCCGAACAAGATTCAGCCGCCGAGCGACGCCACCGTGCAGTCGAGCGGCGACACGGCGGCGCTGCTGATGAAGGATTCGGCGACGTCCGCGCCGGTCAAGGTCGTCAGCACGGAAGAACAGCCGGTCGATCTCGGCGCCCAAACCACGAATCCCGGGCTCGTGGCCTCCGCCCCCGCCTCTCCGGCCCCATCCCCTGCGGCCTCCGCGACGCCGTCCCCCGCGGCCGCCGGCTCGCCGGTGGCGCCCGCCGCCGATACGCCGGTCGTCGCGCCCGCCGAAGCGTCCGCCACCGTCGCTCCGCTCTTCTCCGAGGCCAAGCCGGTCAAGACGGTTTCGGTGCGTCCGGACGGAACGCTGATATCGGTCGATGCGCCGCCCTCGCCGGCTCCTGCGCCGCCCGAGCCGCCGACCAGGCCGACCAAGCGCACGGTCGACGATTCCCTCAGGGGAACGGCCGAGCCCGCCACGCCGAAGCTCGATCTGCCGACCAAGCTGTCGCCGAAGTCGTCGGCGCGGATCGTCGCCAAGACCGACACGACCGCGCCCGCCGCGGCGACGGACGCTGCGCCTGCCGCGCCGCCGCAGCCCGCCGCGGTCGTCGCCGACGCCGCCCCGACCGCCGCCGGGCAGCCGGACGCCGCTGGCGGAGGATGGGCGGTGCAGTTCGCCGCGCCGCGCTCCGAGGAGGATGCGCAGCGGGCGCTCTCGCGCCTGAAGAGCAAGTATGCGGCCGAACTCGGCGGCGCCGACCTCGTCGTGCGCAAGGCGGACGTCAAGGGCCAAACGATCTATCGCGTGCGCGCCGGCGATCTTTCCAAGGCGGACGCCGCAGCTCTGTGCGCCAAGCTGAAGGCGAGCGGCGGCGATTGCTTCATCGCCAAGAATTGACCGTTCGCGGTTCGCCGGGGACCCTGAAATGACGCTCGCGTTCGTCTGCGGTTGCGCCGGACCCGCGCTCGCGCCGCAGGAGCGCGCCTTCATTCGCGCCGCGCGCCCCTGGGGCCTGATCCTGTTCAAGCGCAACGTCGTCGATCGCGGGCAATTGCGCGCGCTGACCGAAGCGTTTCGCGAGTGCGTCGGGCGCGCCGACGCGCCGGTGCTGATCGACCAGGAGGGCGGGCGCGTGCAGCGCATGGGCCCGCCGCATTGGCCGGCCTATCCCGCTCCGGCGCGCTTCGAGGCTTTGATCGAGCCGGAGCGCGCCGCTTGGCTCGCCGCGCGCCTCATCGCCCACGATTTGCGCGAAGTCGGCATAAGCGTCGATTGCGCGCCGGTGCTCGACGTCGCCGACGCTGGGACGCACGCGGTGATCGGGTCGCGCGCCTTTTCGAGCGCGCCCGAGCGCGTCGCGGCGCTGGGCCGCGCGGTCTGCGAGGGCCTTCTGGCGGGCGCGGTCCTGCCCGTCGTCAAGCACATTCCGGGGCACGGACGGGCCAAGGCGGACAGCCATCTCGAATTGCCCGTCGTCGCGGCGAGCCGGGCCGAACTCGCCGCGCGCGATTTTTCGCCCTTCGCCGCCCTGCGCGACGCGCCCATGGCGATGAGCGCGCACGTCGTCTACAGCGCGATCGATCCGACCGCTCCCGCCACGGCGTCGCCGATCGTCGTCAGCGAGATCATGCGCGGGGCGATCGGCTTCGACGGCCTGATCCTGAGCGACGATCTCTCGATGAAGGCGCTGAGCGGCCCGGTCGCGCAACGCGCGCGCGCCGTCTTCGCCGCCGGCCTCGACATCGCGTTGCACTGCAACGGCGATCTCGGCGAAGCGCGCGCGGTCGCGGAAAGCGCGCCCGAGTTCGCCGGCGCCTCGCTCCGCCGCGCCGAAGCTGCGCTGGCGCGGGTCGCCGGCGGGCCGCAGCCGTTCGACGTCGAGGCGGCGCGCGCCGAACTCGATGCGGCGATGCGGGCCGCGCCGGCGGCCTGAAGCGGCTTCGATCGAAAAGCGGCGGCTGCCGCCGAGCCTTCGTGGTAGACTGGCCGCCTCGCGTGGAGCGCGATTCGACAGCGAGGCCGGGCATGACGCCGCAATTCGCCATCATCGTCGTCTGGGGTCTGTGGGCCGCCTCGTGGGTGGCCGCCGCGTTGTGGTCGGACCCGGCCGCGCAGCGGCCTGCGCTCGGCGAAGCATGGCTCTACCGGATCGTGACGATCGTCGGCGCGTTCTTGCTCTTGGCTTGGTTCGGCCCTCTTTACGCCGTTCGCGTCAGGCTCTGGGACGTGGGCCAAGGGATCGAATGGGCGCTCGTCGCCGTCGCGGCGCTGGGCTTCGCGTTCGCCTGGTGGGCGCGGCTCCACCTGGGCCGGCTGTGGTCGAGCTCGGTGACGAAAAAGGCCGATCACCGGGTGATCGACACCGGCCCTTACGCGATCGTGCGCCACCCGATCTACACCGGCATCCTCGCCGCGGTCTTCGCGACGACGATCGCGCAAGGCTCGCCGGCGGCGATCGCCGGCGCGCTGCTCATGACGTTCGGCTTCTGGATCAAGGCGAGGCTCGAGGAACGTTTCCTGCGCGAACAACTGGGATCGGGCGCCTACGATTCCTATCGCCGCAAAGTGCCGATGCTCATCCCGTTCGGGCCGAAATCCGCGTGACGGCGCGGACGGCGGCTCTCGGCGTTATCCGCCGCTACGCCGCGTCGGCGCTGACGCGATTGCGCCCTTCGGCCTTGGCGCGGTAGAGCGCGCGGTCGGCCCGCCGGTAGAGCGAGCTGGCGTCGCCGTCGTCGCCGCGTTCGGCCAAGCCGATCGACACGGTGACCGGGATCATGCGGCCGGTGGGGTCGATGACGAACCGCTCCTGCTGGATCGCCAGGCGCGCGCGCTCGGCGATGCGCCGGGCGGCCTGGACGTTGACTCCGGGCATGACGATGACGAACTCTTCGCCGCCCAGGCGGCACAGAAGGTCGCCGCCGCGGATGATGCCGCGTAGGCGATCGGCGAAGGCCTTGAGCACTTCGTCGCCGCAATCGTGGCCGTAGGTGTCGTTGACCCGCTTGAAGTGATCGATATCGAGGATCATCAGCGTCAGCGGCGCGCGCCGCACGCGGGCGTTGTCGAGCATCGTGGCGAGATGATTTTCCATGAAGCGGCGATTGTTGAGGCCGGTCAGGGGATCGAACAGCGCCAGTTCGATCGACTGCTGCACCTTTTCGCGCAGGGAGTCGGCGTAACGCTTCTGGCGCAACTGCGTGCGCACCCGCGCCAGAAGTTCGTTGCGGTCGACCGGGCGCGTCAGGCAGTCGTTGACGCCGAGATCGAGGCCGCGCAGCACGCGCTGACGATCCTCGATGTCGGCGATGACCAGGATGGGCAGGTTGCGCGTGCGCTCGAGCGAGCGGATCTGGCTGCACAGCCTGAGACCGTCGTAGCCGCTGAGGCCGAGGCTGACGATGATGATGTCGATGTTGTCCTCAGCCGCCTTGAACAGCGCCTCGTGCGCGTCGGGCTCGATGTGGACGTTGTGATGGGGCGTGAGGGCCTGGGCCAGGCGCTCGGCGGAACTGGCGCGGTCGTCGACGATCAGGATGCGGCCGCGCCGGCCGTCGTCGGCGTTGGGCGTGGCGAAGGGCGCGATCATGCCCAGCGCGACGGTGGTGTTGGCGCGATTGCGCAACTCGTCGATCACCACCTTGAGCCGGGTCAACGAACGGACCCGCACGATCAGCGAGACCTCGTCGATCGGCTTGGTCAGGAAATCGTCGGCGCCGGCCTCCAGGCCGCGCACGCGGTCCGCCGGCTGGTCGAGCGCGGTGACGAGCACGATCGGCAGGTGCGCGGTCGCCATCTGGCTTTTCAAGCGTCGGCAGACTTCGAAGCCGTCCATGCCCGGCATCATGATGTCGAGCAGGACGATGTCGCATTGCCCCTGCTCGCAGATGGCGATCGCGTCCGCGCCGTTGGTCGCGGTCAGGACGTCGAAGTACTCCGCGTTGAGGCGCGCCTCGAGAACCTTGAGATTGGGAAGGATGTCGTCGACGACGAGGACGCGCGCGGTCATCGCTTCACTTGGCTCCGAGGAAATGGTCGATCGTGTCGAAGAACTTGGCGACGGATATCGGCTTCGACAGGTAGGCCTCGCACCCGCCTTGCCGGATCTTCTCCTCGTCGCCCTTCATCGCGAAGGCGGTGACGGCGATGACCGGAATCGCGCGCAATTCCTCGTCGTCCTTCAACCACTGCGTCACTTCGAGGCCGGACACTTCCGGCAACTGAATATCCATGAGAATGAGATCGGGATGATGACGGCGCGCGAGCTCGACCGCTTCGACGCCGCTGCGGGTTTGCAGGATGCGGCAGCCCCGTGTCTCGACGAGGTCGTTGAAGAGCTTCATGTTCAGCTCGTTGTCCTCTACGATGAGCACGGTTTTTTGCATGGGATGGTCCGCGAGAGGCGCCGCAACGGCCGGAAATTCGTGTCCGAGCCAGGCAAGGTATATTAGCCGCGAGACCTTGACGAAAGGAAAACCGGATCGTGCGGCAAGCGGTTAACGCCAAGCTTTCCACAGGCGGCGAAGCGATCGCGATCGCCGCGCTCGGCTTCCTCGCCGCCGAGGAATCGCGGCTCGAGCGCTTCCTCGCGCTTTCCGGGCTCGGGCCGCACAATCTGCGGCGGGCGGCCGCCGATCCCGCCTTCCTGGCCGCGGTTCTCGACTATGTCGTCGCCGACGAACGCCTGCTGGTCGCCTTCGCCGCGAGCCGAGGACTGGACCCGGCCGCCATCGTGCGCGCCAAAGAGAGCCTCGGCGGAGCGCCGCCGTCGTTCGACCCTTGAGCGCCGGCGAGGCGCCGGCGAGCCGTGCGCGCTTTTGCCGCGATTGTCTTGTGGAGTTCGGCGTCGTGCGCGACGACGCCGCCCGTTGCCCGCACTGCGGGTCGCCGCGCGTCCTGAGCGCGCGCCATGCCGACGACCTGACGATCGCCCATGTCGACTGCGACGCCTTCTACGCCTCGATCGAGAAGCGCGACGACCCTTCCCTCGCCGACAAGCCGGTCATCGTCGGCGGCGGCGGGCGCCGCGGCGTCGTCGCCACCTGCTGCTACATCGCCCGCACCTTCGGCGTCCGCTCGGCGATGCCGACGGCAAGGGCGCTTTCGCTGTGTCCGCAGGCGGTCGTCGTCAAGCCGGACATGGCCAAATACGCGCGCGTCGGCCGCGAGATTCGCGAGCGGATGCAGCGCCTGACGCCGCTCGTCGAGCCGCTGTCGATCGACGAGGCCTTTCTCGATCTGACCGGCTGCGAGGGCGCGAACGGCGCCGGCGCGGCGCCGACGCTGGCGCGTTTCGCCCGCGAGGTCGAGCGCGAAGTCGGCGTCACCGTCTCGGTCGGCCTCAGCTACTGCAAGTTTCTCGCCAAGCTCGCCTCGGACCTCGACAAGCCGCGCGGCTTTTCCATCGTCGCGCGCGAGGAGGCGATCGCTCTCCTCGCGCCGATGAGCGTCGGCCGGCTGTGGGGGGTCGGCAAGGTCGCCGAAGAGAGGCTCAAGCGTCTCGGCCTGAAGACGATCGGCGATCTGCAAGCGCTCGAGGAGGTGGCGGCGGCGCGGCAGGGCGAAGAGGGGCGCCGGCTGTGGCGGCTGGCGCGCGGCATCGACGATCGCCGCGTGACGCCGGATCGGGAGACCAAGAGCGTGTCGAGCGAAACGACGTTCGAGGAGGACGTCCGCGACAAGGCCGAACTGACGCGCGTCCTGCTCGCGCACTGCGAGCGGGTGGCCGCGCGATTGCGCAAGGCCGAGCTCGCGGCGGGCGGCGTGACGCTGAAGTTGCGCACCCCGGACTACAAGCTGCGCACGCGCAGCCGCTCGGGGCTGGCGCCGACGCAGATGGCGCCGCGGCTCTTCGCTGCGGCGCGCGCGCTCTTGGAGGCGCAGCCCGAGGGGACGGCCTATCGCCTGATCGGCGTCGGTGCGAGCGACCTCAAGCCGGCGAGCGAGGCCGACGAGGCCGATCTCATCGAGGGCGATCGCGGCCGCGAAAAGGCGCGCGAAGCAGCGATCGACGCGTTGCGCGACAAGTTCGGCGCGGCGGCGATTCAGCGCGGTCTGGCGTTCAAGCCCGCCGCCACGCCGCGCAAAGGCTGACTATTTGGCGCAGCTCTGGGTCGGCAGCATTTCCAGCTTGCTCAGCTTGGCGGTCAGCGCGAACGCGCCGTAGTCGAGCTTCAAAGTGCCGGAAACGCCGTTTTCGTAGAGATCGAAACTGAGGATGTATTCGGGCGGCGCGTCCCTAGCCGCTTCGTCGAAATAGGAGACCGTGACCGGCCAGCGGCGGATCTTGCCGAACGCGTCGGCGAAGGCGGTCTCGGGCGTCGGCGCGCTCGCCTCTTTGCCGATGACGGTGAGGGTCTGGAAGACCTTCTTGCCGGTGTCGGAGCCGTCGTAGACGCGCGCCTCCATCGCGCCGCCGCCTTGTTTGGCCTGGGCGATGATGCGCTCGATGTGCTCGGTGGGGAAGAGAATGTCCCTGCCGAGATTGAGGGTGTCGGCGGCGGGCTTGCTCAGCGCGACGGTGATGTCGCCGCTCGCCCCGCGCTTGGCCGAACCGACGATCGCCGGGCTGGGATCCCCCTCGGATTGCGAGTCGATCTGGAATTTCAGCCCCTTGGCGTCGCCGTCCTCGAAGGTGAGGGCGCGGATGTCGGAGGAGATCGGTTCGCCTTCGCTGCGCTGCAATTCGGTCAGCTGGCGGAAATTCGAGGCGTAGCCTTCACAGGACGAGCCGGTGAATTCATAGGCGATCAGCCCGGACGCGGCGACCGGCGTCTGGGAATTGGGCATCCGGGCGGACAGATTGTCGACGAGCGTGATTTCGTAGACCGCGCGGTGCGAGGCGAGCGGCAGGACGGCATCGGCGCGCGCGCCGCCGACCGTCGTCGCCAAGGCGAAAATCACGAGGGGAAGCCCAAACCTCATCAATCGCTCTCCCGCCCTTCGCGCCGAACGGGCGCAACGGCTCACTGGCCCATCTTGTCGCTGCGATTTCAGGCGCTTTCGTGGCCGAGCCCGCGTCGCGCCCCCCGGCGGAGCGCTCAGGCCTCGTCCGTTTCGTCGAGGGGGCTCCACGCCCGTTCGAGCGGCGTCGGCTCGTCGAGCGGCTCCTCGTCGTCGCGAAGCGCCGCGTCGTCGTCGGGCTGGGGAACGCCGAAGCCCGGCGGCAGCTTGCCGTCGAACAGGCCCGCGCCCTCCAATTCGTCGAGACCGGGCAGATCGCCGACCGCGTCGAGGCCGAAATGCGTGAGAAACGCTTGCGTGGTGCCATAGGTGATCGGCCGGCCCGGCGACTTGCGACGACCGCGCATGCGCACCCATCCGGCTTCCATCAGCACGTCGAGCGCCCCCTTGGAGACGGCGACGCCGCGGATGTCCTCGATGTCGGCGCGCGTCACCGGCTGATGGTAGGCGACGATGGCGAGCGTCTCGATCGCGGCGCGCGACAGCTTGCGCGTTTCCTGGTCCTCGCGCGCCAACAGCCAGGAAAGATCGCTCGCCGTGCGGAACGCCCAGCGGCCCGCGACGCGCACGAGATTGACGCCGCGGCCGGCGTAATGGCGCTGCAGCTCCGCCATCACCGCCTCGACGTCGGCGCCCTCGGGGAGGCGCGCCGCGATCGAAGCTTCGTCGAGCGGTTCGGCGGCGGCGAAGACGAGCGCCTCGGCGACGCGCAAGTCCTCCGGCGCGAAGCGCGGCGGCGCGGCGGTTTCGAACAATTGCGCAACGGTCCCCATGTGGTTCTCTCGTCCTAGCTCAAATCGTCGCGTCGGGCGACGCCTCGCGGCGGACGGCGCGCACCCACAGCGGCGCGAAGGCCCGGTCCTGCCGCAATTCGATCTGGCCTTCGCGAACCATTTCGAGCGAAGCCGAAAGGGAGGAGGCCCGCGCGGTGCGGCGCATTTTCGGCTCGACGCCGTAGGCGATCAGCCACGAATCGAGGTCCGTCCAGTCGCTCGCCTGGCCCAACAGACGCGTCAGCGCCTCGCGCGCCTCGGCGAGCGACCAGACGACGCGCGCCTCGAGGCGCACATGGGCGCGGGCGTGCTTCTGCCGTTGCCTGGCGTAAGCGGACAACAGATCGTAGAGCGTCGCTTCGTAGACGACCGCGGTGGAATGCGCGATCGCCTCCGGCGCGCCGCGGGCGAAGACGTCGCGCCCGAGCCTGGGCCGGTTGAGGAGCGCTTCGGCCGCCTTGCGAATCTGCTCGAGACGACGCAGGCGCTGCGCCAACGCGTCGGCGAGCTCGGCCGGGTCGCCGCCTTCGGCCTTGGCCGGCGCCGGCAACAATAGGCGCGACTTGAGATAGGCGAGCCAGGCCGCCATGACGAGATAGTCGGCCGCCAGCTCCAGGCGCATTGTGTGCGCCGCCTCGACGAAGGCGAGATACTGTTCGGCGAGCGCGAGCACGGAAATGCGCGCCAGATCGACCTTCTGGCGACGCGCGAGCTCGAGCAGCAGGTCGAGCGGCCCCTCGAAACCGTCGAGATCGACGGTGAACGCCGGCTCGCCGTCCGATCGCTCGACCCGAAATTCATCCTTCAGAACCGCGACGCCGGCCACGAATCACCTCAACTCCGCCGAGTTTCACCTTGGCGCGCGATGACGGCTTCCGCAAGGCGGCCAATCGGAACGTCCACAGCGGCGGGGAGGGCCGCGCGGCCTGAGGGCGGGTCAACGCCTTTGATAATTTGGTAAGCCCTCCTCTTTGGAAAGGTTAAATCAACGGATTGCCCAGGAGCCTTGATGGAATTCACAGGCACGGCGCCAATAGCGGGGTCGCAACCTCGGTTCGCCTTCGTGACCGCGCAATTTCAACGGCTCAAGGCGATGGGCGTGCGCATCTCGCTGGACGATTTCGGGACCGGCTATTCCAGCTTGAACTGTCTCGAACAATTTCCTTTCGACACCGTCAAGATCGATCGCTCTTTCATTCAGAAGCTGACTCGCCGCGACGAGACGCGCGCCACGGTCCGCGCGATCATCGAGCTGGCGTCGAGTTTCGGCATGAAGACGATCGCGGAGGGAATCGAGACGCGCGCCCAGCTCCAGGCGGTCACGGAGCTCGGTTGCGCCGAAGCTCAAGGGTATCTCTTCAGCGAGCCCAAGCGGCTCGACGAGATCCTGGCGCTGACGGCGCTCGAGAACCCCGTCGCTTCGAAGGCCGCGGGAACGTCGACGCGGGCGGCCGAAGCGGCCTGGGGAGCGTGAGCGGCCTCGCCGCCGGCCGGACTCGCGCGCGGCGGCGGGACCCTGCGATCCTCGAGCCCCGCCGAAGGGCGAATGCGCGGCGAGTCAATACAGGCTGTCGAGATAGGTGACGATCATCAGCGCGAGTCCGGCGATCACCGCGAGGATCAGCACCCCGATGACGGCGAGGCGGTCCTCGCGCGAGTCCGGCGCGGGCGCAGGCTCGCTCGGGCGCGGCGGCTGGGGGGCGGGCGGGCGCGGCGGCGCCGAGGCGAGGACCGCGGGCCTGGCGGCGCGCGCCGGCCCGGCGAGCGGGATCGAGCGCGGCGGGGGGCGGCTCGGGGTCAACCAGCCGTACAGCAACACGAACGCCGCGCCGAGCGCCGGCGCGATCGCGACGAGGCCGGGCGCCTCGGCGTTCGCCCAATGGCCGACGAGCGCGTCGGAAACCGCCATGTCGCCCGCGATCCAGCCGAGCAGCGCGGCGCCGATCGCCATAAGGCCGGGCACGCCGCGAACCAGCGTCGTCAGGATCAGCCCGCCATAGGCGAGCACGGGAATGGAAAAGGCGACGCCCGCCAGGAGCAGCCAGAAATTGCCGCGCGCGATCGCCGCGAGCGCCACGACGTTGTCGAGGCTCATCGCCGCATCGGCGACGACGATGACCGTCGCGACCGACCACAGATCGTTGCCCGCGACGGCGTCGGGGCGGTCTTGGCCGTCGTGCGGGCCGCGCTGCGCGCTCACGTTGAGCGCGATGACGATCAGCAGCCAGGCGGCGGCGAGCTTGACCAGCGGCACGGCGAGCAGCGAACTCGCCATGACGGTGAGGACGAGCCGCGCCAGGATCGCGCCGCTGGTTCCGAGCAGGATCGCCTTGCGCGTTTCCTCGGCCCCGAGCGAGCGGCAGGCGAGCGCGATCAACAGGGCGTTGTCCGCGCCGAGCAGCAGATCGACGAAGAAGATCTGGACGGGAATGACGAGCCATGCGGCTCCGTCGCCGAATTCCATCTTCAGGTCTCCGGACGGCGGACCGTCGGCGCGCGCGCCTTCGCGCCGAGCCTCATTGCGCGCTTTGCGCCGCGGGGGCGGGCGTCGCCGCGCCTGCGGCGGCCCTCTCGGGACCGTCCTTGAGGACGCGCAGGAAGTCCGCGTCGGGCGAAAGCACCAGCGTCGGGCCGGAATCGGCGAGGGCGCGACGGTAGGTCTGCAGGGAGCGGTAGAATTGATAGAATTTCGGGTCCTTGCCGAAGGCTTCGGCGAGCAGGCCGTTGGCCTCTGCGTCGCCCTCGCCGCGGGCGATGGTGGCGGCGCGCTGGGCTTCCGAGAGCATGACGGTGCGATCGCGGTCGGCGCGCGCCTGGATCTGCTGCGCCCATTCGAAGCCTTGTGCGCGCAGCTCCTTGGCTTCGCGCTGACGCTCGGACTTCATGCGGTCGTAGATCGCCTGGCTGGTCTCGAAAGGCAGGTCGGCGCGGTGAAAGCGGACCTCGTCGATCTCGATGCCGAGCGGCCGCGCCTCGGCCGCCACCTCTTTTCTGATGATGTCGACGATCTCGGCGCGCTGGTTGGTCAGCAGCGCCTGCAGCGGCACCTGCCCGAGCTCGCGGCGCACCGAGGAGCTGACGAGCTGGGCGAGTTGCGCGCGAGCCTGGTCGATCGTTCGCAGCGCCTGGAAGAAGCGCTGGGGTTCGACGATGCGGTAGCGCGCATAGGATTGCACTTCGAGCCGCTTCTGATCGCCCAGGATCACCTGTTCGGTCGGCGGCTCGAGCAGCAGCAGGCGCGTGTCGTAGACATAGACGCCGTCGATGAAAGGCGCCTTGAGCTTGAGGCCCGGCTTCGCGGCGACGCCGATCGGCGCGCCCAGGCGCACCAGCAGCGCCTGCTGGCCTTCGCCCACTTCATAGATCGAGGAGGCGAGGGTGAACCCCGCAATCGCGATGAGCGCCGCGACGAAGAGCCAGGCGCGCGAGCTCATCGGACGCCTCCCTGAGGGGCAAGGGCCGTGGGCGGTGTGTACGGACGCCGCGTGAATTCGCTGAGAGGCATGTACGGCACGACGCTCCCAACGCCCTTGCCGGAGGTGTCGACGATGACTTTCGTCGCTTTCTTCAGAACGTCGTCGACGCTTTCGAGGTAGAGGCGCCAGGCGGTGACGTCCTTGGCGGTCCGATAGCTGGCGTAGAGCGAGAGGAAGGCGTTGGCCTCGCCCTGGGCGAGGTCGACGACCTGCGCCTTGTAGGCGTCGGCGTCCTGGCGAATATGCTCGGCTTCGCCGCGCGCGCGCGGCAGGATGTCGTTGGCGTAGGCCTGCGCCTCGTTGCGCTCGCGCTCCTGGTCGGCGCGCGCGCGCTGCACGTCGTTGAACGCGTCGATCACCGCCAGCGGCGGCTCGACGCGCTGCAACTGCACCTGCGTGACCTGAATCCCCGCCTGCTCGGAATCGAGCAGCGATTGCAGCAAGGCGCGCGTCTCGTCGGCGATCTGCTGGCGCTTGTCGGACATCGCGGCCTGGATCGGGGTGCGGCTGATGACCTCGCGCAGCGCGCCTTCCGCCGCGATCTTGACCGCCGCCTCGGGCGCGTCGACGCGAAACAGAAACTGCCCGGCGTCGCGGATCTTCCAGAACACCGCGCAATCCGCCTCGACGATGTTCTCGTCGCCGGTCAGCATCTGGCGATCGCGTCCCGGCGCGGCGCCGCCGGGCGTAGCCCCCGCGGGGTTGCCGAGCTGAATCTGATTGATTTGCGTCACCTTGGGAAACAGCGCCGTCTCGATCGGGTAGGGCCAATGGAAATGCAGCCCCGGCTCGGTCGTGTCGACCCATTTGCCGAAGCGCAGGACGACGCCTTGCTCGTCGGGTTGGACCTTGTAAATCGAGGTCGCGGCCCAGGCGAGGACGAGAAGAGCGGCCACGAGCGACCAACTGCGGCGGTCGAAGCGCGGCGCGCGCGCCAGGCCGGCGAGGCTGTCGCGCACAACGGCGGCGAATCTTGCGAAATCCGACTTCGGCGCGTCGTCGCCGCCGTCTGCGGGCGCATCGGTCATGGGCTGTCCTTGATCGCGGCGATTTTCGAGGCGCGAGGCGCCGGGCCCCGCCAAGCCGCTTCGGCGCCTTGCCTCGAGCGGCTGCGAGGCCCGCCCCGCGCTGCGTCAATCCAAGCCAACGGCGAGGTTCTCCTCCAACATCAGGCGCGCGCGGGCGCGCAGCTTTTCCGTCTCGCTCTTCAACTGGCCGCAGGCGGCGAGAATGTCGCGGCCGCGCGGCGTGCGCACCGGGCTCGCGTAGCCCGCGGCGAAGACGATGTCGGAAAACCGCTCGATCGCCGGCCAATCCGAACATTCGTACGGCGCGCCCGGCCAAGGGTTGAAGGGAATGAGATTGATCTTGGCCGGCAGGCCTTGCAGCAGGCGCACCAGCGCCTTCGCCTCGGCCGGCGAATCGTTGACCCCTTTGAGCATGACGTACTCGAAGGTGATGCGCCGCGCGTTGGAGGCGCCGGGATAGTCGCGGCACGCCTTCAAGAGCTGGGCGATCGGATACTTGCGGTTGAGCGGCACGAGCTTGTCGCGCAGCGCGTCGTTCGTCGCATGCAGCGAGACGGCGAGCATCGCGCCGCATTCCCGCCCGAGCGCCGCCATTTGCGGCGCGACGCCGGCGGTCGAGACGGTGACGCGCCGCCGCGACAGCGACAGCCCGTCGCCGTCGGTCAGGACGCCGATCGCCTCGCGAACGGCCGCGAAGTTGTAGAGCGGCTCGCCCATGCCCATGAAGACGATGTTGGAGACCGCGCGCACGCCTTCGCCCGAAGGGACGAGCCCGTCGGTCGGCGCGACGCCGCCGGGAAAATCGCCGAGCCGGTCGCGCGCGACGAGAACCTGCGCAACGATTTCGGCCGCCGTGAGATTGCGCGCCAGCGCCTGCGTGCCGGTGTGGCAAAACGTGCAATTGAGCGTGCAGCCGACCTGGCTGGAGACGCACAGCGTGCCGCGATCGGACTCCGGGATGTAGACGCACTCGATCTCGGCGCCTTTGTCGCGCGGGCCGGTCGAAGCCATTTTGATGAGCCACTTGCGCGTGCCGTCGGCGGATACCTGCTCGGCGACGACGTCGGGCCGCGCCAGCGTATGGCGCTCGGCGAGCCGGTCGAGCAGGGGGCGCGCGATATTGCGCATCGCCGCGAAGTCGCGCGCGCCGCGATGGTAGATCCAGTGCCAGAGCTGCGCGGCGCGCATCCGCAACTCGCGCTCGGGCACGCCGATTTCGGCGAGCGCGCGCGTCAGTTCGGCGCGCGTCGCCCCGGCGAGGGAGCGCGGCGCCGGCGCGAAGGAAGCGACGGCCAAGGACATGGCGCCTTCTAGCACGAGGCGGCCACAAGAAAAAAGCCTGGCGTCAGGCGCTTGGCGGGCCGCCGGCGCCGAGCCGCCCTTCGGCGGGACGTAGCGCCTCGATGACGCTCATCGCCGCCGCGACGATGAAAACCAGGGAATAGCGGCTCGGCAGGACGAGCGACGGCGCCGCGAGTCGGAGGAGCGGCAGGCCGGCCGCGACGGCGATCGTCGCCAACGTCGCCGGCCAGGGCGTTCGGCGCGCCTCGGCTGCGCCGGGCAGGTTCGCGCGCATCGCGGCGGCCAGCGCGATCGCCGCCGCGCCGACCGCCGCCATGGCGATCGTTCCGGCCGCCCCTTCGAGCGCGGAGCCGCTGAAAACGAGCGACGGCAGGTTCGAAAAGCCGGCGAAGGTCAGGCCGATCAGCGGCGGCAGCGGATCGAGCGCGCCGCCGCCGAAGCCGAGCGCGCCGGGGCGCGCCCGCGGCGAGGCCAGCGCGCCGGCGACCAGCAGCGCCGTCGCGCCGACGACGACGGCGGCGTCGATCGCCGCCGATGGGTCTCGCCAGGTCGCCTTCGCCAGAGCGACCATCGCAAGCAGCATCGGGGCGGCGAACAGGATCAGGAACCCGTCGCCCGCGCCGGCGCGGCGTATGAAGCGCGCCAGCGCGCCAAAGATCGCCGTCGCGCCGAGCGTCGTCGCGACGCAGACGAATCGGAAGGCGGCGCCCGGCGCGACGACCGGGCTCGGGGCGGCTTCGATCCCGCGCGCGATGGCGAATCCCTGAAGCGCGGCCACGACGAGCGCCAGCGCCCAGACGATGGTTTCGCAGCGGCCGGCGTTGGCGGGCGAGGCCGCCCAACGCGCCAGCGGCGGCGCGGCGAGCCGCGCGATCTCGAACAGCAGAATGGCGCTGACGAACGGCGTGACGCCGAGCGACGCGAGGGAGAGCCGCGTCATCCACGGCGCTGGCCATCCGTTGGCGAGGAAGTCCGGATCGAGGCCGGGCAGCGGCACTTGCGTCGCGAGCGCGTAGACGAGCGCCATCGCGCAAAGGGCCGCAAGCCGTGCGCGCGCCGGCCTCGGGGGCCGGAGGCCGCTCAACCTTGGCATCGCATCCCCCCTTTTTTCCGGCGCGCCTCGCCGGCCTTTTACGGTCCGAGCGCATCGCCGCTTTGGGCGGCGGTTCGGATTCCGGGGCGCCGATTTCGCCGCCAGCGGCCTGGGCGAGGGAAACGGGCGCGCGGTGAAAAAAGATGTGCCAATTTCCGCGCGCCGTCCAGGAAAAGCCTCCCGCCCTCCCGTAAGCCGGACGCGAAGGGGGATTCGCCCATGACAAGAGACCTCGTCGCGACGCCGGCCGCGCTCGCGCTCGCCGCCCTGTCGCGCGGGCCGTCGGCCCGCGCCGACTCGGCCTGGGACCCCTGCGCAGCCGAGGAGGACTGGCGGGAGTTCTGAGGCGCGGCGCCGGTCGCTTTTCTCAGCCGAACACGTCGTTCGTCTGCGCGGTGACGCGCACGAAGGTGGTGCGCTTGGGCACTTCCTTGAGCTGGGTGGCGCCGATGTAGGTCATCATCGAGCGCACCCCGCCCATGATCTCGCCCATGGTGTTGTCGACCGGGCCGCGATAGGGCGTCTCGACGCTCTTGCCCTCCGCGGCGCGGTAACGGGCGACGCCGCCGGAATATTTCTTCATCGCCGCCTCCGACGACATGCCGTAGAACGTCATGGCGACGGGAACCTTCTTGCCCTCGCGCTGCTCGTAGCGGATTTCGCCGTCGCATTCGTCGTGACCGGCGAGCATGCCGCCCAGCATGACGAAATCGGCGCCGGCCCCGTAGGCCTTGGCGACGTCGCCCGGCGCGGTGCAACCGCCGTCGGCGCAGACCTGGCCCTTGAGGCCGTGGGCGGCGTCGGCGCATTCGATGATCGCCGAGAGCTGGGGATAGCCGACGCCCGTCACTTTGCGCGTCGTGCACACCGAGCCGGGGCCGATGCCGATCTTGACGATGTCGGCGCCGGCCAGAACCAGCGCCTCGGTCATGTCGCCGGTGACGACGTTGCCGGCCATGATGACCGACTTGGGGTTTTCGTCGCGCACGCGTTTGACCGTGTCGAGAAACTTCTCCGCATAGCCGTTGGCGACGTCGATGCACAGAAAGCGCACCGGCGCCTTCTTGCGCACCGCCGCGAGCTTTTCGAGATCGCCGGCCGTCGTGCCGATCGAATAGAACGCGTGCGCGCCGTCGGGGCTGCCGAAGAACGCAGCGAGCTCGGCCTCGGGATAGTGCTTGTGCAGGGCGGTCAGCGCGCCGTGCTTGCCGAGCGCGCGCGCGATCGCGATCGTGCCCGTCACGTCCATGTTGGCGGCGATGAGCGGAAATCCCTTCCATTGGTCGCCGGTGTGCAGGAAGCGGAACGCGCGCTGGATGTCGACCGCGTTGCGGGAGCCGAGGGTCGAGCGCTTGGGGCGGATGAGAACGTCCTTGAAGTCGAGCTTGACGTCGTATTCGATGCGCATGTGGCGTGTCCGATGGCGGGGCGCGTCCCTCGCAGCGCAAGGGACGCCGCAGCCGCAGGTCTAGCATCGACGGCGGCGAACGGGAATGGCCGCCGCGCCGTCGCCGCGCCGCAACTCCCGAGGCCGACGCGGGCGTCCGACGCCGCATCGAGCGGCCCGAGAGGCCTGGCCGCCGCCGCCGCAGCGGTTGCGCGCACGCGGGTTTTCCACAACTAATGCGGGTTGTCCACAGCTTAGATCACCGTCCGGAATAGACCTGTCTTCGCACTGCGTTACGCTGGCGCCTTCGGTCTGGTGGTCACGATGCGGCACTTCGTGAGATTCGCCAAGTTTTCGCCTTGCGGCTCCGTGACGCGTTCCGGCTGGAGACTGCGCCTGTTCGCGACCTGGGACGAGGCGAGCGCTTTCGCGCAGCAAATGCTCGGCGCCGACTGGCGCGTCGAGACAGGAGATTTCGGCGACGGCGAGCCCGAGGCGACGAGGCCCTCGACGTCCGAGCCGAGTCTCGCCGTCAAAGTCGCGCAGTCGCTCGAACCCGCCTCGCTCAGCCCGCGCTTCGGGCGCGCTTAGCCTCGCGCGCCGGGCGCGGCGGCGTCGGTCGAGGCGGCGCGCGAGCGCAAAGGGCGCGCCTCGTTGTTCGATTCCAAGAAGGACGAGAAGACCGGCGTCGCGCCGTATCGGCGCTGCATTTGCTTTCGATATCCCGGCCCATGACCGGCCTTGTCCGCCCACGGAGCAGGCCGACGTCGCCAACGCGGCCGCGCGGCGCTCACCAGCCTTGATCCCATTTGGGTTCGCCGCGAAAGCGCTCGACGAGAAAATCCACGAGCACGCGCACCTTGATGGCGAGGTGTCGGCCGGCCGGGTAAAGCGCGTAAACGCCGTTCGGCCGCTCCTCGTAGGCGCGCAGCAGCGGCTCGAGCAGGCCCGCGCGCAGTCGCGATCCGGCGATGAAACTGGGCACCCGCGCGACCCCGAGGCCCGCCTCGGCCGCCGCGACGCACGCTTCGGCGTTGGAGAAGCGCAATCGTCCGGCGACCGCGACCGTGATCGACGACGCGCCGTCGACGGAGCGGAAACGCCAGAGCAGGGGTTCGCGGAAATTGGTGTCGATGATGCAGTCTCTTGCGCCGAGCGCCTCGGGGCGCTCGGGCTCTCCCAGCGCGTCGACATAGGCCGGCGCGGCGGCCACGACGATGCGCATGTCGCACAGCTTTCGCACGATCAGGCTGCTGTCGCTCGGCGTTCCCAGGCGCACGGCGAGGTCGAAGCCTTCGTCGACCAGATTGACGATCCGATCGGAAAAGTTGACCTCGAGCTGGATGTCCGGGAAGGCGGCGGCGAAGTCGATGAGAAGGGGCGCGAGTTGCGCTGCGCCGAAAGTGATCGGCGCCGAAATTCTCAGCCGCCCGACCGCCGCGCCGGACGCGTTGCGAACCGAGGCGTCGAGCGCCGCGAAGTCTTCCAGCAGCGGCTTGACGCGCTCGTAATAGGCTTGCCCGACTTCGGTCGGCGACAAGGCGCGCGTCGTGCGCTTCAGCAATTGCACGCCGAGGTCCGCTTCGAGCTTGGAAACGAGCTTGGACGCCTGGCCCGAGCTCGTTCCCTGTTGCAGGGCCGCCTTGGCGAAGCTGCGCTTTTCCAAAACCGCGACAAACATCCGATCGCAATCCAGTCGCTCCATGGGGCCGCTCCGCGTCGTCGCTTCGGACCGATACTTGCCGAATTGGAATCGATGTATTGCAAATTTACTCAGTAGTCATCCGAATTGGCATGAGCCTACATCCGTCGGGGGCGGGCGACCGGTTGCCGGCCGCCGTCCGGACGAGCCACGGCGCGGGTCCGGCCTCACCAACCCAGGAGAAAACGATGTCGGAGCCCCATGTCGCTCAAAAAGCGCCGTACGCGGTGCAAGTCGAAGCGGGAAAAAGCTATTATTGGTGCGCCTGCGGCAAGTCCGCGAAACAGCCGTTCTGCGACGGCGCCCACAAGGGTTCGGAATTCTCGCCCAAGCCGTTCACCGCCGAGAAGGACGGCCCCGCCTATCTCTGCGGTTGCAAGCTCTCCAAGAACGCCCCGTTCTGCGACGGCTCGCACAAGGCCCTGTGAGGGCGGGCGCCTTTGGCGTCGACGAAAGCGCGCCCGAGGGCGCGCTTTTCGTTTCGGCGGGGTGTTGCGCCGGCGGCGGAACGCAATGTCTCGTCATGGCCGGGACGGGCTGCGCAGGCGCTGAGATGAGGCGCCTGTCCGCATCATGCCGGCCTTGCGTCGTAGCCGTCCGACTGAGGTCTTCCGAAAGCATCGGCGCCGAGGACTCCCTCTCCCTTGTCTATCGGATTCACGCATCCAAGTTCGACATCTTCGAGGTCCGCCGTGCCTGATCCGTGCTCGGCGTCAACGTCGCGCCCGCTGCGCGGGTTGCTCGCTGCCGGCCGACGAGAGATGTGTGAACGCCACAGCCCCCTCGTAGGGGAGGGAATTTTCGCGCTCGATCTCGGCGCCTATGAGGACATGCTTGGCCATGACGTGTCATCGGTCCTGGTGGCCGGCGTCGTCCGTCCAGATCGGTCTGTCGGCTCGTCGCGGGATCGGCGTCCGGCATTGGCGCGGCTCGACGTGTCGATGGGCGTCACGGGGCGGGCGCCTATCGGCGAGCTTCGCTGCGCGATCGGTTCGAGGGCGGATCGGCGCGCTCGCGCAGCGGCCTCGGCGATTATCTGGCGACCGCGGCGGGAAAGCCGGCCAGCAAGACGCTGTTGGCGTTCAAACGCTGGATCGCTGTCAAATCGCTTACAAGCGCGACCCCCTTTCGCGGTCAATAACGACCCCCTCTCGGCGTGAAGAATCCGGGGGAGATGAGCGCGCGGCAATCAGGATGAGAATGCGCCGCCGCTGTCGCGG
>Ga0181524_10001003_pt1 | contig 33692 bp, 32 predicted proteins | sample PEATcosm2014_Bin_34_FD_119761 | JGI IMG/M metagenome (GOLD analysis project Ga0181524, IMG submission 119761) | Peatland microbial communities from MTU Mesocosm Facility, Houghton, MI, USA - PEATcosm2014_Bin05_60_metaG | ecosystem: Environmental > Terrestrial > Soil > Wetlands > Peat | place... | reverse complement strand
CCGCATGAAGAACCACGCGACGCTGAGCGTATTCTCGTCGTCGACCGGAACGCGCCACTCGAAATGGCTGCCGAGATAAAAACCGTTCGGCCATAACGCGACGCGCCCGACGGTCCAGTAGCGGTCCTCCTCGCTCTGGCCCTCGCGCACGCGCTTATAGATGAAGCCGTGGTCGAACGCTTCGAACTTCAGCTTGAGGTGTTTTGGCGCGACGTTGGCATCGGCGCCGCGCATGCGGGCGCCCCAATTGTCATGCATCCACTCGAAGTGCACCGGGTCGATGGAGTTCTCTTGGCACTGGAACCAGTTGCACGGCACATCGGCGAGCACGATCTCGCGAAAGCCGTTGCGCCAGGTGAACGGCTCCCACACCGGCAATTCTGGCGCCGGCAGTGGGCCGAGATAGGCGAACAGCAGGCCGGCACATTCCTTGACCGGATAGGCTTTGGTCTCGCAGCCGGCTTTCGACGGTTTCGGACTGGTGGTGTCTTCATAGGGCTGTTCGAGGCAGCGGCCGGTCTGGTCCACGAGCCAGCCGTGATAGCTGCAGCGGATGCCGGTCTCCTCGACCCATCCATAGGCCATGTCGGCGCGGCGATGTGGGCAATGCCGGTCGATCAGGCCATAACGGCCGCCGCGGTCGCGGTAGAGGACGAGGTCCTCGCCCATCAGGCGCACGGTCTTGATCGGGTTGGCGTCGAGCTCGCTGGCGCCGGCGATTGGCTGCCAGTAGCGGCGCAGCAATTCGCCCATCGGCGTGCCGGGTCCGACGCGGGTGAGCATCTCGTTGCGGGCGGCGGTGAGCAAGCATTCCTCGCTGGTCGGCCGATATCTCGCGGTGATTATTTCACCACTGGGCGCGGATCGGAAAGGGGATAGCGTTAACAGCGCCGATGGCGGCGGAATTGCAACCGAATTAGCCATTTCGCCGCGGGGCGCGGAATTTCGATTCAAATCTAAAATGGTTTTTTATCGGCCATTCAACGGGTTTTGTGTTCCATGCCGGAATGAGCGCAGCCGAGAAAGTAGTGAGCCGGGACGCCGGCGAATGGTTCGTCGAGGCGGATCATGTCAGCGTCACCGCGCTGGCGCGGCGGCGCTCGCGCGCCCGCATGGACGAGGAGCGCGTAAAGTCCGGGCGCGTCGTCATCGTTTCCACGCTGTTTCTCGTGCTTTTTACCGCGGCCTTGCTGATCGGCGGCCATGCCGCGATCGACCCGATCTTGCAGTCGGCCGTGGACGCGCGCGAGACCAAGGGCACCGGCGATATCGTCGTCACGATGCCCGATGGGATATTTTGCCGGCACATGGCCTTTGACAACGTGACGGCGGAAATCGTCGAGGGCGGTATTGAGCGCTGCACCAAGGACATTGCCGGAAACCGCCCGCGCACAGGCCGGGGTTTTGCCTGGGCCACCCACTGAGCCGGCCGCCATAGGCCGCCGGTTATCCAGGGTTCTTCGCCTGGACCATCGACGGCTGGTCCGCTACTTTCGGTCCGCAACGAGAACTCTTCTCAAGACCGGGATAGGACAGATGCGGACCACGCTTTTCATTTACCGGCTGGCGTTGCCGGTCTGCGCACTGCTTTTCTGTAGCCTTCACCAGGCCGGCGCCCAGGGCACCGGGCCTGTCGACGTTGAGCAAGCTTGTACGCCCGATGCGATGCGGCTGTGTTCCGAGTTCGTCCCGGACAGGGCGAAAGTCACCGCCTGCATGAAAGCAAAGCACGCGCAGATCAGCAAAGAGTGCCGCGTGGCCATGGCCGGCGGCGGGGGTGGTGGCGGTGGTGGGCGCAGGGTGCACCACTATTATTACCACCATCACCACGCGCATTAATTAAGCAGAAATCGCGGCTGATCGCCTTTCACGCTGAAATCGCCGGCGCGACCTCGGCTGCGGCGCGGGGTCGCGTGGCCCGCGCCTTGAGCGCTGTCGCCGGAAAATGCCATGGTCAGCCGCTGTCGGTTCGTGGCGGCCGGCACGGCGTCGGGGCGGAGTTTTTCAGGAGGGGTGATGCGAAGCGCCACGCAGCGATGGTGGCTCGGGATATTTGTCGCCAGCGCGCTGATCGCGGTTCTCGTCGAACTCCGGGCGCAAACCGCGCCGAGCGAAGACGCCTTGGTGCTCGAAGCCGATCAAGCGCTCGGCGTGGCCATGCGTGCCGACGACAAATCGGTCGCCCGCAAGCTCTTGTCGCTGCAATTCACCTTCGTCGATGCCAACGGCAAGGTTCACGAGCGCAAGGATTTCCTTGCCGATCTGAAAACTGCGGCGGCTGCCGCCGCGCCAAGCGATCCGGCGGTGAAGATTTACGGCCGCATCGGAATGGTGACCGGTCACCGCAAAGCGGCCGACGGCCGCGACGTGTTCTTTCTCGACATTTGGGCCAAGCAGAAACGCGCCTGGCGCGCGCTGGTGAGCCAGGAGGTGGTGCTGGCCGCGACGAATACGCCGCGCCCCGCGCCGCCCCAAGCCAGTGCGGCGGCGCCCTACGATTGCAAGAATCCCTGCCAGACGATTCCCTATCGCGTGCGCTCGCCGGCCGAGCAGGACATCGTCAATTCGTTCCAGGCGATCGAGAAGGCCGCGGTCGCTCATGATGCCGCCGAATGGTCGAAGCATATCGCCGACGAGTTCGTGCTCTATGGCAGCGGCCGCCCGCCGATTGCCAAATCCGGACGCATCGCCGCGATCAATCGCCAGAAGGAAAACAACACCGCAGTGACGGTCGGCGAGGTTTCGGTCATGCGGCTGTCGGTCTACGACGACGGCGCGGCCATGATCGCAACCCACGCTTTGCCGGACAATTCGCGGCCGCCGTATCAAGCCGCCCGCGTTTGGGTCAAGCGCAACGGTCAGTGGCAGATGGCGATCAGCGTGCAGACCGATATCAAGTGACGGCCTTACCGTCCCGATTGTGGACGGTGCGCGCCAAGGCCTAGCTCTCCAAGCCCGTCGGCACGTTTTTATTCTCGCTCTCGAGCTTCATGCCGGCGGCGAGCGCCATGGTTTCGGCCAGCGCCGCGAAATCCTTCCCCAGATATTCCTTCGGATTCTTCTGCAGCATGGCGGCGCCGAAATGGCCTTGCAGCACTTCGCGGGTTGCCGCCGTCACCGGCATCGGCACGTCCATTTTGCGGGCGAGCTCCAGCCCGAGATCGAGATCCTTGCGCAACAGCTCCGGCGTGAACGTGGTGGTCCAGTCGAGATTCACCAGCGCCGGCGATTTGTAGGCGGTGAACATTGAGCCCATCACGCCGTTGTTGAGGAAGGCGAGGAAAGCGTGGCGCGGCACGCCCATCTTGTTGGTCAGTAGCGTGATCTCGATCAGATTCTCGATGACGACACCGAGCATGACATTGTGGGCGATCTTGCAGACGCGGGCGAGCTCGCCGTCGCCGACATAGGACACGCCGCGCGGCGCGAACACTTCGATCAGGGGCGTCGCGGTCTTGCAGGCGGCTTCCGGACCGGAGACGACCGCGGACAGCTTGCCGGCCTTGATCACCTTGGCGTTGCCGCTCACAGGAGCTGCGACGAAATCGGCGCCGAGCTGTTTGAGCTTGTCGCGGATCGTCGCCGATTCCTCGACCGCGATAGTCGAGCAGTCGACCACGATCGGCGGCATCTTGCCGCCTTGGCTGCAGACGCCGTTCTTGCCGTACAGCACGTCCTGCACGTCCTTGCCGGTGGCGACGATCGAGAACAACACGTCGACGTTTTTCAGCTCGGACAGATGATCGACCACCTTGCCGCCGATCGCCGCGAGCGGCTCGGCCTTGGCGCGGGTGCGATTCCAGATCGACACGTCATGGCCCGCCTTGATGAGCCGCTCGGCCATGGGAAAGCCCATGCGGCCCATGCCGATCCAGCCGATTTTCTGCGCGTTTTTCGGGGCCATGGCAAAACTCCTTTGCTGTCGGGCGCTGTCCTATCACAGGGGGCGGACACTGCAACGGCTTGTCCGTCCGTCAGCTGCCGCACTATCCTTGCAGTCCCGATGGCTCACGAACTTACTCAAATTTCCGAAAGGGCGCGCGCTACGCACGAGGACGGCCTGCTGCGCCGGGTGGCGCGCAACCTGTTTCCTTTCGTCGTGGTCGGCGCGATCTGGGAGGCGGTGGCGCATGCCGGGTTGTTTCCGCCGCGGTTCTTCCCGCCGTTGGAAGCCATTGCCGCGGTGTTCGCGCGGCTGACGATCAGTGGCGTGCTGCCGCATCACGCCCTCGACACGCTGGCGCGGTTGACGGCGGGCTTCGCGCTGGCGACATTGGTCGGCGTGACGATTGGTATCCTCATGGGCCGGTCGCGGCGCGCCGAAGATGTTTTGTTGCCGCTGGTCAGCATCGGCGCGCCGATCCCGGGTCTCGCTTATGCGCCGCTGTTCCTGTTGTGGTTCGGGCCCGGCAATGTCTCGGCGGTCGCTCTGGTCGCGTTCGTGTCGACGTTTCCGATCATCTACAACTCCTGGACCGGCGTGAAAGCGGTCAAGGACATTTGGGTGCGTTCGGCGCAGGCCATGGGCGCCAACGATCGCCGCCTGTTTCGCCACGTCATTTTGCCCGGCGCGCTGCCCTACATCATGACCGGGCTTCGTCTCGGTCTGGCGCAGGCCTGGCGCATCCTGGTCGGCATCGAGATGCTTGCCGCCGTGTCGTGGGGCTTGGGTTGGCTCATTTTCGGCGCCCAGGAATTCCTCAATACCGACGTCATGCTGGCCGGCATCGTCGTGATCGCGCTGATCGGGCTCGCGCTGGAGAAGCTTGTGTTCGAGCCGCTCGAAAAATTCACCGTGGTGCGCTGGGGCATGTTGACATCATGACGGCCGATCGGATGCGTTCGCTGCGCCGTGGCACGATCTCCATTGTCGCGGTGCTGGCGCTCTATGAAGCCGTCGCGCGCAGCGGCCATTTCGCGCCGGCGTTGATGCCGCCGCTCGGCGCGGTAGCGCGCACGCTGTGGGGCTCGCTCATCGACGGCACGATGGTCGAGCACGCCGCCTTCACGCTCTATCGCGTGCTGTGCGGCTTCGGGCTCGCGGTGTTTATCGGCTTGCCGCTCGGCGTGCTGATGGGCCGATTCCGGCCGGTCGAGAATTTCGTCCTGCCGCTTGCCAGCGCGCTGATGCCGATCCCGTCGCTCGCCTGGATTCCGATCCTGATCCTGTGGTTCGGGCTCGGCAATCCGGTGACGATCCTCGTCGTGTTCTACGCCGCTTTGTTTCCGATGTTGCTCAACACCTGGTCCGGCGTGCGCGCGGTCAATCCGCTCTGGCTGCGCGCCGCCGGTGCTATGGGCGCCAACGAACATGCGCTGTTCTGGAAAGTGATCATTCCCGGCGCCTCGCCGTTCATCATCGCCGGATTGCGGCAATCCTTCCTGCGCGCCTGGGTCGCGGTGATCGGCGCCGAGATGCTGGCGGCGTCGGATTGGGGATTGGGCTGGGTCATCTTCGACGCCAAGGAATTCCTCAACACCGACGTCATGCTGTCCTCGCTCGTCGTCATCGGCTTTATCGGCTTCGTCAGCGAGCGGCTGGTGTTCGGCTCGATCGAGCGCGCCACCATCTATCGCTGGGGCATGGCGCGGGCGGCCAAGACCTGAGCGCTCCCGCTGCACCGGCGGAGCGACAAGGCCTTTCGTTTATGCTTGAAAGAGCCGGGAAACGTCCTTTGGCAGTGCCGCAAGAACAATCGATGCCGCATATCGAGGCGCGCGATATTTCGCTTATTTACGATACGCCGAGCGGCTCCGTGCCGGGGGTGCGCGGCGTGAGCTTTGCGATGGAGGCTTCCGAGTTCCTCTGCATCGTCGGCCCAAGCGGCTGCGGCAAATCAACGCTGCTCAATATCATCGCCGGCTTCATCGCGCCGAACTCAGGCGAGATCCGCATCGCCGGTCAGACGGTCAAGGGCTACGGCATGGACCGCGGCATCGTGTTCCAGGATTTCGCCCAGCTGTTTCCCTGGCGCACCGCGCTTGGCAATGTCGCCTTTGGCCTGGAAATGAAGGGCATGCCGAAAGCGGAGCGCGAGACTATCGCGCTCGAGCAGCTTCGCCTGGTGAAGCTGGAAAACTTTGCCCGCTCCTATCCGCACCATCTGTCCGGCGGCATGCAGCAGCGGGTCGCGATCGCGCGCGCACTGGCCTACAATCCGGCAGTGCTGTTGATGGACGAGCCGTTCGCGGCGCTCGATGCCTTGACCCGCGACGACATGCAACGGCTGCTCGCCGATGTGTGGCGAACGACACGCAAGACGGTGATCTACGTGACCCACAATGTCGCCGAGGCGGTTTATCTCGCCGATAGGGTCGTGGTGATGACGCCGCATCCGGGCACGGTGAAGACCGAGGTGCCGATCCGGCTGCCGCGGCCGCGCGATCCGCTCAGCGTCGAATTCCTCGATCATCAGAAGGAGCTGTTGCGCCTTCTCGGTCAGGACGCACGAGGCCATTGATATGACCCGCCACATGGCAGTCAGGCGATGGACGCTGGCGTTGCCGCTGCTCGCGCTGGTGGGTGCGCCGCCGGCGCGGGCCGCGGACACTTATCCGAGCCGGCCGATTCGCCTCGTCGTCGGCTTCGGCGCCGGCGGGCCGACCGATATTCCGGCCCGCTTCATCGCCGACCGGCTCGGCACTGCGCTCGGACAACCTGTCGTGGTCGAGAACAAGCCGGCCGCGGGCGGCATCGTGGCGACGCGCGATGTACTGGCGCAGCCGCGCGACGGCTATACGCTGCTGTTGTGCACGCATTTCGACGCCACCAATGTCGCGGTGTACCGCAATGCTGGTTATAAGCTCAGCGACATCGCGCCGATCTCGCTGATCGCCAAATATTATTACGGCCTAGCGCTGGCCAATACGGTGCCGGCGGACGATTTCGAATCGTTCGTGGCCTATGCCAAGGCACATCCAGGCGAAGTCACTTACGCCACGGTGGGCGCCGGCTCGGCGCAGGAGATCATGGCGCGCCAACTGGAAAAACTCACCGGCGTGACCTTGAACCGCATTCCGTTTCGCGGCGGACTAGGCCCGGTGCAGGAACTGGTCGCCGGACGCGTCGATCTTTATCCGTCACCGACCCTGGCCATCATGTCGCAGTATCAAGGCAAGCAACTGAAAATTCTCGCCACCACCAGCCCTGAGCGGCTGAAGAACCTGCCGGAAATTCCGACGCTCAAAGAGAAGGGCTTTGATTTCGTCCGTTTCGGCTGGCTCGGCGTTTGCGCCGGCGCCGGCACGTCCGAACCGATCATCGAGACGCTCAACGCGCATATCGTTGCCATCGTGGCGATGCCGGATTACCGGGCGCTGATCGAGAACGCGGGTTCGATCGCGATGTCGACCACGCCGCAGGAGTTCGGCGCGGTGATACAGAAGACGCTGGACGACGTGGCGCCGGCCGTTCAAGAATTTGGCCTGCAGCAGAATCAATAAACGCGAGGCCCGGAGGATAGCACAATGATCAAGCAGCCATCACTGACCCGACGGCACTATCTCGCAGCCTCCGGCGCCGGCGTCTTGGCGCTCGGCCTTGGCTCGACGCGCGGCGTTGCGGCGCCCGAGACCATCAAGCAGGGCTATCAGACCAACATCTGGGGCATGCCGACCTATTATCTGATAAAGTCCGGCTATCTCGAGAAACATAATCTTGCGGTGGAAGAGTTTGCCGTGCCGTCCGGCAATCTCACAATGCAGCAAATGGTGGCGCGCCAGGTCGATCTCGGCACCTATGCGGGGCCGTCTTTCATCATCGGCAACGCCAAGGGCGGACTGGTGGCGATCGCCGTCATCGAGCATGTCGGCAAGACGGCGCGCATTACCACGCGCAAGGATTTGAACATCACCAAGGTCGAACAGCTGCGTGGGCTCAAGATCGCCAACCAGACCGGTTCTTCGGTCGGCAACGACTTTGTCGACATCATCATGCCGCAACACGGCCTGAACAAGGGCGACTACCAGGAAGTGCGCATGGACGTGAACAACATGGTGGCGGCGCTGGCCGCCAAGACGGTCGACGCCATGGTGAACGTCGAGCCTTACAACGTCATCGCTGTTGCCGACGGCATCGGCTCCGACCTCATGGATTTTTCCAGCGCCGACCCGATGCCGGTATTCATGGCCGCCACGCCTGATTTCGTCGAGAAGCGTCCGGATACCGTCATCGCCTATCTCAAAGCCTGGCTCGACGCGGCGCACGATTTCAAGGACAATCCGAAGAAAGTCGCCGACGTGATCTATACCTTCTACGCCGACAAAGGATACAAGATGTCGCAAGAGATATTTGCGACCGCACTGTCGCGGGTTGAAGTCAATCCCGGCTTTCCCGGCGATCTCAAGCCCTACATGCAGCAGCAGGCGGAGATCCTGCTCAAGAACAAGACCATCAACGCTATCCCGGACTGGAGCACGGCACTGCGCCCCGACTTCATGGAACGTGCCCGCTCGGGCGCGTAATATTGGCGGCCGCTCTCGCCGGCACTGACATCATTTCCCAACAGGAGACTTGTGAATGGCTGCCTCTGACCAAAGCCCGATCACCAAGAGCTATCAACCGATTACCTGGAACTTCAAGCTATTGGCCAATGACATGCTCGGCGGCTTCGGTGGCATGGGCGAGGGCATGTCGGTGCAGATCGCGCCAGATGGGCGCCGGATCATCTGGCTGGCGCATGAGAGCGCACCGAAGAATTTCACCGCCGTCGATGTCTCCGATCCGCGCAAGCCAAAGGTGGTGTGCCAGACCGATCTGCCGCACGCCAATATGCGCTCGAATTCCTTGGAAACCTGCGGCAACATGATGGCAGTGGCTTATCAGACTTCGAAGAAGGATCTACAGCCGGCCGGCTTCGAGCTGTTCGATATTTCAAAACCGGAAAATCCGAAGTCGATCTCGTTCTTCGATTGCTCGGGGCCGCATTCGCGCGGCGTGCACCAGCTGTGGTTCTGCGACGGCGAATACGTGCACTGCGCGTCGGGCTCGCGCGATTTCACGCCGACGCATCCGCAGGACGATCAGTTCTATCGCTGCGTCGACGTGCGCAATCCGTCAAAGCCCGTCGAGGTTGGCCGCTGGTGGATGCCCGGCACACGGCAGGGCGACAATGTCAGGCCGCCGACGCGACATCCGATCGACAAGGGGTTTCGCGCTCACAACACCAACGTCTATCCGCAACGGGGCGACCGCTGCTACCTCGCCTATATCGATGGCGGCATGTTCGTGCTCGATATTTCCGACAAGGCTAATCCGAAGAAGGTCTCGCAGTGGACCAATTCGCCGCCCTATACCGGCTTCATGCACACCATCGTGCCGCTGTTCGATCGCGGGCTGATGCTGGTGACCGACGAGTCGACCGAGAACAACGCCAAGGACTGGCCGAAGCTGATCTGGGTATTGGACGCGCGCGACGAATCCAATCTGGTGCCGATCTCGACCTGCCCGCTGCCGGATCACACCATCTATGCCCAAGCCGGCCGGTTCGGTGCCCATAACATCCACGAGAACGTGCCGCTGCCAACGGCGTGGCAGTCCGACCAGATCGTGCTCGGCACCTTCTTCAACGGCGGCTTGCGCGCCTACGATATCTCCAATCCGTACCAGCCGAAGGAAGTCGGCATTTTCCAGCCGCCGGCGCCGCCCGGCGCGCCCACCGGCACCATCCAGATGAATGACGTGTTCGTCGACGAGCGCGAGATCGTCTACGCCGTCGATCGCCATATCGGCGGGCTCTACACGCTGGAAATGGATTTCTGATCTTCACGCGTCATAGAGTGGGGCATGCTTGACCTCTTCCCCTCGCGCGAAGCCGGCCCGTTCGGGCGCCGGCTTAAGCACGAGCGCGGCGCCAAAATTCCGGTGACCGTCGTCACCGGATTCCTCGGCAGCGGCAAGACCACGCTGCTGCAGCGTTTCTTGGCGTCGCCCGAAGGGCAAGGCACCGCCGTCATCATCAACGAGTTCGGCGCCGTCGGCATCGACGATGCGCTGGTGCGCGACAGCGCCGAAGAGACCGTGCTGCTCGGCAATGGCTGCGTCTGCTGCATCACGCGCACCGACCTGCAGGCGGCGCTGCGCCGCTTGGTATTTGACCGCGAGCACGGCGCCGTTCCGCCGTTCCGCCGCATCGTGATCGAGACTTCAGGTCTCGCCGATCCCGGGCCGATCCTGCAGACCTTCTCGACCGATCGCGCGCTCGGCGGCGAATTTCACATCGACCTGGTGCTCACCGTGGTCGATGCCGTCAACGGCGAAACCGCGCTCGAGGGCGCCGCCGAGGCGCGCAAGCAGGCGATCCTCGCCGATCGCCTCGTGATCTCAAAGACCGATCTCGCCGACGTCGCGACCGTCGAACGGCTGACGCAGCGCCTGCAGAAGCTCAATCCGCGCGCCACCATCGATATTGCGGTCAAGGGCGCACTCGATCCGCAGCGCGTCATCGAGCCGGCCGCCGGCGAGCGCTCCGGCTTTATCGCCGAGGCCGCGCACAGCGACGGCATCACGAGCTTCGTCATCGAACAAGACAAGCCCATCGAATGGCTCGCCTTCGCGCGCGCGATGGAGACGTTGATCGGACTGCGCGGCGCCGATCTGCTGCGCGTCAAGGGCATTCTCGATGTCGCCGGCTGCCGCGGGCCGGTGGTGGTGCAATACGTCCAGCACCTCGCCCATCCGCCGGTCGAGCTCGAATCCTGGCCGGATCAGAGCCGTAACAGCCGCGTCGTGTTCATCACGAGGAACATTGCGGAAGGCGATGTGCGAACTTTGTTCGCAACCGTGCAAGCGCTGGCAAAAAACTAGTTCTCATCGCAAAAGTTCCGCGCCCCGAACCGTGTTCCCATGCCGCGGTTTTAGGAATAATCTTCGCGGCAGCGGATGCAGCGGCTTGGGGACTTAAACCGGCACATGGCCGGCCCCCCAATAAACACGGCCACTGCGCATATGGAGGACGCCGGGCAATGACCCAACAGTTTTCCCTCAACGTCAACGGCAAGGTTCATGCCGTCGAGGCCGATCCGAACATGCCGCTGCTCTATGCATTGCGCGATGATCTCGGATTGAACAATCCGCATTTCGGCTGCGGGCTTGCCCAATGCGGCGCCTGCACCGTGCATCTCGATGGCAAGCCGACACGGTCCTGCGTGACGCCGCTCGCGGAGGTCGGCAATGCGAAGATCGTCACGCTCGCCGGTCTCGGTACCGCCGACAAGCCACACCCGTTGCAGGCGGCTTACGTCGAAGAGCAGGTGCCGCAATGCGCCTACTGCATCAACGGCTGGATCATGACCGCAGCGGCGTTCTTGCGCGACAAGAAGAAGCCGACCGACGCCGAGATCCGCGAGGCGCTGACCGGACTGAAGTGCCGCTGCGGCACGCATATGGCCATCCTGCGCGCCGTCAAGCGCGCCGCCGCGATGATGGGTTGAGGGAGGCCGCTATGACCAAACACGAAAAATCCGCAGCCTTCTCGCGCCGCGCTTTGCTGAAAGCCGGCGGCGCGCTGGTAATTTCGATCGGCGCCCCGATCGCTTTTGAAGATGTATGCGCGGCCGACGCCGCGACGGCCGTCGTGACCAAGCCGGCGCTTACGCCGGATCAGCTGTCCTCCTACATCGCCGTCAATGCAGGCGGCTCCGTCTCGGTCTATTTCGGCAAGATGGACATGGGTCAGGGCCTGTCGGTCGCTATCCGGCAGATGGTGGCGGAAGAGCTCGACGTCGCGTTCAAGGACACGAAGATTTTCATCGGCGACACCGCGACCAGCGTCAATCAAGGCGGTGCCTCCGGCTCGACCGGCGTGCAGGAAGGCGGTCATCAGATGCGAATGGCCGCTGCCGAAGCGCGGCGCGTGCTGGTCGAGATGGCTGCCGACAAGCTCGGTGTTCCGGCCGATCAGTTGACGGTGACGGACGGCGTCGTTCACGCCAAGAGCGATGCGACGAAAAAGATCAGCTACGCCCAACTGATCGGCGGGCAATTCTTCAACGTGCATCTCGACTGGAACGGCAAATACGGCAATCCGCTTTACGCACCGGGCAAAGCCAATCCAAAGGATCCGAAGGATCACACCATCGTCGGGCAGCCGATTCCGCGTGACGACATCGCGCCGAAAGTATTTGCCCAAACCAACTTCGCCATGGACGTCAAAGTGCCGGGCATGGTGCATGGCCGCATGATCCGGCCGGCGGTCGCCGGCGCCGTGCCGGTCAAGGTCGATGACGGCTCGATCAAGGATATCCCATCGGCCAAGGTCGTCTGGGACAAAGGCTTTCTCGGCGTGGTCGCCGACAAGGAGTGGGACGCCATCAAGGCGGCGCGGCAGCTCAAGGTCGAATGGTCACAAGTTGCGCCGCCGTTTCCGAATCAGGCCTCGCTTTACGACCACATCCGCCAGGCGCCGACGCGCAAGCGCGAAGAGGGCAAACCGGTCGGCAACGTCGACGATGCCTTCAAATCGGCGGCGCGGGTGATCGAGGCCGAATACCAATGGCCGTTCCAGTCGCACGCGCGGATGGGGCCGGGCTGTGCGCTGGTCGAGATCAAGGACGGCAAAGTCACCTGCTGGACCGGGACACAGAAAGCGCACTTCGTGCAGACCGGGCTTGCCGCGACCCTTGGCGTGCAGCAGGACAGTGTCCGCGTGATCTGGACCTCGGGGCCGGGTTCCTATGGCCGCAGCGATGCCGACGACGCGGCAATGGACGCCGCTGTCCTCGCCAAAGCGGTCGGCAAGCCGGTGCGGGTGCAATATATGCGTGAAGAAGGAACCGGCTGGGATCCGAAGGCTCCGGCGTCGATCCATCAGGCGCGCGCCGCGCTCGATGCCTCGGGCAATGTCATCGCCTACGACTATCTGAGCAAGGGCTTTTCCCGCATCGACGTCAACACCAACGGCAGCGAGCCGAAGGACACACTGGCCGGGCAGAATCTCGGCGTCGATATCAAGTCGGGCGATGGGTTTGGCCTGCCGGGCGATTCATATGGCTTTGTGAACAAGCGCACCGCCTGGGAAACCATAGCGCCGCTGCTCGACCGCGCTTCGCCGTTGCGCACCGCGCATATGCGCGATCCGGTCGGGCCGCAGATCCACTTCGCCAGCGAATCGTTCATCGACGAGGTGGCTGCGGCGTTGAACGCCGATCCGGTCGAATTCCGGCTGCGCTACGTGAAGGATCCGCGCGACGTTGCCGTCATCCAGGCGGCGGCGGAGAAGGCGGGCTGGCAGAGCAGGCCGTCACCGCGCAAAGATCAGAGCGGCGACAAGGTGTCCGGCCGCGGCATCGCCTACGCCCAGCGCGGTCCGAGCCGTGTCGCGGTCATCGCCGAGGTCGACGTCGACCGTTCCACCGGAAAGATCTGGGCGCGCAAGTTCACGGTCGCCCACGATTGCGGCCAGATCATCAATCCGAACGGCTTGCGCCACGCTATCGAGAACAACATCGTTCAGGCCACCAGCCGCACGCTGTGGGAGGAGGTCAAGTTCGACCGGAAGAACGTCACCAGCGTGGAATGGCGGACCTATCCGATCCTCGACGTTACCGAGGCACCGGAACAGATCGACATCGTGTTGATCAATCATCCCGAGATCGCGCCGTCGGGCGCCGGCGAGGCGTCGAGCCGCCCGGTCCCTGCAGCGATCGCCAATGCGGTGTTCGACGCCACCGGCGTGCGCATCCGCCGCGCGCCGTTGTCGCCGGGTAATGTGAAATCGGCATTGTCCTAACGTGCCGATGATCGCTCGCTCGCTCGACGAGGCCATCGCGCCGATTACCGACGGCTGCATGCTCGCGGTGCCGCGCGAGACTTCGGGCGTGGCCATGGCGGCGACGCGGGCGTTGATCCGGCGCGGCGTCAAGCACCTGCATCTGGTGGCGCTGCCGACCTCGACCTTGCAGGCCGATCTGTTGATCGGCGCCGGCTGCGTCGAGACGCTGGAGACCTCCGCAGTCAGCCTCGGCGAATTCGGCCCGGCGCCGCGCTTCACCGCTGCAATCCTTGCCGGTGCTATCCGCATGATGGATGCGACTTGCCCGGCGCTGCATGCGCAGTTTCAGGCCGCCGAAAAGGGCGTGCCGTTCATGCCGCTGCGCGGCCTGATCGGCTCCGACGTGCTGGCACATCGGCCGGACTGGAAAGTTCTGGACAATCCGTTCGGCAACGACGATCCGATCGTGCTGTTGCCGGCGCTCAAGCCCGACGTCGTCATGTTCCACGCGCCGATGGCCGATCGCGCCGGCAATGTTTTTGTCGGCATCCAGCGCGAATTCTTCGCCATGGCCCATGCCGCGCAGAAGACGATCGTCACCGTGGAGAAAATTTACGACGGCGATCTGTTGTGCGATCCGCTGCTCGCCGCCGGTACGCTGCCCGGCTTCTATATCGAGGCGGTCGCGGTCGAGCCGCGCGGCGCTTGGCCGCTGCCGCTGCCCGATCATTACGGCATCGATGCCGTGCATATGACCGAATATGTCCGCCTCGCCGCCACGTCCGAAGGTTTTGCCGACTACCTGCAACGGTACGTGCATGAGCGGCGAGCCGCCTGACAAAACTTTCCGCGACGAGGAATTGCTCGCCGACGTGATCTGCCGGCTGATCGGCGATGTGCGTCATGTCGCGGTCGGCGCTTCTTCTCCGATCCCGGCGACGGCGGCTTTGCTGGCGCGCGTGCGTGGCGGCGGCAAGCCTTACGTCTCCCTGCTCGGCAGCCGCGCCCACACCTTTTTCACCGACGGCGCGCGCGAATTGTTCGATTGCGCCGGCCAGGGCCGCATCGATGTTTTTTTTCTCTCCGGCGGCCAGATCGACGGCGAGGGCAATATCAATCTGGTCAGCGTCGGCGACTACGACAAGCCGAAGGCGCGCTTTCCCGGCTCGTTCGGCTCGGCCTATCTCTATTACGTGGTGCCGAAAGTGATCCTGTTCCGGGTCGAGCATTCGCGCCGCACGCTGGTGCCGAAAGTCGATTTCATCAGCGCGCCGGGCAGCAGCGCCGACAACGTCTTCCGCCCCGGCGGTCCGGTCGCGCTGATCACCAACCGCTGCCTGTTCGATTTCGACCGCACTCGCCGCCGTTTCCGCCTCGCCAGCGTGCATCCCGGCCACAGCGTCGCCGAGGTCATCGAAAACACCGGCTTCGATTTCGACCGGTCCACGGCGGTGCCGACCACGCCGGCGCCTTCACAGGAGACGCTGGAGCTGATGCGCAACGTCGTGGCCCCGCAGCTGGCCGAGGTCTATCCGCAGTTCGCGGCGCAAGTTTTTGGTGTGTCGCGCGGCCTTCCTGAGGCCCGGCCGGTGGGCTAGTCTCCGCCGCGATTTTCGCGTCCAGGAAGGAAAACATCCGGTGAAGACGGTGGAAGCAGGGGTGATCGGTGTCGGCTGGATCGGCGGTTTGCGCGCGGATACCTTGTCGCGTACGGCGCTGGTCGACAAATTGCACCTGTGCGACATCAAGCCGGACCGGCTCGCCGAGGTGACCAAGCTCTACAAGCCGGCGAGCTCCACGCTCGACTACCAGGACATCATCAAGAACGAAAAGATTTCGGTAGTCTATGTCTCGACCACGCCGGAGGCCAATCACTATCCGATCGCGCGCGATTGTCTCAAGGCCGGCAAGAATGTCATGCTGGAAAAGCCGATCGCGCTCGAACTGTGGGAGGCCGACGAGCTGATCCAATTGGCGAGCCGCAACAATCTGAAATTCACCATCGGCTATTCGCAGCGCTTCAATCCGAAAGTGGCCTACGCCAAGAAGAAGATCGTCGACGGCACGCTCGGCAAGGTGGTTTCGGTGCTGGTCAGCCGCCACCTGTCGCGCGAATTGGGCAAGAAGATCGCCAGCCGCGTGCGGCTGTCGCCGGTCGTCATGGAATCGACCCACGATCTCGACTTCGTGTTCTGGCTGTTGGAGCCGGCCAAGCCGGTGCGGGTCTATAGCCAAGGCGCCTACGGCTATATGCAGCCGGTGAACGGCTCGCACGATATCATGTTCACCACCGTGACCATGGACAACGGTGTGGTGGTGATGATCGGCGGCGGCTGGAATTTCCCGCCGAGCTTTCCGAATTACTGCTCGACCTGGATCGAGATCACCGGCACCGACGGCGCGCTCACCCTTGACGACACCCAGCGCGACAACTGGCTCAATACCGAAAAGCGCGGCCAGGAATTCCCGATGTCGACCATGCCCGGCGAATGGGTCGATCATGTCTTCGCCGGCGGCATCGGGCCCGAGACCATCTATTTCCTCGAAGCCTGCATCCGCGACACGCCGGTGATGGTGACGCCGGAAAGCGCGCGGCGCGTGATGGAGACCTATAGCGCGGCCGATTTGTCGGCCGACCGCAACGAGCCCATCGATCTGCCACTGACCAACGAGACGATTTCCGGCATCGCCGAGCTCAAGGCCAAGAACCGCGCGGGGCTCAACGTATGAAGAAGAACGCCAAGGCCATCGGGCTGGCCATCATCGGCGCCGGCCGGGTCGGCCTGTTCCGCGGCGAGGTGGCGGCGCGGCATCCGGCGGTGGAATGGATCGGTATCGCCGAGCTCAACCACAATCGCGGCGGCGATGTCGCGTCCCGCATCGGCGCCGATTTCGTCACCACCAGTCATCGCGAGTTGTTGGCGCGGCCGGAAGTCAACGCGGTGCTGATCTCGACTGACGAGCACCTGCACGTCGATCCGATCCTGGCGGCGGTCGAGCGCGGCTTGCCGATGCTGATCGAAAAACCGCTGGCTACCGACCTCGCCCAATCGGCTCGCGTGCTCAAGGCGATCACCGACGCAAAACTCGACGCCATCGTCGGCTATACCCAGCGCTTCCGCCGCAAATGGCTCGCCGGCAAGGAGAAGGTGAGAAGCGGCGCGCTCGGCGATGTCACCATGGTGACCTCGCGCGCCTTCATGAACCGCCTCGTCGCCATCGACAATTACAAGCGCACCGACGATCCGAGCACGATCTCGCCGATGGTGATCTCCGGCACCCACGCGCTCGACATCGTCATGTGGTACCTCGAAGGCAAGCAGCCGGTCGAATGCTACGCGCGCTCGATCGACAAGGTATTGGGGCCGCTCTACCAGGGCATCGACGCCACCGCCGGCATGATCATGTGCGCCGACGGTACCCTGTATCACCTCAACATTTCCTGGGCGCTGCCGGTCACCTGGCCCGGCGCGGTCTACAGTCTGGAAGTCGGCATCAACGGCACCCATGGCGTGCTCACCATCGACGACACCCATCGCGACATGGTGCTCGCGGTCTCGAAGCCGCAGGGCGAAGGCTATGCGCCCGACCAAAGCCGCCTGGTCGATTTCCTCGGCTCTTATCCGCCCGGCGACATGGCGCTCGGCGAATTGCGCGGCCCGATGCGCGAGGAGACCGACTCCTGGCTCAACCGCGTTTCGCTCGGCCTGCCGACCCAGGCCGCCACGGCTGCCGAAGCCCATAACCGGCTGATGCTCACCAAGGCGCTCGATCTGTCGGCAAAGCTCAAGCAGCCGGTCAAGTTGCCGCTCGAGCCGGAACAAGGGCTGGCGGCGGCGTGACACGGACACTGCTCGCGCTGCTCGCCCTGCTGCTCTGCGCGCCGGCTCACGCGCAGGAGGACGCGGCGACGTTTTTCAAGGGCAAGACGCTGCGCATCGTCGTCGGCTCCGGCGTCGGCTCCGGCTACGACATCACGGCGCGGACGCTGGCGCGCCACATGGGCGCGCATATTCCCGGCAATCCCACCGTCATCGTGCAGAACCAGCCCGGCGCCGGCGGCGCCATCATGACCAATTCGCTCTACGCAACAGGCCCGTTCGACGGCACGGTGATCGGCGCGCCGTTCAACGGCACGCCGACCATGCCGCTGTTGTCGCCGCAGAGCGTGCGGTTCGACGCCGAGAAGCTTGCCTACCTGGGCAGCACCAACCGCGAAACGCAGGTGATGTATGTCTGGTCCACGGTGCCGGTGCAGACGCTCGACGACGTCAAGACCACGGAACTGGTGATGGGCGCGCAGGCGCCCGGCTCGACGCAATACGATTATCCGGTGCTGCTCGATCGCCTGTTCGGCTACAAATTCAAGGTCATCACCGGCTACGAGAGCACGCCGAAGATTCATCTGGCACTGGAGCGCGGCGAAGTGCAGGGCACCATCGCCAACTGGTCGACCTTGAAGGCGCTCAACTCCAATTGGCTCGCCGACAACAAAATCCGGCTGCTCGCGCAATGGGGGCTGAAGCGGCTGCCGGAGATCGGCGATGTTCCCTCGATCTTCGATTTCATCAAGACTGACGCGGATCGTGCCGCAATCAAGCTCGTGGTGGCGCGGCTCGAATACGGCCGGCCGTTCTTTGTGCCGCCGGGCGTGCCGCCGGACCGCGTCGAAGCATTGCGGCGCGCCTTCGACGCCACGGTGAAGGACCCGGCCTTTCTCGGCGAGGCGGCCATGGCGCGCATCGACATCGATCCGCTCAGCGGCGACGAGGTGCAGACCTTGGTCGAAGAGGTGTCAAAAACACCGCCCGACATCGTCGCGCGCGTTCGCGACGCGCTTGAGAACAAATAAATAATCAGCGCAACGCGACGAGCAGGACGACGATTTCGCAAACCTGCTCGACCGCGCCAAGCACGTCGCCGGTCTGGCCATCGATCTGCACGACGCTCAGCCACGCCATCAGCACGATGGCGACGAGCAGCAAGATCAGCGCGGCAATGCCGAGCGTGGGCCCGAGCCCAATCGCCAGGATCAGGATGCCCAGCACGCTCGCGGTGATGACGCGCTCGCCCGACGGCCGGCCGGCGGCGAATGCCAAGCCGTCGCTGCGCGCCGGCGGCACCAGCGCCATGAACACCGGCATTGCCGCCCGCGCCGCGCCGTGCGCCGCGACGAGCGCCCACAGCACCACGATCGGATTGCCGATCGACGCAATCGCGCTCACGCGCATCATGATCGACAGCGTCAAGGCGCACACGCCATAGGTGCCGATCCGGCTGTCGCGCATGATCTCGAGCTTGCGCTCGCGGGTGTCGCCGCCGCCAAAACCATCCGCGGTATCGGCGAGGCCGTCCTCGTGCAGGCAGCCGGTCACGGCGAGCGTTGCCGCGACCGCAAGCGCTGCGGCGACCCATGGCGGCGATCCGATCTTGTGGGCAACCGCATAGATCACCGCGGCGATGAGCGCGACGAGGACGCCGGCCAGCGGGAAGGCCCAAGCCGCACGCGAAATATCGGCGCCGGCGGCCGGTGTCGCGCCCGCGACCGGCAGCCGCGTCAAAAAGGCGATGCTCGCCTTGAGGTCGCTGGCGCAATCGGCGAGCCAGCCATCGGGTATCGTCATGGATCGTCCCCGGCCTGTATGGTTATGGTCGCACAATCGCCGATTTGCTAGATCTTGAACGCCGCTTCCCGGTGCAAGGATTTGGTCGGCGATGTCGAATTTTACCTCGTTTTCCGCTCTCCGCACTGTCTGTCTAGACCTGCCGGGCGGCCATCCGGCCGCGAGCGCGGCGGTCGCCCAGCGCGAGGCCACATTGACCAAACCGCCGCGCAGCCTCGGCCGCCTCGAGGATATCGTCGCGTGGCTCGCGCACTGGCAAGGCCATGCGCCGCCGCGATTGGAGCGCGTGGAAATTCTTGTCTTCGCCGGCAATCACGGCGTGACCAGGCTCGGCGTTTCGGCCTATCCCGCCGAAGTCACCGTGCAGATGGTCGCGAACTTTGCCGCTGGCGGCGCCGCGATCAATCAACTGGCGCGCACCGCCGGCGCCGCGTTGCGCGTCGTTCCACTCTCGCTCGACGAGCCGACCGCCGACTTCACCGAGCAGCCGGCGCTCAGCGAACAAGAATTCCTCGCCGCGGTGACAGCCGGGTATGAGGCGGTCTCGCCGCAAAGCGATCTGATTTGCCTGGGCGAGATGGGCATCGGCAACACCACGGCGGCGGCGGCAATCGCGGCGGCCTTGTTTGGCGGCGGCGGGGAGCGCTGGGCGGGCCGCGGCACCGGCGTCGATGAGGATGGCTTGGCGCGCAAGCGCGCCGTCGTCGACCGTGCGCTCGTGCGGCATGCCGCCGCGCTCGACGATCCGCTGGCGATCGCCGCGTCCCTCGGCGGCCGCGAGCTTGCCGCCATTCTCGGTGCCACTTTGGCGGCGCGGCAACGGCGCATTCCGGTGTTGCTCGACGGCTTCGTCTGTACCGCCGCCGTCGCGCCGTTGGCGAAGCTGCGAACCGACACTCTCGCACACGTGCACGCCGGCCACGTCTCGGCCGAGGCCGGGCACCGCATGCTGCTTGAAGAGCTTTCGCTTGCGCCGCTGGTCAATCTCAGCATGCGGCTCGGCGAAGCGTCGGGTGCGGCAGTGGCGCTGCTGCTGTTGCGCGCCGCGCTGGCGTGCCACACTGGCATGGCGACATTTGCCGAGGCCGGCGTGTCGGATAAACCGGCTGACGACGCCGAACCTAAAGCCGCGAGCTAGGCCTGGGCCTGCAACGCATCGGCTTCGCGCACGCCCAGGACAGGTGTTTTCGGTGAATGAGAAAATCGGAGAGACCCCGATGAGCACTCCGGATTCAGGCTTGGTGACGCCATCGAGCGCGCCGCAGGGCGGCAGATTCGCCAAATTGCTGCATCCCAATTTTTGGATCAGGGAATTACCTTTCAGCCTGGTGCTGATCCTGACCACTGTAGGCGTTGCTTATACGAGCGTTTCGAAGCAGCCGATTACCGGCTGCTGGGAGATACTCGCACCGTTGATCGCGCTGGTCTGCGTCGGCGCCGGATGGCAGACCGCTCATGACAAAGCTGCGCGGATGCGGTTGATAGTGACGCAGGTACTGCATTGGCTTGCGTTCTTGCTGGTGATGAACATGGTTCTGCTGGCGAGCGTCCAAAAGATTTTCAACGCCGGCGCTACGGGGCTTGCCATTTTCACCTTGCTGGCGCTTGGCACCTTTACCGCAGGCGTGCACGTGCTGTCTTGGCAAGTGTGTCTGCTTGGCTTCATCATGGCGCTTGGCATTCCGGCGATCGCCTGGATCGAAAACTCGGCTTTGATCGTCGTCCTCATCGTGGGAGTGGTGATTGGAATCGGGATCGTATTCTGGTGGCATTTCCGCGAAAGGCGTGTTCGCCAAGCCGTCTAAGCCGCATCCGTTGTCGCGATGGCGTGAAAGAATGTGCCGGTGACGCGGCCGCGCCGTCCACCGGCATTGCCGAGCGGGCGGCCTTCGCCATCGCAAAGGTCCGCGAAGGACTCATCGTTCCCGGCTGACGTCAGGGACGCGTAATGGAATTCGTGGCCACGCACGATCGCACCTTGGCGACCCAGCAAGGTGTCGGACAATAGCCGTGCGGTGCGGTAGCCGAGATGCAGCTTGCGTTTGGCGAAGCTGGTGGTATGGCCGAGCAGGCCGGTCATGGCGTGCGGTTGCCCTGCCGCATCCTCCAGGCTTTGACCCAAAACCATGTAGCCGCCGCATTCGCCATGCACCGGCCGTGTTTGCGCAAAGCGCCGCAGCCCATCGCCGAAACGCTGTGCCGCAGCGAGCGCTTCCGCATGCAGCTCCGGATAGCCGCCCGGCAGCCAGCAGCAATCGGCGCTTTCCGGGGGCGCTTCGTCGGCGAGCGGCGAGAACGGCGTAATCTCGGCGCCGGCATTGCGCCACGCCGCCAGCAGATGCGGATAGACGAAGCTGAAAGCCCGGTCGTGCGCCAGCGCGATACGCTGCCCCGGCGGCTGGATCGCGGCGTCGTTTGTCGCGGGATCGATCGTCAACGGCGCGGCGCTCGCCATGACGGCGTCGAGATCGAGATGACGATCGGCCATCGCGGCGAGGCGCTCGATCAGCGCTGTCAGGTCGGGATGTTCGCCGGCTTGGACCAGGCCGAGATGACGCTCAGGCAAAGCCAGCGCAGCCTCGCGCGGCACGGCGCCGAGGATTTGAACGCCGAGCGCTGCGATGGCGTCGGCGACGACGGTGCGATGGCGTTCGCTGGCGACGCGATTCAAGATCACGCCGGCGATGCGCACCGCGGGATCGTGCGCGGCGAAACCTCGCACCATGGCCGCCGCCGATTGCGCCTGGCGGGACACATCGAGCACCAGCACGACCGGAAACTTGAAATGCGCGGCGAGATCGGCGGTGGCGCCGCGTTGTCCGGCGGCACCGCTGGTACCGTCGAACAATCCCATGACGCCTTCAATCACGAAAATGTCGGCGCCGATTGCGGCCTGCGCGGCCATGGTGTCGAGCAAAGCAGGCGGCATCGCCCAGGAATCGAGATTGACGCTCGGCGACCCGGTTACAGCGGCGTGGAATGCCGGATCGATGTAATCAGGTCCAGCTTTTGCGGCGCGCACGGCGACGCCGCGCCGCTGCAACGCCGCCAATAGCGCCAGCGTTACGGTAGTCTTGCCGGCGCCGGAATGGGCCGCCGCGATGATGAGGCCGCGCGCCGTCACGGTAAATCCTTTGCAGCGCCCGCGGCTTCGCCGAGCAACTGCGACCGCGTCTCGACGATGTCGCCAATCACGACAATGGCGGGCGGCTCGAATTTTTGCGCGCGCGCGTCGGCGGCAAGCTTTTCAAGCGTCGAGACCAGAACTCGCTGTTTCGGTGTCGTCGCCGAGGCGATCACCGCGGCAGGTGTCCGCGCCGCGAGTCCGGCTTGCATCAACTCGGCCGCGATCCGCTCCAGATTGTGCATCACCATGTAGAGTACGATCGGCTGTCCGGTGCGGGCGAGCGGCGCCCAGTCGAAATCCTCGTCGGCGCCATGGCCGGCGGCGAAAATGACGGCGCGATTGGTGCCGCGCAGCGTCGCCGGGATCGCCGCAGCGGCGAGTGCGGCAAGGCCCGCGGTGACGCCGGGAATGACGCGGAACGGCACGCCGGCGGCGGCGAGCGTCATCGCCTCTTCGCCGCCGCGGCCGAACACGAACGGATCGCCGCCCTTGAGCCGCAACACGCGCTTGCCGGCGCGCGCCAGCGCGACCAGGCGCTGGCTGATATCGGCTTGCGTCGCCGACGGCTTGCCGCCGCGCTTGCCGGCGAATTCGAGCCGCGCCCCCGCGCCTGCCAGCGCCAGCACCCGTTCATCAACCAGCGCGTCGTGCACGACCACGTCTGCCTGGGCGAGACCGGCGAGCGCGTCGAGCGTCAAGAGGCCGGGATCGCCCGGTCCAGCGCCAGCCAGCCAGACATGACCCGGCGCAAACACGGGAACGCCGGCGCAGCGCGCGGCTAAAGCGTCCCACGCGGTCATGGTCCGCTCCTTGGTTTGCCGTGGTGACGACCGCGGCGGGCGGGACTAAAGGGAAGGGCATGGCCAAGCAGGAACGCCCTCTGCGCCGCGGTTGGACCACCGGCACCTGCGCCGCAGCGGCGGCCAAGGCCGCCTTCACCGCGCTGGTGGTCGGCGAATTCCCCGATCCGGTCGCGGTGACCTTGCCGCGCGGCGAGCGGCCGAGCTTTGCGCTCGCCATGACGCGGAAGGACGAAGGCACCGCGACCGCCGGCATCATCAAGGATGCCGGCGACGATCCGGATGTCACCCATGGCGCTTTGATCTGCGCCACTGTCCGCGCCGGCCAGAGCGGCACGGGCGTGAGCTTTCGCGCCGGCGAGGGCGTCGGCACCGTGACCCGGCGTGGCCTTCCGATCCCGCCCGGCGAGCCGGCCATCAATCCGATGCCGCGTCGCATGATCCAAGATGCCATCGCCGAAGTGGCTCAAGCTGCGTCGTGCGCGGCCGATGCGGAAGTCGAAATCTCGATCCCCGGCGGCGAAGCGCTCGCCGCGAAAACCCTCAACGGCCGCCTCGGCATCGTTGGCGGACTGTCGATCCTCGGCACCACCGGCATCGTCGTGCCGTATTCGTGCTCGGCGTGGATCCATTCGATCCACAGCGGCATCGATGTCGCCCGCGCTGCCGGCTTGACGCATATCGCCGGATCGACCGGCGCGAGCTCGGAGGCCGCGGTGCGAAATCTCTATGGCTTCCCGGAGATCGCGCTGATCGACATGGGCGATTTCGTCGGCGGCATGCTCAAATATTTGCGCCGCCACCCGCTGCCGCGCGTGACCATCGCCGGCGGCGTCGCCAAGATGACTAAGCTGGCCCAGGGCCTCACCGATCTTCATTCCAGGCGCGGCGAAGTCGATTTCGCGACGCTCGCCGGATTTGCCGCGGCGGCCGGTGGTTCGGCCGATCTCTGCACGTGCATCAAAAGCGCCAATACCGCTGCAGAAGCTTTTGCGCCGGCGCAATCCCAAAACATCGCGCTCGGCGACACGGTCGCGCGCGCGGCGCAGGCGACGGCGGCGCGCGTCGTTGCCGGCCGCGACATCGCCATCGAGATCGTGCTGTTCGATCGCGAGCAAAATCTGGTCGGCCGCGCGCCGTTTTAGTCCTGAATTTCGGCTCATGGGGCGCCTCCACGGAACCGACGCCGATAATCGGCGTCATAGAGCGCGCTGTCGCGAAAATTTTCCGCACCAAGCGCGCGGCCGACCAGGATCAGCGCCGTGCGCTCGATCTTTGCCGCCGCGACTTTTGCCGCAATATCGGCGAGCGTGCCGCGCAGAACGCGCTGCGTCGGCGAACTCGCCTGCACCACGACGGCCGCCGGACAGTCGGCGCCGTAGAATGGCGTCAGCTCATCGGCGACGGCTTTGACGGCGTGGATCGCCAGATGGATGACAAGCGTCGCGCCGGTCTTGGCGAATGTCGCGAGCTTCTCGGTTTCCGGCATGCGCGAGGCACGGCCGGAGACGCGCGTCAGCACCACGCTCTGCGCGACCTCGGGGACGGTGAGCTCGCATTCCATCGCCGCCGCCGCCGCGGCAAAGGCCGGTACACCGGGGGTGAGCGTATAAGGGATGCCGTGCCGTTCGAGCCGGCGCAGCTGTTCGGCGAGCGCGCTATAGATCGAAAGATCGCCGGAATGCAGCCGTGCCACGTCGAGATTTTTGCTGTGAGCCGCAACGAACTCAGCCTCGATCTCATCGAGCGACAGCGGCGCAGTATCCACGATACGCGCGCCAGGCGGACAGTGCGCGACCAATTCGCGCGGCACGATGGAGCCGGCATACAGACAGACCGGGCAGCGCGCGATCAGATCGCGGCCGCGCACCGTGATCAGGTCGGCCGCGCCCGGCCCGGCGCCGATGAAATGTACGGTCATGGCACGGTCTCCGACGCCGCGACCGCGCAGGTCGCGTCGCCCATGACGAGGCGAGGGCTGATGAGCCGCGCCGACGGCCCGGCTGCTGCGAGCGCTGCGGCCTCCGCGACCGAATGCACGCCGCTGAGCGCGAACACGCGATCGGATCGGGTCGCGGTGCGGTCGTTCGCCGCTTGCAATTCGGCTTCCGGAATCAGAACGAGATCGACGCCGAGTTTTGTCGCGGCGGCTTCGATGCCGGCTTCGCCGCGTTTCGCCGCGGTCGTGGCGATGCAGCCGAGCGCGTGCGACGCCACGCCGGCGTGCTCGAGCGCGGCGCGGATCGCCGCTTCGATGTCGGGCGCCGGTGCGCCCCGCCTGCAGCCGACGCCGGCGACGATCATGGCTTGGTCCAAATCCATTGCGTCACCGGCATCGCGGCATGCCAGCCGGTTTTTTCGCCGATCGGATCGGCCCGCGAAATGGCGATGCGGATCAGCTTGCCGCCGAGCGCGGCGTGACGGGTCAAGAGCTGCGCCTCGCTGCCGAGCGTCACCGCATTGGCCACCAGACGGCCGGCCGGCCGCAGCGCGCGGGTCGCCGCGTCGAGCACGCCGGCTTCGCTCACGCCGCCGCCGATGAAAATGGCGTCGGGTGTCGGCAGCCCCGCGAGCGCGGCCGGTGCGGCATCTTCCACGATCTCGAGGTCGGGGACGCCGAACGCCGCGGCGTTACGGCGGATGCGTGCCGCGCGATCCCCGTGCCGTTCAACAGCAACGGCGCGCAACGACGGATCGGCCAGCATCCATTCGATGGCGACCGAGCCTGAGCCGGCGCCGATGTCCCAGAGCAATTCGCCGCGCCGCGGCGCCAGCGAGGAGACCGTGACGGCGCGGATTTCACGCTTGGTGATCTGGCCGTCGTGCTCGAACAAAGCGTCCGACAGACCGGGCGCGCGCGCGAGCACGCGGGCGTCGGCGGCGGCTTCGACTTCGATGGCGACCGTGTTGAGCGCGTCTACCGCGCCGAGATCGAAGGCTGAGGCGGGTGCGGAACGGATGCGCTCGTAGGATCCGCCAAGCGCTTCGAGCACCGTCAGGCGCGAGTCGCCGAAACCCGATTGGGTCAGGAGCTTTGCCAGTGCCGCCGGGCCCTGGCCGTCGGAGGTCAGGGCCAGGATGCGCGTTCCCGGCTGCAAATGCGGGCGCACCAGGTCGAGCGCGCGGCCGTGCACCGAAATGAGCGCGGTCTGCGGCAGCGACCAGCCGAGCCGGCCCGCGGCCAGGCTGAAGGCCGACGGCGCCGGGATGACGGTCATCTCACGGGCGTCGATGCGGCGGGCCAGCGCCGAGCCGACGCCGTAATGGAACGGATCGCCCGACGCCAGCACGCAGATCTGGCGGCCGCGATGATGCAAGACTTCATCGGCAGCGCCGTCGAACGGGCTCGGCCACGGCCGCGTCGCGCCGCGAATGAGCGGCGCCGCGAGGCCGAGATGGCGCCGGCCGCCGAACACGATTTCGGCGGCAGTAATCAGCCCGCGCGCCACCGGGCTCAAGCCCTCGACGCCGTCCTCGCCGATGCCGACGATGGACAGCCAGCGCGGCGATGCGGCAGTGTCGGGTGCGGTCGCATCGGATCGCGGCGTTCTACTAACAGACATGGCACGCATCCTCATTCTCGGCGGCACCGCTGAGGCGCGGCAATTGGCCGGCCGCCTCGCCGGACGCGCCGGCCTCGAGATCACGCTGTCGCTCGCCGGCCGCACGGCCTCGCCCGCCGCGCAGCCGGTGCCGGTCCGCGTCGGCGGCTTTGGCGGCGCCGAAGGTCTCGCGAACTATCTCGTCGGCGAGCGCATCGATGCCGTGATCGACGCCACCCATCCTTATGCCAATGTGATTTCGGCAAACGCTGTCGCGGCCGCGCGGCGCAGCGGCGTGCCATTGGTCGCGCTGCGGCGGCCGCCTTGGGTCGCGGTTGCGGGTGACCGGTGGATCGAGGTGAGCGATGTCCGCGAGGCAGTGCAGGCGCTTGGTCAAACGCCACGCCGCGTCTTTGTCGCGCTCGGCCGCAATGAGCTGGCGCCGTTTCGCGACACGCCGCAGCACTATTATTTGATCCGCAGCGTCGATCCGGTCGATCCGCCGTTGCCACTGCCCCAAGTCGGTTACGTCATCGGCCGCGGTCCGTTCAGCGAAGCCGGCGACCACGCGCTGATGACCGAGCATCGCATCGACGTTTTGATTGCTAAGAACAGCGGTGGCCCCGCGACCTACGGCAAGATCGCGGCGGCGCGCGTGCTCGGCGTCGACGTCATCATGCTGCGCCGGCCTGCCGCGCTCGACGCAGCCGCGGTTGCGACAATCGAAGAGGCGATCGCCTGGCTCGATCATGCACTGACCTCCGCGGCGGCGCGTGGCGTATAGACCAGCGGGTGGCGGCCGGGACGCGCGATGATGCGCGTGTCGCGCGAGCCAACAATCACGAGCGTCGCCATGTCGGCATTCGCCGCGTCCGCGACATCGAGCGTCACGACGTTTATTTGTTCATCCACCCGTCCGACCGCACGGCCGAAGATCACAGGCGTCGTCGGCGGCAGGTGCCGGCGCAGGCGCTCGATGGCGTTGCCGAGTTGCCAGGGCCGCGCCCGCGACACCGGATTGTAGAGCGCAATGACGAAACCGGCGCTCGCTGCCGCGTCGAGCCGCCGCTCGATTAACGGCCACGGCTTTAGATTGTCCGACAATGACATCGCGCAGAAGTCATGACCCAGCGGCGCGCCGATCCGCGCCGCCACGGCGAGCATCGCGGTGATGCCGGGAATGATGGCGACGTCGAGTGCGCGCCAGCTGTCCGGCCCGGCTTCGATTTCCTCGCAGATCGCGGCCGCCATGGCGAAGACGCCCGGATCGCCTCCGGAGACGACGGCGACGCGCGCGCCCTGTGCCGCATGACGCAGGGCGGTGGCGGCGCGTGCGCGCTCCTCGCGGTTGTTCGACGCGTGGCGGCTCTGGCCGGCGCGCACCGGCACGCGATCGAGATAGGGGCCATAGCCGTAAAGTGCTTCCGCGGCGGCGAGCGCTTCCTCGGCGTCCGGCGTCAGATAGCGCGGATCGCCCGGTCCGAGGCCAACCACGATGAGACGTCCACTCATGGCTTTTCTCCCGGCCGTCCGGCCCAGCCCGGCACCAAAACCACGGCAAAATAAGGCGCGTCGTCGTCGGGCTTGGCGGACAACGGAATCATTTTCGCATCCGCCATCGTGCCGCGCTCGACATAGATGGCCCTCGGAAGGCGGCCGCTGCGGTCGAGCGCGCGGCGCAATTTTGGCAGATGCCGCCCGACCTTCATCACCACCGCGGCATCGGCGTCGGCGAGCCGGCGCGTCAGTTCGCCCTCGGGCAGCGTCGCCGGCAGCACGGTGAAAACATCATCGCCCTGCGCGATCGGCATTCCCGCCGCCGACCAGCACCCCGACATGCCGGTGACCCCGGCGACGATCTCGGCCGAAAATCGCGATGCCAGCCGCGTGTGCAAATGCATGTAGGAGCCATAGAACAAGGGATCGCCTTCGCAGATCACGGCGACGATGCGGCTGGCATCGAGATGCGCGGCGATTTCATTCGCGGCGGCGTCGTAGAAATCGCCGATAGCATCACGGTAGCCGGCGCTGTCCTTGGGCAGTTCGGTGGTGACGGGATAGAGCAGCGGCAGTTCGATGACATCGGCGCGCAAGTGTTGCGCGGCGATGGCGCGCGAATGGCTTTGATTTCCCGCTTTGGCAAAATGCGCGATCACGTCGGCTTCGCCGAGCGCGCGCGTTGCTTTGAGCGTCATCAATTCCGGATCGCCAGGGCCGACGCCGACGCCGATCAGTTTCCCGGTGCTCATAGCCCGGCCCTCGCCAGCGCGTTGACGGCGGCTGCGCACATGGCGCTGCCGCCGATGCGGCCGCGCACAACGATGAACGGCACGCCGCGCGGATCGGCGGCGAGCGCCGCCTTTGATTCGGCAGCTCCTACGAAGCCGACCGGAATGCCGAGGATGGCCGCCGGTTTCGGCGCGCCGTCGTCGAGCATTTCGAGCAGGCGGAACAAAGCCGTCGGCGCATTGCCGATGGCGACCACGGCGCCGCCGAGCCGATCGATCCAAAGATCGAGCGCCGCCGCCGAGCGCGTTGTGCCGCGCTGCTCGGCGATACCGGGCGTGCGCGGATCGTTGAGCGTGCAGATCACGTCGTTGCGCGCCGGAAGCCGCGCGCGGGTAATGCCGTGCGCCACCATTTCAGCATCGCAAAAGATCGGAGCGCCGGCGGCGAGCGCCTGCCGCGCCGATGCGACGACGTCGCCGTTGAACACGATGTACTGCGCCACTTCGACCTGGCCGCAGGCATGAATCATGCGCACCGCCACCTCGGCCTCGTCCGCGGAAAACTGTGACAGGTCGGCCTCGGCGCGGATGATGGCGAACGAGCGCTGGTAGATCGCCGTGCCGTCGCGCAAATAGGCGGCGCGCTCAGACATTACGAATCTCCTGGTCATCCTCGTGTTTGAGGCGGCGCGCGTTTTCGGCGATGGCGGCCGGCAGCTCATTCGTCGTAACGATCTTGAACGGAGCGTCGCGGGTCGAGCCGTTGGCGACGAGCGCGCATCCCGAAGCCGTGCCGACAACCGTCAGCGCCGCCGGGGCAGGAAGCGCACAGCCTTTAGCGCAGCCGGAAATGTGAATCTTGAACGCGCCGTCGAGATGCGGCGCGGCGGCCGCGGCGATCTGCGGAGCAAGGGCGCGCGCGGCGATGTCCGCCGACGCGCAGATCGGCGCGCCGGCGCAGGCGATAACATGCCGCCGCGGATCGTCGGCGCGCACGATGAAGCCGAGCGCTTCGGCGGCAGCGGCAAAGGACGAAACCGTCTGTTGCGTCAGGCCGATGATCATGAGCGTCCGGCCCGGTGCCGCGCGCATCCCACGCGCCCCTGCGGCCTTGGCGGCTTCGGCCAGTCGTTGCAGCGACATTGCATCGGCATGGCTGAACGCAAGGCCTACGCCATGGGCGAATGTACCGTCACGCAGCGGATGCACGCCGATCGGCTCCTTCCGCGCGTTCTCGCGCAAGCGGGGACCGGCAAAAGCAACGAGCAAATCCTCCACCGCGGGGCGGAACGCGGCGATGCCCTCTGCCGCAACAATGTCGCGCGCGCGCGTGTGGCGCTCTCGTCGCGCAATGATTTCGAGGAGGCGCGTGACGAATTCGACAGTGTCCCGACCGGCGATGCAGCCGAGGGGGGCCGCACTCCGGCCGTCGCCACCGACGCTGGTGCAAAACGCTGCGGTGCCATTCACCGTTTCAGCGCGCAGGCGCACGTCACCGGCAACGTCGTCGAGATTGAGCGCTCCGCCGCCGTCAATCGTCACCGAGATTTTGGCGGAAAGTCTTTGCGCGAGCGAGCCCTGCGCAAGAGCGACGCGCAAATCGGCGGCGAGCGCCGCCGCGTCGATAATGTCGTCCAGGGCGAGGCCGGCCAGTTGGTCGGTCAAAACCGGAATGCCGTCCCCGGCGGCGATGCCGAGCGCGCTAATCGCCGATGCAAAACACGGCGCCGACGCCGCGCTTAAGCCGCGAATTTGGATGCTGCCGCGCGACGTGACTTCGATGATGCCGTTGCCATGCCGCCGCGCGGCCGCGCACAGGCCGGCGAAGGCGTCGAGCGCGATGGTGCCGATCGGCAGCAGGCGGACCAGCAGGCCGTCGCCCGTCGCCATCGGCACGGACAGGCCCGGACAAGCGCCGCGACGTTGCGGAGAAGCGAGCACGGGATCGGTCATGCCGTGACCTCTGCGCGCAGTAGCGACAGACCGGCGTCGACGTCGTTGCGCCGCGGATGCCAGAACCCTCGCCGCCGCGCGGCATCGAGCCGCTCGGCAATCACGGCGGCGGCTTGCGGATTTTCGCGCAGCAGAAATTCGCGCACATCGGCGTCGGCGACATAGGCGTCGTGCAGGAGATCGAACAACTCGCCGGCCACCGCGTCGGTCGTTTCGGCGAAGGCGACCAGGCGGTCGACGGTTTCGGCAAGCTCGGCGGCGCCGCGCGGGCCGTGGCGCATCTGCCCGGCGATGAAGCGCGGATTGATCGCCCGCGCCCGCACGATGCGCGAAAGTGCCGCCGACAGCGCCCGCGCCCGCGGCCGCTGCGGGTCGGTGACGTCGAGCATGATCAGGTCGGCTGAGCGGCCGAGCATTTTTGCCGCCGCGGCAAAGCCGCCGACGAAGGCCGCGTCCTCGCCGCCTTCGAGGAGATCGCGGCCGGGATCGTCGCTCGCATGCACGAGCGCTTCGGCGCTGGCGACACGCTGCTCAAATGCGCCGGGCGCCGCGTTGCCCTCGCCGTCGGCGCCGCTGTAGGCGTGTGACGCGGCGACGAGATAAGCCGCACCGATGGAATTCGTGTCCGCGCCGTGGCCGAGTAAATCTTCGACGCCCGAACCGTAGACACCCGGTGCGGTGCCGAAGATGCGATCGAGACGAACTGCGCTCTTGCCATTGGCTGCGCGACGGACTGCGGCAAGTGGATTTTCGTCACTGTCCTCGTCGCGCGCCGCGACCGCCTGCACGGCGGCATCAATGAGTGCGATCTGCGCCGGAAACAGATCGCGGAACAGTCCGGAAATGCGCCAAGTGACGTCGACGCGTGCGCGACCCATGACGGCGGTCGGCAGCACCTCGACGCCGGTGATGCGGCCGCTCGCCGGTTCCCAGATCGGCCGGCAACCCATCAGCGCAAACCCTTGCGCGATCTCTTCGCCGCCGGTGCGCAGCGTGGCGCTGCCCCATAAATCGATGACGACAGTGCGCAACATCTCGCCATGGGTCTGCAGATGCGCGCGTACGATCTCATCGGCGGCGAGCCGACCAAGCTCCATCGCCGTCGGCGTCGGTAAGGTGCGCGGATCGGCGGTGTAGAGATTGCGGCCGGTCGGCAGCACGTCGCGCCGCCCGCGCGTCGGCGAACCGGCAGGTCCCGGCGCCACGCGGCGGCCGTCGAGCGCTTCGATCAATGCCTTGCGCTCCGCTTCGGCGCTCGTTCGCCACAGCGGATCATCGGCGGCGGCGGGCGCGCGGCCATAGATGTGAAGTCCGTCCTTGATGGCGAGGTCCTTGAGATCGCACAGCCAAGCATCGATGCGGCGTAGCGCTTCGTCGGGCGCGAAGGCAGTGTCGACGCCGGCCTCGCGCGCCAGGCCGGTGCGCTGCGCGGTCTCGACGATCAGCGTTGCCAGCCGCTCGCGCCGCCGCCGGTCGAGGCCTTCGGCCTGCGCATATTCATCGACCAGCCGCTCGAGCTCCCGCGCGTCGCCGGAAAGGCCTCCGTCGACAAGCGGCGGCGGCAGATGGCCGATGGTGAGTGCCGCAATGCGGCGCTTGGCCTGTGCCGCTTCGCCCGGATTGCTGACGATGAATGGATAGATCGCCGGCAATGCGCCGGTGACGATCTCGGGAAAGCATTCTGCGGTGAGCGCGATCGCCTTGCCCGGCAGCCATTCCAGCGTGCCGTGCGCTCCCATGTGCACGAGCGCATCGACTTTTGCGACGCGTTGCAGCCACAGGCCGAATGCGACCAGCGCATGGCGCGGCGGCAATAGCGGATCGTGATAATCGGCGCGCCGTGCCGCTGCGCGGCCGCGATCGGGCGGCAGCGCGACCAAAAGCTTGCCGAATTTTTTCAAACGGAAGCGGAACGCGCCGTCGCGCACATCGGCGTCGTTCGCCGGTTCGCCCCAAGCCTCGTGCAGCCGCGCGACGGCAGCTTTTGGCACGCGGACGCCGAGCAGGCGCTGGTAGTCCTCGATCGGGAGCGTCGCGTCATCGCCGCCCGGCGCAAGCGCATCGAGCAATTCTCGCGGCGTTTTCGGCGCGCCGCTCACGGCGTAGCCGGCGGCGGCAAGATCGTCGAGCAGCGCGATCACGCTCGCCGGCACATCGAGGCCGACCGCGTAACCGGTGCGACCCGGCGCGCCGGGATAATCCGGCATCAGGATAGCGATCCTGCGCTCGCTCGCCGGCAAGGCTTGCAAAACAACATGCGCGGCGATCCGATCCGCGACCATGGCGACGCGATCCGGCTCGGGCCGGCTTACGAACGCGCTGAAGGCAAGCCCGGGCTGCGGCGGCAGCGGGTCCTTGAATGCGATGGCGCCGGCCAGCACACGGCCGTCGAGCTCGGGCAGCACCACATGCATGGCAAGATCGGCGGCGCCAAGGCCGCGCGTACTGTCGCGCCACGCCGCCCGCTTGGTAATGGCGCTGACGACTTGGAACACCGGGACGCCGGGCGCGTCGAGCGGCGCCGTCTCGTCAGGGGCGCCGCCGGCGGCGAAGGCCGTCATGGTGACAATCAGCGAGGGTTTGAGTTGCTCGATTGCCTGGCGCAGAAACGCGCCTGCCTCGCGATCCTTCAGGCTGGTGACGAACAACGGGGCCGGCGCCAGGCCACGCGCGGCGAGCGCCGCGCATAGCGCATCGAACGGCGCGGTG